>Ga0209515_10001433_pt1 | contig 40214 bp, 42 predicted proteins | sample Subgroupgradi54m_FD_187454 | JGI IMG/M metagenome (GOLD analysis project Ga0209515, IMG submission 187454) | Subsurface groundwater microbial communities from S. Glens Falls, New York, USA - GMW60B uncontaminated upgradient, 5.4 m (SPAdes)... ... | reverse complement strand
TTTGAAATCCGCCATTCGTCATTCGGTGATTCAAATCCGTCAAAAGCCCAATTTGATTCGTTCGTTTTTTCATGCAAGCCAACTTTCCAAGAATTGATATGCTAAACCTTATGTGCGGAGATCAATAGGAAAATGTTATGTCAGGTTATGGTGGTGGAAACTGAGAGGGAAAAAGCTTCAGATGAGATTTAAAAAATTTTTCCAAGAGGTGACAAAATGATGAGCCTTGATGAACTTGAACCAGCGGAAAAAAGGTATCGGGCCTGGGTGAATAACAAGGTTCAGGCGCTTACCCTGACTATCCAGACAAACAGGGTAAATAATATCCACAGTTTGTTGAAGCACGAATTTTTCCTTGAAGAAGTTGAGCACCATTTCATGGATTCCCATGCTGGCCATAGGGTGTGGAGGGCTTTTCTATATTTAAAACGGTATCTTAAGCTTTATCCTCACGCAAGAGCGAATCATCAGAAAGGCGCTATGAAAATGTTGGAATTAATTTACGGGCAACTCGGATTTGATGGAAGGAAGATCAGCTCCACGGCTCAGGACGAAAGAGAGGGTAGTTATGAAACGTAAAAGGACAAAAATTGTGAGGGGCGTTGAAAAGTATTACCGTTGGATACGGCGTTCGTGGTTCAAAGTCTACATGCGCCGCGTCCGGACAATTGAACAGGAGATCGGGGGCGAGCTTCATGCTTGCTGAACAAACCAAACTAAATGGAAGCGATGTTCTTCCGGCGTGGGATGAGAAAGGCGAGTGGGTCAGGTGGAAAGACCGGATTTTTCCTTTTGTGAATTTCTACATGAGTCACGAGGTGAGCGCGAGGCTGCTTACATCACTTGAGCTCTATCCGCTCCAGTCGCAGGAGTTCAAGCGGAAAATGTCCTCGTACATGGAGGAAGAAAGTGAATTTCTTGTGCGCTCGCTTCCTGGAATCTCCACCGAGGCTATGACGGACGCTTTTTATGCCTCGATTGCGCTGAAGCACTACCTCCTTGAAGAGAATGAAAATGACAGGATTCGTGCCGAACAATACCTGATCCATATACGCAAGCTTCTTCATTTTGATGAGCTTTTTCACGAATGGGAAAGCCCCCGGGAAAAGGGGCCTCGCCGGGAGCAGCTTAAGGTACCTGCTCAGGTAGAAGTTCTTCGATAAATCCGCATAGAGCGGATCCCCGCCGGATAAAATCGGCGGGGAGGCAAACCTGCCGAAAGGCAGGGACGCAAAGCCAACGGGTCTAAGTCCCTTGAAAAGGGATACCGACAGCCGGGTTGCCGATAACGGTGATCCGGCTGTTTTTTATTACGGATTGTTGTTGAAAAAAAATAAGTGGTTCAGCAAAGGAGCTTAACAATGCTAAACGGAATCGAACAGGTTCGAGAAAAAAATCGCCCGGTTTATGACTTTATCTTTGAACTTCTGATGCAATCGATAGAAGCGGATGAAATCGCAAGGGAAGCCGGGAAAAATGTGCTGAGTTATCTGATCGCAGAAGGAAAGAAGAAAGGCTACGAAGCTATCGACTTGACCGGAATGTTCCGGTTCGTTTTCTACGGTGAATATTACGCGGTGATCCCGAGGATAAGGTTTGATTTGAATGATTCTTTAGTTTTGAGAAATCCCGGGCCGGGTGCGGCGCCGGCCGCCGAGCTCATTGAATTTGATCCGGCGAGTTGCGAAGTCAACCCGGATAATTTACCGAGGTTTTTGAGGAGCTATCTGAAGCCGAGGAAGATGATGAGCGTGGATAAATGAACGTTTGTAAAAATTTAGGGATGCAAATCCCGAACGTGAAGGGGGGAGGCAGTGAAAAGGTCCTTTGCACTTCGAGGATCCCGATGCGTCTTAATTCACCAGATTCTGCCGCGTCTAGCTGTCCTTCTTTCTTTACTATACTCGATGCGCCGGGCTTTGTAAAACTCGGGACATGATTTTTAGCTTGAATGAATAGCGATGATTACGTTTGATCAAGGAATATCGATAGCGCTTAAAGACATGAGTAATCGTGGTAGCATCCGTAAAAAGTTTATAAAAGATGGCCCCAATTTTTTTAAGATTTTTTGATCCGAAATCTTGACAAACGAAAAAACAACGTGTAAAGTTTCTAACACATTTCGAGGGAATCAAAATTCTTCCGGTTCCCTTTTCGAAAAAGAATCTGGTGAATCAAAGAATCTGGTGAAGTACGGGGCGATTTAGCCCCGCAAGCGTAAGCGCTTTAAACAATCTCAAGTTTTTTTGTTTGAAGCAATTCTAACTTTCGCTTGGAAAGGATTCGATGAATTCACCAGGTCTTTCCTCGCACAATCGCATTTCACCCTTCGCGTCATTTTTAAATCTGGTTAAAAAATTCATTCGAATCTTTTCGCCCGCAGGAGGGGTGTGTCCAGATAAGGCCGGAATTTTGCCTTATCAAGTTGACCGGAATAAGAAGCAATTTCTAAAAATAGTCGCGGGAATTCTGGTCGTCATTTTTACGACTACTCAGGTCACTTGGGGCCAGGAATATTTAACCGTAAATCCCCAGGGGCCGCAGGCTGTTAAAAGCGCTGAAGAAGAACCGAAGGCCATTGAGGTCCCGCCGCCAGTCTCTCCGGCTCAAACCCCCACTCAGCAGTTTCTAGAGAATACCTTAACCCTAACTCCGGCTGCGACGCAAAATCAAGAAGAAGAAAAGTCGATCGCCACGAAAAAAGAAGAGGAGAAGACCGATCCGAGCCAGACGGAGCCTCCCCACGCTCAGAATTATGAATATGAGCGTTACGATTTTAAAGATGCTGAAGATACTCTGAGGCCGGAATTTGCAACGGCCGTGATCTTGAAGGATTTGAAAAAAGACGATTTGGAAGCACTTACCCATCTGTCATTTGAAACCGGGATCCTTGTTCTGCATGGAGAAATTGTCCTTTTTACCTCCGGCAGCCAGGATGAAGTAGGTGTCATGCCCGCCGTCAAAACATTGACCGAGAAGGCAACATTTATTTCTCATACGCATCCAAGCATTTATTCCGAGGAAGGCCCGAGCGGTCAGGACATCAATGAAGCAGTGCCGACGCCTGAGCAGGAATATGTCGTCACGCATAAAGGCGTTTATGCTTACAACAATCAAGGGATTTTGAACGGCGGAAAGCCTTATTCGTACGATTGGTATCTTGAGAAAATCCATGAGGCAGTAGAAGCCTCGAAAAAAGATCGGGATCAGGTTGAAGCTAGAGCAGACTTAAATCAATTTATCGTTGAACAAGACCGCTACAATCAGGCTCCCGCAGAAGAACGTGTCACCCTTCGCAGGGGCGGCACACTTTCCCCGAATCCCAATGTGAATCTTACAAACATTTCAGTTTTGCCCAAATCCGTTACAGCCTGGAAAGTGCAGGGAGCCAATTCATTGACTCAGACAACCACTCTTGCAGATGGAGGCTTAAAAGTAAATTACGATGTTTCTTTGGGCGGTACTGCATCGCTAAGTCTCTCGTTTGATGATCCCACAACTCTTGAACAGGAAACGGCCGATTGGACGAGTCTTGGAGTTTTTAGATTTGGCGTAGCATCAGGAGCCGCCCCAGCCTTGCAGCTTCGCATTATCGATCAATCCGCCAAAAGCGATACCTTCACGCTTACGGGAGTAAACACATCAGGCACCTTTTATGAATTGCCCTTGAATCAACTCGCCGCGCAGGTTGATCTTGGAAAAATTGCGATGATTGAAATTATCGTGGATGCTTCGCTTCTTCAAGATGCTCAAAAGAAAAGCGATTTCACAGTTTGGCTTAAAACGACGCCCACAACTCCGGTCGCGCTACCCACTCCTTTTAATCAAACGCTTGCATCCGGCATTCAACCGACTGGAATTACAACTGGCGGCGGTGTTGTGGCAAGCGATGGCAAATATCTTTACGTTAAAGTTTGGCAAGAAACCTCCGGCACTGCGGCGATCCGCAAAATTGGAACCGGCTATTTGGGAACTGAGCGCGGGAAGGATTACGGCATTCTTGCCACAGTATCAAGCAGCCCTTCCATGACGTATCACTCGGATGGTTTTATTTACAATCCTATTTCCACAAATCCTAATCAAATTGAAAAGATTGATCCTACGACGGGCACGAAAACTATCATATCCGTTGCAGCCGGTTTACTCGAAAAAGGATCGGGTAAAGTCCAGGCCGGTATGGACTTGATCACTTCAGACGGCCAGTATTTTTACAATGTTTCTTATCGGGTGGGTGGCGCTACGACCTTTAACGGTTGGACGGTAAGGATACTCGATCCCTCCAAAGGTTTTACGCTTGTGCGCGAATACAACATTGCAGGCCCCTCATTTCAGACAAACGGCATTGTGGCTGACGGGGAGTATTTGTATCTCATGGAATGGACCAATACAAACACGGCGCGAGTCGTTGCAACGCGCATAACGGACGGAACCATTGCAGCTACTTGGACACTCAATCAAGCGGACACCAAAATCATTAACGGCGAATATGATTGGACGAACCGTAAACTCTGGCTTGGCGGAAACAATAATTCCCGCGTGTTTGAATATGACCGACTCACGGAACGGGCGCAGCAGTCCGATTTAAGTTCATCACTTGCCCTTGCGACACCTTTTAATCAATCGGCTGCCTCAGGATTTCTTGCCCAGAATATTACCGGGGCCGGATCCGTAGCGACAGATGGGAAATATTTGTATGTGAAGCGCTCGTGGTCGAATGCAGGTTCAGACACGATCCGAAGAATCGGTACAGGGTATCAGGGGACCGTCTTGGGCCAGGATTATGGCATTGTGGCAACGGCCTCCTACAGTCCCGGAATGGTTTACGCAAATGGTTATCTTTACAACCCGCTTCAAAGTAATCCTTATCTTTTGGAACGGATTGATGTGAACACAGGCGTTAAATCCAATGTCAGTGTCGCCGCAGGACTTATTGAACGGCAGACCGGACAAGTCGGAAATGGCTGGTATCTCCTCGCATCTGACGGCCGGTATCTTTACAACATTGCTTATAAGCTTGATGGGTCTACAAGTTTTAACGGGTGGCGAGTAAGAATCATCGATCCGCTTAATTCTTTTTCGCTTGTGAAGGAGTTCAATGTTGCAGGGCCGTCTTTTAATACCGGTGCTGTGATGGCTGATGGCGAATACGTTTATTTCATGGAATACACGGGAACCAATGCAGCCCGTGTCGCTGCGGTTCGGATTTCAGACGGCGTGCTTGCCAGGACTTGGACAAACAATCAGCAGGATACCTGGATTGGAGAGGGAACTTACGATTCCGTGAACCGCCAGTTTTGGGCAGGATCAAGTGTCAGTAACAGGATTTATCAATTCAATGGATTTCGGGACGCGTCCCGCCAAGTTGAACTTTCCACCATTCTTTCAAATGTCACGCCGTTTAATCTTTCCGCTTCAGGCGGTGTCTTAGCTGAAAACGTTTCAGGCGCGGGTTCCGTTGCTACGGATGGAAAGTATTTGTACGTGAAGCGTTCATGGTCAAACGCGGGTTCCGACACGATCCGCAGGATTGGAACAGGGTATCAAGGAACCGTGAAGGGAAAAGATTATGGTGTAGTTGCCACGGCCTCCTACAGCCCCGGGATGGTGTATGTGAATGGATACTTATACAATCCGCTTCAGAATAGCCCTTATCTCTTGGAACGGATTGATGTGAACACGGGCCTGAAGATAAATGTGAACGTGGCCCCCGGGCTTATCGAACGGGAGACGGGGAAGATAGGGAACGGATCGTATCTTCTCGCTTCAGACGGCCGGTATCTTTACGACATCGCTTACAAGCTCGATGGATCCACAAGTTTTAATGGTTGGAGGGTCCGAATCCTCGATCCTCAATCCAATTTTTCTTTAGTAAAAGAATTTAATGTTGCGGGTCCTTCCTTTCAAACTGCCTCGGCAATTGTAGACGGCGAATTTATTTATTTTCTGGAATACACCGGAACCAATACCGCGCGCGTGGCCGCGGTCCGACTTGCGGATGGGGTGCTCGTCAAAACATGGACGAATAATCAGGCCGTTAATTCGGTGAGCGCGGGAACCTATGATCCTGTAAACCGCAAGGTCTGGCTCGGCAGCTGGGCAAGCGGCAGGATTTATGACCTGGAAGGATTTTTGAATAATCCTTTTCCATCAGTTAGCACTACGCTTCCCGATAATCTTGTTTCCGTGACCACCCAGGACGGCCTCCTTCTGAAATACGATCAGGGCAATTTAGTGTCGATTGAGAAACCTGGAGAATATCAGCTTTACCAGCCGAAACTTGACGCAAACGGAAACCTGACGGACGGTGTTTTAATCTACACAAATGGAGCGCAGGTTTTAATCGAGAACGGCCGGCCCACTTATTATGTGAACGCTCAAGGCGAGAAAACTTTTTATCAAGCGGATGGACTGCCAAGCATTTTTGTCCGCAGTGACGGCAGCAAAATCCATTTTCAGTACCGCTATGACGCAAGCCTTAATCCACTTTCGACTAAAGTCCTAGAGAATGTCCCCACGAGTCTTTATCAAAACAATCAAACGTCCGGCATTCGATTTTTCAACGGGACCAAGGTCCGATACGAAAATGGATTCTTGCGCGAGTATTGGGATGCGGCGGGAAATTTTTATCAGTATCTTGTGGCCGAGATCCGCTCGGGCACGGTACTCACTGGTTATAAGCTAACACTTGAGTGGGTGAAGCCCGCTAGTTCCGTGGCCGCGCTGCCGATCGCCACGATCACCGCGAATCTTACAAGTTATCCCACGATCAAAACCACCCTTGAAAATGATCTGGCGCTCGCAATGGAATTTGACGCGCAAAAGAACATGACGAAAGTCACGTCAGGTAAAAACGAAGTCCTGACACTTTCAAGTGAGCTTCCGACTTCGCTTAAAGATTCGCAAGGGATTACGAAGCTGATTCAAAGCCAGCTCAATGCCAAAGGAGATTTGGATTCTCTTCTTGTTATGGAGCCAGGTGTCAATCAGTCTTTTGACGGGCTTGGAAAACTGAATGATGTGCGGCTCTCTGACGGAACGGTGCTTGAAGTGCGCGAGCTTAAAGTGAATGAAGTTGTGCTATCGGATGGAAGCGTTCTTTCCGGCCTTAAATGGAACGGCACGAATCTCACGGATTTTGTCCGCAAAAAAGCTGATGGGACGAAAGAGACGTATGTCAATTCCCATATTGTCAGAAAAGAAGAACCTAATGGCAATGTCACCACTTACTTTTTTGAAGCGACAAGAGGACAAGACCGGCCCAATCAGTTGACCACAAAAGACGGGCGGACGTATAAATTTGTTGAATACACCAATGCGCAGGGCCTTGTCGAAAGTCTTACGGAACTCACCACCGTAGATCTACCTGACGGAAACCAAGTCCAGTTTCAGGATGGCCAGCCGATCCGTTACATCCAAAATAAGCAGGTGCAGCTTGATCCTTATGAAGTGCCTGTGCTTCCGGTCGGAAAATCCTATGTGCCGTCCGTAAAACTTCCGAATGCCGAACTCCGTTCGCTCACCATCGATCAAAACGCAACCATTCTGTCCGGTGAAATTTTATTTAATGATGGGACACAGTACATCATAAAAGACGGCGATTTGTTTCAGCAGATCACGCCGGATGGACGGCTGATTGAATTTTCAACACTTCCTCCGGTCACGTTGCCGAAGCCTGATCCGATTTTAGGCGTTCCTCTCACCACAGCAGAAACCACATACAAAACTCAGCTTATTGATACCCAACTCGGCTACTTCCGAAACGGGGTAGGGCTTGATGCTTTGACGGGTTTACCGCTTGATAATTTTAAAAATGACACCGGCGTTGCTTCAGATTACAGCCAGGCTACACTTGCCGGTTTCTGGTCTGAAATTCTTTCTTCCATTGCCCGCAAAGATTACACGACTACGAAAATAACCCAGATTCAGGCTTTCCAAAGTCTGTTACAGGTTTTAACTGAAACTCGCAAAGCACAACAGCAAGCGGGCTGGAACGGTATGCTTGCCTTTTTCAAAATTGTGAAGACCGTTACGTCCACTGGAACTGTGGTCACTTATCAGCGTCAGTTTGATTCGATTGGAATGGGTGACAATCTAAATCTGTCATTGAGTCTTGCAACCGTGATTGGGGCGCTTACGGGGATCACGCTTGATGCCACGATGAACAATTACCGCAATCAGATTATTGCCAAAGCCAATGAGGTCCTCATGGCTCAGGACGCAGGGTACGCTCAATTTTACGACAGCACAACAGGCCGGTTTCGTATGGCGCGATTCTTTGCAGGGCCAAAAGCAAATACTTTTGATGGCTACATGGATCGTGTGTTTAATGAATTTCGATCAGGGCTTGTTTGGCTTGCGGCTCGCAACTCCATGTACAAAAGCGCAGTCGATAATCTCGATGTAGCAGTTCGTCCTTATAAAACCAGTGACGGAAGATCGATTGATGAGGCTGTGCCTTTTGATGGCGGGGCATTCCAAATGTTTTGGCCGCTCATCCATGTGGACGAAACAAAATATGCAGAGTTTGACGTAGCGCTTAAAAATTTTCTTTATGCACAAGCAGATTATGTGAAAACCACGGGTGTGCCTGGACTTCTTTCGGCAGGAGATAACCCGCTTAATGGCTACAACGGCAAAATGGGGCTTGCGTCAGTTTCTGAAACAGCTGATCCGCTGATTCAAGATACCGGATCAATTTATGGTACGGCAACAGCGGCCCTTCTTGCGCCTCACTATGCGCTCCAGCTTCTAAAAAATATCGAGACCAAATATCCCTCAATTAAGACAAGCTTGAACGGCTATATTGATTCGCTGGCAATAAGAAATAATGTTCCGGTTTATTCCAAACAATCTTTTGGCGTAGATCAGGCAAGCTTCATGCTTTCTTTACTCAAGACGAGCCAGACTTATTTTAACAATTACCTCCAAAACTCAGGTCTTGCTGTCGGGTTTGATACGATTTATAAGGCTATGAGTTTTGATTTGACGCCAGCGGCAATGCCGAATCCTCCGCCCCCGACTTTTGGCGCAAATCCTCCCGTGCTTTACAATGGCACAAGCACAACTCCTGATGGCCGCTCTCCCGATCTTCTGAAACAAGCCTCATTCCTTTCCACAATTTTTGATCCTGACTTTGGCGAAGGAAAAGTTTTCAATTACATCAACGCTGACGGCAAATTCCATCACATTGAAATCGAATTTGGGGAAGGTGTAAATCTCCGGCGCATGAGTGCGCAGGAATATCTTCTGCTTCCCGGCCGCGGCGATCTTGCAAGGGAGATGTTTGAAGGTATCCGGCTTAATCTTTTGGATGAAGCGACAGGTTCCGGCTCTTTCTATACTCCGAATAATGGATATGCGAATGGCGTCTTGACTCTTGATCCAAAACTTGGGGAAGTGACCCGCCTTGAATTTGATTTCCGTGATGTCACAAAACCGGTCGGTCTTTGGAATCAATACTCAACTCCGCTTGATCTTTCCAAATACGATTATTTATCCATTCCCGTCAGGCTCGGTGACAATATGCCCGCCGGTTCAAATCTGAAATTTGAACTTAAAGGGCTTGGAGAAGTATTTGTAACCAGCGGCCTTACAAAAGATTGGCAGTACGTTCAGATTCCTGTCGTAAAACCCGCCGGTCTTTTAAAAGAAATTGCAATTTCCGTTATGTCCCCAGACGGCAAACCATTCACGGGCGAATTTTATATCGGCCCGATCTCCGCATTTAAGATTCGCACGTCCAAAAGCGTGGACTGGCTTGTGGCTTTGGGCAAAACCGATTCTGAATTAAGAACACTTCTGAAACAAAAAGTTGCGACTCAAGTTACGGGCGGCGGGACTGTGCAGGGTCAAGAATCGCTTGAGAACTTCCTTATAGATAGTGCCGGCAAGCTCGTGGAAGGCACGCTCAAACTCGCGGATGGAAGCATTCAGTATTTTAGCAGGGGGCGGCTCAACAAATGGGTCTTTAAAAACGGGCGCACCGTTCTTTTTGAAAAGGGCCTTGCTACGTTTATGCTTGATCTTGCCAAAGGAAAACTGGAGCAGGGAAGATTTTATTACGATTCCAATTTCAAAGGCGAGGTTAAGTCCTTCATCATGCAGGATAACGACCGCAAACGCATCTTCAGCGCGGACGGCAGTCTTCAGACGATGGTGGATGGTGGCCGGTTTGTAAATATGAAGGATGGAAAGATTGATTCTATCGTGACAGCACAGGCAACGCTCACGCAACTTGTCTTTGGCGATGACGACAGTCTTTTAAAAGCGCATGTGAAGACGATAGATGGCCGTGAATTTGATATTGATACTACCGCCGAGCAAGTGATCGTGCGGCCCAATGGCGTCAAAGTTTATTACAAAGGAAACCGGATCACCGCTATTGAAACACCGGCAAACGGCAAGACCACTTTCACTTATACGTTAAACGCGCTTAGCCAGCTTATCGGCGTGGATGCCACATTCACGGAGCTTGTGGGAGGTGTTCCTACGGTAAGGACTCTTTCACTTTTTGATTATCTCCAAAGGCCGGAACGGAATTTAGAAAAGGGAGAAATTTTGCGCGATCCGCCGCTTGATATCATTCCGGTCTCCAATATCGGCGGTTTCAGCGTCGGACAGCTCCCCTCCGGAGAAGTCACGTGGGGCCGCAAAGGTAATTACGGCTACAATTCGGAAGCCTGGTATCAATTCAAATACAATACTACAACCGGAACGATCATCGGGATGGCGTCAACTCATACGGGATCGCCGAGTACGGTCTCCAATTATGATTTTATCGAGATTACGCTCCAGCAGGATCCCTCCATGACCTGGGCGCAGGATTTTAATCTCAAACTCAAAACGCCCCAGTTTGCCACTCTCTACAATTTCCAGATGGACAATACGCCGAACCAGTACAAAAGCTACGGCTTCGCACTTGCCGGAAAATCCGGCTTGGAGGGTGAGGTCACGCTTGAGGTGGTGCGTGAATCTGGAGGTGTGGGAAAGACGGGGACCGTTTATATCAAGGATATTTCTTATATTGCGGTTAAGAGTTTGGATCGCCCGCTCTGGGAAAATGAGGTCGGGCTTACGGCCGCGGATCTTCTCCACCTAAAAGTTGAATCTGGAAATCTCGTGAGTGTGGGAGCGGAGGTTGCTTCTGGCAAGCCTCTTGTTTATTCAGAGCTTGTACCCATGCTCGATCTTCCAAGCTGGGTCCGCTACACGGATAAAACCGCCACGGATCGCGGAGTGCTTCTTTCTTACAAACGCTTCGACGGCGCGCAGGTCGATGTCACAAACGGGACAACGATCAGCAAAGTCACGCTTCCTGATGGAACAGTAAACGAGTATTCCGCCACAGGCAATACGGCGAAAAATGTCATCAAAGGGCCGGACTCCCCAACGTCCACAAATCCCGCTGATTATCAGTACGGCGCTCTTAGAAAAATCACGCAGGCCGATGGGCGCACGTATGATTTTACCTACGAGTTCGATACGGACGGCAAGGAAATCACAGTCGTAAAAGATTTTCTTTCAGGAGACGTGCGTCGTTACAAGGACGGACAGCTTCTACGCTCGAATGAAACAAACCAGCTTGAGACACGCTACAGCTACGAGGCCGGCGAGCTTGCGATTGCGCAGCTTACATACAAGAACCGCGTTTTTGAGAGCACGCATTATCATTTCACGCCTGAAGAAACCCAAATCACGGACGAGCGCGGCACGATCTGGTATTACGATCGAGCGGGCAATCTCATTAAGCATCTCACCAAAGACGGGTATCTCTTTGAATATACGGATGCCACAACCCAGACGCTTGAATCAGGGAAACCGATTGATCCGTCTGATTATAAATACAAGATTCTTTCTGCAACGGATCTTAAGGCAGTGCGTTTCGCGGGATACGAATCATCTGACGGCGCACAACTTCTTATTGATGCAACCGGAATTGGCGAACTGAAATTCCCAAATGGGGATCATGGGGTCAATCTTGTTTTTGATAAGCAGGGACGCATCAAGTCCGGCCAGATTCAATTTGCGGACGGTTCTATTTTCGTAATCGATAATTATGTGCCTGTAAATGGCAGACGTTCAAACGGCCAGACTTTCACGATCAATTTTCCAACCGCAACCTCCAGAGAAATCCTGCTCAATGCCGATGGCAGCTTTCAGGCCGTGCGTTTGGATGTGAATGGCAAGAGTTATTTTTATGATATTGAAGGTAAGCTCATGAAAGCCACTTATCCCGAAGGGCGGAGCTTTGATTTCACCTACACTAAAAATGCTCAGGGACAAGTGACGGCCTATCAGAGAGTTGACACAACACGCCTTGCCTTTCGTGGGGTGCCGTATCCAAAGAAAGTGGATTTAAAAATGGAAGGAAGCGGTGTATCCCGCGTGCTTCGCGTCATGGATGGCGACCAGCAGATTGCAAGCCGCAGCGGTTCTGGATTTATGATTGCAATCCTGAGAGCAAGTACGGATCAATGGGAAATCATAAACGGAACATTCTCTTCCGCTGCCGACCGCCTCACGCTTAAAAATACACTCGCAGGAATCAAACAGGGTGATTACGCGGCTTTTGAGATTTCCGATTCAGCGTTTGCAAGCGCGGGGACGGTACAAGAGAGAGAAGATATTTTCAAACTCTTTGAAGGATTGGGTGCAGGAAAAGTCCGGCAGGCGGCATCTCAAAATGGAGATTATTCTCTGCTTGCAATAACAGGACTTTCCATTGGTGAGGCCGCCGATGAAATCAGAGGCGCGGGTTCAATAGGAACCTTCTCTTCTGAGACCAAGACTACGACGAATGTAGCGGTTCCGGCAGGTACGACTCCGGCATTTGATACGCTTTCCATGCTCCTTAATTTCCCCATGCCGGAGATGACCAAGTTTGATGCTTTCCTGAAAGCAACTGCTGCTCATAAACCTGATCCAGAAACACAGGCGGTCTCTGTCTACAATTCAAAACAGGAACTTGTCTTCACACGCCGTCTTGATGGAATCACTTCCTATTATGAGAACGGCAAAGTGCGGGAAGTCTTTGATGAGACCGGCCAGTTGCTTTATTCGTATGAATACGATGCACAAGGCCAAATGTCACGGATCAAAATGGTAAAGGCCCGCGCGGACTTTGAAGCGAACCTTGCCGGCATGAAAGAAAAAATTGAGCAGGAGAAATTCGACGCGCTCTATAAACTCGCCTGGCAGGATGAAGCGGCAAGATTACGGATCAAAGAAGCAGTGGATAATGGGCTTGCCCAAATTGATTCACAAATTTCATCGCTTGAATCGCAGCGCTATCAGGATGTGAAACAGTGCCATAGAGGATTTTTGGGAATTGGTAAAAGCTGTCAGCACTACACGATTGAAGTGCCAGGTGTGCAGGATGCGATCAATAATCTGCGTAATCAGCGCTCTCAGCTTCTTCAAACCCAAGAGACGGAACTTGCCAAGATTCCCGGCCAAGTTGCAGCCAAGAAACAGGAAGTGGAACAAGCTGTCGCGGCTCAGTTGGTACAGCTCAACGCGGATGCAGACCAATACAGAACCAATCTGCTTCATCAGGAAATGGAGCCGATTCTGAATGATTTCTTCAGGCGAATCCTGGGCCGCGATCCATCTTCAGCGGAAATTGATTCGTGGATCACCCGCTATAAGACACAGGAGAAACTTGATACCACTATCCTCGCGTCCGAACTCACCGCATTACCGGAACGACAGACTCGGCTTGATGATAAACAGACCATCATCAATCAGGTGGAATCTTTTCTGCGCAGTTATGTCGCTCAAACCACAGACGCCGGCCGCCAGACAATGCTCAATCAGGTTTCACTTGGACTTTCTGAAACCATGAGCCTTGATTCAAGCGAAGTGGATGACATGATGAACTGGCTCAAAGCGCGGGACCTCCATTTCGGACAATCTGCATTTCTTTCATTAAAAGAGATGCTGGAAAACAGGGGCCTAAGCCTTCCAATGACTACGATTGCCGTGAAGGCTGTCTTGATTGACGTCCTCACCGGGGTCATTAACCGCTTCACCGAGGGCGAACTATTGGTTTCAGTTTTCGCGCTACAGCGTACGGCGAAGTTTTATGCTCATGCGCTAACCGGAGTGAATTATTCCTACGATGATTTACTCGCTTTTTATGCAGCGAATCCGGATAAGAAAATCATCGCGCATGTCGGCGAAGATCATTTCGTCGTGATTACATCGGTTACCACGACCGATGTCACGTATAAGGAAATGTCAAAGGGCGCAAGTGGAGAACTGGCCACAGTCAGTAAAGATGATTTCCTTAAAACCTGGCAGGGATATTTGATTGTGCCTACAGCGCAGGCGATCACCGCAAAACAAATCACGGATCAGCAGGCACAGCAGGTGCGCGGTGCATTCTTCCCGCTACTGTTTCTCTTTGCTGCGCTTCTTATCAAAGCTGCGGTCGCAATTTACACCGCTGTAACTATAGTATTGACAACGGTTTTCAGCGCAATCGCGGCGGTGCTTACGACTGTGATCCAGGCTATTTCATTTGTATTCACGCAAATCGTCAATGGGATCACCGCAGTTGCAAACGGCTTATGGAACGTAGCGAAGCTCGCATTTGAAGGTGTGAAATATGTCAGCCGGTTCATTGTAAAAGGATTTCAGTTTCTGAAAGAAGGATTTCAAACAGGTCTTCAAAGGCTTGGACAAGGGATTTCTCAGATTAAAGATTTTCTTTTGAAGCCTGCGATTCCTGCAAGTGGAAATACGGCTGCGAAATTTAGTTTACAACAGATCGTAGCGCGTAACATTGTCGCAGCGGGTCTTAACTACAGCACTTCAAAAGGATTGGAAGGAATGGGTCTGAATCCAGCGCTCGCCAATCTTGGCGGCGCGTTTGTTGGTGGAGGATTTATGGGAGTTGGGGCCGCTGGTTCAAGCTTCCTTAAATCAGGATTGCAGGGATTGATGCTTCAAGGTGTTTCGGAAATGGGCCTCAAGCTCAATCTCCCGCCGCCCATTACCGGCGCCATTTCTCTTTTGACCGCTGCCTCCCTCAATGCTTATTTCGATCAAAATCTCACCCTCAAAACTGCCATCTCTCAAGTCGTGCCGGAAGTTAAACAAAAACTTATCCTGGGCGGACTCGATCTTGTGAGCCGTTCGCTTGGTTTAAATCCCGTGTTCAGCGCCCTCACCGGCCTTGCCGGAGGAATCGTTGACAGATTTATCGGCAAAGGGATAAGTGATTTGCCCGGAAAATTGATCAGCGGTGCGATCAATGCAGTTAAGTCCGTAGCTTCAAAAATAGGACTGAACTTTGGCGGCAAGACAAGCGATTCGGTATTTGGATCGCTTTTAAGTGGAGACCTTGCAAACTCGATTGAAGCGAGTCTAGGAAGGGAAGGTTTATTTTCTTCAATCTTCGGACTTCTGACTCAAACAATTCTAAAGCCGTTCAATGTTGTAGGCGGCATCGCAAACACAATTTTAACAGGAGTCACATCCTTCGCCAGTCTAATTCAATCTCAAGGACTTGCGAATGCTTTTGAGAATTTGGTTACGAAGATTTTTGGTAGAAAAGCGGAAGATAGTATTCGAGCGCTTGGAGGAATGGCCGCGCTTTTATCAAAGCCGAAAACCGACACGACTCTCGATGGTACACCAGCCAAAGAACTGAAGATCAATGATACAGATTCTCTCTATTTTGATCTTCTCGGTAATTTCATTGGCAAGAAAGAGGGTGGGCTCACACAGATTGGAACGTTTGGCGTTAATAGCAAAGGTACGTGGGGACTGATAGCCGGCAAATTGATTGGTTCAATTCTGGGTGATTTGGTATTTGCCGGAACCATTGCAGATGGCCAGCTTGGCTCCATGACTGTTTCAAATCAAAATGGTGCCATTTTGACCGGAGCCGTCGAAGGTGGGCAAGGGCCTATTATCATCGATGGCCGCGATCCGCAAGAAATCCCGAATCCCTCTCCGAGTTTTTGGAACGCGATTCTTAAAGTAGTTCCGTTTGCCATTGACTTGATGATGAAAAATGGGGTACTACAAAAAGCAGAAAAAGATGCTGCGCAAACAGCAGGAACTTCTACTAGCAGTTCCAATAAAGAGCTTTATGTGCTTACGAACGGCATTGGTAATTCGGTAGGAGGCTCGCCTGATTATCTGAATAATCTTGAGACCGATTTAATCGACAAATCAAAATCAACTTCGACGCCGATTCTAAAAGAAGATATTATCAAGACTCCGATTTACACGGATAAAGTTTTGGAATTTTGGCAAACCGACAAAATCAAGGATACCTTGCATTGGATTGCCGAGTCACAAATTTTTCTTATGTTTGATCTTACTTTGAATGTGTACAATAAGCTCATGGCCGCTTATTTCACTGCTCATCCTTTAGAGATTAAGACGAAGCCTATTGTGGCAATGGGGTATTCAGGCGGATTCGCTCCGCTGGCAGAGGCGCTTAGATGGGGTGGCTTTCAAGTTAAAACGATGACAGGATTGGCTCCTGCAATAAATAGTTTGAGGGAAGTCCCCTCGCGGGTTTTTGATATGCTTGATGGCGTGGTGGAATCTATTGAAAAAGGTGTAAGATCAGGATTGAAGGAAATTTTGAATGTAATCTTTAAAGAAATTCCATTGATCAATAAAATTCCCCTTCTTTCCGATATTGCAAGCTGGATCGGCGGAGTAATTGATTTAGTAGGAGTAAGCACGGAAAAAGCGCTTCATGCACTCGGAGATCTTCTGCGGAAAGCATATAAGATTGAAGTATTACCTGGACTCGCAGACCTTAGCCATGGCGGCTCGTTAGAATCTATTGCTAATGTTTGGGGAACTGATGACTTGGTAGTGAAGCTTGGTTTGGTGGGTGGATATCGAGATCAGCTGCTCGGACTTACAACAGCGGCAGAACAAATCTTTAATATCGAAATCAAAGGCGCCACGCATTCCAATTATATGCGTCGAGATGATCCTACAATCAATAATTCAAGCGTGAATAAATTCATAACCGATTTAATGATTCACAGCAGATCAAAGGTGGATATGAAAGCGTTTCTAACCAGTGATCCCCGCGTTCATTTTAATCCAGACAGAAATGTATATGAAGTTAATCCTTAATGGATCGGAAAAATAAGTGAGAAAATTTAAAATAACTTCCATTTTAATTGTGTGTTTGATGCTGCTCTTCCGTCATGTATACATCTATGCAGAGGATAAGGTGCCAAGCGCTTCGGATTTGATTATTGTGAATGGTAAGACCATCGATCCTGCCAGTTTAAAGACTGTGAGTTATTTTCAGAAAGGGTCGTTGAGAAGCGAAATCGAAAGTGAAGCAAGGAGATTGGCAGAAGCCGGTTTCTTTGACAAAGCTATATCGAGGTATCGAGACGCATTGCATCCGGTTTTAATCGAAGACGAAGTGAATAAAAGCATGGCCCTTTGGGGAATAATGCAAATTCATCAATGGCAAGGAAAATTTGATTCGGCGCTACAGGAATTACAATGGTTTTTAAAAATGCGTGCGGACAAAAGTGAATATACCGATAAAAAAGCAGAACTTGAAGCGTTGATCAAAGCCAGAGATACGTCTTCTAATCAGTCGATTTATGAATTTATTGATTATATGAAAAAGAAATGGGAAAAGCTAATTCCTCCTCAAGCATCAAATACTTATACGTCAACAGTCACGTCACCGATCATTCAACTTTATGATTATATGGGAGATTATAAAGGAGGAATTTCTTTCGTTGAACCGATTATCAAATATCATGAATCAAATCACCATCAAAAACTAAGCGAAGAGTATACAAAAATAAAGCAAGCCTTTGAAGAGAGTATTAGAACTGGCACAAAAGGATTGGCCACTCACGCCATCCTCATTTCTGATGATTTTTCTTGGTAAGGTGTGTCACGGAACTGGTTGAATTAAAAGAATCTGGTGAGCAGGGTTAAATTTAATCCTGAGAACGGAAGAGATCCAAAAGTCGAAAGACAAAGAACCTGGTGAGAATCAGGTTCTTTTGCTTTTAGGGTCAAAATTAACTTCCGTTCTTTTCATGAAGGACCATGAAAACACCAGATCAAAAAATTCTTATCGCCGTTGAAAATCAAGTTTACCCAGACATCCTAAGGAGTCTGTTTAAATTATTGAAGCTCTCCGTTAAGGTCATTGCTACCTCCCCTAAGTCACTCCGGCTTGGAGAGAAGAACACGGACCTGATTATTTTGGATGCCAATCAAGGTCTCCGTCATCTACCAAGAATGATCGAGAAAATCCTCAAGAGATTCCCCGATACCCAAATCATTTGCCTCGCACAATCTAAAAATTCGATTCTGTATAAAATGATTCGCCGGTATCACGTAAAAACTCTCTTCTTCTCGGAGAAAGAGAGTCTTTTGCGTGTTTTTAAGACCGTCAAAGGATTGAGGAAGGAGAAGATTGGGGATTAAGGCGTTAGGAGTTGATGCGGTTTGACTTTCAATGTCGCGGCGATTTTGACGAGGGTAGCTATGGAGGGAACGTCTATCTGAGATTTAAGTTCAATGCGTTGCCAGAATTTATCCGTAATGCCGGCTTGCTCGGCGGCCTGTTCTTGGGTAAGGCCAAGCCGTAAGCGGTAGCGCCTTACATTTGTCGCGATGATGTTTTTAAGCCGTCGGTAGTCTTGATCCACAAATCTTATTATGAAATACACTACTTATTTGGTACACTCATATAATAGTAGTGTTACAATAAAGGAGATGCCCGATGTCCGGGAACAATAGTCAGGAAAAGGGAAGACAGCCTGAGAGAATCCGGCTCAGCCCATTTAGAGAAGGTGCAAGGATCATTGTTCAGGAATGCCGGAAGTGCCGGATCAAAACGGAAAGCGACCATCTCCTTGTGATGTGCCCGAGACGTGACATTGATTGCGGAGGAGGGATGACGGGCGAGCTGGATTTTTTCTTTGTCGGAGAAGAAAAGCAAGTTTCTTAGGCTGGAGTTAAGATGTTAGGTTGTTCGAAAGAGCAACGAACGGCCGACTCCTAAACTCTGTCAGTGAATTTAAAAAGACCTCTCAGGGTGGCCATAAAGGCCTTATAGGATTTTGGGTTCTTTCGTTTAGCGATGCGCTTTAATTCCTTGAGGCCAATGATTGAAACTTTAGAAGTGATAAAGACGAGAAACGGGGTCTTATAAATTTTTGACAGGGTCGTAAGAAGGGCAAAGCTGATCCGGCGCTGTCCTGACTCAAGGGCTGAAATGGTGGACTGGTCAACGCCGAGCCTTTTTGCAACCTCCTTCTGAGTAAGCCCCGCGTCCCGGCGGGCCGAGCGCAAGCGCCTGATAAGGAGATTGTGTTCTTGGGTATAGATGGTCGTTAACGACATATTTTTTAAGTGCCCTAGCATACATTCGGAAAACGAATATTTGAAAAACGCATATTCAATGGTAGTATTTTCAGATTGCAGTTGAAGTGAGCGCTGATAATAACGAGGGTATTCAATGCAGGATTGCAAGCAGAGGATAGAACGCGTAAAAGATGCCGTCATGAATGTGATACGCAATCAGACGGCCGGGATGAAAGTTTACGCTAAGACTGCGACAAAACGGCTATTAACCGATCATGAAGCTGAAAGTATTTGCAAACATGTTGATTTGTGCCATACGCTCACCGATCAACTATTCTTAAATGAGTTAATTGAACTGGAACAAATAATCGAGGAATCGGAAACAGGAGCAGGGGAAGGCCAGGAAAAGAAATTCAAAAAAAATGTCGAGGAACCGCCTAACTCGTGAAATCAAATCTGCTTAAAAAATATCGACAACTCGATCATTATTGAACCTTATGAATAGAGGAAAATGAGAAACCGTTTTTCCGGCGAGAGAGAAAAGGAAGGTTCTAACATTTCATTTTTCGGCTGGGAATTGTAACAGCTTCCAAACAGGAACCTTAAGTGCCCGGGCTAGTTTCTCCAGAGTGACAATGGTGACTCGTTTTCCCGGGTAATCAAGCTCCAATTCCCGAACATGCTGGCGGCTTACGCCAGAGATTTTTGCCAGTTGAGATACCGAATAACCGCCTTGAGCGCGTAACCTCTTCAGTCTTTTTGCAAATCTTCGACGAATATCCGTGGGCATGGAGTTATTATGCCCGCTGATTTGACAGCTATGGCTTACAAAGGTAAGCTTGTCCTTAACAGGACTGGCGGTGTCGAAAAGACTGAAGGGAAGGAGCTATGCGGACTGGCAAAGAAGGAATTTTAAAGTTCCCCAACGTTCATTCTTCGAGAAGCGGTATCTTAAATGGCAAATAGGAGGAGGGCTCTCCCTGAGTTTTAATGAAAAAGAAAGTCTTGCTTGTTATCGACGATGATTCGTCAGTAAGGGCGGCCACGCATTTGGCTTTTGAAGCCGATTTCGATGTGGTATCGGCTTCAGATGAAAGAGAAGCCCTGAAAGTTTTTGATTCTGTCCGGCCCGATGTGATTTTTTTGGATATTATGTTTTATGCGGTCCCAAAAGGTTGGGATATTTTAAAGCAGATCCGGGAGAGGGACCAAAAGGTATTGATACTTATTACAACAAGTCTGCGTCTTAATAAAACGGAAGTATTGGAAAAAGGGGCTGACGGCTATTTTCAAAAACCTTTTGATCATTCAGAAGTGTGTGAATTTCTGGCAGCTAGAGGATTTTTGCGTCGGCAAAGAGTGGGGGATTCTTAATTTCCGGGCGGCAGCACAGACTTGATTTTTTCCAATAGATCCGCATAAGGTTTTAAAAAGCAGCCATCCACTCCCATCGCTTCGATTTCTTTGACGGATTGAATACTGGCCGTGACGACGTAAACAGGCACTTGTGGGAGTTCTTTCTTTGAAAAAAGAAAAACTTCCTTTCCTTCGATATGTCCTTTTAAACGCCAATCAAGCACAACAAGGTCAGGTTTGGACTGACGAATGAGCCGGATTCCGGACTCACCGTCATGAGCACACAAAATTTCGTAATCATGGTTAAAGGCAGCTTCGAAAGATTTCGTGATGCGGGGTTCGTCATCAACGATGAGGATTTTTTTCAAAAGGGATTTGATGCTGTGAATGCACGGATATATGTGCAAAGTTGAGATTTTAGGCGTTAAGTCGCTTTAGGCGGCCCAATTTGCTACCTACTACTCACAAAACATGCCACACGCCGAGACTTAATCGGGAGGCAGGGCTCTTTTGATTATTTCAAGCAAATCCGCGCAAGGTTTGAGAAGACAAGCATCGGCCCCGGACGACTGAATTTCTTTGACCTCAAGGGTGCTTGCCGTTACCACATAAACGGGGACATGGGGGTATTCTCGCTTTGAAAAAAGTAGAATATCCTTGCCTTCCACTTGGCTGTTAAGCCGCCAATCCAAAACAATCAGGTCCGGCTTTTTCTCGCGAATAAGCTCAAGACCTTTCTGGCCATCATTGGCTGAAAAGACCTGATAGAAAACTGCAAAGCCATCCTCAAACGCCCGGGTGATACGTTTCTCATCATCGATAATAAGAATTTTCTTCATTTGGCTCCATTTGATACTTTCCGAAGCTTCACAATAAATTCAGCGCCCGTTCCGCCATTCCTTACGGCCTGGATCGATCCGCCGAAACGCTCGACGCGGTGTCTTGTGATGGAAAGTCCGATTCCAGCGGCCTCAGAATTTGATTTTGTCGTGAAATAGTCCTCAAAAATATTCGGGAGTATTTCATCCGAGATTCCCGGTCCCGTGTCCCTGAGTTTGACTTCTACAAACTCCCCATTTTCGGTTGCGTCGATAAACAAACTGCCTGCACCCTTCATAGCCTCGAAAGAGTTATTGAAAATATTGAAGAAAATCTCTTGAAGGCCTCCCTCACTTGCAAGAACAACGAGGTCATGTGGAACCGAATTGTAGACTTGAATGGTGTCCAGTTTTTGACCTTCACGCATAAGCGCAAGAAACTTTTCGATCTCGCCCTTTAAATAAAGGGGTGTTAATTGGACGTCCTTATTGGGTCTTGCAAATTGCGCAAATCGGCCTAGAGAATCGCAAATGCGGCTGATTTCTTCAAGCATTTCCTGCGTGCGCCATTTAATGGTCGAGATGACAGTCTCTTTCGGAGCGTCCCGGTAGCGGCCTTCCCGGGCGTCCATAAACATGGCTTTTGCAAATAACACAATCGCATGAAGCGGGTTACGGACCTCATGATGAACCCCTCGGGCAAGCTTTATAAGGGATGCCATTTTCATGCGTTGCCCGAGCTCAAGATTTGAAAGGGTGACTTCCTTCAGAAGCCTGCCTGAAAGAAACAGCATGGCAGCTTCATCCATGAGTGTTTGCAGAAGCGCTTCATCTTCCGGCAGGAAACCATCATCGGATTTCTTTTTTCCAAGAAGCAGGATGCCATAAAGACTATCCTCTACAAGGATCGGGACAATTGCCTCGATTTTATTCTGACGCAGCTTTGCTTTGATTTCCGGCTGGAGCTCACCTTCGACATCAAAGGGACTGAGAATTAATGGAGCTTTCTTTGCGGCAATTAGGCTTTCTATATCATGCAGCCCATCGAGATTCTCCTTTGCGGATCCTGTTTGAAACCGATAGCCGTCGCTGCTTTTAAGATAAAGGGCCGCCCATTCAAGAGACATTTGGCGGGTCAAAAAATTGACGATCTCGGTCGAAAGAGCCTCTTCGTCTCGTCCATTGGCGAGCTGATCAATGAGAGATTGAATGAGAATCGTATAGGCAATTTTTTTCTGAAAAAGAAATCGATTGGTAAGGCCGGTGAGCAGCCCTTTAAGGGGCTCATAGAGGACCATGGCCAACGCAATCGAAATTCCCGAAAGGAGAGGGAGCGGTCGTCTTGCCACAAAATAACCCGCGATAAAAATAAATGCAGAAACAGCCACATAAACAATTCCGAAAAGAACGCCAAACACAAGTCCTCTTTTGACAATCAGTTCAATATCAAAGAGTTTGTGTTTTAAAATGGCATAGGCAATGACGCAGGAATAGATAGCGCCGCAAATCGCAGAATACGGGTAGGGCCAAAGGGTAATTCCATAGACAGGGCAGAAGTTGACACCGCCAATCGAAAAGCCTAACAAAGAAGCATAGAAAAAATACTGAAGATGTTTTTTTCTTGTTCCCGTTGAGATCCGAATCTCGTTCCATAAATGAATAAGGCTTAAAAGGACGTAAACGCTAAAAAATATAATCATCAGGAAATACAGAGGGCCTGCTTTCGTAAAATTCGGGACTCCGACATCCGTTCGTGTTCCGGGAATAAAAAAAGGTGTCGCAAAGGTTAAAAGGATCAAAAGAAATGCGATTACAAAACCGGTCAGTAAAGTATTTTTTCTTTCTCTCCCGGTGATCTTTAAAGTGAAATAGTAAAAAAAGACAGGGATCAGCATTGCTCCAATATGACAAAATTTAGCCCAGAATAGAGACCAATGAGCATCGTGTTGCATGGCATGGACAGCCGTAAAGCAGCTCCATTGGGCAATGGAAGCTGAAAAAATGAGGAAAGCACGATGAACAGGGTGATAAGTATTTCTGGTATAGACAAAAATTCCTACTCCTGTTGTTATAATAGAAGTCAGAAATCCTGTGACGACGTAAGGATGAAAGAGTGCATCCATCAAGCCGCCTCCCGGAAAATCGGCGCAAGCCTTGGAAAGAAGAGTCGAAAATCGGTTCCTTCACCGATTTTCGATTCCACTTCAACCCGGCCGCCCATGCCCAGCATATATTCTTTGACGATAAAAAGCCCCATTCCGGCGCCGGCGGTTCCTTCGGTAAGTTCTTTTTGTTTGGTGGAAAAAAACGGCTCAAAGATTTGTTGAAGAGATTCTTTCGGAATCCCAATTCCCGTATCCCTTATCTCAACCACTATTTCGCCGCTTTGAATACGGCTATCGATTACGATTTGGCCTTCATCCGGAATAGACTGCTGCGCATTACGAATAAGGTTAAGAAAGATTTCATAGACCGCATCCGGATCGCATACGAACGAAAGATACTCTGGAATTTTCGATTCGATCCGGATTCTATGAGAATTGCCGGACTGGATCAGATTCTGTATGACTTTAGCGGCAATGCGCGACGGCCGTACGCCTTCTGAGATTTGCAAAGGTTTTCGGTCCGCAAGATCGGAAAGGTGCTGGATAATGGCGTTGACTTGTTCGGCATCAGAAAGGATATTTTGCATCCTTGTTGTGACCAGTTTTTCAATGTTTTCTGTCGGGCCGGACATGAAACCGGGGTCTGAAAGAGTCGTTCGAAGCGAACTTAGCGAAAGCGCCATCGCGTGTAGAGGATTTTTAGCTTCATGATCGACACCGGCTATAAGAGCACCGGCTGATGCGTCGCGCTCGCTACGGGTTAGTTCCTCCCTTGAGCGGTGAATAGCTTCCGCATATTCAGCGTTCCCAAGAGCCAGTGACAAATGGCGCGTAAAACTTTTTAAAATTTTGAATTCCTCGTCCCGCCATGTGGCGTCTGACTTCTTGCGGCCGGCAACGAGAATACCGCGTAGAGTATCTTTAACAAAAATAGGAAAAGCAGCGACTCCGCCTAACGCTGCAAGCTCCCGAGTCGCCTGCTTTTTTATTTCTTTCAAGTTTGCCAAAGCAAAGTGTGATTTTTGCTTGGAAAGGAGTCTCTGGTTGATCTCAGTCAGAGGATTGACGAGAAACTCCTTGGATCTCTCCAAATACTGAACAAGCTGCTTGGATTGATGGATCTGTTTTTTTCTGAATTTTCCTACGTGGGCCATAAGCTCATAAAAACCGGTCGAGCGTTTTGTCTTTACATAAAAGTAAATCCGGTCCAGCGCAAGGATCTCAGCAACGCGGTTTGTTACTTCTTGAGCGAGCGGTATTGTATTCGGAAATTTAAGAATGTCTTGTGAGAGCTTGCGAAAAATAATTTCGGGATTTTCGGAATGCTGAAAAAGCGTGCGGTTTGTGAGCCGGGACAGGCCTTCTTTAAGAGGAGCATAAAGTCCAATAGCTAAAGCAATCGCAATTCCCTGGGAAACCGCGGCCGGGATTCCAATCCACCGGCTGATAAATTCTTTCAGAATAAAAAGGATTACGGACACGCATAGGAGAAGCATGATGAAAAGAAGTGAAAAGACCAGTGTGTTTTTGACCAGTTTTTCGATATCCAGAAAACGGTGTTTAACGATAGCGTAGGTCAAAATAATGGGGTAAAGACAGACCAGAGGGGATGTAACGGGCTTAATAGGGAAATTAAAGACAAGCAGATATGCCGGCACTCCTGTCGAATAGCCGGCAAATAGTGCAGCCAATAACAGAGACAATTGATTTCTACGGAAGCCTTTAATTTTTCTTATTCCACGAACGAGATGATAGCAACTGTAAATGAAATTAAGCAGGAGCTGCAAAGGGATGAGGAAAAAGAGAGGACCGCCCTCCAAATAAGAAGGCAAGTCAAGCTTTGGGGGATTTCCTTTAATCATAAGGTGTGGAATAAAAAGCAGGACTATTAATACCGCGGAAATAGCGTAGTTTATCTGGAGAAGCCGCTTCCTTTTGTTTTCCAATTTGACCTGAACAAAAGTGAGATGCGTCACAAAAGCGCTGAGTAAAACCGTGCCGACTGAAAGCATTCTGCAGACAAAGTGTCCTAATGGGCCATCTTTTACAATAAAGAGACTTGCAAAGAAAAACGCCCAGAAGCTTACGGAAAGATTAAAAAGGAAGGTGAGTCTGCAGCTTTTTGATCGTGGATTTGCCTGAATAACAAGGATCGCCAGAATAAGGCATAGCGCACTCGTGAAGTAACTGCCCGCGGCAAGAAAAATGTAATGACCAAAAATCTCCAAATGTCATTTCCTCCAATTTCCACCCTCAAAAAGCCCCCAAAGCCGTTTTTGAAAAATAAATTTGATGTGACAGGACTTGTCACACTTTAGGCCCTAAGTGTGTCATTTTCGGGGTCAGCCGGTGTCACACTTTTCGGCCTCTTCCCTCTAGCCCTGTGTCACTCAATGACACTTAACTTATTTATTATCAAATACTTACGTTTGATTTATGTCCAAAGAACAGCTACTTTCCTCTCAGGATTACAGTTCTTTCACAATGACAAAGTCATGGAGGCCGGTTTTAAGGAGCCAACGGTAAAGGCTACGCCGGGAGCAACCAAGGACCCGGGCGGCCTCCACGAGCGATGCGGTCGAGGAAAGCGCGTCAACAATTTTAGTCGCCATCTGGTGCTTCTTCAGTTCCTGCCAACCCAGCTCTGACGGAACTTTCTGATGCGGATCCTCAGGCGGTTTTTTGTTTAAAGCCCTTTCAATTGCATCGATCAACTTTTCGTCTGTGACCGGTTTTTCGAGAATGTCATAAGCGCCCAGGCGCATGAGATAAGTGGAGGAAACCTTAGAATGAGCGGTTATAAAAATGATAGGGGTCTTGAAATCAGGGAAGAGGCGGTTGAGAAGTTTAACGATCATATCGCCGTCCACCGCGGCGCGAAGCTTCCAATCAAGCAGGATCACTTCAAATCGTTTGGGATTTTCCTTGAAAAGTTTTATGGCTTGGTAAGGGGAATTGCACAGGGACACTTGATAGCCACGGCCTCTCAAAGCATCGCCGGTCGATCGAAGTACGCTTGCATCGTCATCTACAACCAGAATTTCTCCCATATTCTCCATTCAGACAGAGATTTCCTACGCTATCTTAAAAGATTAGCACATAACCTCTTTTGCTACAAAGAGTTGGTGATTGAGTTTGAGTCATACATCTATCGCTCGGCTCTATCTCAACTGATTCATATTAAAGAACTTGTAAGTTTTGCAGGGCGGCGGACAGGCACTCCTGCAGAGGGCCTGGGGGGCGTCCTTTCCTTCGCTAGGTTCGGCGCCTCTACCGCTGTCCTGCATCCTGTTACACAAAATAGCGTCAAGTGTTCTTTTTTTAACGAGGAACCGATTCAAACGGTTCTTCTTATCGAATGCCGGGTTTGTGAGAAAAGACGCGAAGTGAATGTTTTGGACCTTACGGTTTTCGGCAACGACCTCGTTTGCGAGCATTGCGGCCATGCAACCATGCACCGGCTTATTGAGATCGACGAGCGCAGAAAACAACAAATTCCGATCCATTTTCCGGACCGAAGAAAAGAGGTGAATCTTTGTGCAGACACCCGAGGATCCAAAATCTCAAGATCCTAACAAAAATAAAGGTTCTTACCGGCCCGCGCGGTGTCCGAACCCCAAATGCCAGCGCGTACTTTCCGAGACTCATTATCAGTCCTGGCAGGAGGTTTCGGAAGGGCTGATCTGCCATGAATGCAATCATCAGATGATGCTTGGCCACATTTCCTTTCCGGAACATGATCCTGGAATTTTCTCTGTAGCAATTGAGTGTCCCCATTGCAAAAAAAATCCTCCCAGGCATCTGACTTCAGAGCGCAAATATTGCAAAGGTTGTAAAATACATTACATTTATTTTTCGAATTTTATTCCGAGTTTTCCGGTTTTGGATTTACCGCTAGACTCTACCTCCTGATCGAAAAAAATGTAGAGTTTGGATGTTTTAAATTCTGCACCTTCACTCGAAATTTGAGCTCGTCCCAACCCATTTCCTTTGCTTGTCTTACAGCGAATTTTCACGCCGCATCGACGCTCGAACGCCCCTTTGGGTCCCCCATGTTTTGGGGGGCGTCCCATTCCCGACCTCGCTCTCTCTTCTTGAAAATCGTTCGAAATCGATAGCGAGGTCGGGAATGGGATGGGACGAGGTGCGTTGCGGCGTGAAAATTCGCTTCCAGAAGAAAGGGAAATGGGTTGGGACGGTGAGGGAAGGAGGTGAGGTTCGAGGTTCCAAGCTCGAAGTTCCAAGTTGGGGCGTTATGGGTTCCAAGTGCGTGGTGGAAAAATTCCGGGGTGTTCGTGATAAACATTTTGCGTCAGAGAAAGTCAGATAGCGGTGCCGCGTCGTGAAAAAAATACTGCCAAAAGTGCCTGACCCCTTGGAGATACCCCTTAATTACATTTCCTAGAGAGGAAATTCCTTTAAAAAAAATCTCCAAATAGGGGATTTCAGGTAACGAGACCCCCCGTTTTTGCCCAATACTATGAGAGACAATGTAAAACACAACAAAAAACGGCCAGATCCTAAACTCTGGGGCTACTACGGCGCAAAAGCCAGGAGCATCACATGAGATCCATCGATTCAAAAGCTGTTTCTAGGTTTGGAAGTCGAGTTCGCAGTGAAGAGCAGGAAGGTTTTGAGGAAGTCGAAATACTGCAGCTGTTGCAGGTTTTCGGGTTTGCTCAAAAGCCAAGAAATGTGTTTTTTAGGAAGGTCTTTGAAAGAGTCAAGGTTCTGTTTCGAAGGGGATTGAGTTTTGGATTGGTGCTATTTGTGGCCCTTTCCACTCTTTCCATTCTGAATCGGGGCACAGATTCATTCGGAGAGTTTTTGGGGTTGAAGAAGCATGGAGTGGCACCGGCCGATGACACGCCTCGGATGCTTTTGGTTCCGAGAACGTCTCAAGGCTACACTTCCGCTTATTCTTACAGACCTCCGACGGGGAGCGGACGGGGAACTTCAAGTACGCGCGATACGATCAGGGAGTCATCGTACTTTCTGAATGCGCTTCAGGATTTCTCCAATTCGCTTGGAAGGTTTGAAAAAAGATAAGGGAAGTGGACCTGGGGGGGGCGGGTGAAGACAGCGTCATTTTGACCTGTTTTTACCTCCTCCTTTCAGGGGTGGGAAAATTTCAGGGGCGTGCGGAGAGATTATGGGCGAGAGCCAGGCCGCGGCGCAAGCAGCGGCAAATAACGCAAAGGAAAATCAGAAAGAAGGTAAGGCAGCAGATCGTTTGGAGCTGACGAAACGGGATATTGAGCTCTTCAAATTGATTCATGAACAGCGCTACCTGTCTTACTCGCATGTGATGCGGGCGTTCTGGCCCGGGACAAAACCGGAGGCGAAAGCCGGCTATCACCGGTTGGACAAACTCATCAAAGACGGGTATCTGGATAAAGAGCGTTCGGAGAAAAAGGAGCTGAACATTTTTCTCCTGACGGACAAAGCGCATGAAGTGCTTGAAGAGCGCAACCTTGATTCCGGCCTGAAGCGTTACGAGCTCACCGAGGATTACGAGCGCTTTATTTCCCACGACCTGAAAGTAACGACCACACGAATCGCATTCGCTGAAGTCGGGCTGACGGACTGGACCAGCGAGCGCGCGATCCGGGAGCATCGGATGTTTCTGAAGATTCCGGACGGGATATTGAATATCAACGGTCACAAAGCAGCGATCGAGTTTGAGAATTATGTGACCAAGGGGCAGAAGCGTTATCAGGAACTTTTCGACGGGTACGCAAGCTACCAGGAGCATTTCGAATTTTTGTTCATGGTGTTGGATGGAGATGACAAGAGGGTGTTTGCAGACCTTGACTATGACCCGCAGTCGGTTTGGTTCGTCAAGTACGAGGACCTGATCCACGACGGGAAAAAGACTCTTTTTTCAAACAAGCGGGCAAGTTTCAGATTAAGCCGGCTGGTCTAGGGAAAATGCCCAAGGTTCCGGCACGCAAAGAACCTTTTGCGCTAAAGGCGCTGGAAATCATTTTCATCAAATTGCCGCTTGTATTGGCCAAGGCGCTTTTGAATTCATTGGTCAAGCTGGAAAATAGAAAGCTTGTATGGATTATTGCGGCGACATGCCTTTCACTCTGGTCAGCCTTTGTCATTTACTTTGCGAAGGACGATGCAAGTCTCCCAATCCGGATTTTCGAAAGCGCGCACTTCGCGCCTGGCTGGAAAATCGGCCTCGGATCCGTTCTCTCATATTCGAGCTATCTCCTGCTTTCATTGCCCTTATTTCTGCTCGCTGCACATATCGCAAATAAGAAGGCGGAGCCACCGAAAGCGAATGAGCGCCGGCGCGGGTTCGATCCTTTTAAGATCCGGGAATCCCGGCTGGCTTCGGATTATGACAAAGCGTATCTCGGCCACAGCTTTCTTACCGGAAATCCCATTTATCTCGCCAACGATCAGCGCATGATGCATGCCGAAGTGATCGGCTCAACGGGTACCGGAAAGACGGACTCCGTACTTGTGCCTTTACTCGCTCACGACATCTGGACCGAACCGAATCCCGAAGATCCGGATGGGCCGCCGCTCCGTAAAAAAGGCGCCATCATCATTGACGGCAAGGGTGATAAGGAACTCCTGAATCACATTTATTACCTGGTGTGCCAGAACAAGCGCGAGGACGATTTCAGGTTCTTTTCGCTCGCGGACCCGAAAAATTCACACACTTACAATCCGCTTCTTCACGGGAATGCGACCGAGCTCAAAGACAAAATTATTGGCAGCATGCCCTGGAGTGATGAGTTTTACCGGAAGATGGCCGAACAAGCCACGCTCAGCGTGTTGAAGGGAATTCTGAAAAAGAAAAGCAGCGCCGCCCCCTCAGAACAAGGCAAGACGCCGCCTCAAAAAGAAGCCCTGAAATTCCGTGATCTTCATGAATACATGACGCATGAGCATGCGCTCAAGGCCATGCATGATTCCATTGACCCGAAGCAGCGGTATCTCCGCCAGGATATCCGCCTGATGCTGCGCCACTTCCGCAACAATCCAAAATTTATTTCAGGACTCATGGCGGATCTCTACCTGACCGCGCGAAGCGAATTTTCGTGGCTCGTCGACGTGGATTATCCGGAAATTGATCTTCTCAAGGCGTATCAGGAAGGAAAGATCGTTTACTTCCAGCTGCATTTGCAAGGCTACGGCGATACGGGAAAGCGTTTTGGAAGGATGATCCTCCAGGACATCCGCACGGTCTCAAGCTATATCCAGTCCAAGATGCGGGATTCCGAGCGCAGGTTTTTCCCGATCTACATCGATGATGCGGCCAGCTTTCTGGATGTCAATTTCATCGAATTCCTCAACAAGGCGCGCGCCTCAAAATTTGCGATCATGCTTCTGCATCAGTCGCCGGGGGATCTTGTGTTCCACCGGGTGCCCTCGTTTCAACAGCAAGTCGTCGAGAATACCAATATCAAAATCATCCTGCGCCAGGATGACCCGGAGTCTGTCGAAAAAATGACCAAGATCGGCGGCACGCGAAAGACTCAGATTTCGACCTACCAGACGCAGGAAGATATATTGGGCGAAGCCAAGACAGGAGTCGGGTCTGTGCGCGACGGTCAGGAGTTTAAAATTGAACCCGACCTTATCCGTGAGCTTCAATTGGGTGAGGCGGCCCTTATTTGGAAAAGTCCCTCCATGCACACCGATTATCTCAAGCTTGATTACATCGGCTATCACAAATTCATCGAATATCCGGGTCCGAACCGCAAGCAGCCGCTTTCACAGGAGGCGCACGAACAAAGTTTTGAAGATGTTTCACAGCCGCTTGCGAAAATTATGGACATCCGAAAAGCCATGCAGGATTTAAAGAGAGCCGCATAGAGATTTAAAGAGCGCGTTTCATCTGCCGTCGCCGGCAGAAAATTCCATCATCAAACAAGGGGAAGGTTTCCGGGCCCATGCGCCTGAAGGCCTTCCCCTTTCATTTTATCCAAACCGAAGGAGGTGCGCCCACACAAAAGAGTTCAACACTCAAAGAGAACAAGCATAAAAAAATCAATTCAAAAAAAGGAGTTAAAAATGGAAAACCTGATTGTGCACAGCTTCAAGAAAAAGGAAACCGAAGAAGTCAGCCTCGCCTTGAGGGAATTCAAGGGGAAGGCGTACGTCGATTTGCGGATTTATTTCAAGCCCCGCGGATCGGAGGAGTTCAAGCCGAGCAAGAAGGGCATTATGCTCAGCACGGAATTCCTTCCCCAACTCAAAGTGGCATTTGAGAAGGCGGAAGAAGCTCTCGCGGCCCGGGTTTAATTCGCGAGTTTGAGCATCCTTAAAGAAACGGGGGACAGCCGGAGTTTTCAGCCCCGGCTTCCCCCGTTTTCTTTTTTCCAAAGGAGGTGAGTCACGTGAAGAGGCTTATTGTCAGGCGTGAGAGTTTGGACAAGCACGCATCATTGATCCGGCGGTTTCAGCAGTTCGGATGGGCACTTGAGGTCAGGAATTAAAAGAAAAAAACCGGCGGGAAGGAGGGTTTTCTTCCCGCCTTGTTTCACTCGCTCTTCCCAAAGTCCGGGGAGTGAGAATCAATCCAGGGGAAGCGGCGCCAAGGCGCTGCTTCCCCTTCACTTTTTTCGGAGAAATTGCCATGGCGCAGAAATATCTGAAACGTATTGTCGCAAGTTACGTGCGCGACAAAGAGGTTCCCTATTCCAAAAGCCTCACGACTCCCGAGGAGGTGGCCAGAAGCTTTGCCTACCTTGCGACACGGGACCGCGAGGAGTTTGTGGCCCTTCACTTGGACAAGGGCAATCGCCCCCTCTGCTGGGACCGTGTCTCTATGGGATCTTTAAGCGAGACAATTGTGCATCCTCGCGAGGTCTTCAAGGTAGCTTTGATCAGCTCGGCATCAGCCGTTATTTTTATCCACAACCATCCATCGGGAAGAGGCGAACCCTCTCCTGAAGATCGCTGCCTGACCCAAAAACTCCAGGAAGCCGCCAAACTGCTTGAGATCAAGGTTCTCGATCACTTGATCATCTACGGTGATGAAGGGCAGGTCTTTTCCTTCCAGGAACACGGTCTTTTGTAAGCGGTTTTGAGAATCGATTGCGCCCCATGAAAGATCAACCCAACACTTATTGCGAGGAGGGACATGCCAATGGATACCTGTGAGATGGGAATTGAAATTCTTCAAAAGACAAAAGACGGGAATGATCTTGATCCAATCCATCTGAAGCTCGTGGAAATGGCCGTCAACGGATTTCTAAATGAAAACGGCATGGACGCGTTCAGGTGTCTTCATGAGGAGGTCATGAAGGGTTACCGGAAGCCATGGTTTCACGGAATTGAGCACCTGAGTCTTGACCATGACGGCTACGTGTATTGGAAAGGCAGGAAAGTGGAGCACTACGATTTTCCATTCGCTTATTCCGGAGAAGGCAAAGAGAGCGCCTCGGAACTTGCCGAAAGGTGCAAGCGGCTGGAAGGATTGGGTGTCGAAGTCAACGTCACGAACGTGATCTGGAAATGGGAAGAATTCGAAAAAAAATCCTTGGGTCTGTGACCCAGACGCAACCGGAACTGGATTCAGAAACCCAAGCGAGGCTGTCTCGCTTTCAAATAGGAGAGAATGACATGACTCAAAACACGAAGGAAAAGACCAGCTTTGCAATGCTTGCCCAGGAGCTCGGGAAAATGGGATGCGAAGAGCTTGAAAAATTAAATCAGATGCTCGTCCGGGTCCTCAAACAGAAACGAAAAATGGAGAACGTGATGCTGATCGGCACCTTTATCGAGGGCCAGAAGGTGCGCATGAAGCCCGAGCACCAGACGAAGAGGCCTTACGATGCCGCCGGCATCGTGAAGAAAGTGAACGAAACGAAGCTTGTGATCGAGTTCGTTGGAGAGCCGGGCCTCTGGAATGTCCCGCCTTCGATGCTCTATTGCGTGGAGGATGATTCGAAAAGGAAGTAAACGGGAAGCGGATATCTGCGCGAAACCCTTGTTTGTAAAAGAATGAAAGGAGAAATTCTCATGACCCATCCGACACCTCCACCCTGGTATTCGGATCATGTCACCACGATTTATCGTGCGCCCGGCAAAAAGGACGGATTAGCCGTACGGATTATTTCAAGCGGACCCAAAGCCGGAGATCCTGGCCTATGTCCTGGTTACCTGGCCGGAAGACGAGGCCAATGCCGGGTTGATCCGCCGCATCGTGGTCCATCTGGAAGAAGGGATTGTCCGGTCCGTCTATGCAAATGTTCCAAATGCGCATGTGGAAATTTATGACACGGATCCCGAATTTTCTGAACTGGCGCGGGAAAGGAGGAGATTGAAAAAAGCGGTTAAAAATCTGACCGAAGTTTATTGAGCGCATCGCAACGTCAAATCGGAATTTGAGGAATGGCTGGCAAAGGACAGGGAGAAAGCACGCTCTGTCCTTTTTCTTTGAATGAGTTTGCCCCCCCAAGGCCTGTCATGCCGGATGGGCCGGGCGCGCACGAATTAAACTAAAAACTCGAACGGCGCGGGAAAAGGGGGTTCCTTTCCGTGCTGTTTCTTTAAAAAGCGGAGGCAGCAAAAATGGACAATGAAAAACTCGAAACTGTGATCGGTTACGTGGACGCCATGCCCGATTCCCCGTGGATCCGCCGGATCCTTGAGGTCGCGATCTTCGGCAGATTCTCGATCTGTTTTTCCGGAGACCGGGAAGGAACAGGGCCGAATTGGACGAGGATCGCCGGTGAATTCGATCTTGTCTCGTATTTCATCACGCCATGCCCGTGCGGGAATCTTCTGAACCCGAAGCGCTCATGCATCTGCAGTCCCGTCCGTATAAGGGCCTATCATGAGGAAGCATCGACCAAAACAGCGCGCGCGGCGGATCTTTATGTGGAAGTGCCCGCATCCGGGGAAGGCAGAGTGTCCACGCTTTCCTTTAAGGAAGCCGTGGCCCGTATCCAGAGCGCGGCTTTCAGGAAACTCACTTTGAGCGCGGACGCCCTGAAGCTCATGCGGCTCGCCCAAAAAGACTTCCCGCTTTCTGAAGCGAGAAGGATCAAAACAAGGCAGGCCGCCACAGCCATTGCCTGCCTTGAAGGAAGTTCCACCGTGGAGGCCCATCACCTCGCCGAAGCCCTCCAGTACCAGCCCAGAAACCTTTTCTAACCCAACTCATTTTCAAAACAAAACCAGGACCGGGTGTGCTTTCCCGATCCCTGCTCTCTTCAAATCCAAGGAGGTGTCCCTTGTTCATTCCCATGCTTTACGTCGAAGACCGTTCTTTTTACGCAGACGAGCTTGAAAAACTCACCGGAAAACCAAGGCGGTACTGGGGCCGTCTTCCGCTATTTCTTCTTCAAAAGCGCCTCGCCCAAGAAATGAGACGGTGGATTCTGGAGATGGAGAGCCGGCCGCACCCGATTGTCCATGCGCCTCAAAGACGTGAGTCGGAGCAAGAGATTTTCGCCGCCCAGGCCGGATAGGCCCTCTTCCGGGCGCAGGACCAGGGGAATGATCTCGCTCTTTTGCCCGTTTTCTACAGGATACCAACCCCTGACACGGCAGTGTGAACAAAAGGTATGAGACAAGAAAACCCGGGACGTGGACAGGGACGGTTTGCAAACCGTCCCTGTCCGTTTTTCAAAACAACCCCATCAAGACAGGAGATTCAAAATGAGAACCAGACGCAGAAATTACAGGTACCGGCCGAATGGAACCGCGCATCAAAAAAAAGGGAAGGGTTTTTTCGAAACCCTGCGTGAGGTGATTCAGGATCCCTGGAGTGTTATTTCCTCGGTCTTTGAGAAGATGAAGATCGCCGAAGAGGAAATCTCAAGCGCAAAGCAAAAGCACCCGGAGGAAGCCGAGAGTCTGCGCGACGCATTCGGGATCTTGTGCCCGCCCCTTCTCCTTCAAAGTCTCAATATCAAGCTCTACCGCGCTCATGCCCGTGAGCTTCTGGAACGGATCGTCAAGGACCATGATCTTGAACTACTCACGCATGCCGAGCTTTGCGTGCACCTTTCAAGATTCAGCCTGGAAGTCCCTCCCTCAAGCGACGTTGCTTGTCTTTACAACGAGTGCTTTGCCGCGGTTTTTCCCAAGGAATATTCCGCGATCTTTAACGGGAATACCCCGCACGAGAGTTACCGGGGCGCGGCCTTGGCGATCAAGATCAAGCTGGCGCGATCGCTTAGAACCAAGCGCGGCACAGAAACAACCTAACCGAAAGAAGGAGGTGAACCCATGAATGTAATCACTCTCAACGATTGGATTGAGCAGCTCAGGTCCCGGTTCGACGAACGGGCACTCAAGTACATGACGGCTCACAAGGCAAAGATATTTCTCCAGTTAAAGGATCAAGAAACCGGCCAACTGCATTTGCATCAACTTGAGTACGTGAGCAAGGATGCGGAACATTTAACCATCCCATGAGGTCGCGGAAAAGGTATCCGCTTGGCCGGTGATTTTGGAATTCCGGCCATGCAGGAAAATAAAAAAATCAAACCGGGAAAGGAGATCAGGCTATGTGGAAACGAAATGACATTCAGTTCCCGAGACTGCTCGCGGAAATAAACGCAGCCGGGCTTACCCGAAAACAGGTTTCAATGCTCTCACGCTCTATGGATCTGGGCGCCTCCGAAATCGGGGAATTATTTGAGCGGGCGGAAAGCGAATGGGACGAAATCAAAAGAATCAAAACAAGGAACGATCAGAAAGAGAACAGCAAGAACCGGAAAAAATCATTAAGGATGTGCCCGCGCCGCGGCGGAAAAGACATACGCACGGAAAAAAACAGAGGGAGGATTAGCCGGTGAGAAAGGTTCTTTCAAAAAAAGCGTACCGTAAGATTTTCGAAGAACATGGGGCGATCGGAAGGGAACTGAAGTCGAGGAAGCGTCTACGGTTCGGAAAGACAATCAATTCGATTGAAAGAATGCAGGATCTGATCACGAGATACGATTCATGGCAAGGGAGGCCTGATAATGGACAAAGTTAAGCTGCACTGCGCTCATTGCGGCTCGGATGAAATCAAGGTGAAAGTGATTGAGTCCGCAGCAGATTATATGGACGTCATGCCTGACATGCTCTTGGTGAGACGGGCGCTTGAAGTGGCGATCTTCGGACGATTCTCGATTTGCTTTGCGGGGCATCCGGAAGGTTACGGCCCGAACTGGGCGAGAATCGCCGGTGAATTCGGCCTTACCGCCCATTTCATCACCCCTTGCCTGTGCGGCAATCTTCTCAACCCCCGCCGCGCCTGCTCGTGCTCGATCGCGAGAATCAACAGGTACCATGAGAAACCACTGACAAGGAAAGCACGTTCGTCGGACCTCTATATGGAGGTTACGGACCCGAGGGAGGAGACAACGACTGCCGAATCTTTCAAGGAGGCCCTGAGCCGAATCGAGAAAGCCGTTTTGAAAGCCCTCGCCTTCAATCCAGAAGCGATCAACCTTCTCAGAGCGGCACGCCGGGAGCTTTCGCTCACGCCTTTGCGAGTGGAAAAAACGAAGCGCGTTGCCAACGCCATTGCCTGCCTTTCCCAGTGTGAATCCATCGGGCCGGAGCATGTAGCAGAGGCCGTTCAGTACCAGCCCAAAAGTCTCTTCTAAATCCAGCATCGATCAAGTGAGAAACCTGAGGCGGGGTGTGTGCGTATGCATCCCGCCTCTTTTCTTTCAAGCTGGGAAAGAGCGTGCTTTGTGATGAACGCGTCATTCAAACAGATAAAAGGGTTGTTTTAAAGGAGGAGAATTATGTACCTCGTGAAAAGCGAAGTTAAAAAATATTTCAGGAGTCACGGGAAACAGTTATCAGGGAACGCATTACAGGCATTGAATGACGCATTCAGCGTGATTCTTGGCCGTGTGGTGCGTAACGCCGGACACTTTAAACGTGTTCAAGAGGGGGAAGTGATTCATGCGTTAAGCGGAACACATTTTGAGATCAGTCCCAAAGAGTACGGAGGAAGGAGAATAAGCCCCCCAGTCAAAACCAGAGTTGTCGGGGAATTAAAACCCATTTAACAATGCCAAAAACGGAAGGGAGGCAAAATGCTGCGCTTAACAAAAAAGATCAACGGCAAAACAGCTTATATTTTCACACCCCGTACATGGGAGAGCGGCGAACGCATTGAAATGTGGGTCGAAGAATTATGGACTCCGAGAGGAGAGCTTACCCGCTTTACGGTAACAGATGCAAAGACGGGCGAAAAGTACAAAGCCCGTACGGCTTCATGCGGATTAACACGTTGTATTTGTGACGCTGTGATTTATGGCTACAAAGACAAGGGAATTCAATCCGCCAAGAAAGGGCAGGTGAATGCGCTTCAGTTCAAGAAAGGAAGGGTTTTATGAGAAAACAAAGGCCTTACATATGGCTTCAGGAGCATGAGCAATCAGGCCAAGCTGATTGTGGGTGCAAGTTAAAAGTTGGTACGACAGGTGCGGCGTTGTGGTTCTGCTCTATTCATGAGACCGCTCCCGAATTGTTGGAGGCTTTACGGGCAATTAAGGCGCGTATTAATGGGGAATGGGATCACCCTGCGTTAACGAAACAAGGCCCTTTAAACTCCATCACACCACAGGACATTTTGGAAATCGCTGAAAAAGCAATCGCCAAAGCGGACCGTTGCGAAACCCGATATCGATTGAGGCCATCGGGCGGCGAGCTTCCGGCAATGTGCCGGGCAGGCCGCGGGTCCGGCGGAAGGAGGAAACGCCCATGAAATGCAAAGTCATGAAGAGGACTTTTGAAGCTTTGAATTATCCCGAAGGGTCGGCCCACCGTATCGAGCTCAACAAAAACACTCTCACAAGCGAGTACCTGCCCAGTTACAAATACTGCGTTACCGGCGAGAACTTTTCGCATGCCTGCCGGACCCGGAAAGAAGCGCAGGAACGCTGCCTGAAATCCAACCGAACCTGAGACACCCCAACCCGCGTGGACGCATCAGAAATCATGCGTATCCCGCAAACACCCAAAAACAAAAGAAAGGAATCCATCATGAATTCCAAAATCTACGGTCTCACCCTGAAAGAGCTTGTCACGCTCGTGGACCATCTCTATGAGGAAAGCGATATCCGCTCCGGCATTTGGACCCTGGGAGACATTGAAAAAAGCCTCAAAGCGGTCAAAAGAAAAGGCGAGAGCGAGCAAAGACTCACGGAGGAGGAGTTCAGACAACGGGTCAATGTGATATTTGATTGCGCCTATGCCTGGCAAACGGACGACGAAAAAAACATTGTGCCTGATCCCATGCTTGAAGAAATCAAGCCGCTTGTCGAATCGGCGTGGACTCTTTTGCAGTATCTCAAGGAATCGCATTCCCATGAAATTAAAAAGGACTACTACGGCGACGGGCCCGCGGGTTGCAGCTACTGCCGTCTGATTGCAGAATTCGGAAGCCCGAGTCCCCTAATCGAGACGTCCATCACACGGCGTTAGAGAAAAGGAGAAACGTGATGCCTCTGGATATTTATGAGATGAACGATCAGCCGCAGTGCTGTCCAAAGTGCGGAACAAGAACGGGTTTTGAAACTTTAAGCAGCGGGAGCCAGCTGCACAACTGCCCGAATTGCCGCTACCGGTTCTACCTCGATGAACCGGTGACGGCAGAGAAAGGACTGAAAATGAGAAGCGTTACGACGAACCCGATGTATTGGGATTGCGAATGCGAAATCGGCTATATCCACAGCAAGGATGTCAATTTTTGCCGGGAGTGCGGCGCCTGGTCGGAAGATCAGCCGGATTCAAGAGCGGATGAGATCAAGTACATCTATGGCCCTCAAAACGACCTTAAATGCGAGAAGCGCGAACCCATCCTCTGCGAATGGTGCGGCGATAAGTTTATGCCCGATCCTGAAGGCGGCCAGACCCGATTTTGCTCGGATTCATGCGAGCAAGCATACAGAAAAAGAAATTAATTGGAATTAAGTCGGCTGGCGTTTTAGAAGATTTAACGTCTTGGAAAACGCTCAAAATTGTGGTGCATATCGAAGAAGGTATTGTGCGGTCGGTGTATGCAAATGTTCCAAAGCGAAAGTAGAAATTTACGATACGGATAAGGATGTTTGATCCGGAAGAAAAAAAAGCAAGCCCTGAAACTCGCTCAACTTCGTGATTGGCAGCAAAGGAGGTCTTCGAAATGCTCTCGAGAGAAGAGTTGCTTGAAACCGTGAATGAATTAAACAGCCGGAATGCTGGTTGCCAGGTTGGATATATCACCGGCTACCGGGATCAGTGGTTTATTGGAGGCCACATTAATAAGTACAACCCGGAGCGTCAAGAATTACAGCTTCACTTCTGCCAAGGTAGAAATGTGGGTCGGATCAATTTTAATGGCGGGTACTCAGTCTTATGTTGTATTCAACATAACACAGGTTATGTGGCGCTCACAGTTATGTGAGCACGATAAGTCGTTTTCCCTTGTTTTTTGTCTTTGTTTTTAATTTGAGCGCCACATAATTTCCTATCCTTGCTCCGTCATCAGATCGTGGTAAAACCGACTAACTCGAAAGGAGGCTTTACCATGTTCAATCAACTTTTTAGTAGATCCACTGTTTTAAAGCGCTATCTACAGGCGCCGCTTTTAGAGGCTCGTTTGCGTTACCTTAGTCACCGCGCCGGACAAGGCATGGCATCG
>Ga0209515_10001430_pt1 | contig 40261 bp, 33 predicted proteins | sample Subgroupgradi54m_FD_187454 | JGI IMG/M metagenome (GOLD analysis project Ga0209515, IMG submission 187454) | Subsurface groundwater microbial communities from S. Glens Falls, New York, USA - GMW60B uncontaminated upgradient, 5.4 m (SPAdes)... ... | reverse complement strand
CCGCCGTGCGCACCCCCGCCATTATAAGCCGGAATGCGCTTCCAGGCCGCCTGTGGACGGGCCCAAACGCTTGCATGAAACCGCCGTCGAAGTTAAATTTCCATCCCTACAAAGCGCTAAATTCAGCGTCAGATTGCCGAGAAGGAGCCGATCAATGCCGATAGTGGATTTCAAAACCTACAACAAGATGTTGGATACCGCCAACAAGAACAAGTACGCGTATCCCGCCATCAACGTCTCAAGCATCGAGACCGCGAATGCGGCACTGGCCGGCTTCGCCGACGCCAAGTCCGACGGCATCATCCAGGTTTCCACCGGCGGCGGCGAGCATGCTTCCGGCACCGGCATCAAGGACATGGTCCTGGGCGCAATCTCCCTCGCCAACCACGTCCAGCTGATGGCCCAGAAGTACAACGTCTACATCGCGCTGCACACCGACCATTGCATGGCCAAGAAGGTCGATACCTTTCTCAAGCCCCTCATCGCCGAAACCGAACGCCGCCGCGCCAAGGGCGAGCCGAACCTGTTCAACAGCCATATGTTCGACGGTTCCGAGTTGCCCCTGGACCAGAACATGAAGATCGCCAAGGATCTCATGGTCCTCTGCGCCAAGAACGAAATCATTCTCGAGGTCGAAGCCGGCGTGGTCGGCGGCGAAGAGGACGGCCACGACACTTCGGGCGTCGCCGCGGACAAGCTCTACACCACCCCGGAAGACATGCTCGAGGTATACAAGGCCCTGTCCACCGTGCCCAACGCCCGCTACATGTTCGCCGCCACCTTCGGCAACGTCCATGGCGTGTACAAGCCCGGCAACGTCAAACTCAAGCCCATCATCCTTAAGAACGGCCAGGACGCGCTCAAGAGCAAGTTCAACGCCCGCTTCGACCTGGTGTTCCACGGCGGTTCCGGCTCCACGAAAGAGGAGATCGCCGAGACCCTGGAGTACGGCGTAATCAAGATGAACGTCGACACCGATACCCAGTACGCCTTCACCCGCCCCATCGCGGAACACTTCTTCAAGAACTACGACGGCGTCCTCAAGATCGACGGCGAAGTCGGCAACAAGAAGGTCTACGATCCCCGCTCTTACCTTAAGGCCGGTGAAAAGGGCATGGCCAAGCGCATCAAGGAAGCCTGCGACGATCTCAAGTCGTCCGGCAAGACCTTGTTCTCGGCCTGATACCAAGCCTGCGGCCGGCGCCCCGTCCGGGGCCCGGCTTTTTCTACAAATGAAAAAGCGCCCTTACCCTGGGGCGCTTTTTTGATCTAAGCGGGATATCAAAATGAACTATTCGGCGCTCTCCCCGCCCAACGCAGCTCCGCCGATCCGGGTCGGTGCAATCGTTCCCATAGCCGGCGACGACAGAGGCAAGGAAAGATGGAGCTCCGCCAGCGGATCCTTCTTCAAGGTTCCACCGAGCGTCTCCAATCCCTTAGGGCCATCGTTGTAATTCGGATTGGCTACTTCTCCCGGACGCAGAATCCCTCCATGCGCGCCGCCGCGCGGCCTGTCCGGACCCAGAATCTGCCCCGAAGGCAAAACATCACCCGGCTTCAGTGAGGAAATATCCCCTCTCTTGCCGAACGGCATGGCAGGTCCATGTCCCCCTTCTCCTTTAGGGATAGGTATAGGCAATCCATTCCCCATGCCGCCAATGCCGCGCGGAATGCCCTGCTTGAAATCGGGAACCCCCTTGGTCAAATTCAATTCCGGGTTCCGCACCGGAACATGATCGCTTTTGATGAAGGCCGGCTTGTATCCCGCATCCCCAGGATGCATGACCAGACCCTGTCTCCCCTCCGCCAATTTCGGCATGGAGTTGGGATTGAAAACCCTGCCATTGGCCGCGTCCCTGAGGGCCGGCAGCTTGCCATGTGCGGCGGCAAGCGGCGTATCGGCCCGTTCCCCCTTTGGCATGGAATTCTCGGTCAAACCGGTCTGACCAGTAACCATGCGCCTTTCCAGCGGGGCCTGGCCTCCAAGTTTCATGCTCATATCGGATTCCTTTGCAGAGTGCTGGGATTTTAAAACGCGTTTCACGCCAACCTATCTGTAGGGAAGGTAACGTTTTGGCCAAAGTGGATTCGGGCAGAGGGAACGGAAACCGGAATCAGAAACCTACGCCTATGGGTTCCCTGCTCTTGTTGGGCATCATGGTCTTGTACGTCACCGTGGTCGTATAGGTCACCGCGGCCGCATACTTCGGGCCCTTCAAAGGCGAGTTCTTGATGATGCAGAGCACGGATTGGGAAATCACCTTTTCCCAATCCTGCTTGGACATGGCGGACACGAAAGCTGAAGTCGATCGGAACCGGCCGTAGGATACGGCTTCATTGGCATTATAATCCCATAGCAAAAAGCTCCCGTCCAAGGCCAGATACTCCCTTTCCCCGCCGACGGTCACCACGCCGGTTACAACCGTTCCTTCCGGCGTTGATATGAATGTCGGTACCATCTCCGCCGGAGTTGAGCGCCCTGCCCGCTTGAACCGCAGATGGGATATCTGCAACGCCATGTCCGGTTCGAACCCTTTGGCGCGGAATAACCCGTCCGGCGCCATCGGAAAATCGGAATCGAGGGAGGAATTCTTCCCAGGCAAGGGCAGGTGGATATCCCAATACCTCAATCCGGCCGCATCCCAGGTGGAATCGAACGCCAAGGTGACGTTATCGGCATAGTCGGCGAAGTTGCGATTGAACAACCTGTCCAGGACGGCGCCCGGAAGGGAATCCCCAACGCCCTCGCCTTTGAAATCGTCCCGGAAGTCGTCGAGATTCTGTACGCGCACATCCACCGAAGGCAGCACATGGACCACCCGGCCTACCAGGTCCGCGTTACGGTATTTGGGATTGAAAACCAAAGGAGCGGGTCCCGCGCATCCAAGCGCAAGGACCGCCATGGCCACCGCGGTCCAGATCCGGACCGACCCGCAGGTGCTCAGTGTTATGCGCCCTTCTCGATCACGATGCAGGAATTGTGTCCGCCGAACCCGAAGCTGTTCGAGATCCCGAATCGCGCCGAAGTCTTGCTCTTGACATTGGGCACGCAGTCGATCACGATCTCCGGATCCTGGTTCTTCACGTTAATGGTCGGATGCACCTCACCCGAATTCAACGTCATGATCAAATCTATCGCCTCGATGGCCGAAGCCCCGCCCAGCAAATGCCCGGTCATGGACTTGGTGGAATGCACTTTCATTTTCTGCAGATGGCTTCCGAAAACCTTCCCCAAGGCCTTTACTTCCGCGACGTCCCCGAGAGGCGTGGACGTTGCGTGGGCATTGACCACGCCGATCTCGGACTTGTCGACGCCGGCTTCCCTGAGGGCGGTTTCAATCGCTTGCATCACGCCCTCGCCCGATTCCAGCGGGGCGGACATGTGGTAGGCATCGCAGCTGTTGCCGAAGCCCCGCAGCACGCCCAGGATCTTGGCGCCGCGGCGTTCCGCGTGTTCGCGGGCTTCCAGAACCAGGACCCCCGAGCCTTCGCCCAATACGAAGCCGTCGCGATCCGCGTCGAAGGGACGGGAAGCGGAAGAGGGATCATCGTTGCGGCGGGACAAAGCCCGCATGTTCGAGAATCCGGCCAGGGAAGCGGCGCATACGGCCTCTTCGGAACCGCCCGCCAACATCACGTCCGCGCGTCCGAGACGGATCTGATCGGCCGCCGTGGCGAGGGCGTGGTTGCCCGAAGCGCACGCTGAGGATACGGACCAGTTGGGTCCGCGCCAGCCCAGGCGCATGGCCACCATGCCGCTGCCCATGTTGGTGATGGACATGGGGATGAAGAAAGGGGAAACCCGCTTGGGACCTTTGGTCTCCAGCAGGCCCGCGTTTTCCGTAAAGACTTCGATGCCGCCCATGCCCGAGCCCAACACCATGCCGGCGCGGGTCACGTCGAGTTTGCCCGGCTCGAAGCCGGCGCTTTGGACCGCAGTCATCGCCGCGTGAACCATGTATTGGATGAAGCGGCTGGTGCGTCCGATTTCCTTGGGATCAAAATACGGCGAGCCGTCGAACTCTTTGATCTCGCCCGCAAAATGAACCGCATAAGCGGAGGTATCGAAACGAGTTATGTTCGAAACCCCGGAGCGTCCTTCGAGCAGGTTGGCGAAGAAGGTTTCGGGAGTGTGCCCTAGGGGGCTGGCCACTCCCATGCCGGTGATGACGACTTCTCTATGCTTGTCCATTTTGTCCCTTGGAGGCCTTGCTATGTTTACCGCCCACGGTCCCGAAGGACCTTGAGCGGCTCAAAAAGATAGGAAAAGGGGCGGAAAGTGGAAAACAACCTGGTCTGGGTGGACATGGAAATGACGGGTTTGGACTCCGGCCGGGACCAAATCCTGGAAATCGCCACCCTGATTACCGATACGGAACTAAACATCGTCGCCGAGGGCCCCAACCTGGCCGTCTTCCAGCCCGAGGATATCCTCAAGGGCATGGACGAATGGAACCAGTCCCACCATGGCTCCTCCGGACTGCTGGACCGTGTCCGCGCCTCCACGGAAAGCATCGCCACCGCGGAACAGAAAACCCTCGACTTCGTCGCAGGATTCTGCCAAGCCAAAACGTCTCCACTGTGCGGCAATTCCGTGTGGCAGGATCGCCGCTTCCTTGATCGCTTGATGCCGAAGTTGAACGCCTACTTTCACTATCGCATCATCGATGTGAGTTCGGTGAAGGAGCTTGCGCTGCGTTGGTATCCGCAACTCCCCCCCATCAAGAAAAAAGAAACCCATCTCGCGCTGGCGGATATCCGCGAGTCCGTGGAGGAGTTGCGCTATTACCGCCGCTCCTTCTTCCTGCCTTCCGCGGGGCCGACGCCGACCTAGGCGAACCTGACCTTCAGCCATTTATTCCTATTTTTCCATTTGGAAAAATCATAGACTGATAACAGGGTGTTGCATAAGGATGGCCGATCGCAAACCGGCTTTAGAGCCGCGCCCGAAGCCAGGTTTCCGGAGGATATCGCCATAAAACTGCAACGTTACGATTTCGGCGGACCCTACCGGCGCGTTTCCCCCAATCGCGGAGGAAAGTCATCGGGAATACGCACCATCGTCCTCCGGGGCGTGGCCGTTCTGGCCGTTCTTCTCGCGATCATCGGATTCAAAAAATACGCCGGAATGGGACATCACAATGCCTCGGCACACCACGAAAAGACCGTAGCCGCCGCCACGGCCGTTGCCCTCGGCGGCGCCCCCGCCGCTCCGGGACTGCCGACCCAGGCCCGCGCCTCCACCCAGGCGCCCGCCCCAGCCGGTATAGTCCCTTCCGCCAAGGACCCGCTCGAATGGCAGGCCACCATGCGCAATTATCCCCGGCCGGATACCTTCAGCTATCATGGAGACGGCATGGTCGCGGACTATTCCGCGGATTCACTGCTCAACGCCCGCGTCAACGTGTACCTGCAACGTTACCGTCCGGAAACCGGGGTCATCCTGGTGGCCGATCTCAAATCCGGCCATGTGCTGGCCGTGGGCGAACGGGAAGACTCCGTCGTCACCGCCACTCCGCGGCTGGCCTATGGCGGCGGTTTTCCGGCGGCATCCTTGATTAAAATCCTCACCGCCACCGCCGCCCTGCAATGCAACGCCAAGGAATTGACCGACAGCATTCCCCAGTTGGGCGGCTTCCATACCTTGTACAAGCGCCAGCTCAAAATGGAAGGTCAGCGCCACGTTCCCCGCATCACATTGGAAGAAGCCTTTTCTCGCTCAGTGAACCCCGCTTTCGGCATGCTGGGAATGTCCATGGGGCCGGCCGCCCTGCGCGCCACCGCCATCAACATGGGATTCAATCAGCCCACCTTGCCCTCCTGCGTGGCCGTCAGCCGCATCGAATTCCCGGACTCGGGTTTCTCCCTGGCGGAAACCTCCTGCGGCTTCACGACAAAGACCACCATCTCGCCCTGGCACGCCCTGCAAATCGCCCGCGGCGCCGGCGACGACGGCCGCTTGCGGATCTGCACCTTCGCCCACGGCATCGTCAATCTCGCCACCGGAAATGAAACGACCGTCCGCGCGGATACGGGCTGCCGGTTCGTGTCCCAGGAGAACCTGCCCAAGCTGCAGGGATTCATGCAGGCAACGGTGCGCATCGGCACGGCCCGCAAAGGATTCCATTCCGTGCTCAAGGCCAGCCACCTCGAAAAGATCGAAGCCGGCGGCAAGACCGGCTCCCTGGACGGCGAGGAGACGCGCGGCCGCTTCGACTGGTTCATCGGCTACGTGAAGCTGAAGGAAGACCCCTCCAAGGGCTTGGCCTTCTCGATCATGCTCGTGCACCGGGAATACTCCAGCATCCATGCCAGCCAATTGGCGGCCCTCTTGATCCGGGATTGGTTATCGGCGTACGAAAAGGGGCGCAAGGCCGAGGAAAAGGCGCATAGGTTGGCAATGGCATACAAGGCGGCTTGAAGATGGCCAGGAAAAAGGTCGCATTGATCCTCAGTGGAGGCGGAGCCCGGGGCGCGTACCAGGCGGGCATCCTCAGCGCATGGAAGGACATTTTCCGGAAGAACGGCCAGATCGAGATCATCGTCGGCGTATCCGCGGGCGCCATCAACGCCGTGCGCCTGATGCAATCCGCACCCAATTACGCCACCGGCGTGGATGCCATCACCCATCTCTGGTCCACCCTCACGCCGGATATGATCTTCGAATCGGACTTCAAAGCCGTGGTTAAGAACCTGGTGCGCCTGATGCGTTCTTCGCGCCACCAGCGCAACCACGGTTCGGACACCTCCCTGGTCAACGCCATGCTCAACACGGCGCCCCTCTACGAGTTCCTCAAGACCAACACGGACATGGGCCAGGTCCAGCAGCGCCTGCGCACCTTGCCGGACCATAGCCTGGCCCTCAGTTGCTTCGACTATACGGACATGAAGAACGTGACGTTCTTCCAGACCCGCGAGGTCTGCCCCTCGTGGGAAAGGCCCACCGTGCGCGGGGTCCGCACCTCGCTCACCACCGAGCATATCATGGCATCCTGCGCCGTCCCGCTCATCTTCCCTCCCGTGGTCATGGACGGCCATTTCTACGGGGACGGATCCCTGCGCAACATGACGCCTCTGAACGCGGCCATCCGCCTGGGCGCGGAACGCATCATCAACATCAGCCTGCGCGGCGATTCCTACCAGCAGAAGAACAACGTCGCCCCCACGCTGGGCCGCATCGCCGCCACCATGCTGGACTCGATGTTCCTGGATGCCGTGGACATCGACTCCCAGTTCATGAACCGGATCAACCTGTTGGCTACGAAAGTCAACGAGCAGGATCGGGACGTGCGCGTCATCGACCTTTGCCGCGTGGGGCCCATGCTGGATTTCAGTCTGATCGCCTCCAAGTACCGCAAGCGCTTCCCCAAGACCCTGCGCTACCTCTTCGGCGGCTGGATCTCCTCCGAACTCCTGAGTTACCTGCTGTTCGACGGCGAATATGCGAAGGAACTGATTGAATGCGGGAAGCGGGACGGCGAACTCTTCCTCGATGTGGTCGAGGAATGGCTCCTCAATAACGGCTAGGCCGTAACTCCCGCGCTACTGGTCGATGATACCGGCATCCTCTTCGCCGGCATCGGGTTTTTCCTTGCCCAAAGTGGCCATCGCCCCCAGGGAAATGGAAATCGAGGCGTTGCGGAGACCCAGATGGTCGTCCCAGCCGGTGGCGCCCGAGGGTCGGAACGCTACGCTGACGAAGGGGCGGTTCTTGCCTTTGAAAAAGTATTCCATCCCCACCAGGCCGCGCAGGTGGTCGACGATTCCCGAGGCCTCGGCCATGCCGAAGGGCACGGTCGCGCCGCCCGCGGCGGAGGTCTGGTCCCCATAGACGGCGTAGTATTCCCCGCCCAGGACGAAGTTGATGCGGTTGCCCAGCAAGTACTGGATGGACGCTCCCCCATTGTAGATGAGGCCGGTCTTGGCGTTGCCGGGCACGTCCTTGCTGTCCAGATAGGTCAAGGATCCGAACGCCACGGCCCGCGTCGTTCCGGAAGCGAAGCGCGGAGTCGCCGCCTTCAAGGATCCTCCGGCCGAAAAGGAATAGTCGGTGTTGTACGCGAAAGTGCTTGTGTCCGCCAGGCGTGAGTCCGGCACGCCCACATCGAATTCCGTGGCGCCGCCGAACAGGCCGAACTGGACGAAGGGCCATGGACCATAGTCGATGCTGAGGCCGGTGGAATTGAGCACCGAGGGCGCTACATCCACGAAGAGATCCTGGCCGCTATGATCGAAATAGGCCGACAGGGAAACCTGGGACGGCCCGAACTCGGACATCGGCGCCCCGGGTGGGAAGCACAATCCCAACCCCGGGAGCAGGAATGCCATGGCCGCGATGCGGTGCTTCATGCCATCCCTCACTTGTCATCCTTGACGATGGGCAGGACCACGTCCACTTGGCCGCGGATGCCGTTGGACTCCGCGGTGATCCGCACGCCGACGTAAAGGGCCATGGATTGCACATAGGTCACCTTGGTCGTGGCCTTTCCGGCCAGGGTATTGATCTGCCTGGGAATGCCCACGGAGACTTCCCCCGGGAAGGGATGGTTGGGCGTGCTTTGGAAATGCGAAACCTCGTAGAGCGCGCCGGATGCGTCGCGGGTGCCGGCGCATTGGCATTTGCCGTCGTGGTTGTAATCGTAATTGGCGAAGGGTTCCACGGAATCGCGGATGCCGTTCCGGTTGAAGTCGACGAACAAAAGTTTTCCGGAGGTGTCGCCGGGAGGCGACTGGATGTACGGCTCGGCATTTACCGAGTCCCATACGCCGTTGTGGTTGATGTCGTCGAAGGTTTCCGGAGGGACGTTGATCACGCCGTTGCCGTCCCTGTCCTCGCCGCGGTAAGGCTTGCTGCGGGTGAGATCAAAGGCGCTGACTTCTTCATCCGGATCCAGCTTTTGGTTGTCGTTGTAATCGGTCCAGGGAAGCGAATACCAGATGGTGTCGCCCAGGGTGTAGTAAGGCCAAACGTTGCTGGGGCGCCAGGTTTCGCCCGAGTAGAGCGCCCGGGTGGGCGTGGTGCTGAAGTTCACCGGAGTGCCGTCCGCGACCAGGTTCCCGTTCACGTCCGTGACCACCGCCGCGGTGGGCAGCGAAAAGGTACCGTCGTTGGGATTCTCCCCTTTGAGGATGTTGACGCCAATGCTGATCCGGTGCGGCGGGCCCGATACCGTGAGGCCTACGGTATCCGAAGAAGTGATCACCAGCGTATCGGTGCCGGAAATATCCAGCGCCACCGCAGCCAGTTTGACTCCCCGGTATTGGCTGATGACGCCGCCAGCATGGAAGGTGGCCTCCGCCTGCCCGGCCAGAGTGTAGTCCACGGGCGGGGTGATGGTTTCGTCGCCGCCGCCGGCGCCCTTGACCATGCGGAACCCGACCAGGACCCCTGCCATGTAATTGCCGGCGCTGTCGAAAGCCTGGGCGATCATGCGCGTCTCTCCGGTCTTAACCGGAATGTTGTCAGGCGTCACCTTCAGGTAGAGATGCGCGACCTTGAGCGCTTTGACCGGGATGGGGAGCTTGCCGCTGGCAAGCAGATCGCGGCTGCCGTTGGAATTCTTGGTATACGCTTCCACGTTTACGATGGCGATTCCGGATCCGCGCGGACTGCGGAGAGTGATGTTCGTCTGACCGGAACCGTCGGTGGAGGTGAATGGCGTGGTGGTGAAATTGCCGAAGGTGGTGGTCCACCGCAGTTCCGCGCCGGAGATCGCGGTATTGTTTCCGTTCTTGAGCGTGACGCTCAAAGCGACCTGATCGATGCCGTCGCCGCTGATGCTGGATTTGGAAGCGGACATGGTCAGGACGTTGTTGGTGTACGTCACGGTGTCCAAGGTCTTGGCGCCCAAAGCCCGTGCGGACACGATGATGCTGGCGGCCGCCTGGCTGGTGATGGTGGTGCGGTATTGGCCCTTGGTGTCCGTAACGACCACCATGGAATCCAGGCCGTTGCGGTCGAATCCCTTATAGGCGCCCTTGGCCACGATTTCCAGGGAATCACCGGACATGGGCACGTTACCCCCGTCCCTCAATTCGAACAGGATTTCATTGATACTGTCCTTCATCAGTACGGTACGCGCGGGGTTGATGTTGATGGTGATGCCGTCGAACGAGACGGACTGCTGGGCCGTGGCCCCGGTCTTCTCCAGGGTGGCGGTCACGACCACGGTCTTGTTCACGCGCTCGGACTTCAAGGTGGTATAGGCGATGCCCCAGTTGTCCGTGGTCGCCTCGGACATTACCACGCCGCCCGTGGAGGTGAAGCGCAGCTTTTCGCCCGGAAGCGGATTGTTGTTGTCATCCTTGATGAGCACACGCAGCTGGGTGGAATCGGTGCCGTCCGCGCGCAGGCTGGAGCGGAGCGCGGTGAAGACCATCTTGCGAGGCCGCTCCTGGGCCGAATCCTCCGAGACCGCCAAGGTATAGGTCACAGTGCGCGAAATCCCGGCCGCGGTCTTGACCTTGACCTGCAGGGTTCCCGCGCCGCCCGCCGTGGCGGAATAGACCCGGAACTTCACCTTGCCGTCGTTGCCGGTCGTGTCCGTGGACATGGTGTCCTTGGTCGTGGGGCTGAAGATTTTATACAGGGCGCTGGAAACCGTCACCGCGGCGTTGGCCAAGGGTTTCTCCAAGGCGGAATCGACCACGGTGAAAACGACGAGCGTGGTTTCCTTCGCGGCGACGTTCTTGGGCAAGATCTCCATGACCTTCGGGGCCACGGGCTTTTCCGTGATGATTACCGCTATGGATTTGCTGCGGATCTTGTCCTTCGAGGTCACGCGGATGTTAACGCTGCCGTTACCGGGCGTGGAAGATAAGATGCGGAAGCCCACCTTGCCGTCGTCCGGGATGGAATCGAGATCGAATACCTTGGTCGAGGAGGCGTAGATCAAGGAGAAGGAAGTGCTGGTGATGATGAGTTTGGCGCCTTTGAGCGGCAACCCGGTGGCGGTATCCGTGACCCCGATCTGGATGGATCCCGTATCTCCCGGCAGGATGGCCGCGGGAGAGGATATCACCCGGATATCGGCGACCTTGCCCGTATCGGCGGGCGGCACGATGACCGCCGGGGTCGGATCCAGGGATTTGCCGGGCTCGCAGAACATGAGGGCCATGGCCAAAAGGGCCAATGAGGGCAATAAAAACGGATTCCGCCGGCGGGTGAAATAAAGCATCACGCTCTCCTTTAATGGCCTGGACCGGTAAGCCGCTTTACGGATTGCCCGGACCAACTCGACCATTATAGCCCAAACGTCCGGGTCGTTTCCGCAAAAAAATTTGGGAGATTTGGGGCGGCGTTGCGCGCCTTGGAGCTATATGTTAACTTTCATCCGGATTTGGCCGCGCCAGGAGGGTTAGGCTAACTGGTAAGTCAGCGGTCTTGAAAACCGCCGCCCAAAAGGCTTGGGGGTTCGAGTCCCTCACCCTCCGCCGCCGGATCCGCCGCCCCCGGGAAGAACCCTTCGCTCGCTATCGAAGACTTCCGCTCAGCCCGCATAGCCGGAAACGGCTTCCAGCTCCAAAGCGAAATCATCGAGATCCACGGCGGTTTCCACCTTGGCCAACGTCAGCACGCCCACGTAAACCGCTCCGGCCGCCAGCAACAGTTCCGCGCATCGGCCCGCTGTCGCTCCCGTCGTGAACACGTCGTCCACCACAAGCAAGCGCTTACCGCGAACGATTTCCGGATCCGGACAGAGGAAAGCCCGGGACAGGTTGCGCGCGCGATCCGCGCGGTTCAATTTCGTCTGGGAGATGGTGGCCCGCGTGCGCCGCAGGGCTTTGCCGAGCACGGGAAGGTTCAGGTAGGGCGACGCCTCCCGGGCGATTTCCTCGGCCTGGTTGTATCCCCGCTCCCGCTTGCGGATGGAATGGATAGGGACCGGCACCAAGGCATCGAAGGTTCCCGCCCAAGCCGCGATATCATTCCGATAACGGAGATAGGCGCACAGGAAGCGGATATGCCGACGCATATGCCGGTACTTGAATCCGTGGATCAAGGTGGAGAGCTGTGGGCCCATCAGGAAGAGAAAGCGCAAGGGAACCGCCCCCTCCTCCCCGCCTGCATGGGAGGCCGCGCAGCTGGGTAACCCGCAGGTTACGCATACGGGAGGACGCAGGGGCGCGGCCTTGCGCAGGCAGGCCAGGCAAAGCGGGGTTCCACCCCATCGATCGCGCCGGCAATGGACACAGAGCGGAGGCATGAAGAGATCGGAAAGGACACGGCCGCTCGCGCGCGCCAGGCGGACTAGGCCGGCCCTGTCCGGAAGCCGCGGCCTTAACGAAAGGCGCGATATGAGCGAACGACCCGATTGGCGCGGTCGGCGTTCGGCAATCGGCATCGCTTCCCGGCGCGGCGCCGCCGGCTCAGAGATTGTGACCATGGGCGCGCAGATTTACGAGCAATCCCACCATGATCAGGCATGAGATCAGGAAGGAGCCGCCGTAGGACATGAATGGCAATGGCAGGCCGGTCACCGGCATCAGCCCGATGGTCATGGACACGTTGACGATGATATGGAAGCCCAGGATGGAGGCCACTCCGACCGCCACCAGGCTCACGAAGCGGTTGCGGATATCCGCCCCCACCCTGAGTATCCTGTGCAACAGATACATGTACAGGCACAACACGGCCACGCAACCCAGGAAACCGAATTGCTCCGAGAACACGGAGAAGATGAAATCGGTATGCTCTTCCGGCAGGAAGCTGAGGTTGGTCTGGGTCCCGTTCATGAACCCCTTCCCAAGCAGACCGCCGGAACCGATCGCCACCTTGGACTGCAAAACCTGGTATCCCGCCCCCAGGGGATCCCGCTGCGGATCCACGAAGGTGAGGATGCGCCCGCGCTGGTGTTCGTACAGCACCTTGTTCCAGACGAAGATGGCCCCGTACCCGGCGACGATGTTTACCAGCAAGAGGAGGGCTGCGACCTTGAGGTTGATGCGGCTTACGATGATGATGGCGATGAGGACGATGAACATGAGGGCCCATGCCAACTGGTGGAATGTCAATGCCACGGAAAGCACCGGCGAAGCCAGTAGGAAGATTTCCCGGAAGGTGAGCCCGGACCAATACGCCATAACCGTCGTCATCGCCACGAAGGACAGCGCCGTGCTCAGGTTCGGCTGGTTGAGGACCAGGATGAAGGGGAAGATGAAGAGCAGGAATGGCGCGATCAACGTCTTGGGACGCGACAAGGTGATGGGCTGGAAGGAGAGCAGCCTGGCCATCGCCAGCAGCAGCGCCACCTTGGTAAGCTCGGAGGGTTGCAGGTTGAAGCCGCCCGGCAAGGCTATCCAGCGCTCCACGGAATTGGCTTTGAGGATGATGATGTAAAGCAGCGGGAACAAGGACATGACCCAGGCGGGATAGGCCATGGCGTAGAAGATCTTCGGCGGCACCAGGTAGATGGCGCCCATGGCGATGATTCCCATTACCACGTACGCGGACTGTTTCAGCCAATGCTTACCCGGTTCGTCCCAGGTGGCCGAATATACCGTGAGCAACCCGATCATGATGATCAGGCCGAGAGTGATGAGCATCGGCACGTCAAAGGACTTGCTTCGCTCCGGCCACTTTCCGCTTGAAATATTCGCGGAAAATCGCCCCTGCAATAGGTGCCGCAAGGGAACCTCCATGGCCGACGTTTTCCAGTACAACCGCGATGGCCAGCTCGGGTTGGTATAGGGGCGCTACGCCTATGAACAGCGCGTGGGTCTTGCCGCCGTGGGGATTCTCGGCCGAACCGGTCTTGCCTCCGACGATCACGTCAGCCATGCGGGCACGCCCGCCGGTGCCGCGCGGGGAGTTCACCACGGATTCCATCGCCTTGAGCAGGATTTGGTGCTGCTCATCGGTCATTTCCAATTGATGCAGCACTTCCGGCTGGTAGTGGGATACGACGTTGCCGACCCGATCCCGCACCTCTTTGACGAAATGGGGCCGGTACACGTATTTGCCATTGCCCAGACCGGCCGCGTAATTCGCCAGCTGCAACGGGGTGACAAGCTGCCCTTGGCCGATGGAAAGATTCAGCACCAGGCCGCGCGACCAGGTCCAGCCGCGGCGCTTGAATTTCCTGGTATAACTCGCCGAATCCATCAGCATGCCGGAGCGCTCCTCATCCAGATCGATTCCCGTGGTATCCCCGAAGCCGAAATCCCGCGCCACCTTGTTGATGATGTCCATGCCGATGATCAGGCCCACCTGGTAATAATATACGTCGCAGGATTCCGTGAACGCGTCGATCATGCTCATCGATCCATGCCCTTTGGGATCCCAGCAACGCCAGGTCCGGTTACCGAAATGGTAGCCGCCGGTGCAGCTCTTGGCCATGCGCTCGGTCACGGTTATCTTGCCGGATTGCAGCGCGGCCACGTTCATGATGCCCTTCCAGGTGGAACCGGGCTCATAGCCGCCCACGGTGGCGCGGTTGTTGAGCGGCATGGCGGGATCCAATGCCAGCTTGGCCCATTCCTTCGACCGGCGCTCCTTGGACAGGGAAAAGATGTTCGCATCCATGCGCGGGCTCGACGCCATCACAAGCACCTCGCCATTGCGCGGATCGATGGCCACCACCGCGCCCTTCACCGTATCCCCTAAAAGCGAATCGGCCAGCACCTGCAAGCCCATGTCCAGGGTGGTGATGAGATTGCTGCCGGGCACGGGCTTGATCTGGGGCATCTCCTTGATGACCTCCATCTCCTTGCCGAACGCGTTCACCTTGATGTAGCGGACGCCGTCCTTGCCGCGGAAGATGGGCTCGTAAGTCTTCTCCAGGCCCTTGCGGCCCACGCGATCGCCTTTCATATAAGGCAGGCTGTCGCCGGTCTCTTCCTTGTGCTGGGTGAAATCCTCCAGCTCTTCTTCCTTGATCTCGTCCATGTAGCCCAGCACGTGCGCGGCGTTGTATCCGAACGGATAGGAGCGGCGCGAGTCCATCACCGTGACGACGCCGGGAAGATCCAGCTGATGCTCTTCCACCATGGCCACGATTTCCTGGGACGCGTCCTCGAGGATGACCAGGGGCTGGAACTTCTTCCACTTGCCCCGCATCAGGCTCCAGGCCACCAGGTTGGAGTCGAAGATGTGCACGCCGGAGCTGTCCTGGAAGCGCATCAGGTTGGCCATGACACGCTGGGGATCCTTCAATTGCGTGGGCAGGATGGCCACCTGGTAGGAAGGCCGGTTGCGCGCCACCAGGGCGCCGTTGCGGTCGTAGATGAGGCCCCTGGGCGCATGCACGATCTGCAGGCGCATGCTGTTCTGCTCGGAAAGCTTCTGGTGGTAGGAGCCCTTGATGATCTGGAGGTAGAACAGGCGGCAGACCAGGCCGATGAGCAGGCAGCCGAAAATAATGAGGATGTTCCGTCCTATGGCCCCGCGGTAGAAAGGATCATCGAGGCGGGAGGACGAACTGGCTTGCATGGTCAGGCTTCGTGCCGGGAGGGCGCGACCAGGAAATAGAAGACCAGCGCGCCCACCAGCAGCGTATAGATGCCGGAAGGCAGGGTCCTCATGACCAGGGCCTGCCAGAACTCCTCGCCATGGAAACCCGCGGCGACGGCGTAGATGATGTCGTGGAAGAGGAAGGCCACCGCCAGGAACAGCACCTTGGTCGCTGGCATGACCTTGATGACCTTTTCATCCAGCAGGCCGGTGAAATACCCCACCAGGCATTTGGCCATGGCGTTGGCGCCCAACGCCTCGATGGCATACACATCCTGGATCAAACCGATGGTCAGACCGCTGAACAAGCCAACCACCGATCCGTAACGCATCGACACCGCCACCAACATCACCATCACCAGATCCGGCTTGATGGATCCGATGGAAATGATCTGTACCACGGTCTGCTGCAATATCAGGCCCAACACCAGGAAGCTCACGCTTTTCAGGAAGTTCACTTTTCCTTCCCCACGGTCCAGGAGTCCGGCCGGATCAGCACGAACACCTCTTCGACCCGATGCGGGTTCTGGAACGGCTTGATCTCCAGGCCCTTGAGGATGTCGCCGCCTTCGCTGGCGTCCTGATGCTCGTCCGCCACCACGCCCACCAGCAGGCCTTTGGGATAAACCCCACCCATGCCAGAGGTCACCAAGGTATCGCCGGTGCCCACATCCGCGTCCACGGCGAAGCGGGCCACCATGCGGCCGCCGGGCCAGGCTTCCAGCATGCCGTTCACGCGGCTGCGGTTGCTCAGCACGGAAACCTTGCAATTCGGATCACTCAGGCCCTGCACCAGGCAATGGCTGCGATAGCATTTGGCGGTCTTCCCCACCACGCCCATGGCGGTCATGACGGCCATGTTCACGTCCACGGAATCCTCCCGGCCCAGGTTGATGACCCAATTGGTGGAATAGCGTCCGGGATCCTCCGCGCTGATCTGCGCCATCTTCAACCGCAGGCCGCTGCGCGCGCCGAACGCCTCCATCTCCTGAACGCGGGGCAACTCTTTGATGGCCTGGACCAGGTAATCATTTTCAAGCCGAAGGGCCGTGTTCTGGCGTTTCAGTTCGTCATTTTCCTTGAACACGAAAATGGTGCGGTTGAGACGGGAAAGGATGGCTTGGGCCGGATAGAGGAAGGTGCTGATCATAACGTCGTGAAAAGTCTGCCGCTCCGGGGGCTTGAGCGAGATCAGCACCGCGCAGAAAACAACGGATATGAGCAGGGATACGATGCCCTTCCCCAGGGTGAAGAGCCTCAAGAACCAATCGAAAATGCTCACAGTAGGGGTCCGGCGTTCAAATAGATGGCGGAACTCAAGGTTTGTCCGAGGCGGACAACCGGGTAGAAGTCAAAATGCAAAAGCCAAAAAGCAAAGCGCGCAATCGAGGAGAAGAAACGGAGCCTACCGCACTAGACCTACCCGGGAGGGGTTCCCGTGCATGGACCTTACATTTTAAATTTTTCACTTTGCATTTTGCCTTTTGACTTCTCTCCTCCAAAGGCCTACCGGCTCGCCTCCATCAGCACCTTGTAGTATTTGTCCATGTCTTCGAGGATCCGTGCCGTGCCTTTGCAAACGCAGACCAGGGGATCATCGATCACATTGACGGGAAGATTGGTTTCCTGGCGCAGGAGCTCATCCAGGCCACGCAGCTGGGAGCCGCCACCCGTCATCACGATGCCCTTTTCCAGGATGTCCGCGGACAACTCCGGAGGCGTCTGTTCCAGTGCGCGTTTCACGGCCTCCACAATCGCGTTCACCGGTTCGGCCAAGGCCTCACGGATTTCCGCAGAAGTGATTTTCAGGGTGTGCGGGATGCCGGCCATCAGATCGCGGCCGCGCACTTCCATCTCCAGCTCATGGTCCAGCGGATACGCGGATCCGATCTGCATTTTGATCTTTTCCGCGGTTCCTTCGCCCACCAGCAGGTTGTAGTTCTTCTTAAGGTAGTTGATGATGGCTTCGTCCATCTCATCCCCGCCCACGCGCACCGAGGCGTCGCAGACGATTCCGTAGAGGGCGATGACGGCGATTTCCGAAGTGCCGCCGCCGATATCGATAATCATGTTGCCGCTCGGATCCTCGACCGGGATGCCCATGCCGATGGCCGCCGCCATGGGCTCGGCGACCAGGTACACCTCACGCGCGCCGGCCTTTTGGGCCGACTCCAGGACTGCCCGCTTTTCCACCTCGGTGATACCTGATGGTACGCCCACCACTATGCGGGGCCTGAGGAAGAAAAGGGGGTATTTCTGGGCGATCTGGATGAGCCGGGTCAGCAGGCTTTCCACCATCTGGAAGTCGGCGATGACGCCGTCTTTCATGGGGCGGACGGCTATGATTTCGCCCGGAGTGCGCCCGAGCATGCGCTTGGCCTCGGATCCGATGGCCAAAACCTTGTTTGTACGCCGTTCCACGGCCACGACGGAGGGTTCGTTGATGACAATTCCGCGGCCGCTGACGTGCACCAAGGTGTTCGCAGTGCCCAAATCGATGCCAATATCACTGGAAAGGAAGCCGAACAAAGGGGAGATCCCTCCTTAAACGTAGGGGATTATCAAAAAAATCTAGAAACTAATGTTTCCCTGTACACTCTATTTTAAGAACTATTGGCCCTCGATGCCAGAATATTTTTTAGGGAAATGCATAAGCTTCACATCGTAACGGTCCCATATCCCTGAGGTTGTCTTATAACGGTACTGCCGCACCTGGCATAAGTCGAGGGAAGGATCGAGGTAGAAGAATACCAAGGTGGCCTTGGCCTGGTAGACGATGGCCGTGTCGCCGTGGAACTCCAAGTATTCATCAACCTTATAGTATGGCTTGGCCAACGCCATGCTCCTTGCCTTTTCCGGAACATCCTTGATGATATCCTGCAAATCCTCGCCCGCGATCTTGTCCAGCTTGCGCTGCATGGTGTCCGTGGAGGAACCGCATCCGGCCAACAGCATGGAGAAGAGGAGGAGGAAAACCGCGGCCACCGGGGCGGTGGCTCGCATAGATTCATGGAGTCGGGTCATGGCCCGAAGATACTAAAAGGAGTACGTGGCGGAAATACGGGAGACCAAATGGTGGATGGGTCCGGAGAAGAGGTTTCCGAAAGTATACGGAAGGTCCTCGGCCAGGGTCGCATCGACCTTCAGCTTTTCTTCGATATTGATCCCGATGCCGAAACCCACCGCGTCATTGATGGAACCGTCATTGGTCGGATTGGTGTAGATGAAATTGAAACTCTGACCGGGCAAGGTGCTCGTCTGATCGCGGTAGGTGATTTCCTTTTGGCCGCCCACGCGGAGAACCAGCCAATCCCACCACACATTGCGTTCGATGCCGAAGGAAACGAGGCCGCCCCGGATGGTCTGATCCGTTTTCGAATTGCTCGTATGGTCGTAAACGGTTTTGCCTCCGGCTGTGGTGGTGCCGGTATGGTCGTCTTCGTCGAACAGGCCCTGGGCGCCCAGCCAGAAGAATCCGCGATCCAGGGACACATTCACACCCAGTCCGAAATGGAGCTTGGTATACTCGCGCCCAGGGGCTTTCAGGACACTGTAGTTGAAGATGGGAACGAGTTCTCCATTGATGATCTCCAAGGTCGAGAAGGCCCGTCCCTTGACGAAATACGACATCTCGGGATCGATGTTTTGGGGGCCGTAGCTGATCGTCGCCATGCCCACGGACAGCTCGCCGTCGATATTGCGGGCGATGGGCCAATTCAGGCCAAGGTCGCCGCGCAGGACATATAGATTCACATCCGGGCTTATCGAGGTCGGATTCACCACCCCGTTCTGCACGTTCGCGCCTTCCTGCATGGCGACATAGACATGGGAACCCAACATGCCGCCGTTTGAAAGCGTCATGCCCAGGAATCCGTCAAAGTTGGTGGCCGGGTCCGGAACGGCCATGTGATCCGCGCTATCCGGCAACAGCATGAAGAGCTCTTCGTCACGGCGGTTGAACGCGCCGCCCAGGCTGATCTGCGGGTAGAGGTTTCCCGATTCCTTGTTCTTGGAAAGCGAATAGGAGAAAATCCCGCCGAACCAGCTGTTGGAGGGATCGATATTGCGCCGAACACCTGCCGAAGTATCTCCGGGAGCTTGCCGGTATACGCCCAATTCCCCGATCAGGAAGTTGGGGAAAATATTCATGTTGGCCGGGTTATCGAAAATGCTTATGTCGTCCATGAAAAAATCGGCCCGTTTCCCCATCGATTCCACGCGGGAATAGGTCGCCCATGAGGTCTGGACCGTTCCAAAAACGAGGAATCCCAGCGCCGTGAGCTTTAGCCGATTATGAATCATGGGTTAGTCTCCTGTTTCCGCAAAATTTAACATAAAAATGCCCCCGGATGCAATCGCGGGGGCCGGAAAATAAAAAACCGACGCTCTGGGAAGAGCGCCGGTTTCCAGGAAAGAGAGAGTCCTGTTATTCCGAGAACGTGAACGGAACCGTAACGTTGTCGTTCGACTTGCCCTTGACGGGTTCGAACCTCCACGTCCGGACCTTGTCGCGGATTTCCGCATCGAACTCGCCTACGCCGGTCGTCGTGCCCACGATGGTGAGCTCGACAATCGAACCGCTCGGAGCAATCGCGAACTTCAGGGTAATCTTACCCTTAAAGCCCGGATTGGTCTTCAGGTACTTGTTGTAGGTGTGACGCAGTCCAGGGGTATGCTGCCGGATCACGCGGAGAATGGACTCCGTGGACCGCTGGCCGCTTTCCTGACCCATGTCGATGTCCGAAGCCGAAGGAGCCTTCAGACCCAGACCGCCCTTGGCCTTGACGCCGAGAGGACCGGCATCGCCGCCCCAAAGACCGCCCAACAAATCATCCACGCCGCCGGAACCGCCGACGGCAAAACCGTCGTTCCAGCCGCCGTCGACCTTACCGCGGCGACCGCCCAAGCGGGTCTGCCCCGTCTTGGTCAAGCCGGACACGTTATTGATGACCTTGTCGAGATCCTTGGCGAACTTCTGGTTCATCAGATCATAGCTGGACAGGGAGGAAGAGGTCGTACGGGAGGTGATCAGCTTCAGAGCCGCCTGGGTCACCGGAGCGTTCGGGTTACCCCGTCCGTGAGGCTTACCGCCGCCGCCGGACTTCTTCCGGGGCTTCGGGGGCATGTTCTTGTTCTTCTTCTTCTCCTCGTCCTTCTTCTTTTCCACGTCCGCGAGCTTCATCACGACCTGGGACGTATCATCCTTGGTGGTCGCATAGAGCGCCACCGGGATCATGACTTCCACGGTCAATGCGTAGCCCACGAAGGCACCGCCGATAATCGCGAAAACACCGAGGAACTTGCCGAGGCGCTTATCCGATTCCACTTCCATCTTCGCGATGATGGGATCGACAGCTGCTCCGGGCGCCGACATACCTTGCGCCATTTAGCCCTCCTCGTTCTTCTTGGTCACGGCGAACTTGATGTTGTTGTAACCCGCGTAGCCGCAGGTCGCCATGATTTTGGTGACGATATCATATGGTGTGTTCTTGTCGAATTGCACGACCACCTTGCCGGTGGCCTCTTTGATCAGCCCGAGCACTTCGGCCTTGCGTTCCTCGTCGCGCTTCTTGGAGAGCACTTCGAGAACCGGCTTGACCAGAAGGCTGTCCTGCTTGCGCACCGCCTCGGTTTCCATCAGCACCACGTCATCGACGGTGATATGGGCCCGGTCGCCAATAATGGTCAGGGACACTTCGGTGGGAGACTTGGAACGCTGGGACATCGGAAGCACCAAGTTGTCGGCCGAGGTCATCAAGTTGCCTTCGGAAGAGACCGAACGCAACAAGAAGACCAGCACGATAACGAATACGTCGATGAGCGACGTGATGATGAGGCCGGCTTCCGGCTGTCTTTTGACTTTACGCTTGCCCATTAAACCGCTCCTCCAATCAAGGACAAAGCCACGCGGTCGAAGCCGGCGGATTTGCAGGCATCCATCATCTGGATGACCTTGTCGTAGACGACGCTTTCATCGGCAAGAATCACGACGTCATCCACATCCGCGGGAAGAGGATCCCTTTGGCTGTAGAGCGTGTGGATCTTTTCCAGGGTCTTGGCCACTTCCTGATAGGCGGAGAGCTTCTCCACTTTGCAGAAGGCCGCGTTCCTGGCGTCCATGTGATGCAGGGTTTCGTCGCCGACCACCCGGTAAAGGGCGCCGAGCGCAGGAACCGTTGCATACCAGTTCCCGGCCGTATCCATCATGGCGTTACCATCGGGGTCGATGGCCGCATATTGATAGGTGCCGGGATCCAAGGAATCCTTTTTGATGACGGAGTTCAGCATGATGGTTTCGCGTTCGTACGGCGTCATGATCTTGCCGTCAGTCGGAGACTTCACCTCTTCGCCCGTCACGTACACCTTGCGGAACACGTGCTGGTCGGAGCGGCTACGGTACTCGACTTCTTCCTGATAGTAGATGGTAGGCTGGAAACCGCCGCCGGCGCCGATGGTGACGCCTTTGTTGGTGATGATTACGGTCAGATTCAGAAGACCTTGATCGATATCCTCTTTGTTCACGACCGGCGTATTGCTACGCTCCGGCAGCCACAGTTCCAAAACGCCCATCTTCTCGAATTGGGCCATTGAGATAACCGTAACGACGAGAATCGAGAACAGGTTCATGACCGGGATAAGGTCAAGTTCCTTGCTGTGGTGTTTTTTTGTTCTTGCTTTTTTCATTGCCTTGCCCTTATAAAAAAAGTGGAGGGCATGGAAACCATGCCCTTACGCTTCTCTTAGAGGAGGTTCATCACCTTTACGGCCTTTTCTTCCATCTCTTCCTGGAGACGTTCGGACTGCATGGCGAGCAGGCCGTGGAGCAGCAAAATCGGAATGGCGGTGGCGAGGCCCGACCAGGTGTTCACCATAACGATGGAGATACCGGAGGCGAGAGCCTGGGGACGCTGGGCGGCGGGAAGATTGGCCACGGCGTCGAACGCGAGAATCAGACCGAAGATGGTGCCCAGAAGGCCGCAAAGCATCGCGATGTTCGCGAAGGCGGGCAACAGGTTCAAGTAGCGGTTGATGCGGGGGGCTTCGGTCAAGTAGACCTCATCCACGGCCTTCTCAATCGCGGCCGAACCCTTGGCCTTGTTCTGCAACACGGCAGAGATGATCTTGGCGAGGGGGAAATTCTGGCTGGCGGCCAGGTGGCCGGCTTCGGCAACGCGGCCGGTCTGGAGCAGCTGGGCGATGTTGCGCATAAAGTTGGCGCGGCCCGCGGAGGACTTCACGTAGATGTAGTAGAAACGCTCGGCAATGATGGCCAGGGAGATGATCCCAAGGCACAAGATAACCGACATGTAGAATTTACCTTCGCCTTGAAAGCCCTTTAAAATCAGTTCCATTTCAATGTCCTCTCTGTAAACAAATGGTTAGGGTTTTTAAGCCTGTTGTGGTGTATCCGCCGGTTCAGGGTCGACTGACTCTGCAGGATTTCATTTCAAAAGACCGGAGGCGTCTTTTGTCGTCCGTGATAAAGATATATTCGACCTTTGCTTTGCGCTGGCCATTTTTAGGGTTTGTTTCCAGGTTTTTTACGAAAAAACGGCAACTGGGACGGCATGAGGCAGGCATGCGGACCCGGCAAAACCGGGCTCTGAGTACGGGCAAACTTGCCCAAATTTCAGGAAGTTGGGGCGGGTTTCCTACCCACCGAATCACCTCAAAAATAATAGCGCGGGTGTCCGGCCCGCGCTAACACATCATCACTTGTCGGTGCTGGTCGGGCTGGCCATCTCGGCGTTCATCTCTCCGATTTCGCGCTTGGCTTCCGTCTCCATCTGGAGCAACAGCTCGATCTTCTGTTCCTCGCTCAGGGACGAGTTCTCATAGATCTTCGCGATGCGCTTCAGATTGGCATCGTACTTCACGTCCTTGAATTCCGCGCTTGGCTCGGGGGTCGCAGCAGGCGCCTTGCCGGCTACGGGCGCAGCCACCTCGGGAGTAGCGGCCTTGGGACGGGGGGTGGGTGTCGCGTTGATTTCGGGAGCATCGGCCTGCAGTTCACGGAGACGCGCAACGATCTTGCTACGGGCGTCGTTGTCGATGTGGTAGTTCTGGGCGGCCAGCAATCCTTCCTTATAGTTGGCGATGGCCTTTTGCAGGGTTTCTTCCGAAGCCTGTTTGATCTGACCCTTCTCTTCCGCGGTCGCCTTCTTGGGAAGGGGCACTTGGAGGAAAAGCTTGCTGAGCGTCTCAAGGGCTTCACCCTTGAACGCATAGGCCTGCATCAGGCGGAGACCGGAGCTATCTACCCAGGGGCTCTCGATACCCTGGTTGTTCGCGATCTCCAGGTTCTTCTTGTAGAGTTCCGTGGCCTTCTCCAGATATCCGGGAATCCCGGCCTGGCTCTCGATCTTGGCGCGAATGCGGTCATCCCCGGACAATCCAGCGGCGCGTTCATTATCCGAGATGGAGGCAATGGCATAGAAAAGGTCGCCCATGCGCATGGTGGAACGCAAGGTCCACTCCTCCTCCCCCATCTCCACTGCCTTGGCGTAGTACTGGATGGAAGGAACCAGGCTCTTCTGCATTTCGCCGACGCGTTGGGCGTTCTGGCCCTTGGTACCGTCCAGGCGAATCTTTTTGATTTTCTTGTAATAGATTTCGCCCGCACGGTAGCCCGCTTCCGCGGCGATGGCAGGAGGAATCATGGCCTTCTCGCCGTCCTTCTTCTGGATGGCGATGGCTTTGCCGAAATGATCCAAAGCCTTGGTTTCGTTGCCCAGGCTCTCGTAGTTCTTGCCGGCTCCCAGATGGGCGCGAATGAGCTTGTTCTTATCGTTCTCGAATTCCTTCACGAAGTCTTCATAGGCCGTGGCGGCCTTGGCGTAGTCGCCGCGCTTCTCAAGCAGCAAGGGCACGGAGAAGATGGCTTCGATGGCATACTGGCTCTTTGGGAATTTTTCGCCGATGAGCTTGTATACGGCGATGGCGTCGCCATACTCCTTGTTGTTCTCATAGAGCTGCCCGGCATTATACAGGTAGGCCGGGGTCTTGATGTTGGTCGGATACAGGCGGAAACCGGATTCGTAGGTCTGGCCGGCCTTATGCGGATCCGGTACCTTTTCGTAGGCGTCGGCGGCCCAGGCGATGGACTGGAAGCCCAGGGAATCATCCGGGTAATTCTTCTGGATCAGAAGGAAGGTTTCCGCTGCGTCACGGAACTTCTTCTTGGCCATGTACATCGACGCGCCCTTCAGGATGGACTTGATGCGCAGGTCCGACTTGGGATATTCGGCATGGATGCGCAGCAGGGTGCGTACGCCATCTTCCGTGCGGCCGGCGGAGTCGAAATTGGTGCCGGCTTCGAAAAGGGCCTTATCGGCGATATCGACGTCCTTGAAGTCGCGGGCAAGCTGCAGGTACTTCTGGGCGGCAGTGGCGTGGTCACCAGCCTTGGCCTTCGTGTCGGCCTGCTTGAAGATGGTGGAGGCGAGGGCCTTCTTGATTTCCGTGCACTGCTTATCGGCGGGGCAGAGCTTGTTCTTCAAAACCGTGAATTGCTTTTCCGCGAGATCGTACTGGCCATCTTCGAGAAGGCTCTGCGCGAGGGCGCGGCGGATCAGCACGTTGTGCTCATGATTCGGGAATGCCTCGGCCAAGCGGGACAAACTCAGAATGGCTTCTTTGTACTGCTTGGCCTGGTAGTCGACAAAAGCGGCGTTGTAGGCCAACTCCGGAGCCGAATTCGATTTTCCGTATTGGCTCATGTACTTTTCAACGGCTGAAAAATACTCCTTGGTCTCCTGGGAGTTATAGGCTGCTACGGTATCACCTTTGGCGCGGGACAGAGCCAACTTACGGTTCTCGTCCATCATCAGGACGGCGTTGTAGGCGGCATCGCCCTTGGTAACGATATCCTTCTTCTCGGAAGGCAGTTTGCCCATACGATCGGAATTCGCGGCCGCGCACCACGCCCACTCGTCGGCGGAACGCTTGAAGTCCTTCAACTTGTTATAGAGCACTGCCAGATTCTGATGCACCTGGTAATTGTCCCAGGATTGCTCGTTGCTGTAACGGTCGAGGTACTTGCGGTAGTTCTCTTCGGCCTTGCGCAGCATATCCGGATCGCCTTTGCCTTCATCACCCTTCTGGTGATAATAGACGGGGATATGGTACATGGCGACCTTGATGGCCTTGGCGGCTTCTGCCATGGCATCGGCGTTGCCGGAATTCTTGCGCGTCCATTCGGAGTTACCGTCATAGCGCTTGACCATCTCGAAGCGGGCTTCCTGAGCCTCCTCGGCCTTCTTCTGCAGCACGAGGATTTCCACGATGTTCAGATCGGCAACGGGGGCCTTGGGATACGCGGGATCCTTTTCCAGGAGGAACTTGAAGGCCTTGACGGATTCGTCGAGGCGGTCGTGGGCCTTATTCTTCAGGCCGATTTCGTAGTAAACGTCCTTTTCCCACTTGGGGTTGCCATGGGCGCGCAAGAACTTTTCGGCGACATCAAATCCGTTGTCCATATCCGCCCAGCTGGCGGCCATGAAGGACATGGCTTCGTCGCGCAAATCATTCTTGAGCTTGCCGGCGTCCGCGCGGTCGACATACTCGTAATACCAACGGGCGGCATTCTCGAAATCCGCCATGTTGTAGTAGGATTCCGCGCGATGGTACAGGGCCAAGCCCGCTTCATTGCCCGGGTAGTCGACGGGGACCTTTTCATACTGCTCGATGGCCTTGGCGTATTTACGCTTCAGCAACCAGTATTCACCCAGACGGAGATGGGCCTGGATGTTCAAGGGATGATCCGGGAAGCGGGTCACCAGCAGGTTCAGGTATTCATAGGCGCGGTCTTCGTTGCCGAGCATGTCCGAGATGAAGGCGGCGCGAACGAGGGCTTCCGGGACCTGTTTGTGGTTCGGGTATTCCTTAAGAAAGCGTTCGAAATAGCGAATGGAATTCTTGTGATCGCGACGGGGCTGGTTCGGCTCCGCGCCTTTCTTGTCTCGGTCTTCCCATTTCTGGAAATCCTGCTCGTACTTGGTCTGCTTGATCAGGAAGCCGTCTTCCTCATTCTGATAGGTCAGGTTGGCGACCTGGAACAGCGCCGAAGCGCAGCGATCCGTTTTATCCGTGCAGCTGTTGACGTAGTCCTGGAATTCCTTGATGCTCTGTTCGCGGGCCTGGATCTTGGCGCTGAAATCGCCGGGGTTATCCTTGGCTTCGCGCTGAGAGGCCTTGGACTGCTCCTTGGCCAGATCATTCTTGTAGCCTTCCAGTTCTTCCTTGTACTTATCGACCTTCTTCTGACGCTTGGCCATGCAGTCCGACTTGTCCGGCTCTTCCATGGCATCGCACTTGGCTGCGGCCTGGTCGAGTTCCATTTTCCGCTTCTTCAGCTCCTGAAGCTTGGCATCGGCATGCGAGCTGGTGGCGGACAAAAGCCCGAAGGCCCCGGCGAGGGCCAAGCGGAGGAAAATGTTCGATTTCGTCACTTTCGTCACAAAAGTCTCCATGGTTAATCTCTTGTAAAGGCTCACGCCCTTACTTCTTCAGTTCCAAGTTGTCCATTTCCTGCTTGGAAGGACCGCTCTTCTCGCCCACCCCGCCGCGGATGTTGATCACGGTAGCTTTCGTGAACTTCGCATCCTTGATGATGCGGTCCTTGTTCTGCAGGAACTTCTCGATCTGCTCCACTTCGCGGAGGAACTCGAGGTAGTTCTCGATCTTCTTATGGATTTCGTCGAACTTGGGGCGCAATTGATCGCGCTTCTCCATCACGCGGGGCGTGGGGAGCTGATTCGAGAGAAGCAGGGCTTCCTTTTGCACCGACTGGAAGTCGCTGCTGTTGGCCATGTTCTCTTCCTTCTTCTTCTGGATGTCGGCGACGGCCACGGCCTTCTTCTCGGCCAGGTCGATGGCGTTGTCGAATTCCTTGATGGACTTGTCGTAGTCCTTGTCGAAGAAGGCGCAGTAGCCCAGGAGCAGATGCGCTTCCGGGACCAGCAGGCTGTTTGGGGTTTTTGACACGATGTCGTTGGCGTAACCGGCGGCTTCCTTGGGACGCGACACCTTGATGAAGGACCAGGCGAGGCCCAGCAGGGCTTCGTCATATTTGGAGCTGGAGGGCGACACCGATCCGTAGAACTCGGCGGCCTTGACCAACTGGGGCGGTTCCTTGCCGAAGTTGATGTGGCCCAGCTTCACGGCGGTGACTTCCTTCATTTCCTGTTCGGAAGAGTTGGAAGGCTTGCTTTCCATGATGTCCTGGAAGGCGGCTTCCGCTTCCTTGTACTTCTTCAGGTTCACGTATGACATGCCCAAGGTGAAACGCGCGTAGATGTAGTTGGCGTTGCCGGGGAGGATGGGCGACAGCAGGGAGATGGCTCCGTGGTAGTCGTGCTGGATATAGCGCATCTGGCCCATGACGTAGTCGGCATCGGACTTGACGTCGGACTCCGGATACAGGTTGACAATCTGCTGGTAGCGCTTGGTGGCTTCGTCGAACTTGCCTTCCTTGTAGTCGATGTTCATCAACTGGAACATGTACTTGGGGCGCTGATCGGAATCCGTGTAGCGCTTGAGGGCGTCGTTGTACACGTCGCGGGCGGCCTGGTGCATGCGCAGGTTCTCGAAGGACTTGCCCTTATAGAACGCGGCCTGATCGACCAAGTGGAAGGACGGGTACTTGGTGATGACCTTGCCGAAGGCATAGGAGGCCAACAAGAACTTGCGGGCCAGATACAAGCGCATGGCTTCACGATAGGCATCTTCCGGCTCGATCTTCAGACGGCGGTAGCGGGCTTCGCCGATGCGCTCTTCGCGGGTGGGACCGACGCGGGTGATGGCTTTGAAATTCCATACGAATCCGCGGCCTTCGTCCTTGCCACCGGTCAAGGTAGTCAGCTTATCGTGGGACATGTCGAGATCCAACTGGAGGTAGCGGAACAGATTGACGCGCTTGACGTTGACGGTCGCGCCGATGACGGGATAGCCGAGCTTGGTGATCTTGGCCTTGATGCCGAGCAGGGGGCTCAGGTAGTACGTGGTCCGGAACGAGGGGACGATTTCATTTCCGCCCGGGCCTTCCGCGGCATCATGGGTGACGTCGATGACGCTGACCGAACCGGCCATTTCCAGATGGTAGTTCAGGCCGCGCCAGAAGAATGAGGTGTTCAGATTACGGGGAATCTTGTACTTGCCTTTGATCAGGGCGGGGTTGTCATCGGGCAACTGCACTTCGGGCTGCAGGGCGTTCTGGAGGGCGACGCCCAATTGCAGATGGCCCCAACGGGAGGTGCTGAAAGGGTTGTAGCCGATGCCGACGTCCGAACCGATGCCGAAGCTCTTGACCGCTCCGAAGGCGTTGAACTGGATCAAGGTGACATTCACGCCCAGGGCCAGCTTGTTGGAAAGCCAATTGGGGAAGAAGAAGGGCCCGCGCATGGCATAGCCTAAAGTATAGGCGTTTTCAAGATACACGGCGTTGCTGCCGTCGATCGCGGAACCATTCTCAAAGACCGAGAGGCCGATGGAATGGTTGTACGAGAACGGATGCACGGCGCTGATGAATTCCTGGCCCGCTTTTCCGGAAATGGTCTGGAAGAGACCGACTGCGACTTCAACCTGATCATTTTCCGCGATCGACGCGGGATTGACGTAGAGGGCCGTATTATCCCCGTATTCGGAGAACCAGTCGTTCTGCTGGTAGGCGTGCGGCTTATACGGGCTCTCGGAGAATGCGAGGGCCGCGCCTGCGAGGGTCGTGAGGAATATGGATCTGTAGTTCAAAGCTGCCACTCCCTTTTTCATTTCTTGATCCGGTAGAATTCAATGCGGCGATTGATGGAACGGCCGGCTGCGGTCTTGTTGTCCGCTTTCGGTCTGGAGGATCCGTATCCCTTGGCTACCAGGCGTCCGCCTTCGATGCCCCGGTTCACGAGATATTCCCGGACGGCGTTGGCGCGATCCAGGGAGAGCTTGATGTTGATTTTGTCCGAAGCGGTATTATCCGTATGGCCCGCGATTTCGAACTTGCGATCGCTGTACTTGGCGAGCTGTTCGTAGACCTCGTCCAGCTTGGAGAAGGACTCTTCCGTAATTTCGGCGCTGCCGGTGCGGAACACCACGCCATCCAGGATGAAGTTGTCTTCGATCTTGGTCGGGGTCTTATAAGGACAGCCGTTGTGGGCGGCATCGCCCGCCACGTCAGGGCAGTTGTCGCGCACGTCAGGGACACCGTCCTTATCATTGTCCGGATCCGGGCAGCCATCCTGATCTTCGAATCCGTCCTTGTCTTCCGCCTCGTTCGGGCACTTGTCCTTTGCGTCGGGGATGCCGTCGTTATCGTTGTCGTAGTCCGGGCAGCCGTCGTCGTCCTGGAAACCGTCCTGGTCCTCGGCGAGATCCGGGCAAACGTCCTTAGAGTCCGGAATGCCGTCGTTGTCGCGATCGCCGTCGACGCTAACGACCTGGTCCTTGGCGATGAGTCCGATGTCCACCTGTCCGTAGCCGCGGCGCACCATCGGGGACTTGGCAGCGACGAAAAAGTTCGGATCCCCGAGGCTGGGTTCAAGGAAAAGGGGGTCGTGGGAGATGTTGGTCTTGTTGATCTTGGTGTAACGATTGAATGGGATGACATTCTTATAAATGTTGTTGTAGACGATCTGGGACTGGCCGGAAGCGGGATCCGAATAGATGCCGTACTCGCGGTTCTCCTGGACGATGTTGTTGCGGACGACGATGCGGCAGGGTCCCTTGAGGGTGAAGCCGCTGTATCCGTTGCGCATGACCACGTTGTTCTCGATGCGGGTGTCGAGGGACTTGGCGCCCCACGCGAGGATGCCCGACCAGCGATTGCCGTAAATCACGTTGTCATAAATCTGGGGCAGCGAAATGAATGCGCCGATGCCTGCGCCCTGGTTGTCTAGAATCCAATTGTGATGGATGTAGGGAGAAGAGTTTTCGCAGAGGATGCCGTCGATGCCGTTGGTGATGGTGAAGTTGCTGATCTCGGAGCCGGTCACGGCATAGATAGTGGGACCTTTGCGCATGCCGTCGATGATGGTCGTCAGTTGGTTGACGCCCTTGAGAATCACGCCTTGGACGAGAGTGACATTTTCATTGTAGTGGCCGGGAGAGACGAGTACGGTGTCGCCATAGTCCGCGCTGGTGAGACCACCATTTATGGTGGGGAAATCGCCGGGAACTCTGATAGTCTTGGCATCAACGGAACCAAGCCCGAGCAAACTGCCGCACACCAGTGCCGCGTACAAATATCTTTGCATATGAATTTGTCCCTATTTGTTTCCTAAAGTGGCACACGCACCGCAGGAACCTGCCGGTGGTCTTCTTCGTCCTGCATCAAGTTATCCTCAAGACCGAAACAAGTCAATTGGTTTTTAAAAATATTAAATTTAGGGGGTTCGGCCGGAAAATCACCCTACGAACCTCATCGATATGTCCCTGTAAAGTCAGGATAAAAAGATCTTAATTCACGACTCTTCTTACTATAAAGTGCTGATGAAAAGTCCCGTGTCCGGCGGACGATACGCAGTCCGGCGCACCCTCCACACTACTCCGAAAAGATAAGCAAAAATGGCACTCCTCGCTCGGGTAATTCCGGTTATTATCGCCCTCTCCCTCTTGGCTTGCCGCAAGGGATCCGACGGTCCAAAGGCGTTGGTGATCGCCAACAGTGCCGAGCCCGCGTCCCTGGATCTGCATGCGGTAACCGGACAGCCGGAACTGCGAGTTGTGGGCGCGCTCTTCGAAGGCTTGGTCATCCGCGGATTGAAGGACACTCAGGTCCGTCCGGGCGTCGCCCATGCCTGGGATGTGTCGGCCGATGGTAAGACATACACCTTCCATCTTCGTTCGAGCCTCTGGTCCGATGGATCCGTCCTGACCTCCCGCGACTTTATGCGATCCTGGCGACGATTTGCCGATCCCTTGACCGCGAGTGAGTACTCGTCCCTGTTGAAAGTCGTCCGCAATGGAACTCCGATCCGGGAAAAAAAACTGCCGCCGGATTCCCTCGGAGTCTCGGCGCCGGATGATTCTACGTTCGTAGTGAACCTGGAGTTTCCGGTCGGCTTCTTTCTGGACCTGTGCGCCTTTGAACCCTTCTTTCCGGTACCCGTCGATACCATTGTGAAATACAAGGAGCTGTGGACCCTTCCCGGCCATTTGATCGGGAACGGACCTTTTGTCCTGAAAACCTGGAAACACAATGTTGAAATCGAGCTGGCCAAAAACCCCCGGTATTGGGATTCGGCCAGCGTGCGTCAGGAGAAGGTGCTCATCAAACCCGTCGAGGATCAGATGACCGCCTATAATATGTTCCTGAGCCGGGAGGTGGACTGGATCTATAATATCCCGCCCAGTAAACTCGAGTCCTCCAAGAACATGCCCGAGTACTACACCCAGCCCATGTTCGGCACCTACTATTATATCGTCAACTGCAAAAATCCGGGGTACGATTCTCCGGATTTGCGGAAGGCTCTTTCCTATGCCATCGACAGGCAAAAGATTGTTACCCGGGTCATGAAGGATATACCCACTGTGGCCAGGGGTTTCGTCCCTCCCACCCCATTGTATCCTGGGGTAACCATGAATCTATATGATCCAGCTAAGGCGAAGGCCTTCCTGACCAAGGCAGGATATGGCCCGGGAAAACAGCCGCCCAACTTGCAGATCCTCTTCAATACCGCGGATACCCATCGGGACATCGCCCAAGTCATCCAACAAATGTGGAAGGAGACCCTGGGTCTAGACGCGGAGCTGGTGAACTACGAATGGAAGGTCTACCTGCAAAACACCAAGAACCTGGACTATCGCTCCGTGGCCCGCGCGTCCTGGATCGGCGACTTCCCCGACCCTATCACCTTCCTGGAGCTGTACACCTCCGACAATGGGAACAACCGAACGGGATACCACAACCCGGAATACGACAAGGCCATCCAGGCCAGTTGGACCATCGTCGACCCGGCGCAACGGCTCGCGAAGCTCAAGGAAGCGGAGACGCTTTTGATGGAGGACATGCCCGTGATTCCCATCTATTCCTATGCCCTGACGGAATTGCGCAGCCCCAAGCTCAGGAATGCCCTGCCAAACCCCCTGGGAATGTATTCCTGGAAAGACATCCATCTTGAACCCTGAACGGATACGTAGCACACATGTTACCTATGCCGCCGGGAACGGGACCAGGAGCGTAAGATTCGCATGACCCTCAATTCCGCCTACCTGAAGCGCATCGGCGTGCGCATCGCCTTGAACGTGCTGACGTTGATCATCATCATATCCATTTCGTTCGCCATCATGAAATCGGCGCCGGGAAAGCCTTTCGAGACGGAACGCAGCCCTTCACCCCAGGTTCTGGAAGAACTGCACAGGAAATACGATTTCACCTACGTCCAGTATCTCGAAGGCATCCTCTTCCATTTCGATTTCCGCTATTCCTATTCCCACCGCAATTCCACCGTCCTGGAGATTATTTCGGAGGCGCTTCCCGTCTCCATGGAGTTGGGCCTTTACGCCCTGGTGCTCGCTATCGCCGCGGGGCTGTGCTGGGGATTGCTCTCCGCATTGTACCGCGGCCGCTGGTTCGAAAGCTTCATCATGGCCCTGGCCATGATCGGCATCGCCATCCCCAACTTCGTGCTGGGTTCCCTGCTGCAGCTCATCTTCTCGCTCAAGCTGCGCGCCACCCCGGTGGCCGGCTGGTCGGACATCGAATCCAAGATCCTTCCCGTCATCGCGCTCAGCCTTACCTACATCGCCTATATCACCCGAATCGGCCGCGGCAGCTTCCTGGAAAACCTGAACAAGGATTATATCCGCACAGCCCGGGCCAAGGGCCTGCCGGAGACGCGCATCCTATGGAAACATCTCCTGCGCAACAGCATTCTTCCGGTCATCAACTATCTTGCGCCGGCGACGGCGTCCATCCTCACGGGAACCATTGTGGTGGAGAAGATCTTCAACATTCCCGGCATGGGCCGCTATTTCATCGAGTCCGTGTTCCAGCGGGATTTTCCCCTGGCCCTGGGAGTCATCATCGTCTATTCCCTGTTCCTGCTGTTCCTCAACCTGCTGGCGGACATCATCCTTACCTTCGTCGATCCCCGCATCCGGCTCCAGTGAAAGACGGGCCCGAAATGACTTCAGCGATAACGCCCCCGGCCCCTTCCGTTGCTACGACCTCCAAGGCGCCGTCGCCAGGCCGCATCGCCTTGGGCAAGTTGGTTAAGGACAAGCGCGCCGTGGGCTCCGCCCTTCTGCTGCTCGTGCTCGGCCTCGCCGTTTTCATCGGTCCGCTGTTCCTGCCGGACGCGGAGAAGCAGATCCTGGAAGCGCAATTGGCGCCGCCCTCCTGGGCCCATTGGATGGGAACCGATCATCTGGGCCGCGACGTGCTTGCGCGGGTGCTCAAGGGCGGACAACTTTCGCTGGCCATCGGCCTGATCGGAACCTTGATCAGCGTGGTGATCGGCACCTTGTACGGATGCGTCTCCGGCTTCTTCCATGAGAAGCTGGATTTGGCCATGATGCGGGTGGTTGACATCCTCTATTCCCTACCCTACATGTTCCTGGTCATCATCCTCATCTTCCAGTTCGGCAAGAACCTGTATGTCCTGTTCATCGCTTTGGGTCTGGTGCAATGGCTGACGGTGGCGCGCATCGTGCGCGGCCAGGTGCTGGCGTTGAAACGCGAGGAGTTCATCCTTGCGGCGCGGACCCTGGGAGTGGGGAGCTTCCGCATCATCCTGCGGCATATCGTTCCGAACGTCATGGGCGTCGTGATCGTTTATGCGACGTTGACGGTACCGTCCGTCATCCTGCAGGAAGCCTTTTTGAGCTTCCTGGGCCTCAACGTATCCAATTGCACCTGGGGAGTGCTGATTGCGGACGGCAAGGACTACATGGATTCCGCGTGGTGGCTGCTGTTGTTCCCGGGTCTGACTCTCACCCTGTGCCTATTGTGCATGAATTTCCTGGGGGATAGCCTGCGCGACGCCTTGGATCCGACCTCACGGCTGAACTGAAGCGCTTCCCGCGTTCGTCGTATAAGCGATAAACGCAGTTTTTTCGAATTGCTAATCCCTGCACACATTTGCTTCAGGTTTTTCCAGAAATGCAAAGCCCGCGAAAACATCCGTTATCGCGGGCTGATAGTATTCGGGAAGATTAAGCGGCCTTTAAATCCAACTGGAACCACGCTTAACCTACCCGATTAGGGCAAATCCAAGCATTAGCCAATCCAATCATTGGACCCGCATTGCCGTGTTTAAGGGAAATGCGGAAAAGAGAAAGCCGAGGGCTTCAATGGCGATCTCCAGGAATCCCGGAACCACCTATTGAACGCTAGGCTTCTTCTTTTTCTTCGGTCTTTTTGACGGTTTGGATGGTAACCCGAATCTCCTGGGAAATCCGCTTGATATTCTGCAGGATTTTCCGTGCTCGGGTTCCGGCGGACTTATTGCCGCGTTCGAACTTCTCATATTCTTCTTTGAGAAGTCCGATTTCGTTTTCCAACGCTTGAATGCTGCTCATTGGACGACCTCCGGTGTTGAATGTGGCTTAAATTGCCCTATGACCTTGTAAATTGCAACAAAAAGGGGTGAATGTCAAATCATAATCTCATTTTTTCTTAAAAATCAAGGTTTAGGCCATAAAATCGCGGTTTTTTCCATTTTTTCCGCATATTCCTGAGCCAATACGGTATCGAAGCATCCCTCAAATCCCATTATACCTTCCGAAAAAATCCAAAAAATCAGTGGGCGGCGGAATTCATCCAGTCCCTGGAAATGGATTTCCCGGCCCCAATCGAGGGTGTCCCGCTTTCCGTTCCAATCCTTAAGCCAGCCTTTTGCTTCGGTAAAGTTCTGGGCAAAGGCGCGGAATGCGGTCGCGGAATCCCCATGACAACGATAAGCCACGGTAAAGACCGGGCCCTTCCATTGGTGCCCGAGAAAATGCCGCGTGATTACGCGTTCACTATGTGGAATACGGCCCAGAAGTGGAAAGGCCTGGAATTCCTTTGGCAGGGGCATCCATTCCTCGCCCTGGAACCGTAGGTTTTCCTTCAGAAATTCAGAAGGAATAGGTCCGCCTGGCGTTTTTTTCAAAGCGCCCAGGAAGGAACCATGCAGAATAATCCAGGTATCGCCATCGCGATAAAGGCCATTGGCCAACTCGCCGGATTGCGCGAAGCGCTGGAAAGCAGCATAAGCCCAATACCCTTCGCGATATTCCGTCAGCCGCAAATGCACGGTATCGGATCCTGCGAATTCAAAACGATGGAAGCGGATCGGCGCATCCGTTTCCAGGGAATCCGCGCCGGGCGGAAGTGAGTCCGTATACGCGGTTGCTTGCGATCCGACCCAGGAAATCTTCTGCGAGAAGGGCACCGGAGGGGGTTCCGGGGTTGCGGACAAGCGGCAACCGCCGATTCCGAGCGAGGAGGTGAGGACGAGCAGGATTAGGGCGGGATATCCGGTGGGGGGCTTCGACATTCTCTTTATCATCGCCAACAGCATGGACTTCGTCATTGGGTCGGGCATGGAATTCTTCATGGGTTAATTCGGTTCAGATTTCTTCCCGGCCGGGACACTCGGGCGCTAAGATGCATTGCAGACAGCCGCCGAGGATTTCCCGACATAACCATTTGGGCTCCAGCCCATCCTCTTTGGGCACGGGCAGTAAAGGATTCCAATGGCCGTTCGGCTTGAGGTACGCATCCAATGCCGTATACACCTGCCAGGGATTCTCCGGGAACAGCATGCGGAAAAAACGGTTGCAATAATCCAGCTTCTCTTCCGGCGTGATCCAGGGGGAACGCTTGCGGTTCTTCAATGGACCGTACTCCCTGAGGAAGCGCAAATGCCCGGGCGTAAGCGGAAGCAAGGTCTGGGCCTTCCAGAAACGCGCCGGTTCCGCGCCCGGAAGCTGCGTCAACAACCAGAGGAAATAGCGCGGCTTGGATTTCAGGGCCGAGGTCTTCCCCATCAGGAAGATCTCTTCGCACAGAATGCGCACGACCTCTTCCCCATCGGCCACGGAATGGACCCACGCGACAACGCGGCCATGCTTGAAGAAGAAATCGGAAACGCTGCGGAGTACGCCCGGCGCCTTCTCCAGAATGTCCCATTGCTTAAGTTCCTTGCGCGCCTCCATGCGGGCCTGCAACTCGTCGAAAGGGAGTTTGCTCAGGCGGAAGAAGTCCTTTCCGTACTCCTCATGCAAATGTGCCAGCAGGTGGATGAGTTTTTCGGCGGGGATGCCTTGGTAGAGGGCGCAAAAACACAGGAGGATGGCGGTTCCGCGATCGGACTCCGGCGCATAGGGGAACAAAGGCTCGCGGCCGCCGGCGAACCATTCCAGAACGGGCGGCCGGATGTTTTGGAAACCCAAAACATAGGTCCTGATTTTTTCGATGTGATCCCGGTTGCGCTCCACCCAGGTCAAGGGGCGAGCCCTTGGCCCATGCGGACGATCTTGTTCCCGGGCGCCAGGAACATGGGATCCAACAAACCCATCAGCCCCTTGGAAAGGATGAGTATGACGGTGGAACCGAGTTCGAAACAACCAAGACCTTGGCCCTTGGCCAAATGGATAGGCTGCGGGGGTTGCCAATGGGAAGCCTTGGGGCGCGGAAGTTTGTTGCCTTCCATGCCGGAATGGAAATCCAGAGTGATGCGCCCGACGTTGGTGGCGCCGACCATGACGACCAGGGCCTTACCGGCCGCACCGGAAAGCTCGACGGTTATGCGTTCATTGACGACGAAAAGCCCCGGGATGTGGCCGACGCTCCAGGTATTTACCGGCCAAAGGGCCCCGGGCACATAGGCAACCCGGGTGACCTGGCCGTCGATGGGAGCATGGATGCGATGGTAGTTGTAGGGCGCCAGATAGATGGTCAGGAAGCCGCCATCCTGATAGTCCTTGAGATCCCAACCGGGCCCCGCCAAATCGGAAAGGCTATAGTCCAGACCTTTGATCTGGGTGAGCCTGGCATTGCCTGGGATGAACAATCCGCCTTGGGTCAAGGTCCCGTCGACGGGAGAAACCAAGGGGACCGCGGCAATGGGACGCGCGCCTGGCTTGAGCTTACGGACGAAGAAGTCCCCCATGGTTGGATAGCGATCCAGAGGATGCTCAGCTTCCGCGGTTTCGATGCGGTATTGGCGGATGAACCAGCTCTTGACGACGGTATGCAAGCCGAAAGGGTAACGGGCATGGGTCAGGATGCCAATGATATAGCTGAGCAGGTTCTTGGGGAGGATGTACAACAGCCGATAGAACATGGGGCTCTTGCGTTCAGACGGATTGGGAGGGAACGGAAGCAGGGATGTAAGAAGGACGAGAAAGACTGCGGTCGCGCGGACTTGAACCGCGAAGGGGTTGCCCCCACCAGCACCTCAAGCTGGCGTGTCTACCAATTTCACCACGACCGCGAATCTCGCGAATAACCTGTCCGACGGCGGGCGGACTTCCGGATCCTCCCGTGCGCATCAGAGCTAAACCTTATTGGCCTTTGGCCGGCGCTTGCGCCGGAGCGGATTGGGCTCCGGACGGAACCGTGCCAAGACCGGGAATAGCGTTGGCTGCGCCCGAAGCTCCGTTGGACGGGAGTCTGCTTGAGGGCAGGACGCTGGAAAGACCATGACGGGCGGACTTCAGTTCCGACTCCCGACGACCGGACTCGATGCCCTTGGTGGACAAGTAGTTCAGGCTGAGGAGCAGGATGAAGGAGGCAAAAGCCACGCCCTGCGTCAATTTGGTCAGAAAGGTGGCCGCGGAACTGCCGGTAAAGGCCGCTCCTCCGCCCATGCCTCCGAATGCCCCCGCCAATCCCCCACCCTTGTCGTTTTGGACCAGGATGAGGAGAACGAGCAGGATGCACACGAAGATGTGCAGGACTACCAATGCTACGAAGAACCAATGATTCATGTTTAAACCCGTTTTTTAGGCGGCTTTAATGATACCTAAAAAGGTTTCCACCTTCAAGGCGGCGCCGCCGATCAATCCGCCATCGATGTCCGGCCGGGAAAGCAGGCCGCCGGCGTTTTCGGCCTTCATGCTGCCGCCGTACTGGATCCGGACCGCATCGGCCGTGGAGGCGCCGTAGAGCTCCTTGAGGAGGCCGCGGATATAGAGATGCACGGCCTGCGCCTGGTCGTCGCTCGCGGTACGGCCGGTGCCGATGGCCCAAACGGGTTCGTAAGCGATTACGGTCTTGACGGCGTCCTGGGCGGAAACGCCCTGATAGGCCGCGCGCACCTGGTTGCCGACCACCGTCTCGGTGATATCGGCTTCGCGCTCCGCCAGGGTCTCCCCTACGCAGACGATCGGGATGAGGCGTTCGGCCAGCACCTTGAGGGTCTTCTTGTTCACGTTCGCGTCGGTCTCGCCGAACAACGTGCGCGGCTCCGAATGGCCCAGTATCACATAGGTTACCCCTACGGCCTTGAGCATATCCACGGAGATCTTGGAGGTGAACGCGCCCTGGTTCTCGAAATGGACGTCCTGGGCGCCCAGCTTGATGGGCGAGCCCTTGAGGATGCCCGCTACGCGGTCCAGCGCCAGATAGGTCGGACATACCACGATTTCCGTCTTCTCCGCGAAGGCCTGGCCTTTACAGGCCGCGACGAGTTCGGTGGCGAGCTTGGCGGACTCTTCCACCGTCTTGTTCATTTTCCAGTTGCCGGCGATGATCTTCTTGCGCATGTGAATACCTCGGTGTTGGCTTCCCTTTGTCAGGGGCTAGGGTTTAGGGGTTAGGGACTAGGGGGTGGGTCACCAGGGTTGGTCAATGCGTCTTACGCATTGACCAACCCCTAATCCCTAGCCCCTAACCCCTGCTTGATTTACTTGTCGGTCAACGCTATTACGCCCGGAAGCGGCTTGCCTTCGAGGAATTCCAACGAAGCGCCGCCGCCGGTGGACACGTGGGAGACCTGCTTGCTTAAGCCGGCCTTCTTGATGGCGCTGGCGGAGTCGCCGCCGCCGACTACGGTGGTGCCGCCGTTCTTGGTGGCGTCCACCAGGGCCTGTGCCACGGCATAGGTGCCCTTGGCCGAAGCTTCCACTTCGAATACGCCCATGGGGCCGTTCCAGAGCACGGTTTTCGCGGCAGCGATGACCTTAGCGTAGGCGGCGGACGTCTCGGGACCGATGTCGATGGCCTCCCAGTCGGACGGGATCTCGGTCATGCGGCAGTTGCGGCTCTGGCCGATGGTGCGCGCCTTGAAATCGAATTTGTCGGTGATGAAGCAGTCGCTCGGCAGCATCAGCTTGTCGCCGTATTTCTCCATGAGCTCCTTTGCCAAGGGAACGCGGTCGAGTTCGACCAGGCTCTTGCCGATCTCCAGGCCCATGGCCTTGGCGAAGGTGTACGCCATGCCGCCACCGATGATGAGCTTATCGACCTTGGGCAGCATCTGCTGGATGACGTCAATCTTGCCGCTCACCTTGGCGCCGCCGATGATGGCCACGAACGGGCGCTTGGGATTCTGGATGGTGTCGCCGAGGAAATCCAGTTCCTTCTTCATCAGGTAGCCGCTGGCGCGCTGGGGCAGGTTGATGCCGGAAACCGAGCTGTGATCGCGGTGGGCCGAGCCGAAGGCGTCGTTCACGTAGACGTCGCCGAGCTTGGACAGGCCGGAGCGGAATGCCGCCACCTTTTCCTTTTCCGCCACGACCTTTGTGCCGTCCTCGAGCTTGATCTTACCTTCCTCTTCAATATGGAAACGGACGTTCTCCAGCAGGATTACGCCGCCGGGCTTGAGCGTCGAGCACGCGGCCTCGGCCTTGGGACCGACGCAGTCTTCCACGAACTGTACCGGCTTGCCG
>Ga0209515_10001429_pt1 | contig 40266 bp, 42 predicted proteins | sample Subgroupgradi54m_FD_187454 | JGI IMG/M metagenome (GOLD analysis project Ga0209515, IMG submission 187454) | Subsurface groundwater microbial communities from S. Glens Falls, New York, USA - GMW60B uncontaminated upgradient, 5.4 m (SPAdes)... ... | reverse complement strand
CAATCCTTTGTCATTTGCCGCTACCATGGGGAAGTCTCCGAAGTTTTTCCTAATGTATCGGAACAATTTCCGGATTCTTCCCTACTTATCCCTCTCCCAAATTATGAGTTAAGATGCGTAGGCCCTGGTTTCAACCCTTAGAAATCATGTATTCGACAAGCCCCGTCAGATAGGGACAGCATTCTTTCTCTTTCCTTTTGATCCTCATCCCCAAGTTAGAATTCGTCCCTATGTCAAGCTGAATATTTCTGGCAATCATTAACTCAACAATGGAGATTTTTGAATCGCTATCTCCTTAATCAAATGCGCATTTTACCTAAAATCTGAGATTGAATTTAGAAAAAGTTGGAAGTATAACAGGGTAGATACATTGAAAAAGTGTTTGACGTATTGATGAATTTGCCTTAAAAATCGTCAGGATATAGAACTAAACGGAACAACACAAGTAAAAGGAGGATCCTTCCATGCAAGAGCAAAACCATGTCATTGGAGAGATTGCAGGTAAAATCTATCGAACCTTGGAGAAGAGCGGTGCGACGGAAGCAGCTTCGTTGCAAAAAGAGGCAAGTGTCCCCGATTCCGCACTTTTTAATCAGGCGCTTGGGTGGCTTGCCCGTGAAGACAAGATTGATTTCCAGAAGAATGCGAGAGGGTGGACCATTTCGCTTACAGGTGCTCAGGTGCAGCGAGAGGGATAACCCACGCGGATCGTTGTTTAAGATAAAATACTCTAAAGCGCAAAAGGGAATCCTGATATGATTACGTGGATCGGTCTCTGTGCGGGGGAAGTCTGGCACTACCTAGATGCTCATGATGGCCATACTTCTCTGGACGCCCTTTTTTCAGGAATCGACGCCCCGCGTGAGACCCTCCTGATGGCTGTGGGCTGGCTCGCCCGCGAAGGTTACGTGCTTATGAAGGGAGAGAACCTCTCAGCCTGTACACTGACATTGAACTTACTTCGGACACAATGACCTTCATCGTTTTATGAGTCGTTTGTGACGTAGAATCCAAGATTGAAGTTGGAGAAATTGAAAACATTCAGTGAGATATAATTGGTGGCCTGCAGGCAAATTCATTAATCACGAATCACGCGAAAGGATGAGACTTGCAAGCGACATGACCGTACGATCTCTTGACGCCGCACTAGGTATCTATCGCGCTGCCAAGAAAAGAGGTCCTTCCGCGCGCTTTTTTGAAAGGTGAAAATGGCCCAGGGTTCTAGAATCAAAATTGTGTTCTTGTTTGTGGCGCACGCTGTTTTCGCGACGGCTTCCGTCTTTCTTTTGTTTCTCTTGGACAGCAACGCTTTTTATATAGATTTAATGGCTTCATTTCCCCCTGTTGTCCTTGTTTTTAGGTGGCTCATCCTTTTTCTTCTAGGCTTACCGTTCATTGTGCTTTACTACAAATATCAGAGACAAAAACGTTCCAGCAAGGATGAAGGGATTCAGCATCACTTAGAGATCATCTCGGTTTTGAATGAACTCCTATTGGAAAGAAGTCCGAGTGTCGAATACCATTCTAAAAGAGTCGCTTCTCTGACACGTTCACTGTGTGAAGAATTAAAATTGGACGAAGAACAGACAAAAAGGATCGTATTTGCGGCGATGTTCCACAATATTGGAAAGTTATTTTTAGACAGCAAATTATTAAATCCGTGGGAATCATTAACGAACAAGGAAAGAAAGCAGTGCAATACCCATACACTAGTAGGGGCGCGAATCTTGGGCAAAGTCGATGCGTACCCGGGCGCTGGTGACATTGTGATGCACTATCACGAATCATGGGATGGGAATGGTTTTCCGGAGGGACTTGTAGGCGATGATATCCCGATTGGTTCAAGGATTATCGGCGTGGTGGATTTATATGATGCCTTGATACACGGGCTTGATGACACCCCGTCTTTACCAAGTGAGCAGGCAATGGAGAGACTTCGAGCCTTGAAAGGAATTAGGTTCGATCCATATATTGTGGATATGTTTGACAAGATGGTTACGTTAAAGCAAGGCATGCCCCCCAAAATCTTATGAATCGGTTCCGCTAAAGGTTTACGTTTTAATGAGAATAACAACCCCGAATGCATTGCGCCAAGTAATAGCTAAAACGGAGGCGGCCCTCTGTCGGTGCCCAGGTTGGTAGCCTGGCACCAGTAGTAACGATGCCATGAAAAAGCGATAAAATAAGGCTACCCTCACTGAGGCATCACTTATTTGAAAGCAAAGCCTATTTTCGAAAGTTGAATCTCACTCTATGCCTAGTTTACGACTTGAGGAAAAGGTTACAACAGCCGCTTTTTAAAAGGGTAAGAAGATAACTTATGCGACGCAGATTTGAGGAAATACTTTATTTAGCCAAGTCAGTAACAGTTATTGATCAGCTATTATTTGATAGAATTCGTAAGATTGCGGAGGCGTCATGAAAAAAGGAAAGGCAAAGCCACAGGTTTCTAAACTTGTTTCGATGGCGGAAGAAGCGCTTCAAAAAGCGGTTCGCGAAGTGATCGAAGATCACAAACGTACGGGAGATCCCGTCGTCATTTGGCGTAACGGGAGAGTTGTACGTGTATCGGCTGACGAACTTTTAAAGAAGTAAAAATTGAAACATGGATGACTACCCCTTGGCGTTGGTGACATGGGTAAATTGACTTTAGTCATTGGCAATAAAAATTATTCTTCGTGGTCGCTCAGGGCGTGGCTCGCTTTGAAACAAACGGACGAACCGTTCGAGGAGATCAGACTTCCACTTCATACACCCGAGTTTGAGAAGGAAATTGTAAAATATTCACCGTCAGGAAAAGTTCCTTGTTTGATTGATGGCGATACGGTTGTAAGGAATGGGTTCGCGCAGCTGAAAAGGAAGTTGAAGTTCTCCATCATTGATTTCGGGCTAAAACTGTTCCTTTTCGGTTGAACCGTGCATGCCGAGAGTTGAAGATTCTCCCCCTGAAGCAATTTCTGAGACTAGGTCGAAGTACTCTGTACCAACAAACTCCTGATGTCGGGTTGCTTCGTAGCCGAGCTTTTCAGCTGCAAATTCATTCTCCTGAAGCTTCGAATAGGCTGCCATGCCGTCCTTGAAGTAGTCTTTGGCGAGCATAAACGTGCTGTAGTTTAAGACATGGAAGGCTGAGAGAGTAACAAATTGGAACTTATAACCCATGGCGCCCAACTCTTCCTGAAACTTGGCAATTGTTTTTTCATCGAGATTTTTTTTCCAGTTAAAGGAAGGAGAACAATTGTAGGCGAGAAGTTTTCCAGGATATTTTTTATGAATCGCGCTCGCAAACTCCTTTGCTTGCCCAAGATCGGGTTTTGAAGTTTCAAACCAAAGGAGATCCGCATAAGGAGCATAAGCCAATGCTCTTGCAATGGCTTGATCAAGGCCGGTCTTCACTTGATAGAAACCTTCATGGGTTCTTTTTCCATAAACAAAGGGCTGGTCGTATTCATCGATGTCACTTGTAAGAAGCGATGCGCTCAGAGCGTCCGTTCGGGCGATAAGAAGTGTATCCGCGCCGCAGACATCGCTTGCAAGCCGTGCGGCGACCAGTTTGGTAATGAATTCCCTCGTTGGAACAAGGACTTTTCCGCCTAAGTGTCCGCATTTTTTGACGGAGGCAAGCTGATCTTCGAAATGAACTCCTGCAGCGCCTTCTTCAATCATCTCTTTCATGATTTCAAAAGCATGGAGCGCTCCTCCAAATCCCGCTTCCGCGTCGGCAACAAGTGGTGCCATCCAATAAATACTGTGCTCGTCTTTCATGTGGTGGATTTGATCCGCCCGCATCAGGGAATTATTAATTCTTTTGAGGAGATAGGTGACGCTATCGGATGGGTAAAGACTTTGATCAGGATACATGCGAAGTGAATTATTCATGTCGGCCGCTACCTGCCAGCCGCTGACATAAATCGCTTTTAGGCCCGCCTTCACTTGTTGAATCGCTTGATTTCCAGTAACCGCACTCAGCACGTGGATATATTTCTCATCGTTTAAAAGTTCCCAAAGGCGTTTGGCTCCCGCTTTGGCGATGGAATGGCCTCGAAGCACCGTTCCTTTCAGCCGGTAAACATCCTCGGCCGAGTAGCGGCGTTTGACACCCTTCCAACGTGGCGAATTTTTCCATTCATTGCTGACGAGGTTTACGAATTCTTTCTTGTCCATGTGTTCCTCCTGAATTATGAGCGCGAAATAATGTGATCAATCAATATACTCATATGCGATCAGCGTTAAAAATTCTGGAAAGTCCGATTGAATGCTCATTTTTTCGAATAATTCCGAAGCAAGTTTAAAATGTCCGGAATCAAATCGTTTGGCACCGATTGATTTTCGGATTTTATCGAGTTCTTCGCGGATCGCTTTGCTAACGAGATCTGCGGTGATGGTTTGATTTTCGGCTGTTTTGACTTTGTGATGGATCCATTGCCAGATTTGTGTTCTTGAGATTTCAGCTGTCGCAGCATCCTCCATTAAATGGTACAACGGAACACAACCCAGACCTCCTAGCCAGGCTTCGAGATATTGTATTCCTACATTGACGTTGATTCTAAGCCCCGCTTCCGTGATGGTTCCGTCTGGGACTGAAAGTAAATCTTTGGCGGATATCTTAACTTCTTCACGTAGTTTGGAAAGTTGGTGGGGTCCTTTCACATATTGATTGAAAATTTCCATGGCAATGGGGACAAGGCCGGGATGAGCCACCCAAGTGCCGTCGTGACCTGCTTTTACTTCGCGGAGTTTATCTTGCCTGACTTTTTCCAATGCAATTTCATTTGCAGCGGGATCGGATTTAATCGGGATTTGAGCTGCCATTCCGCCCATAGCATGAATCCCGCGCTTGTGGCAGGTCTTGATCAGAAGTTCAACGTAAGCTTTTAAGAAAGCACGATCCATCGTGACTTGAGCTCGATCGGGGAGTATGAATTCGGGCTTGTCTCTGAATTTCTTGATGAAGCTGAAGATATAATCCCATCTTCCGCAATTAAGCCCCGCCGAGTGATCCTTCAGCTCATACAAGATTTCATCCATTTCGAAGGCGGCTAAAATTGTTTCGATGAGGACGGTTGCTCGAATCGTTCCTGTTGGGATGCCGAGTTCTTTTTGAGCGAAAATGAAAACGTCATTCCAGAGCCGAGCTTCAAGGTGGCTTTCCATTTTGGGGAGGTAAAAATAGGGGCCAGTGCCATTTTTGATAAGGGTTTTCGCGTTCGTAAAAAAGGAAAGCCCAAAATCAAAAAGAGATGCTGAAATCGATTCCCCACCGATCAGGACATGTTTTTCAGCCAAATGCCAACCTCTCGGCCGAACCATGAGTGTCGCAATTTTTTCTTTGAGTTCATAATGTTTTCCTTCAGGGCTTGTGAATGTGATTTTTCGATTAATGGCATCTCGAAGATTGATTTGTCCTTCGATCGTGTTTTTCCAGGTAGGGGAGTGAGCATCTTCAAAGTCGGCCATGAAAACGCTCGCGCCGGAATTAAATGCGTTTACCATCATTTTTCGTTCAACAGGACCTGTGATTTCTACTTTGCGTTCCATGAGGTCAGGAGGAATTGGAACCACTTTCCAGTCTGATTCACGAATGGATTTGGTTTCTGAGAGGAAATCAGGCAATTTACCGCTTGAAATTTCCTGCTGTTTCGTCTGCCGTTTTCGGAGGAGTTCCGAACGCCTTGCTTCAAAGTTCCGCGCAAGGCGAGCGAGAAAGTCGAGCGCTTCGGGCGTCAGAATTTCGGAATATTCGGGCGTCACCTCCGCTTTTATCTGAACGCCTTCTATTTCAAGTGGTTTAGTCATTTTCTATTTCACAAATCCATAGTTGGCGGCACCGTTAGTAGGATGATTCACCTTATATTCTCGGCTATAATTGCGATATAATGTAGCCCTTTAAGGGCAATGGTATCTTATATGAAAATTCTTTCCTGGAATGTGAATGGAATCCGTTCTGTTCTTGGCAAGGGGTTTTTAAAATTTGTTGAAGAAGAAAACCCGGATATTTTATGCCTCCAAGAAACGCGAGCTCCTGAACATTCCGTCCAGCTTCCTTTTCTGCAGTATCAACAATATTGGAATGTGTGTCCCAAAAATGCTGGCTATTCCGGAACCGCTGTTTTTACTAAGAGAAAGCCGCTGGAAGTTACACGAGGCATGGGAATTGAAAAACATGATGAGGAAGGACGTGTTCTCTCGGCTGAGTTTGAGAATTTTTTCCTTGTGGATGTATATACGCCGAATTCCAAGAGAGATTTATCGCGGCTTCCTTATCGTGAGGAGTGGGATTCAGATTTTCTAAAATTTCTGAAGAAGTTAGAGAAAAAGAAACCGGTTATTTTCTGTGGCGATTTAAACGTAGCGCATAAGGAAAGAGATTTGACTCATCCTGAAACGAATCATAAAAATCACGGTTTTACGGATGAAGAGCGGGCAGGATTCGATCAAATTGTAAAGAATGGTTTTGTCGATACGTTTCGCGAGTTTGTTGAGGAAGGCGGGCATTATACTTGGTGGGCTCCGTTTGCGAACTGCCGTACCAGAAATATCGGTTGGCGCATTGATTATTTCTGTATATCATCTGCGCTGAGATCACAACTTAGAGATGCTTTTATCTTGCCGAAGGTGCTTGGTTCTGATCATTGTCCCGTCGGAGTTGAAATGGATCTTTAAGAAAAATGTCATTGCGAGGAGCGCAGCGACGAAGCAATCTTAGACTTGGAGATTGCTTCGACCTTACTTTGAATGCTGTCTCGCAATGACGCACCTATTTATGATTAAACGATTGACCAATGCTTTTCCTTTGTGGGTGCTTCTGGCTTCAGTCGCATCGCTGATCCACCCACCTCTTTTCACTTGGTTTTCCGGTGAACTTATCCCGATAGGTTTGGGAATTATTATGCTCGGCATGGGCTTGACCCTGCGCGTCGAAGATTTTGAGAGAGTTTTGAGATACCCGCTTTGGGTTTTTGTGGGTGTGTTTCTTCAATACACCGTGATGCCGAGTCTTGGTTGGGGTTTAGGTTACATTTTTAAATTGCCAGTTCCGTTTGCGGTTGGTCTTGTTTTGGTAGCTTGCTGTCCTGGCGGAACCGCTTCAAATGTCGTGTCTTATCTTGCACGGGCGGATGTTCCGCTTTCCGTAACCATGACCACAATTTCCACATTGTTGGCTGTGGTTATGACGCCGCTTCTAACCGTTTTTTTAGCAGGCAGCCGAATCAATGTTAATGCATGGGGACTTTTTCTCAGCACCGTTCAGGTTGTCGTTTTGCCAATCGCGATTGGACTTTTGATGAATCGCTATTTGCCGAAGGTAACCAAGAAAGTCGTTACCATTTCACCACTCGTTGCTGTGATTTTTATTACGCTGATTGTAGCAAGTATTGTAGGTGCAGGCCGTGATGCGATTTTAAAATCTGGTGTATCGCTGATTTTGGCTGTATTTTCACTTCATGCTTTTGGTTTTCTCTTGGGTTACTTTTTCAGCCGTATTTGGATCGGCCATGAAATTCCAGCTCGTACCATTTCAATTGAAGTAGGAATGCAGAATTCAGGGCTTGGTGTGGTTTTGGCGAGGCAAAATTTCGCAAATCCGCTTGTTGCAATTCCAAGTGCAATTTCAAGCGTTTTCCATTCCCTGATTGCAAGCCTTCTCGCCGCCTATTGGCGCCTGAAACCTGTTCAAAATCCAGACGGGGGCACACGATGAAAAAATTTTTATTTCTGCTCCTGATCTTCGGAGCAATGATCGGTTCCAAACAAAATGGTTTTTGTACGGTAGAGGAACATAAGTTAGAGGAACATAAAGACGTACGCGAGCCTGAGCTAGACAGCTCGAGAATAACCGAGAACTCACGGATATTTGAACACCTACCCAAAGGCCCCACCGATAGCTCAGAGCTCGTGGCACCACCGGCTGGGCCGGGTCCAGCTGCACCGGTGACACCCTTTGTGCACGAACCAGGGGAAATATACGTCAGTGAGGGGCCTGGACAGACGAGAAAATTATCCCCAAAGGAAAAAGCGGACTATTTAAAACGCACCGCCGAGTGGGCAGAAGCGGAAGCTCAGAAAGCAGAAAAAGCAGCTCAAGAAGCCGAGGAAGAAGCGAAGAAAGCCGAGCAAGAAATGCAGGAAGCGGAAGCCAAGCACAAAGAGGAAGAAGAAGATATTTTAAGCCGTGTCAGCAGGTTCCTTGAGCTAGGTATTGGTCCACGCACCAGGCTGCTTGCGCATTTTGAATCCAATTGGGAGAGAGCGAAAGCCGAATATGAGCAAGCCAAGCGCAGAGCTCAGCGGCTGAGAGAAGAAGCGGATCAAGCTCGTGAACGGGCAAGGAAAGCAAAAGAGGAATCCGATCGAGCTCAAGAAGAGGCTGGGAATTGACAATGATCGAGACGAGCCGCGCACTTAAGAAATCGAAGGGGTACGTGTTTAAACGTGACCTACCTTATGTTTATTGTTTGGTGTGGTTAACTTTTAGCACAGGCAGGACAACCCTTTAAGGCAGCGAGCAATTTAATGACGCCGGCGACACCTATGAGACTGTAAACCGCTCGGCTTGCTGTTGTCATATCTCCTAGCAGTCGGGTTACCAAATTGAACTGAAGGATTCCTACCAATCCCCAGTTTAAAGCACCTATGATCACAAGCGCTCCCACAAGCTTGCAAACAGGACAATTTGCTTTCATCGATGCCCTCCTTTAGGGTTTTGTCTCTCGCATTGGTTATCGGCTACTGTGTAAAAAATGAGACTTTTTTCAGAAAAATAGTATAAAATAAGATTCGTCTATCACTTTATATTGAGGAATCGAACAAAAGGATTGAAAATGAATTTTGCAGTGATCCTTGTTACCGTTTATGGATTTTTTAGCTTGGTTGGCGGAGCGATTGGTTTCGTCAAGGCGAAGAGTAAGGCATCTTTGATTGCAGGGACTATTTCAGGTGCTTTGTTACTCGGTTCTGCTTACGAGATGACACAAAATGTTCGAGTAGCTTCGCTAGTTGCTTTAATTGTTGCTCTTTTGCTTGGAGCGAGATTTTTAATGACGTGGCAGAAAAACCGGCGCATCATGCCCGACCTTTTGATGATTGTTTTGAGTTTAGCAACCTTGATTGCCGTGAGTTTACAATTAATTCAGAAGTAGAAAAAATTGGAGCTTCATGATGAAACAAATCGACAATCGACAAAAACAGGTGATCCAGTCGCGGGCGCAGAAAACACTACTGAGCCGCAAGAATCCTTTTGTCGGAAAGGGTAAGGAAAAAGAACATCTTCATGCACCTGAGGGGAAACATTCTGAAGGAGAGGCACCATCCGAGCCGCATCCTGACACTACTGTTCATCGAGATTCCCCTAAGATCGGACGAAACGACCCTTGTCCTTGCGGCAGCGGGAAAAAGTATAAGAAATGCTGCCTCAACTCTCAAAAGTAATTTTTAATTGGAAGTTGAGACTGTGCTGATTACCAATCAATATTTAATGAGAATCAGCGCTGTATTGATTCTCAATCAAATAAATAAATTGGAAATCAATACTGTCCTGAATCCTGATATATTTAATTAATGAAATTCAGGGCTGTTTAAATAAACAACCACCCAGTAAATAGTATTCACCGCATAAGTTTTGCTAAATCTTTTGGTAGGTCGCTTTTGAATTCCATATCTTTTTTGGTGATAGGATGATTAAAAGCAAGATAGTAAGCATGCAAAGCTAATCTCCCCAAAGGATTTTTCAAAGTCTCTCCCATTTTCCCACAGTAGCGATCATCTCCAACGACTGGATGTCCAAGGTCCTGTAAGTGAACACGGATTTGGTGCTTTCGCCCCGTTTCTAAAGTAATTTCGATCAACGAATATTTTTCGTTTGATTTAAGCACTTGATATTTCGTAACCGCATATTTTGATTCTTCTGTTTTCTTTCCTGAATAAACACTTAAGAATTTATTTTCGGCTAAGAAGCTTGAGATCGTCCCTGATTTTTCTTTGGGTGTTCCATAGACGACCGCAAAATATTTCTTCTGGAATTTCGCCCAATTCTTTTGAAGGAAGGTTTTCGCAAGCATATTTTTAGCAAGTATAAGAAGGCCGGAGGCTTCGCGGTCTAATCGATGCACAATAAAAACTCGCCCTCTTTTGCGAGGGTCCGTTTGTTTGACATATTCGAACGTTTGATAAAAAGCAGTTCTTTCTCTTATTTTGTCAGTTCCAACGGTAAGAAGCCCGGCGGGTTTATTGATGACGATGATGGAATCATCTTCATAGACAATTTGAATTCCGAATTGTAAAAGCTGTTTGTTCTTAGCCTTTTTATCCGTCAGGACAGAAACCTTATCACCAACGGTTAAAGGATGATTGTGTTTTGTGGTGGCGACGCCGTTCACAAGGATAGACTTAAACTTCAACAGATTTTTTATTTTAGTCCTTTTGAGACCGGCTAAGGTTTTTAATAAGCAATCAAGTAACTGACCGTTTTCGTGAACAACAAAGGTTTCCATTTTAATTATCCGAAATTATTTTGTTAGGAAAATGGACTTTTGTAAGCGTTGCGTGAGCTTAAGCCCAACGGAAATCGTAATGGAAAGAAAAACGGCAGTGGTGAAAAAGGGGAGCCGATACCAAAGGTCGTAGGCAAATCCGCCCCAAGTGGGGCCGATGACTCTTCCCAAGCTTGCAATCCCTTGAGATGTTCCCATCGTAGCTCCAACTTTCGTGGGATCTGCTTCTTTTGAGATGAGGCTCGTAAGTGTTGGACCGTTTAAACTTCCGCCGATACTTAGCAAGCCTAGAAAGAGAATCAGTAAATTTTCTGAAGCGGCAAAGGGAATTAAAACAAATCCTAAAACCATCAGGATACTCCCTACGAGGAACAATTTTTCTTCACCAAATTTTTTGGTTAAAATTCTGATCAACCCGCCTTGAATGACGATAGCGATGATTCCCATGTAAGCAAAGAGTACGCCCACTTGTCCGGCCGATAAACTTAAGTAATGTTTGCAGAAAAGCGGAAATGAACTATAGAGACTTGCCTGCGCAAATGACAAAAGAAACATGCTCAAAATAAACATGGGGAAAAGACCCCTCCCGCTTACACCTTTTTCATTGATGATGGATTGCCAGAACGTTTTTGTGAAGACGCTTGATCTGACCACTCTTTCGCTATCGGTTTCTTGTTTTTTTACGGTTTCTGGTAATTTAAATAAGACGAGCAAAAAACTTGAAAGTGAAAGCAAAGAGGCGAAGAATCCTGGGAGGGCAAATTCATTCCTTTGAAGGATATGGAAGAGTGCTAAAAATTTCGGATGAATCAAAAGCGCGCCAACTGCTGGGCCGATGACAAAACCAATTCCGAATGCGGCTCCGATTAACCCCATTCCTTTAGCTCGGTCTTCGTGTGTCGTGACGTCGGCAACGTAGGCTTGAGCGGTTGAAATATTTCCCCCCATGATTCCTGCAATGAGACGTGAAAAAAATAAAAGCCACAAAGTGTGAGCCAATCCAAAAAGGAGGTATGCAAAAGAAGCTCCCAAAGTGCTGATGAGCATAATCGGTCTTCTTCCATATTTATCGGAAAGTCCGCCCCAAATGGGTGAAAAAATGAGCTGAGCACATGAATAGATACTATAAAGGAGGCCGACTTGAACGGCTGAAGCTTTGAAAACAGATGCGTAAAAGGGCAAGAGCGGAAGGACGATTCCAAATCCCATGAGATCAATCAGTACAGCCAGAAAAACAGTGAATAGCGCCGTACGTTGACTACTTGGATTATCGAATGATGCCGATACTTTCATTTGAGGCTATACAATAAATTGAATCCTTTATTTTTGCAAATGGTAACTTTCGATGGATTTTAAATACAAGCGCATGCTGGATGGCATGCAAGCTAAAGAGAAGACTTCGCGGCGGAAAAAGCGAGAGCCGTGGTTTCTCTACATTTTGGAATGTAGCGACGGATCCCTTTATACGGGAATTACCAAAGATTTGGAGCATCGCTTGAAGAGTCATAACGCCGGTCGCGCTTCTCATTTTACTCGGACACGCCTGCCTGTGAAACTCCTCTATCAAGAATCATGTGCTGGTCGCACTCAAGCGTTGGTCAGGGAGTACGCTGTGAAGCAGTTGCCTCGCAAGAAAAAGGAAGCACTTATTCAATCTCAACTGTAACGGCTATGCTATAATACCCTCCTTTTGCCATGCCAAACCGAGAACGCACGAAAAAAATTAGGAATATCGCTATCATTGCGCACGTTGATCATGGGAAGACGACGCTTGTCGATGCTATTCTTCGCCAGACCCGCGTTCATCGCAATATCGAGGAGATGGGTGAGCGAATTATGGATTCCATGGATCTTGAACGCGAACGGGGAATTACCATTCGCGCGAAGAATGCAAGTGTGATTTATAAAGACACCAAGATTAATATTGTAGATACGCCAGGGCATGCTGATTTTGGTGGCGAAGTGGAGCGAACACTTCGGATGGTCGATGGCGTTTTGCTTTTGGTGGATGCGAAAGACGGTCCCATGCCGCAGACACGGTTCGTGCTTAGAAAAGCATTAGAGCTGGGACACAAAGCGATTGTTGTCATTAACAAAATTGATACTCCTGATGCACAGCCGGAAGAAGTTGCCACGAAGACCTTTGATTTGTTTTGTGAACTTAATGCCCATGAAGATCAGTTGGATTTTCCTATTGTTTACACTTCTGCTCTTAAAGGAACCGCTACCTTGGATTTAAAAAAGCCAGCGGATAATATTTCTTCCCTTCTTGATACGATCCTTGAAAAAATTCTACCGCCAAAAGTGGATATTAATGCCCCCCTTCAAATTTTAGTACTCGCTCTTCTTGCGGATTCCTATAAAGGCACATTGGGAATCGGAAAAATTACGGGAGGCTCTATCCGGAAGGGTGATTCCGCTATTTTAGCGCGAAGAGATGGTAGACAAGTGACTTCCAAAATCACGAGTATTTTAACTTACGAAGGTCTTGAACGCGTTGAAGCGGAGGAAGCTTATGCCGGTGAAATTGTCGCGATTGCCGGCTTTGAGGAAATCGGAATCGGGGATACTATCACGGATCCAGGCAATCCAAAACCTTTGCCTCCGCCCGTGATTGATGAACCCACCGTTCAAATGACTTTTGGAGTGAACACCAGTCCTTTTGCCGGTCGTGAAGGAAAATTTGTAACGTCGCGGGTCATTCGAGACCGACTTTTTAAGGAGCTTGAGACAAACGTGTCGCTTCGAGTTTCAGAAACCGCAAGTCCTGATACTTTTCTTGTAGCAGGACGTGGTGAACTTCATCTCGCTATTTTAATCGAGACGATGCGACGGGAAGGTTATGAGTTCCAGGTTTCTCAACCTGAAGTCATTTTTCACGAAGAAAGTGGAGTCAAGTATGAGCCTTTTGAGTTTTTGATTGTCGATGTTCCTGCGGAGTATCAAGGAGTTGTAATCGAAGAAGTTGGGCGTCGGAGAGGAGTTCTTAAAAATATGCTTCAAGCTCCAACCGGGGAAATTCATTTGGAATACCAAATTTCAACGCGCGGTGTGATGGGTTTGAAAGGTGCGCTCATGACGAAAACGCGCGGCATGGCCACGGTTCATCATGTGTTTGAAGAATATCAACCCATGGAAGAAGGAAGTTTCAATACGGTTCCGCACGGCTCATTGATTTCATCAGAACCGGGAACTTCGAATGCTTACGGATTGAATAATGCCCAGGAACGCGGGGAGCTTTTTATTGGGCCGGGCGTTGAAGTTTATCTGGGTATGATCATTGGAGAAAATTCGCGCGGTGAAGATTTAGATTTAAGTCCTTGCAAAACCAAAAAGCTGACCAACATGAGAGCCTCAGGAACTGACGAGGCCATTATTCTTACGCCCCCCAAAGAAATGAATGTGGAACTTGCCATTGAATATATCGGACCAGACGAGTTGGTTGAGGTGACTCCTAAGAGTATTCGTTTGCGGAAGAAGGTTTTAGATCCTGTTGCCAGAAAGCGAATTAAAAGGCAGGCAAATTAATCCGGAGATCTTTCAAGCAAGCGGCAGTGCTTCAGGAATAGCGCGTTTTCTAGGTGATCGTTGGAGATTAATTTTGAGGATCAATTTTTCCATTTTCGGTTGCAATTTAACTACTTCTCTTAAAGCTTCCGGATCAAGTTGTTTCAACTGATCGTAGGTTTCCAACGCTTTTTCTTTATGTTCCATCAACCAGTAAGTCCAGGCCAAAGCGCGAAGGGCTTGAGAATTATTAGGTTTAAGTTCCAATGCTTTTTGAATCAATTGAACACGTTTTTCATATCGGCTACCAAAATAATTGGCAAGTTCTAAATAAGCATAAAACCTGATTTGATCATCAATCCCAATTTGCTTGGAAATTTCATCGAAAGAACGTTCTCTTTCGAATTTCCATTCCGTTTTCGGCGCAATCCAATTTCTTTCGGCTATCTCTTGCGCCATGAGGCGGCCTACCAGAGAATGACCTTTCAGCGAAAGGTGCACATTATCCTCGATAATGGGTTCACCCAAAATTCCTCCTTCAACTTCCGAAACAAGAACTTTCTCAATGTCAATCAGATCTAACTTTTTAGTTTTTGCTAGGCCATCCAGAAATTCCAGAGTCTCTTTAGGGGCACGCGTAATCAGGGCATCGTTGTCTCTGGCTTCTTCAAACAATTCACGAGCTTTTTTAAATTCGTGGTTTTTGAAATAAATTTGTCCTAATCGGAAGGAAAGTTCTGCAAACGTATTATCGATGGCATACGCTTGTGTATAAAAATCCATGGCTCGAATCAAATCGTTTGCTTCTTGCGCTCTTTTACCTTCCTCATAGAAAGTTTCCCATCTGAATAAATCTTCCGCAGCCAGTTTTTTTAGATGAACGGAGTAATAGGGAGCAAAGTCTTTTAAGTTGCATACGGGTTTAAGGAATAAAACCGGCACTCCATTTTTTTCGGCGAGGCGGAGTATTTTGAAAACATTTTCGTTAAAAAATTCAATATTTTCCCAATAGAAAGGTTCATTTTTCGGCGTCACGTATTTCAATTGAATACCGCTGGGGATTGTCTCGATAACAGAAAGTTGAAGTTGGCCTTTTGATTTTTTGTCTTTGGATCTCATTCCTATTTTGACCACCCAACGATAAATGGCGGATACGAAACGGCTTTTTTGGGAGAGTTGAGTGAGGAAATAAGTAATGCTTTTTTGTTTGGCTTCAACTTTATCCTTTCGAGCGCCAGGTAAGAAACTATTGTGGCCCGCATAAAAAATAGCGAGGTCCGGTTTGTACGCAAGAGATCCTTTAAATGTTTGGTAACAATTGGCGCTTCCTTGACCCTGCCGGCCGAAATTGACAACGCGAATGTTTTTGTGAGGCAAGAAGTCTTTCAAATAAACTTCTAACCAGCGCGCTGGACTAGAAATTGATCCGTAGTTAGCGCCATACATTGTGGATTCTCCATAAGTGAAGATCCTGTATTCACCCTTCGGTTTTTCTGGGCTTAGCTTTTCTTTAATTACGGTCTTTTCTGTAAAACGGGTTGCTCCTGTGGGTACGTTCAGGAAGTAACAAGTGACTTCCAGGATGAGGAAGAGGAGAAATGTTGTGCAGAAAATTTGTGATGTATTTTTTAAGAAATTTTTCATTGAGATTTATAGGTCGGTTTGGCTAATTCATTAACCTCAATTGTTTTCCACTGCGAACTCCGATATAATGATTTTAAATTGTGATATTGTATTCGTTATCTGTTGTTATTGCAACGGTAGAATCACACAGGTGAAGAGTAGGAGGGAGTCATGGGACATGAAGGCAGGCTTCATTTTTTATTTCACCCAATCCTTATTCATTTTCCGATTGCTTTTTATTTTCTTGAACTTGTCCTCCTTTTGTTTTGGATGAGAAAACAAGATCAAGCCTATCTGCGTTTTGCTTTGTTTTCCTTTAAGTTGGGTTATTGCTTTATGATTTTGGCGATGATTGCCGGTGTCATTGATGCCGGCGGTCCAGATGATATTCAAGGGCGCGTCCGGACTCATTTTTTTGGCGCAGCAAGTGTCTTTGTGCTTTATACGGTCCGCGCTTTCTTTTGGCGTTTTGCAAAAGTGGAGGATCGGCACTATCAAACGGCACATCTTTTGTTCGCATTGGCCGGAAATATTCTTGTTGCGTTGACAGGTTATCTCGGCGGAATTCTTGTTTATGGAACATGACCATCCCCGTTGTCATCCGCAAGAGGAAGGACATCATCAGAAGTTGTGGTATCGAACGCCCCTTTTTTTAACCACTTTCGTTACGCTTTGTTTTTTAGCGTTTTCGTATCTCCTTCCTTTTCTTTCTGCCTTCCGAACAGCTTTTTTCGATTATCTTCGCATGATGGGATTTCCGATTGCGGCCGGATTTATTGTGGGTGGGTTTGTCGATTACTACGTGCCAAAGGAATATATCGTTAAGTATCTTGCCCTCGGAAGAAAAAGAACCATTTTATATTCTACAGGTTTAGGGTTTCTCATGACCGCTTGCAGTCATGGGATTATCGCTTTATCCATGGAACTTCATAAAAAAGGAGCTTCTGGGCCAGCAGTCGTCAGTTTTCTTTTAGCAAGTCCTTGGGCGAATCTTCCGATTACATTTCTTTTGATTGGTTTTTTTGGGTGGAAGGGAATTGTCATTATTGTTTCAGCCCTTATTGTTTCGGTAACAACCGGATTGATTTTTCAAATGTTGGATCGAAAGGGGTGGATTGAGCGGAATCAAAATATGGTCTCAATTAATGAAAATTTTTCTATTCGACAAGATATAACAAGGAGAATTAAAGAATATCGTTTTAGCATTTCAAATTGTGTACAGGACCTTGTTGGAGTTGCGAAGGGGATTTATATGCTTGCCGATATGGTTCTTTGGTGGGTGATTGTCGGAGCCCTTCTTGCAAGTTTCGTTTCCGCTTTTGTTCCCTCTCATATCTTTCATCGTTTCCTCGGCCCTTCCTTTTTAGGACTTTTGGCAACGCTTGGTGTTGCCACAATTCTTGAAATTTGTTCTGAAGGAACGGCTCCGCTTGCTTTTGAAATTTATAAACAGACCGGAGCTTTGGGAAATGCCTTTGCTTTTTTGATGGGGGGAGTGGTGACTGATTATACTGAAGTGGGACTTGTTTGGATGAATCTTGGAAAGAAAACAGCTTTATGGATGCTTGCGATTACCATTCCTCAAGTGCTCCTGCTGGGCTGGATTTTTAATTTCCTTTTCAGTTCCTAAGCAGGATCCTTGTGATAATTCCTCACAACCTTTGTTTTCGTAGGCACTTAGCGTTTTATCTTGATATCAGTCGACCGTTGCGATATATTAGAAGCGATAATATCAACTTTTATCTAAGTTGCTTTAACATATAAGCTTAGCACAATTTTATGAATGAGAATGAGGTAAAGGTATTTACATTGAGAGAGGCGAACGAGCTTCTTCCTATTTTAGCGGAACTCCTTCATGATCTCCGAAAGAAACGGGATCAAGCGGGAGAGATTGAAATTCAAATTGATGCTCTTGAGTTGGTGAGTAACAGTGGAGAAGATGCTTCAGCTCGAGAACTTGAAAAATTGATGGAGAGGCACCGGCAAGTGGTCGCTGAATTTTATGATATTGTCGATGAGATTCAGTCCAACGGATGTTTTCTCAAAGATGTAGATTTGGGTTTGATTGATTTTTACGGTGTTGTGAAAGGACGCATCGTGTGTTTGTGTTGGCGAATAGGAGAAGAGCGCATTGGTTTTTGGCATGATGTGAAAGAAGGTTATGCGGGCCGCGAGCCCTTGACTTCTGACGAAAATTGTCAGTGAAGTTAAGGACAATCTTTTGGTGAGAATTAAAACGTAAATTTTGCACTCATCATTTTGGACAGTTGCCCGAACTTTCCTGTCAATCCATTCTACTTCACTAACGGATTCATTTTTAATTTGGTGCTTCATGAAAACTCGTACAGAACATGACTCGCTTGGAGCCAAGCAAGTTCCGCAAGCTGCCTATTACGGTATCGAAACCGTACGGGCGATTGAAAACTATCCGATCAGCGGCCTCCGATTTCATTCCACCTTTATTTGGGCCACCGCGGCCATTAAAAAAGCAGCGGCCCAAGCCAACGTTACCTTGAAACAACTTAATCCCAGAATTGGGAAAGCCATCATTCGAGCTTCAGAAGATGTGATGGCTGGAAAATTAAACGACCAGTTTGTGGTAGATGTGTTCCAATCCGGTGCGGGTGTTTCTCAACATATGAATACCAATGAAGTGATTACAAATCGCGCGCTTGAAATTTTGGGCTACCGAAAAGGCGATTATTCAAAAATTCATTCTCATGACCATGTGAATATGGGCCAGTCTACAAATGATGTCATGCCTGCTGCGTTGCGCATCGCTACGATTAACTTACTGAAGGAATTTTATTTCATTGCGGATCGTCTTGAACAAACTCTGGCCGCAAGAGCACGAGAATTTCGCCGCGTCGTAAAAGCGGGCAGGACTCACATGCAGGATGCAGCGCCCATTACGTTAGGTCAGGAATTTTCCGGTTATGCAATGGTCGTACGAAAGCGCGTGAATCGGATCCGAGATGCGGAACGGAATCTCCACGAGCTTGGAATTGGCGGATCTGCCGTTGGTACGGGATTAAATACGACGATGGCCTATCGCCAAAAATTGATTCAGAATTTAAATCAGATCACGCGTTTTAATCTTAAGAGCGGTGCCAACTTGTTTGAATTGATGGAAAGCACCGCTGATTTCAGCTCCATTTCTGGAGAATTGAAAGCATTTGCATTGGCTCTAATTCAAATGGCAAATGATTTCCGCTTGCTAAGCTCCGGGCCTAAAACAGGATTTAATGAAATTGAGCTTCCGCGAAGGCAGCCCGGCTCTTCCATCATGCCCGGTAAAATTAATCCTGTGATGTCTGAGATGCTTACGATGATTTGTTTTCAAGTGGTGGGAAATGATCTCGCTATTTCAATGGCGACTCAAGCGGGTCAGTTAGAATTGAATGTGATGATTCCGACTGTGATTCATAATTTGCTGAGCTCCGTTGAGATTTTGAAAAATGGAATCGATGTTTTTACGCGTTTGTGCGTGGCTGGAATTAAGGCGAATAAGGATCGCTGTCTTGAATACGCCGAAACTAGTTTCGGGATTGCAGCAGCACTTAATCCTTATATCGGTTACAGCCATGCAGCTGAGATTGTGAAAGAGTCGGTCAAAACGGGGAAAACGTTGCAAGAAATTATTCTGGAACACAATTTAATGCCTGAGAAAAAACTTCGCGAAATTCTTTCACCAGAAAAGCTTACTCAGCCCAAGATGCGTTGATAAGTTGGTTTTCTGGTCAGATTTGCGAAAATAAGGTAAACTATATTTGGAATAACAAAAGTTTAATACTTCTAGAGGAATACGATGGCTACAAAATCGGTTGAGACAGTCATTAGAGCAAAGAAGATTGGTGAGATCGTCAATCCCAGACTTGTGCAAGCTCCGCCTGAAACGTCAGTTAAAGATGGTATTGAGCTCATGCAGAAAAGCAAAGCCGGTTACATTGTCGTGGCCAAGCATAAAAAGGTAGTGGGACTTTTTACAGAAGCTGATGTGGTTCAGAAAATTCTGGATCAAGATGTAGATTGGGAAGATCCCATCAGCAAGTATATGACGAAAGACCCCTTCGTTTTAAAACCTACGGATACCGTTGGCACTGCAATTGATTTAATGGGGCAGCATAAGTTTTATCACATTCCATTAATTGACGACAAAGGCGAGCTTGTTAACGTTCTTTCCGTACGAACTTTAATTCGATTTCTCGCTGAATTTTATCCGCAGGAAGTTTACAATTTGCCTCCGCATCCGGATCAGATTATGGAAACACAGGAGGGGGGGTAACGAAATGCCCGAGACGAAAACAGTAACTAAAAAACCGGTTCTTGAAGCAGTAGCTGTTACCGTTCGATTTGCAGGAGATTCGGGAGATGGTATGCAGCTAACCGGTGATCAATTTACGGACACAGCCGCTGTTATGGGAAATGATTTTGCCACTTTGCCTGATTTTCCAGCTGAAATTAGAGCACCTGCTGGTACACTTCCCGGAGTTAGTAGTTTCCAGGTTCAATTTTCAAAAGATGTTATTTTTACACCAGGAGATCAATGCGATGTTTTGATTACCATGAATCCAGCCGCGCTGAAAGTGAACATCCCAAATGTTAAAAAAGGCGGCCTTATTTTTGTAAATGAAAGTTCGTTTGACGAAGCGCATTTGAAAAAAGCAGGCTGGAAAAGCAATCCGCTTACGGATAACACACTGAAAGATTTTCAAATCATTAAAGCCCCTTTGTCCGCACTTACGGCTAACGCTTTGAAAGATCATCCCTTAAAACTGTCGGAAGTAGAGCGCTGTAAAAATTTTTTTGCATTAGGGATGATATTTTGGCTTTATGACCGGACGATGAATCACACGATCGAATGGATCCAGAAACGATTTGCAAAACGTCCTGAGATTGTCAATGCCAACATCGCTGCTTTGAAAGCAGGTTATAACTACGCAGACATTACGGAAGCTTTGCCTGCCCGGTATCAGGTTAGGGAAGCAAAGCTTGAGCCGGGCACTTACCGCAAAATCACAGGTCATGAAGCAACCGCCATTGGTTTTGTCACCGCAGCTCAGTTAGCAAGCAAAACGCTTTTTTATGGCTCTTATCCGATCACACCGGCGAGCAATATTTTGCATGAGCTTGCCAAATATAAAAATTTTGGAGTCAAAACTTTTCAAGCAGAAGACGAAATTGCAGCCGTTGGCGCTGCGATTGGCGCTTCCTTTGGTGGTCAGATTGGATTGACCGGAACAAGCGGTCCGGGATTGTGTTTGAAATCGGAAGCGATTAATCTTGCCGTCATGACAGAATTACCTCTTGTTGTCATTGATGCGCAACGCGGCGGTCCGAGCACGGGAATGCCGACTAAAACGGAGCAAACGGATTTGCTTCAAACACTTTTCGGCAGAAATGGCGAATCTCCGATTGCAGTTGTAGCGCCCAAAACGGCGTCTGATTCTTTTCAAATGGCAATCGAAGCTGTCCGTATCGCGATTAAATATATGACACCGGTTGTTTTTCTTACAGAAGCGGATACCATGAATGCTGCAGAACCTTGGAAGCTTCCCGAACTGGACAAATTGCCGAAAATTGAAATCAAACATCCTCAATTAGGAAATGAACCTTTTCTTCCTTATTCTCGAAATTCCGAAACGCTTGCTCGTCCGTGGGCCATTCCTGGAACGCCCGGCCTTGAACATAGAATTGGAGGACTTTCAAAAGCAGATCTAACAGGGAATGTCAGTTATGATGGACCAAACAATGAAAAAATGGTGCGTTACCGTGCAGAGAAAATTAAAGGTATTGCTAATGACATTCCCGAGCTTGAGATTCGCGGACCCAAATCGGGTAAACTGCTTGTCCTGGGATGGGGAGGAACCTTTGGTGCTATTTATCAAGCAGTGATGGATCTTAAAGCAAAAGGGGTTGAAGTGTCTCAAGCGCATTTGAATTACTTAAATCCATTTCCAAAAAATTTGGGCCAGGTCTTAAGTCAATTCGAAAAAGTTTTGATTCCTGAACTTAATTCAGGACAGCTCCTTCTTTTGATCCGCGGGAATTTTCCGGGGGTCAACGTCATCGGTCTAAATAAAATTCAATGTCAGCCGTTTAAAGTTGAAGAAATCACGAAAAAAATTCGGGAATTAGTATGAGTCCAGAAGCAGCAAATAAATTACCGTATACACGTGAAGATCTCGTTTCGGGTCAAGAAGTTCGTTGGTGTCCGGGGTGTGGGGATTATTCGATTCTGGCCACGATGCAACGAACTTTGGCGAAGTTTGACCTTCCGAAAGAAAAATATGTTTTTATTTCTGGGATAGGCTGTTCAAGTCGGTTTCCCTATTATATGAATACCTATGGCTTCCATTCCATCCACGGCCGGGCGCCAACGATTGCAACGGGTTTAAGATGTGTGAATCCAGAGCTTTCTATTTGGGTGATTACGGGTGATGGAGATGGTTTAAGCATCGGCGGGAATCATTTGATGCATTCGATGCGGCGCAATATCAATTTCAATATCTTGCTTGTGAACAACCAAATTTATGGTTTGACGAAAGGTCAGTATTCCCCGACATCACCGATTGGCAAAATAACGAAATCAACTCCGCAAGGATCTATTGATTACCCCATCAATGCTTTGTGTATTGCGATTGCTTCTGAAGCGACCTTTATTGCGAGAACCTTGGATAGCATTCCCGCTCACATGGGTTCTGTTTTGGAGCGGGCGATGAAGCATAAGGGAGTTTCCTTCGTCGAAATCTACCAAAACTGCAATATTTTTAATGACAAGGCTTATGAACCGATTACCGGGCGTGAGGCTCGTGATGATCGGATGGTGCTTTTGGAGCATGGGAAACCTCTTGTTTTTGGAAAAGGAAGAAGCAAAGCCATCCGCCTGAAAGGGCTTAGACTTGAAGCAGTCGATTACAAAGAAGGAATGGATACGAAAGAGCTTCTCATTCACAATGAGCAAGACCCTGAGCCTACATACGCTTACTTGCTTACTCAGATGGAATATCCTGAAATGCCGGTACCCTTTGGAATTTTTCGCGAGATCGTGAAACCGACTTATGATGAAATGCTGAATATGCAGGTACAGGAAGCAATTAAAAAGAGAGGCAAAGGCGACCTTAAGGAATTAATTTATGGCACAGACACCTGGACAGTTAAATAAACTGAATACGAAGTGTCCTTCGTGTGGTTTTGAGAATATTCTCGGCTCAGACCGTTGCGAGCAGTGTCTTCATACGCTCATGCAGACGGGCCTGCCTCAACCCAAGAAAGGCGACAAATTTTCAGAAGCGATCATGACAACCCCGGTTTCAGAACTTCTGACTGGTAAAGACCTTTTGGTTTGCAGTCCCGATGACACCGTTCAAAAAGTGGTGCGCGTTTTCCAAAAGGAAAATAAAAATTGCGTTCTTGTTTATGATCATAAGAAATTAGTTGGGATTCTGAGCAATCGGGATTTTCTGCTTCGCGTTGCCGGCAAATATAAGGATCTTTCGAAAGTGAAAATTAAAGAAGTGATGACTGGTAATCCAGAGTATGTGACCGAAGATGCTCCCATTGCTTTTGTGGTGAACCGAATGGCGATGGGGGGCTGCCGTCATGTGCCAGTTCTGGCAGGTGATGGAACTCCTTACAGCATTGTCATCATCAAAGATGTTTTTGGTTTCTTGTCCCACAGAAGCAAGTCATCTTAATTTCATTCGTTTCACCTCACCGTTTTAAGTTGCAATCCGCATCTGAAATCAATAAAATACTCGCTTACCCCGTTAGATAGCTATTCTTGCAATAAGATGTGGATTCGCTTTGAACGTCAATGCACTTGATCAATAAGTTTCTTTTATAATGACATAGTAGATTCTAACGGGGTTACCCGTCGATTTTTCGGTAGCAATCATGGCAAATGGCTAAGCGATCTTTGAAGTTATCCGAATCAATTGGTGGGAAGTTTTACGTCGACAATACTTGTATTGACTGTGACTTATGCCGTCAAACGGCACCAGCAAATTTCTCACGGAATGCTGATAAAGGTTACAGTTACGTATCGAAACAGCCCATTTCACCTGAAGAAGAAAAGCTTTGCCAACAGGCAAAGACAGAATGTCCCGTGGATTCCATTGGTGATGACGGGGATTAGAGTAGAAGGGCGTAAAGCGTAATGTTGAATGGAGACAATTGTGTTCGTGTCATGTTATTTGGTTGTACATTTCACATTACGCATGAAACATTTCACATTGGTTTGAGGAGAATGACGTGGCATTTGAAACAACGATAGCAGGAGCATATGCCAAGGTTGGCGATACTACCGAAGAACAAAAGTTGAGGCGCGCACTTCATCAATTTGATAAAGACGAAATATCTGAGGAAGATTTAGAGCAAGTTAAGAATGAAGTCACTGAAGAGGTCATTCGCTACGAGATCGAAGCAGGCCTTGATATTGTAACAGATGGTTTGGTTCGTTGGAGTGATCCGCTGACTTATATTGCCAGCAAGATTCTCGGATTTGAAATTACCGGCTTGATTCGTTATTTCGATACGAATACCTTTTATCGCCAGCCTGTCGTTGAAACTCGTCTCGAACTTGCAAAACCTATTCTCGTTTCCGATTATCAATTTGCCCAAGAACGAAGTGCAAAACCGATCAAGGCAGTGGTGACAGGACCTTATACCCTAGCCAAACTTTCCCGGAATAAGTTCTACCGCGAATTTAAACAGCTTGCTTTTGATCTTGCACACATCATCCACCGAGAAGCGGAAGTACTTGAGGAAGCGGGTTGCCGCTACATTCAATTTGATGAGCCTGCGATTCTTAATCACAAACATGATCTTAATCTTTTTTTCCAAGTTTATGAAATCGTAACGGCGCAGCTTTCTAAGGCCGAGAAAACCCTTCAACTTAATTTTGGTTCACTTGATGGTGTTTATCCAAAAATTTTAAATTTAAATGTTGAGCGTATCGGTCTTGAACTAACCAAAGGTCACAAGAATTGGGACATTTTAAAAAACGCTCCATTTACAAAGAAAATGATGGCTGGAATTGTAGATGCGCGGAACACGAAAATGGAATCAGAGAATGATTTGATCAAATTGGTGCATGATCTTGGGGAACATGTTAGCCTTGAACAGCTTTGGCTTTCCACGAGTCACTCTCTTGAATTTTTGCCGCGCCTGAGTGCGCGTAAAAAAATGGAACTTTTAACCAGCGTCGCTAAACAATTAAGAGGAGCCAGCGTTTCATGATCCCCCACCACTTTCTTGACGGAATGAACTTTAATGCGTCATTGCGAGGCAACGCTCCAAAGCAATGCCGAAGCAATCTCAATATTGTCATTCCCGCGCAGGCGGGAATCTATAGATCCCCGACAAAAGCATTCGGGGATGACAGAAAAACACTGTTTCGCAATGACAAGCGATTGAAAGGTGGTGGGGGATGACCTTACTACCAACCACAACTGTAGGTAGTTTCCCAAAACCGGAATATCTAGCCAAAGCCAGATTCCAATTTTCGAAGGGCCAGGTTTCAAAAACCGAATTGGAGCAGCTTGAGAAAAAAGCCACCAAAGAATGGATCGATTTCCAAGAAGAAATCGGGATTGATATTCTCGTTGATGGAGAAATGTACCGCGGGGATATGGTGACGTACTTCGCCGAAAACTTCAAAGGGTTCGAAATCAGCGGCTTGGTGCGTTCCTATGGAAACCGCTATTACCGGAAACCGGTTGCCGTAGCCGAGATTGAACGCGCGAATCCCGTTACGGTGGATTGGTATAAGTTCGCTCAAGATTTGACCCAAAAGCCCGTCAAAGGAATGCTGACGGGGCCTTATACAATTATGGACTGGTCCTTTGATGAGTTTTATCCTTCAAGGCGTGATTTTTGTTTGCGGCTTGCTGAAGTCATTCACGAAGAAGCAAAAGATTTGGAACAAGCCGGCGCTCGATACATTCAGATTGATGAACCCGCTGTTTCCGTGCGTCCGGAAGAACTTGAGCTTGCCATTGAAGCCATGGGAATTGTAACAAATGGGCTTAAGTCTTATACACTCACTCACATTTGCTACGGAGATTTCCAAAAAATTTATCCCAAGATGCTCGATATTCCAGTGAATCAAATTGATCTTGAGCTTTCCAATAATGAATTTGATTTGCTCGATCTTTTTAAGAAAGCCCCTTTTACAAGAGACATTGGGTTGGGCGTCTTGGATGTTCACAGCCACCGGGTTGAGACGAAAGACGAAGTGAAGGCTCGGATTCAAAAAGCGCTTAAAACGATTCCGAAGGAAAAGATTTACGTGAGTCCAGATTGTGGTCTCAAAACCCGTGAAGTGGAAGAAGCGAAAGCCAAACTTCGTGTGATGGTTGAAGCAACCAAGGAAATGCGGGAAAGCTTGTAAGTCTAAAAGTTGCTGTCATCCCCGAACGTTTTAACGCTCGCGCTTAATGCGCGGAGCACTTTTCGGGAAGAACTTGACGTTCTTCTCCGAAAATGTGTCGGGGATCCACATTATGGATTCCCGCTTAAAGCGTGCGGGAATGACAAAAATTTGAGATGGAACAAATTTTTGATCAGTTTTTTCAGTGTCTTTGTTTCGTATTTTAATATTCGGATTTCGAGTTTGCCGGAGAGACGATGCCAGAACTAAAAGAAGGCGACAAAGCTCCTGATTTTACGCTTCCCTCAAGTGATGGCGGCAACGTTAGCCTTAAAGATTTTAAAGGAAAAGAAAACATCGTCCTTTATTTTTATCCCAAAGACGACACACCAGGTTGTACGAAAGAAGCATGCAGTTTCCGGGATCAAAAAAAGTTATTCCAAGCTCAAGGTGCAGAAATCTTCGGGGTCAGCTTCGACTCGGTTAATTCCCACAAAAGATTCATCGCAAAATACAAACTTCCTTTTCCGCTTCTTTCGGATGAAGATAAAACAGTTGCTCAAAAATATGGTGTTTATAAAGAAAAAAGTCTCTATGGCAAATCGTTTATGGGAATTGAACGAACCACCTTTGTGATTGATAAGGACTCAAAAATCAGAAAAATTTTTCCCAAGGTGAAGGTGGACAGTCATACGGAAGAAGTTTTGGGCGTCGTCAAATCCCTTTAACTCTTTACCAGCTCGCCATTTCTTGCTTTTCTTAACCCCCTGGGCTACACTATCTACTTTGTTTAACATAGCTAACGTGCTGTTTTCCGCCGAAGGCATCAGCCAAAGGACTGATCCATCCTGTGGCGGAGATCAACCTCAGGCTGAAACTCTATGAAACAATTAAAGATAGGTCTTCTTGGCTTAGGTCAAGTAGGAAGCGGTGTCTATTCGATTTTAAAATCGAAGGGCGCAAGCCTTGCTCGAAAGAGTGGCACCTCCTTCAGAATTGAAAAAATTGCCGTAAGAAATATTTCTAAAAAGCGCCTTGTTCGAGCAAAGCGTTCCGAATTAACAACGAACGTAAAAGCGCTCATCCGAGACCCAAAAGTTGATGTCGTTGTTGAGCTCATCGGTGGTATTCATCCCGCAAAGGAACTCATCCTAACTGCGCTCAGATCTGGTAAAGATGTGGTGACTGCAAACAAAGCGCTTTTGGCTGAATACGGGCGTGAAATTTTCCGCGAAGCGAAACGCTTAGGCCGTCATGTGTTTTTTGAGGCCAGCGTTGGCGGCGGTATTCCGGTCATTAAAGTATTGCGGGAAGGTTTGATCGCGAATCACGTTCGTTCGGTTTACTCCATCATTAACGGTACTTCGAATTATATTTTGACGAAGATGTCTGAGGATCATCTTGATTTTAAAGAAGCGCTTAAACTTGCTCAAAAGAAAGGATACGCCGAAGCGGATCCACGGCTTGATATCGAAGGAATTGATGCAGCTCACAAACTTACCATCTTAGCGAGTCTTGTGTTCGGCGGTTGGGTGTCATTCAAAGACATTTATGTCCGCGGAATTTCGAGTATTCGAAGCGAAGATATTTCTTTTGCCCAGGAATTTGGTTACACGATTAAATTACTAGCCATTGCAAAAAAGACAGCCAATGGTATTGAGGCGCATGTTCAGCCGACTCTTCTTCCAAAGTCCCATGTGCTTTCAAACGTTTATGGTTCTTACAATGCGGTTTTGATGGAAGGCGATGAAGTGGGCCATATTTTGCTTTATGGTCGAGGGGCTGGAAGTCGGCCGACGGGAAGTGCTGTGGTGAGTGATTTAGTGGATTTGGCGCGAGTCAGTGAAGCGGATGGTATTTTTACGCCAGAGTTGGATCCAATCAAAGTGCGAAGTATTTCATCGCTTCTTTCGCGTTATTACCTTCGGTTTCATGTGGTGGATCGGCCCGGTGTACTGGCTAAAATTTCTGAAGTTTTGGGAAAACATAAGATCAGTATCAGTGACGTGATTCAAAAAGAAAGACGGCTCGGAAGCGTCGTGCCGCTTATTCTTTTGACTCACGGCACTCAAGAAAATTTGCTGAGGCGTGCCGTTCAAGTGATTGACCGATTGCCGGTACTGAAAGAAAAAACACAAGTCTTGAGGATTGAAGAATAATGGAACAAATTAAAAAAGTGCCGGTCAAGAAAATTGGGGTGATCGAACGTTATCAGGAATTTCTTCCGGTAACGGAGAAAACCCCGATCATTTCCTTAAATGAGGGGAATACACCTCTTATTTTGTCGGAAGGGCTCGGACCGGAGCTGGGCTTAAAGAACATTCGGATTTATTTTAAATTTGAAGGGCTCAATCCAACCGGTTCTTTTAAAGATCGCGGCATGACGATGGCGGTATCGAAAGCACTGGAAGCTGGAGCAAAATCCATTATGTGTGCTTCAACAGGAAATACCTCGGCTTCTGCTGCTGCGTTTGCGTCCCGTTGCGGGATGAAATGTTTTGTTTTGATTCCAGAAGGAAAAATTGCAAAGGGTAAATTGTTGCAAGCATTCCGTTATGGAGCAAAAGTGATTATTGTAAAAGGAAATTTTGATCGGGCACTTGAGCTGGTCAAAGAAATTACAACGAAACATCCCATTCAAATTGTGAATTCCGTAAACCCTTTTCGAATTGAGGGGCAAAAAACCGCGGCCTTTGAAATTTGTGACGATTTGGGTGATGCTCCTGATTATCATGCAATTCCGGTGGGCAACGCTGGAAATATCACCGCTTATTGGAAAGGTTACAGGGAGTACAAAAAAGTAGGACGCTCAGAAACTTTGCCTAAGATGCTTGGTTTTCAAGCGGCAGGATCTGCGCCCATTGTTTTAAATAAAATTGTGGAGCATCCCGAAACTATTGCGACAGCGATTCGAATTGGAAATCCGGCAAGTTGGAAAGGTGCTCTCGAAGCTCGTGATGAATCCGGTGGTTTAATTGAAAGTGTGACGGACGGTGAAATTACTTGGGCTTACCGTTTTATTGCGGAACGCGAAGGTGTTTTTGCAGAACCTGCTTCGGCTGCAGCGGTGGCAGGCGTCGTGAAACTTGCGAAACGGAATTATTTTAAAAAAGGAAGCCGAATTGTTTGTACCTTAACTGGATCGGGGCTTAAGGATCCTGAATTTGCACTAAGTTTTGATGACAAAATGGATGCGGTTGAGCCTACTATGAAAGCAGTTTTAAGTGCAATTGGACTTTGAGTAAGTTGTCATCGCGAGCCTCGCGAAGCGAGGCGTGGTGATCTCGGGTCTGAGATTGCTTCGGCATGATTTGAAACGCTGCCTCGCAATGACAGAGAAGAGGAAAAATGAAATACCTCGTGATTATTCCTGACGGAATTGGTGATCAGCCAAGCGATGCTTTGGGAGAGAAAACTCCGCTTGAAGTAGCTCGTGTTCCCAATCTCACTAATTTTGCAAAGATTGGAAAAGTGGGCAGCGTGAAACTTGTGCCTGACAAAATGGAGCCTGCCTCCCACGTTGCTTTTTCATCTCTGATGGGTTATGAGCCGAAGCAGTACGTAACGGGTCCCGGTCCTCTTGAAGCAGCCAATCTTGAAGTGAAGCTTGAAGAAAACGAAGTTGCGTTTCGAATGAATCTGGTTACCGAATCAGACGGCATTCTGGCAGACGCTACAGGAGGACATATTGCGACAAGGGAGGCGAGGGCGCTCATTAATTTTCTGAACAAAAAGTTATCGAGTGATTTTGTCCGCTTTTTTTCTGGCAATGGTTATCGCCATATTGCTGTCATTAAAGATGCGCGTGGGTTTAATGCTTTGTCAGCCCAATGTCCAGAACCTGAATCGTTTGTCGGAAAAGCCATTAAGGATCATTTACCAAAAGGGCCTGGTGAGGATTTGATCAGGAAATTAATTTATGATTCCAAATTTTTGCTTCAAGATCACGAAGTCAATCAAGTGCGGCTTGATTTGGGAGAAAACCCGGCCAACATGGTTTGGCTTTGGGGACAAGGGTGCATGCCAAAACCGCCGAGATTTTCGGAGCGGTTCAACGGATTAAACGGGGCGTCGATATCACGATCAGAAGTGGTAAAGGGTTTTTCTCGTTTAATTGGGCTGACCGTTGTGGAACTTCCTTCTACCCACGCTTATCCTGATTTTGATTATGAAGGGGAAGCGCAGGCGATGATGGAACTTGTAAAGGAAAAAGATTTCGTTTGTGTTCATGCAAGGGCTTGCGATGAGGCATCGCACGCTGGAGATTTGAAACAAAAAGTACTTTCACTTGAAGCTATTGACCATCATCTGATCGGTGCTGCGAAGACACTTTATGAAACTGAGAAAGACGTCCGCATCTTGATTGCGCCGCTTCATACAACTCCATATCGCCTGCGAGTTCATATGCGTGATTCAGTTCCTTTTATTTTGGCAGGAAAAAACTTAATGCCTGATGAAATTGAGCGTTTCAATGAAGCCACCGCTCAACTTTCTAATTTGCGGGTCAGGGATGGTTGGAAATTAATTGATCATTTAGTTAGTGGAAAAGATTTAGCTTAAGATGGCACTAATTGTTCAAAAATTTGGCGGGTCCTCCGTTGCAAACGCCGAGCGGATCAAAAACGTTGCCAAGCGTGTTGTTCAAACCAAGCGAAAAGGATACAAGCTGGTGGTGGTTGTTTCTGCCTTGGGTGATACCACGGATGAACTTTTGGAACTCGCTAAATCCATTACGGATGCTCCGAGCGAACGCGAAATGGACATGCTGCTTGCGACCGGAGAGCAAGTTTCTGTTTCGCTCCTTGCGATGGCCATTCACAAGCTCGGTGAGAGAGCCATTTCATTCACAGGCCCTCAGGTCGGAATCATTACCGATCCGATGCATACGAAAGCCCGGATTTTGGATATCAATACCTCCCGAATTGAGCGCGCGCTTCGTGAAGGAAATATTGTCATCGTCGCCGGCTTTCAAGGAAAAACCGTAACTGAGGAAATTACTACTCTCGGTCGCGGTGGATCTGATTTAACCGCAGTTGCGCTTGCTAAGGCGCTTCGAGCAAAGCACTGCGAAATTTACACGGATGTAAATGGAATTTATACGGCAGATCCTCGGGTTGTTCCAAACGCCAGAAAATTAGACGTTATTAGTTATGATGAAATTTTGGAGCTGGCATCGCTTGGCGCTCAAGTGATGCAGTCCCGTTCCATTGAAGTGGGGAAGAAATTTAATGTGCCGATTTACGTTCGTTCGAGTATGAATCATACCGAAGGAACTTTGATTACAAAGGAGACTCGGAAAATGGAAGAGGTAGTCGTCAGCGGTGTGGCGCTTAATCAAAACGAAGCAAAGATCACTATTTTTAAAGTTCCGGATCAACCCGGTGTTGCGGCTAGAATTTTCAAAGTGATCGCGGATCATGGAATCAATGTGGATATGATCATTCAAAACAAAACGCAAACCAAGACTACCGATATATCGTTTACCGTTAGAAAAAGCGAGATCAGGCGTGCTTTGGAAGCCGTCCGTAAAGCGGCCCGTTCTGTGCGGGCAGGTCAAGTGAGCTCTGACGGAAATATCGCGAAAGTCAGCATTGTCGGTGTTGGTATGAAATCCCATACGGGTGTGGCTTCCAAGATGTTTGGCGCGCTTGCCAAAAACAAAATTAATATTGATATGATTTCGACTTCTGAAATAAAAATTTCCTGCGTGGTTCCCGGAAATAAAGGGAAGGATGCCGTTCGCGCTATCCATAAGGAATTTGATTTAGGAAATAAATGAGTTATGGAGAAGATTGTCATTCCCGCACGCTTTAGGCGGGAATCTAATGTATGGATCCCCGACACATTTTCGGAGAAGAACGTCAAGTTCTTCCCGAAAAGTGCTCCGCGCATTAAGCGCGAGCGTTAAAACGTTCGGGGATGACACGAGCATGAAAAAAATTCAAATTTACGATACGACGTTACGTGATGGCACACAAGGCGAGGGAATGAGTTTGTCCTTAAACGACAAGCTCATGCTGGCCAAGCGTTTCGACCGTTTTGGAATTGACTACATTGAGGGCGGTTGGCCCGGTTCGAATCCAAAGGATCTCGCTTTTTTCAAAGAGGCGAAGAAGGTCAAGTTTAAGCATGCCAAATTGGTAGCGTTTGGATCAACTCGCCGTGCGAATTCCAAAGTTGCAAACGATGACAATATTAAATTTCTTCTTGAGGCGGGCACTAAAACGGTAACGATTTTTGGGAAAAGTTGGGATTTCCATGTGAAAGAGGTGTTTAAAACCTCGTTGAAGGAAAATCTCAATATGATTCGTGAAAGTATCGAGTATCTGAAGTCTAAGAAGTTAGAAGTGATCTACGATGCCGAACATTTTTTTGACGGTTTCCACGAAAGTCCCGAATATGCGATTCAGACGATTCGGGAAGCGGTGAAGGCCGGAGCCGATATGGTTGTGCTTTGCGACACAAATGGCGGAAGCCTTCCTCATCAAATTGCGATTGCCGTGAAACATGCCCGAAAAGCAAGCAAAGCACCCATTGGAATCCACGTTCACAATGACGGCGATCTGGCCGTTGCTAATTCGATTGCAGCTGTAGAACATGGCGCGATTCAGGTTCAGGGAACCATTAATGGATACGGTGAGCGTTGCGGGAATGCAAATCTGACGAGCATCATTCCATTGCTGCAGTTAAAACTTGGCTTAAAAGTGCTTCCTGCGAAAAAACTTCAGGAGCTAACAGAGCTTTCACATTATGTTGCCGAAGTTTGTAACATGCCGATCAAAAATAATCAGCCGTTTACGGGACAATCCGCTTTTGCCCACAAAGGCGGCGTTCACGTCAATGCGATGCTTAAAAATTCAAAAACTTATGAACACATCTCTCCCAGTGTGGTAGGCAACGCCACGCGATTTCTGGTTTCAGAACTCAGCGGAAAATCTAACGTGATCCTTAAAGCAAAAGAATACAACATTCATCTTGGAGGTACAACGCCTGCACATCTTACTTTAGGTCAGGCTCGCATGAAGGCTGTTTTAGCTAAAGTTCGTGAACTTGAGAGTCAAGGCTATCAATTTGAAGCTGCCGAAGCAAGTTTTGAACTTTTAATGAAAAGAGAATTCGATGAATACAAAAAATTCGATTTTTTTTCTGTAAAGAGCGCTTCTGTTTCTACTGAAGAAATTGGAGAGGGATCATCTAAATCTGAAGCTTCCGTTCAATTGGAAATCAATGGCAAAGAAATGGACAAGCAGACTGCAATTGGCGATGGTCCTGTTGATGCTTTATATAAAGCAATGATCAAAGCTCTTATTCCTTCTTATGAGAAGCAACTTAAAAATATCCATCTTACGGACTACAAGGTTCGCGTGGTTAATCCACAGGAGGGCACTGCCGCCAAAGTTCGGGTTTTTATTCAATTCCAAGATCATGAAGGAAATACATGGACGACTGTTGGCGTTGACAAAAATATTATCGAAGCTTCCTGGCAAGCCCTTGTAGACGCAGTCGAATATAAGCTTTTAAAAGGCTAACGCTTTAGCTTTACGTTTCATTCTTCACAAATGACCGAACTTCCTTCTCGTTACGATTCCAAAGCCGTTGAGAGCAAATGGTATGCGTTGTGGGAGAAGTCCGGTTATTTTACCCCTGCCGTTGATCCCAAGAAAAAAGCATTTACGATTGTCATTCCTCCGCCCAATGTGACCGGAATTCTTCACATGGGCCATGCGCTCAATAACACGATTCAAGATATTTTAATTCGTTGGCGCCGGATGTCAGGAGATCCAACGCTTTGGGTTCCGGGTGTGGACCATGCAGGAATTGCCACTCAAAATGTGGTTGAGAAGAAACTGGCCAAAGAAGGAAAGACCCGTCATCAACTTGGGCGCGAAAAATTTGTAGAAGCTGTTTGGAAATGGAAAGAGGAACACGGTTCTACGATTGTGAGGCAGTTAAGGCGGCTTGGCGCTTCCTGCGATTGGACGCGTGAGCGTTTCACAATGGATGAAGGACTTTCGCGCGCGGTGCAGGAGTCTTTCGTTACGCTTTATGAGCGCGGGCTGATTTACCGCGGCGATTACATTATTAATTGGTGTCCGCGCTGCCAGACCGCGCTTTCTGATGAGGAAGCAGTCCACCGAGAAATTGAAGGCGCACTTTATTACATCAAATACCCAATCGAAAATTCGAAAGACCATATCACGCTTGCCACGACTCGTCCGGAGACGATGTTGGGAGATACCGCTGTTGCGATTAATCCTAAGGATGAGCGCTACAAAAATCTTCGTGGCAAAAAAGTGATCCTTCCACTTTTGAACCGTGTGATTCCCGTGATTGAAGATGACTTTGTGGATCCTGATTTTGGAACTGGAATTGTGAAGGTAACGCCCGCTCATGATCCCAACGACTTTGCGATGGGAGCTCGCCACAAGCTTCCCATAGTTAATGTGATGAATCCCGACGGTATGATTAATGAACATGGAGGTCCTTATCAGGGGCTCGATCGATTTGAAGCGCGCAAGCGAATCGTCCATGATTTAGAAAATCAGAATCTTTTTGTGAAACGCGTCAGTCATGGCCATGCGGTCGGGCATTGTTACCGGTGTCATACGATTGTGGAACCGTATCTTTCCAAGCAATGGTTTGTGAAAATGAAACCGCTTGCTGAAAAGGCTTTGAAAGCTCACCTGGAAGGGAAGGTAAAATTTTATCCCGAACGATGGAATAAAGTGTACGTGAGCTGGCTTGAAAATATCCGTGATTGGTGTATCTCCCGCCAAATTTGGTGGGGACATCAAATTCCCGTTTGGTATTGTGAGGGAACTGAAAAATGTCTTTTGGATTGTAAGAAACCCATTGTTAGTAGGAAAGATCCTACAGAATGCCCAGCTTGCGGTTCAAAAAATATAAAGCGCGATCCAGACGTTTTAGATACTTGGTTTTCCTCATGGCTTTGGCCGTTTTCAACTTTGGGCTGGCCCCCTTCGGGGGCTGCTTCGCCGCCTGATCGACCCAGCGATCTTGAATATTTTTACCCGACTTCAACACTTGTAACAGCTCAAGAAATTATTTTCTTCTGGGTAGCTCGCATGATTATGGCAGGGCTTGAATTCCTCGGTGAAGTTCCATTTCAGAATGTCTTCATTCATGGCACTGTGCGTGTGGAAGGTGGACAGAAGATGTCCAAATCGCTTGGCAATATCATTGATCCTTTGGAAATTATTGATGAAATGGGAGCGGATGCTCTCCGCTTTTCACTCATGATGCTTGCTGCAACGGACGTCTACCTTTCGCGTGAAAAATTCGAAATGGGGCGCAATTTTACGAATAAAATTTGGAATGCGACGAGATTCGTCATGAGCAACGTCGGTCATTCTGAGGCCGACGTCATTCCCGCACGCTTTTCCGCCAAACAAAGCGGCGGATCCGCCATTTCGCCGGGCGGAAAGCGGGAATCCATGGATCCACGATTAAAACACATGCGGCTTTGCCGCAGTGCTGCTCCGCCGCATTCGGGGATGACAAATGTTCCTTTCGCTCAGGACGACACGAATCTTTCCGCGATCGATAAATGGATTTTAACGGAATTGGACCATGCTGCAGAAGAAATTAACGAGTGTTTTAAAAATTTCCGTTTTAATGAAGCAGCAAATGTGGTTTACCATTTTTTCTGGAGTTCTTTTTGTGATTGGTATCTCGAACTGGTTAAGGCTGTGCTTCAAGGAAAGGAATCGCCTGAGCGAAAACCTACCGTCCAAGCCGTTTTAGTTTATGTTTTGGAAAGAAGCATGAGGCTGCTTCATCCTTTCATGCCGTTTATTTCAGAAGAAATTTGGCATCTTTTAAAAGAACGGATTAAATCACAAAAAGGGGACAGACAAGAAGTATTGTCTGTCCCCTTGTTTGAATCGTCAATTATGCTCACTTCATGGCCCTCGCCCAGTTTTAAAGGCAAATTCGAAAAAGAAGTTTCAAATGTCCAAATTTTTCAGGATACGGTGGTTGGGGTTCGTGACTTAAGAACACGCCTTGGTTTGAAACCGAATGAAACACTTCCAGACGTCCGAATCGGAACCAAATCAAAAGAGGCGGCTGAATCGATTAACGAATTTAAATCTCAAATTTCATTCCTAGCGCGTGTCTCAAAGATTTCTGTGGAGAGGCAAATCAAAAAAGAAAGCGGAATGATCGGTCGTGTCTATTCTGATGTCGAAATTTTTGTGGCAGGACTTTCGCTTGAAAATTTGAAAGCAGAAGAAGAACGCACCCAAAAAAAAATCGCAGAGCTTGAAGGCGTAATCCACGGGATTGAAACTCGCCTTTCAGATTCTAAATTTGTTTCCAATGCGCCTGGAGAAGTCGTCGAGAAAGAACGCACCCGCGAAGAAGATTTAGCCAAACAGCTCGCTGCTTATCGCGAAAATCTGAATTTGTTTCGCCAGTGAGCAACTTAAGGAAGGAAAGTTTGGTATGACTACTTACCAGTGTCCGATGTGCGGTAGGAGTATGGAGCGAAATCTCATCCTTTTTTTAGATCACACAAATCAGCACGTCATCGATCAAATTAAAAGGAAACATCCTGAATGGGTTGCAGAAGACGGCATTTGCAAACCGTGCGCCGATTATTACACCTTGCAGTTACGGGGTGAGTTGAGCGAGCTTAATATCGGGCCGGCCGAGCGCAAAAAGCGCTTTGTCTTAGGAATTGCCATGCTGACCTTGAGCGGGATTTTTGCGCTGGTTTTTGCGATGAATCATTTTGCTCATTTGTGGCGTTTGATTTTGTTTCTGCCGGTTTTTTTGGGAATGTTGGGTTTGATTCAGGATCGAGAAAAGGTGTGCGTCCTCTTCGCGGAATTGGGAATTCAAAATATGGATATCGGCAAGAGGAAGATCAACGATGCGGTTGTTGCCAATGCGCTTAAACTTCACGGCCGCAAAATTTTACTCAAATCCGCGTTTTGCGCTGCGCTCGTAACCTCAGTTTTATTTTTGCTTCCTTAAACAAAGAGAAAGTGTTTTTTCTTCTCGCCTGATTTCCTGAAGAGTTTCCAAGGATGAAGCTTAAGATCATGGGTCATTTCCTTAAGATTCTCTGAGGTTTCATTCAGATTTTGAAGGGTCTTGTCCACGTTGGGTTTGTTCTCACCCACGATTCCTTTAAGATCTCCCACCATTTTTTGAAGCGAATCTTGAGTTTTTTCGAATTCCTTAAGAAGTTCCGTACCTTCTTTGACAACTTTCATGACAGGAACAGGATCTGTACCTTCAAGCGGTTGTTTTTCGGAAAGCGGTTCCGCTTGAGGACTGCCCGGTGTTAGTTCCACAAACATTTCTCCCATGAAACCCATGACATCGATAAAGGCTTGACTGTCTTTTTTAAGGCTAATTCCTTTATCGATGGACAAGGTTACAACAACCTTACGTTCTGAAGTATTTGAGAAGCGAATGTCGGAGACTTTACCGATTTTGTATCCCGCAAGGCGTGCGGGCGCATTTTTTTCAAGGCCGCCGACGTAGTTAAACAAAATAGGTACTTCACGCGTGTTCTGGAAAAGTTGGACATTGCCAGCGGTGAAGAGCAAAACAATCAACACCACCAAGGAAATGGTGATGAGAAATCCTGCGCGGACTTCCGAGGAAGCTTTAGGATTCAGCATTTTCGCCGAGGATTCCTTTGAGGTAGTGTTCTCTTGTTTCTTGGAAAGAAATAGGACCATCGATTTCTCCGTGGATGAATTGTTGGACATAAGGATTGGTTGAATTTTGGATTTTGTCAGGTGTATCACACGCTACCACTTTTCCTTGATGGAGCACAATCATTCGATCTGCGATTCGGAATGCACTTTTCATTTCGTGCGTGACGACAACGGACGTTATTTTAAGTTTTTTGGTGAGATCCATAATTAAGTGGTCGATCACGCGTGCGGTGATTGGATCTAAACCGGCGCCCGGTTCGTCGTAGAAAACAATTTTTGGATCTAAAGCAATGGCCCGGGCCAGCGCCACGCGTTTTTTCATGCCTCCTGAGATTTGATAGGGCTTCAAGCTTTCGAAACCGGTTAAGCCGACAAGTTCAAGTTTGACTTTGACGATAATCCGGACAATGTTTTCATCAAGGCTTGTGTGTTCTTTCAAGGGAAGGGCCACGTTTTCTCCGACCGCAAGTGAGTTGAACAGTGCCGCTCCTTGAAAAAGCATTCCAAATTTTTTTCGAATCCGATTTTTTTGATCTTCTGGAACAGAAGCCATGTCGTCTCCAAAAATCAAAACTCCTCCTTCGTCAGGTTCAAGGAGGCCGATTAGAATTTTAAGCAGCGTGCTTTTCCCGCAGCCAGAACCGCCCATGATGACAAGCGTTTCTCCTTCGCAGACATCGAACGTGATCCCATCCAAGATTTTCCGTGATCCAAACCACTTATGAATATTTTGAACCTGAATCACCGTATTCATGGGAAGACGTAATAAAAGATTCCTGTGCAAAGACAATCTGAGATGATAATGGAGATAATGGATAAAACTACCGATTGCGTCGTGGCACGTCCCACCCCTTCAGCTCCTCCTTCTACGGAGAGCCCCTTATGCGTTGAGATAATTCCGATCAGCAGGGCAAAGACGATGCTTTTTGCGATTCCTGTAATGATATCTTTTTGGACTAAAGCGTCAAAACTCTTATGAAGATAAATAGCCGGCTCGATTCCCAAGCCTAATACTCCGATGAGAAACCCTCCGAATATTCCAATCGTATTGCCCAGAACGGTTAAACAGGGAAGCATGATCAAAATTGCGAGAATTCGGGGGACAACCAAAAAAGGAACAGGAGGAATTCCCATAGTTGTAAGGGCGTCGACTTCTTCTTGAACCTTCATGGTTCCTATTTCTGCCGTGACGCTTGCACCCACGCGGCCTGCAATGACAATGGCGGTTACGAGCGGTCCTAATTCGCGAGTCATTGAGACACTGACAAGAGCGCCTGTATAGAGGACAGCACCAAATTGCTTCAGTTGATAAGCTGCTTGAAGTGCGAGCACAGCACCAACCGAAGCCGCAACCAGAAACATAATGAAAACAGATTCATTTCCCACAAAAACAAGTTGCTCTATAAACGAATGGCGTCTGAGGCCCCGCTTTCCGATGACAGGAGCGACTAAGGTCCAATAAAGGAAATTCTGACTCAGGCGCGTGAGTCGAGCAACTTCAATGAAAAACGGGTTTATTCTTCTTTCAATAGATTCGAGGAAGTGAAGAAGGTGGATCATTAGCTGATCAAGGAATGAGCTTCCTGTTCGCTTTTGGCCAGATGAAAAATGGAATCCAGTTTTGCGATTTCGAAAACATTTCGAACAGCATCCGAAAGATTAAATAAGACAAGTTTCCCTTTGTAACGTTTTATTTTCTGAAAGAGTTCAATAAAAGTGGCAAGCCCAGAGCTGTCAATATAGTTTACTTTTCTCAGGTTGATCAAAATTTTCGCAGCTCCCTTTTCGACCAATTTTGTAAATTCCTGTTTCAATTTGGGGGAGGAGTCAAAATCAAGATCTCCTTCCAGGCCGATCAGTTCGATACCGTCTTGACCACTTCGGATTTGAATTTTCATCTTGTATGCATTTTTTCGACAGGGTAAAACTTATGTTTTTATTTGACGAAATATTATACGCTAGCTCATCCGAATAGTAAACATGACTCATTTGCGATGGGCACCGTTTCGAAAAGTATCAGATTCGAGTATAATTCATATCCATCGGGATTTATTTCAGGGGTTCGATAAAAGAGGGGTGTAGAAGATGAGAATCAAAAGGAAGATTTCTCTCACTTTGATTTTGGCTTGTTGGGAATTTTTTGTTTAAGCGGCTGTTACCTCTTGGAGGGGGGAATGAATACCGTTGATCCGCCAAGCTTATCAACGGAAGATGAAAAACAACCGGATAGTATTTTGAAAGATCTTTCGCCCATTCGAGCGCGGGATATGATGTTGGCGGAGAACCAAGACGATCGCCACCACTCTGATTGAATTTGTCGAAGAATCGTTTTTTGTTTCCTGTTTGATCGTGATATAATTGCAGCGAGTAGATCATGAAGTATTAGCCGAGAGAGGCATGACATGTTGAAACAAGCGTGTTTGCTTTGCAAGGTGGTAGGGGCATTAGCGATTATTGGTGCATGGAATCGGGGACTTGTCGGAATTTTGCAGGTTAATTTGGTCGAACGGATATTTGGAGAAGCGACAGCAATTACCCGTGTCATTTATGTTTTGGTGGGTCTTTCCGGAATCGCGTT
>Ga0209515_10001427_pt1 | contig 40296 bp, 44 predicted proteins | sample Subgroupgradi54m_FD_187454 | JGI IMG/M metagenome (GOLD analysis project Ga0209515, IMG submission 187454) | Subsurface groundwater microbial communities from S. Glens Falls, New York, USA - GMW60B uncontaminated upgradient, 5.4 m (SPAdes)... ... | reverse complement strand
CATATTACTACGGTGGATACTACAAGCCATACTACCACCACTACAATAACAACTACTATGGCTACAACAAATACTACAACAGCTACTACCCTTACTCAAATCAGATGTTCTATTATGCAAACAGCTATGGTTCCTGGCACAAGGGAACGTACTGGTAAAAAATATTCTGGACAAATTTTTTGAAAAAAATGTTTATTTAAGTCTTTTATAAACTAGTTTTTCTAGGAGATTAATCCATAAATATTGCGGATTATCTAAAGAAAACTTTATATATAACTAAGTTATACTAAGAGTTATATACCATGGAAACATTAAGTAGAACGAGGAAAATTGGAGGCTCATTAGTTGTTACTATACCTAAAAATATCGTAGAGAAAGAAGGGCTTAAAGAAAATCAATTGGTGGAGATTGGGGTTAAAAAAGTAAAAAAAAGTGGTTTTGGTATATCAAAGGGATTAGCTTCTTTTTCTAAAGAAGATAAGTTCAAAGGACAATTAGAAAAAAATGAACAGACTAGTGATTGATGCTTACGCATGGATAGAATATTTTAATGGAACACCAATAGGTAAGAACGTAAAAGATTTAATAGAAAATGATAACAATGAAGTATATACAAATGTTATAACAATTGCCGAATTAAAAAGTTCTTATGAAAGGAACAAATTAGATTTTAAAGAAGAAAAGAAAGCTTTACTAGGCCTGTCAAAATTTTATTATATCACTTTAGATTTCGCAGAAGAGGTTGGAAAGTTGCATGCAGAACTTAAGAAAGAAAGAAAGAATATAAGTTTAGCTGATAGTTTTGTGCTTTCAACAGCAAAGCAGCTAAAGGCCAAAGTTGTAACTGGAGATAAAGATTTTAGAGGATTAAAAGAAGTGATAATGATAAAATAAGGTGAAAAAATGAGAAAAAGAGTGGAGATACTAGTTATTGCTTTAGGAGGTAATTCTCTCATAAAAAAAGGAGAAAAACCAACGATTGCTCATCAAGCCAAAAATGCCAAAGCAACACTAGAAAAGCTCGTTCCTCTGATAAGGTACAACAACGTCGTTATCACACATGGTTCTGGCCCGCAAGTCGGCGATGTTCTTTTGCAAAATCAATTGTCAAAATCCAAAGTTTCTCCACTCCCTTTAGATGTCATTGATGCTGAAGTGCAAGGAGAGCTTGGATATATTCTTGAACAAAACCTTCAAAACATTTTTACAAAAAATAAGATCAAGAGAAGAGTAATGAGCATTCTCACGCAGGTCATTGTTGATAAAAAGGACTCTGCATTCAAAAAACCGACAAAACCAATTGGATCTTTCTACACAAAGTCACAAGCAGAAAAAATAAAGAAGCAAGGGTTTAAAGTTATTGAACAAATCGGAAAAGGCTGGAGAAAAGTAGTCGCCTCTCCAAAACCAAAGTCAATTGATAATGTAGAGATAATTGAAAATTTAGTCAATAAAGGAATTGTCATTATTACTGGAGGTGGCGGAGGAATTCCTGTTGTAAAAGACAAAAAAAATAATCTTCAGGGAATTGCAGCTGTCATTGACAAAGATTTAGCATCAGCATGTCTTGCAAATGCAATCAAAGCTTCAACATTGTTAATTCTAACAGATGAGTCTTGTGTTTACTTGAATTATCAAAAGACAAATCAAAAACCACTGAGAAAATTAAACATAGCTCAAGCACAAACCTATCTCAAACAAGGTCATTTCCCTTCTGGCTCAATGAAGCCTAAAATAGAGGCATCAATATCCTTCCTGAAGAAAGGCGGTAAGAAAGCAATAATAACTTCCTCTGCAAGTCTACAAAAAGCATTAAAAGGCCAGGCAGGCACAACAATAACAAAGAGATGAAAGATGCGCAAAAAAGTAATTATCATGGGCGCAGCAGGAAGGGATTTCCACAATTTCCTAGTTTTCTTTAAAGATAATCCAGAATATGAAGTTGTTGCATTTACTGCAGAGCAAATTCCTGGAATTGAAAAAAGAAAATTCCCTGCAAAGCTGGCTGGAAAATTATACAAGAATGGAATTAAAATTTATCCAGAGTCAATGCTTCAAGAATTAATAAAAAAATACCATGTTGATGATGTCTGTCTTGCATATTCTGATTTGCACCATCTTGATGTTATGCACAAAGCATCTCTCGTACTAGCCTCAAAAGCAAATTTTATGCTCCTCGGCCCAAAAGCAACACAAATTGAATCAAAGGTCCCAATTATTTCAGTTACAGCAGTAAGAACTGGCTGTGGTAAATCACAAACATCAAGAAAGGTTGCAGCAATTCTTAAAGGACAAGGTTACCATGTCATTGCAATACGCCATCCAATGCCTTATGGAGACTTATCCAAAGAAGAAGTAGAAAGATTCGCAACATATGAAGACATGATCACAAACAAATGCACCATAGAAGAGCGTGAAGAGTATGATCCCTGGGTAAAACTTGGCATTCCTGTCTATGCAGGCGTTGATTACGCAAAAATCCTAAAAGAAGCAGAAAAAGAAGCAGATGTCATCATTTGGGATGGAGGAAATAATGATTTCTCATTTTACGTTCCAGACCTTGATATTGTCGTTACAGACCCTCACAGAGCAGGCCATGAAACCCTGTACTATCCGGGTGAAACAAACTTCAGGTCAGCAGATGTGATTGTCATTAACAAAGTAGACTCTGCACCCCCTGGAAGCATAAAAAAATTAAAGGAAAGCATAAAAAAACACAATCCAAAAGCAAAGGTTGTTCTTGCAGATTCAGAAATAATTATGTCACCAGATATCAGTCTCAAAAACAAAAAAGTTCTTGTTGTTGGTGATGGCCCGACATTAACGCACGGTGGAATGTCTTTCGGTGCTGGAACAATTGCCGCAAAAAAGCACAATGCAAATATTATTATGCCCTATCATCATGCTGTAGGCACGCTCAAAGAGACATATGAAAAATATCCCCATTTAAAAAAAAGTACAGAGCTTCCAGCAATGGGCTATACAAAAAAACAGAGCCAGGATCTTGAAAGAACAATAAATAACTCCAAAGCAGATTTCATTCTTGATGCAAGCCCTGTTAATTTGAGAAAACAAATAAAAATAAAAAAAGATTTCATTGAAGTGGACTATGAGCTAAAAGAAATAGGCCATCCAAACCTCAAAGATATCCTCAAATCAATAAAAATAAAAAAGAGGATAAAATGAAAGACTTGCTGTCCATAGGAAGTTTAACACCTAAAGAATTTTTTGGCTTAATTAACCTTGCAGAAAAAATAAAGAAGAATCCAAATAAGTACAAGAACAAACTATTTGAAAAAACGCTTCTTACAATGTTCGAAGCTCCTTCACTGCGTACAAGAATATCTTTTGAAGTGGCAATGACGCAACTGCATGGCGAAACAATAAACTTCCAGACAGAGCATTCTCCTTGGGGAATAGGCAAAGAGACCATAGAAGACGTAGCTAAAACAATCAGCCAATACTGCGACTTAATGGCTGCAAGAATCTACTCGCACGAAGAATTAGTCAAGCTCGCAAAATATGCCTCAATTCCCGTTATCAACATGATGACCAATCATGGCCATCCCTGCCAGATTTTAGGAGATTTCCTGACAATAAAGGAACATCTCAAAAGGACAAAAAAAATAAAGATAACCTACCTTGGCGATGCAAATAACAACGTCACCTATTCTCTGCTTCAGGCATGTGCAATAACAGGAAACACACTTGCAATAGCTTGCCCACATACAACAGAGTATTATCCACAAAAAAGATTTATTGTTGAATCAAATTACTTGTGCAAGAAATATGGCGGCTCTTTTATCATAACAAACAATCCGAAAGAAGCAATAAAAGATGCAGACATCGTCTACACAGATTCATGGATGTCATACAGAATCCCTAAAGAAGAAAAAACAAGACGTAAAAAAGAATTGAAAAATTTTAGAGTAACCAAAGAACTTTTCTCTCTAGCAAAAAAGACAGCATACTTTATGCATTGCCTTCCTGCAAATAGAGATCATGAAGTTGCTCACGAAGTAATAGATGGGCCACGTTCTATTGTTTTTCCACAAGCAAGAAACAGGATGTTCATACAAAAAGCAATTCTTCTTGAACTAATGAAAAAATGACAAAAAAATACCTAAAAGAAAAATGGGCACAGGAAAACATACCGCAGCATATTATCGATGCTTTTTTCAAGGTAAGAAGAGAGAATTTCATGCCTTCAGGATTAAAGGATATGGCATATGAAGACAACGCATTTCCTATTGGTCACGATCAAACTATTTCACAACCAACAACAATAGTTAACATGTTCGCTCTTTTGAATCCAAAACTAACGCACAAGGTTATGGAAGCTGGTGCTGGCTCTGGATTCAATTCGGCAGTTCTTTCAAAATTATGCAAACACGTTTACAGCCTTGAAATAATTCCTGAACTTGCAACCCTTGCAAAAAAGAATATTAAAGAAGAAAAAATAAAAAATGTCATGATAATAAACGCAGATGCTTCAAAGGGCTACAAAAAAGAAGCGCCTTATGATAGAATTATAGTGACAGCAGGTGCAAGGTCAATCCCCCAGGTTTTGAAGGAACAACTAAAACAAGAAGGCATACTCGTGATTCCAGTTGGAAAAAACTCCCAGACCATGAGGCGATGTGTAAAAGAAGATGACAATCTTGTCTGCACAGACCATGGGGAATATATTTTTGTTGAATTCGTAGAAAATGACAAATAAAGATGCGATAAATTATGCAAGAGAACTATTCAAAAGAGGTTTCACGAGCGATGCTGCAAGAAGCATACTGCTTTCCAAAGGTTGGAGTCAAAAAGAGGTGGATAATGCACTAAAAGTAGCCTCTTCGCCAGAAAGACACATAAGCCTTACAACTCTTCTTGGCATAGCAATAGCTTTGATTGTTATTCTCATCCCAACACTCTTCTTCCTTACAAAAGATTCTTCAGTAGCAAGTAATTCACCACAGCAAGAATTGCAAGATAAAAATGTGTATCAACCAGAGAATAAAGCTGCAGAATTTAAATGCTCTATTGATAATGAATGTTTATTTGATGAAATATGCCAAGATGGTTCTTGCATAAAATTGTCTTGTTCTGATTGTGAGGATTTATTTAACCACGCATGCATCCCACTTGAATGTTCAGATGAAAATGCCTGCACTTCAGACTACTGCTCGCAAGGTACTTGCTTAAATGATCAAATAACATCATGCACAAGTTATGACAATTGCTGTCCTTCTGGGTGCAATGAAACACTAGATACTGACTGCAAGCCATTAGCAAATACCACAAATGGATGCGCAACAGACTTAGATTGTTCTGATGGAGATTTATTAACTATTAATAAATGTGAAGCCCTCGGAACAAATGGAACAAAGATATGCATCCATCTGACACCGCAATGTGGCGTAAATGAGGGCATCTGTCCAACAAACTGCACAACACTAAGTGACAATGACTGCTCTGCAACGTGTGGCAACAGTATTAAAGAAGCAGAAGAAGAGTGTGATGGCAACTGCCCAACATCTCAATCCCAATGCAATGATAATCAAACCTGCACCGTAGACACTTTATTAGGTTCAGCCTCGTTATGCACAGCAGAATGTATCCATACCAACATTGCTGTATGCGTCTCGAACGATGGTTGTTGCCCTTCAAGCTGTGTTTACTCTTTAGACAACGACTGCCCAGCGAACTCCACGCTTCTCGCTTCTGGCAGTTTCACAAGTGTACAAAGAACAGCACAAGGTTCAGTTGAATTATACTCTTATGAAGATGGAACCCACAAAGTTTTGTTTAGCCCTTCATTTTCTTTAGCAAACTCAGAATTAAACCCTAGCCTCAAAGTCTACTTGGCATCAAAACCAATAGTAACAACATTCGAAGATTTAAATGCAGGAAATATTGAAATTGGGCAATTAAAGTCTATTGGTGGTGCACAAGAATACAAGATAACTTCTTTCATTGGCAATATTAAATCGTACAAGAGCATCGTCATATATCATCAATCTTATAATAGTATATTTACATACGCGACATTAAACTATGGATAAACATAAAATAATATTTGTAATTGTAGTATCTTTGCTGTTAGTATCGTGCACAAAAGAAAAAGAACCTGGTACAATAATCAAACAAAAAGTAACCTTGGGAACAAAAGATAATATAAAAATATCAGGAAACTTCTATCCAAAAGAAACGAACAAAGGGATTATTCTGCTTCACGCATATAAAGAAGATAAAAACGCATGGAATTTCTTCATTGACCAGCTTCGCAAGGAGGGTTACAATGTTCTTGCGATAGATTTGAGAGGCCATGGAGAAAGCGAATTAGATCTCAAAACAATGAACGCCCAAGATTATAACAACATGATTCTTGATGTGCAAGCAGCATTTGATTACTTGATTGAAAAGAACATCCAAGAAGTCTCTCTTATTGGGGCTTCAATAGGTGCAAATATTGCATTAAACTTTGCAGTTGGGGAAGAAGGCATACAACGCATTATTCTCCTCTCTCCAGGCCTTGACTACCATGGGATAAAAACAGAAGATTACATAACACATTACAAAAGACCTTTGTTAATCATTGTTGGCGGTCTTGACAAATATTCTTGGGAATCATCAAACGCGTTATTTGATAAATCAGGCAGTACAATAAAGCTCCAACCATACGAAACAGATAAGCATGGCATTGAAATCTTAAAGCAGTATCCAGAAACAAAAGACTTAATCATAAACTGGATGAAAATAAATTAAGAGTTAAAGTACCCTACATTATCAGCTACTTTGAGCATTGATTGATGATAAGTTCCACCTTGCACATATGCAGGAGCATAATACTTATCCGCATCATAATGAGCTTTTACTGCTTTATAGAAATTCTCACCCTTCTCAAGCCATTGAGGATCTCCAGTAATACGATAAGCCATCAAGAAGATTAAGTCTTGTTGGTAATCCATACCGTCTTTATTCAAAGGACTATTTGATGGCTCAAATGGTGCATTTGAGAAACAGTAGTCATAGTGATATCCTGAATTAGCTGGATTTGTATAGTCAAACTGAATCATATCATAAACATTATCATTGTTAGCCATAACGGCAATGTCAACAATTCTCTTTTCTAACAAGTCAAGCAAAGCAGGATCATCTAATATTGCCCAAGAGTGAGCAAGCCCATTGCCAAGTCTGTGCGTCAACATCCAAGGTCGTACACATTCCCCACTACCAGCATCTCCAGTGTAGTGTCCACGGAGATTTGCAGTTTGTTTGTTAACCCAAGCATCAACATCAGTTTGTTTTTCTAAGTTTTCAATGTTAACATCTGTTCCAGGATCATTAACCCATCCCTTTATCATGCTCAAACTTGGATTTCCACCACTTGTGCTTGGTGTAGCTTTGAATTGTCCTTTCTGCGAAACAGCATCGCTCAAAGATTCTTTTATTTCTTTCATGTCTTTAGGATCATAACTGTTCTGGTAATGCTGGGCAAGTACATACAAATTCATTCCAGCAGCTCTGTGATTGAACCAATTTCCTTCATTAACTGCCCATGCACAGCGAGCATCTTCAGCAGTATAATCCCAAGCTTCTTTGTATCGTGGTTCTCCTGTATCCAAGTAAGCATATAACAACAAGTCTGCCCAAGTGTGCTCTCCATCCCAGAATGTTCCACCCATTGTTGGTATGTCGTTGGAAGCCTTAACATTTTTCCACCAATCTTGAGGTTTTACATAATCGCTGCAAGATTTTCCTTTCAAGTATCGCACAGACATATCTGCTCTCCATCGTGCAAGATTTAAGTCTGTCAAGTAAGCTCCACCAGGATATTGACCATAGACGCCAGTTCTTATATACGATAATGGTGGGTAAGTTTCATCTCTATTTGTTTGTCCTCCACCACCTGAAGGTGTGTAAAGGTACTTGTACCATTTCATGTCAGCGTTTTTAACGCCAATATTAGTACTTGGCAATCCTAATTTATTGTTAATTTCGATTTGATCAGGTATTGATAAAAGATCAAGAGGCCAGAATGCATCAGGGAAGTATCTTCCATTGATCATTCCTTGTGTTTGTGTTCCATAGTAATCATAATCTGAAGCAAAGCTTCGTAAAGGATATTGGTGCTGTTTTATGGTTTTCTTGAAATCATTAGTTGTGTCTTTGAGTGCAGGACCAGGAGTTGTTCTTCCAAATTTGATTAATATCTCTGCTTTAGTTTCTTTCATTCTAAAAGCAATAGTGTACTGCTTCAACTCTGCAGGAATATGCTCAGGAGAAGTATCAATAGTAATCTTTCCATCTTTCGTTGCCTGTAGCTCAGTTGGCCAATCCCAAGGACCATATGTCTGTGCAACAAGCACATATGCTTGGCTTGCTGTATCGCGAACCATCATCATCATTTCAGTAGGATATTTGTTCTTAGCTCCAGTCTTTTCCATAAATGCTTCAGAATTGCCAGTCATGGTACCAACAGTATATCCAAGATACTCTTCATTGTACACTTCAGGATAATAATTAGCACTTTGAGCACCATTGCTCGCTTTTTCTGTTACACCCATGATGCTGTAAGCCTTTTCAACAGTTGGGAATTGTGTTAATAGCAGTGCATCCTGACTCAGTGCATCAGAAAATCCTACTTCTTCTGGTTTGAGAGTTGGGACAATATCAAATGCAAATCGTGCATAATCTAGTTGCTTGTCAGTTCCAGTCATTCCATTTGGGGTTGTGAGCTTGTCATTTTCAAATGAAGTCCATTCTTTCACATAATCCTTGCCTTTGACAAAAGTCAAGTACGTTGCAAAGTCAATATATTCTTGTCCAGATGAAGCAAACAATGTTCCTTTGATTTCAACTTCACAGAGTACTGGCCCATTGTACACAATAGTTGCTTGTGCATTGGGATCATATTGTGAGCTATAAACTAAACCATTCTTGTCTTTAGCAACTGCTCCTAACTCTCCAGCAGGAGAATTTGCTACATTAACGATGGTTGTCTTTGTTGAACCTTCAATCAAGTCTACTTTCTCAAATCCCTTAAAGTTTGCACCTTTGATAGTTGCTTCAATCTTTCCAGTATTTGCAACTATAGTTCCACCAGAACCTGAACAAATGGTAGCCCCATCAGAAGCTCCAGAGCCTCCAGTTAATTGTAATGCATTCTGCTCCTTTGTTCCAGAATAATCAACAAGAGCATGCACCAAAGCCCATTTCACATAAGTTTTACCACTTTCTCCGTTAAAGTATGCATTTTCTTGATGAATTGGCCAGTTCACTAAAGTAGTTGCCTGGAAGGAATTTAAGTTATCTCCAGCAATGGTGATTTGTGTTCTTCCATCAACAGACTCAATATTTTTATCCTGCCCGATTGGCATGGAAAAAGTAACAAGTTCCGTATCTCCACTAAAGTCTGCTACTCCGTTAGGATAAGCTCTCTGCAAGGTCAAGTTGGTGTCCAAAGGACCTTCATAACCTTCAACGACCTCTTGTTCAACAGTGCTGAGAGGATAAGAATTTGATTTTAATATTTCTCCATCAACATAGTTAAAAGCAGTCAATGTTGCATTGACAAACTCAGTTACTTTTGGTGTTTTCAAAATTACTGTATCAGAATCAACATACTCAAAAGGATAGACAAAAGTAGAATCATTCAGAATAGGATCAATAATGTCCACAAAGAATGTTGTTGAAGCTTCTTCTAGTGTTATATATGGTGGGAAAATATTATTCACATTAACACTCAAACTGTAGAGTCCATCTTTATCTGGCGTCAACTTTGCAAAGTTGATGGGATTAGGAGTTACATTGATGATAGCAGGTTTGTAATAGTCTGTTCCACTAGAAACTTTTAAAACTAAAGGATTTGAATAGAAGATATCGCCTTTGTAATAATTCGCTATTCGTACTCCAATTATCTGCGAGGGCATTGCTGCAACTTGATATGTAATTACTTCTGGTTTTGTGAAATTGACATCATAAATGAAAATATCATCGCTCCACGTAACGCCATCAGGCAGTAAAAGGTTAGCAACAACGAAAGTGAAAACATCATCGCCTGCCCCTGTATATGGCTTATAAGCATCTTTCACCCACAAACCAAGGTTACATATCTTCTCAGAACCTTCAGCAATATCTTCACAAGTGTTAAAATCAAGAGGATTAGGATAGATGGTTAACAACTGTGGAACTTTTCCTTCTGAGAATTTGAAAACTTCATTAAAAAATTCTTTTATTTCATTGACAATTTCCGGCTGATCTGCAGATCGTTCAATTCTTGTAGTAGTACTTCTCTTCAAAGGAATTGCTTTTTCTTCTAATTTCTTTGTTTCTTGTACATTTATTTTTTCTTGAATTCTTATAGTTTCACCAGCTTTTGCAAGATCAATGATTCTGTCTCTCAGTTCTTTGTTTTCTCTTTCCCGTATTGCAAAAGCTTTTACATCAGTTTCTTCAATTTTTCTTCCTTCAAACACTTCAACAACAGTTCTTGCTATGTCTCGTACTCTACTTGCAACATTTCTTGTTGTTACATAACCAGCTTCTTGAGAAGCTCTTGCTTCATATGCAATGAGGTCTTGCTGATTAACAACCGTTTCTGTTTGTATAATTTCTCGTATCTCGTCATTCGTTCTTTGTGGTAGCTGTCTTGTTTCTTGTTCATCTTGAGAAGGTTGTATAATACCAGAATTAGTTTTACCGCTTATTTGAGCATAAACAGAGAATGTAGAAGTAATAAGAATTACGAGAATAATCAATAGAACCCAGTTTACACCTCTCTTCATATATTAATTAATAAAAGAAGTAATTTAAAAAGGTTTCCTTAACACGCTTATTATAAAACAACTCAGCCTTCTTGTTGGTGCAGGTATTGTGGTTTCAATAATTCTTCTTGGTAGAAGGGTACAAGGGGAGTTCCCTGTATTTGCACATTTTTCCAGTCTGGATTATCTGTTGTTTTAGTGTAGTCTACATTCGAATAGCAGAAAGATTTAAACGTATATTGAGGATCGTTGAGTAAGGCGAAGTAAAGAACAAACCATTGATTCCACGTCGCAACATTGTTGACATCTAAAGTAGAAGGCGCACTTTCTGGCACAGCAATTGCTTTGTTGTGGGCAACAGCATCATCTAAAAATACTTTCAAGTTCGGTACAGGAACACCAGCTTTAAAGTGATTGGAGAATATATCAACGCTCCACCAATCAACATAATCATCACCAGGATACCAGGCTAGGTAGTCAAATGGTGTTGACAACGGCATGTAGTTCCACATATACACTGCATTGTTGACGCCTGCATTCTCAAAATAATCGACAATGTATCGGTAGGAATCTGCATAGGTCTCTTGTTTATACCCGTTCCAATCTCCATTGAACTCAGGAGCAATTCTGACAAATACAGGTTTGTTAAAGTCCTTGATCATATCTGCAAGCAGAGTTAATGCAGGATCAAAGGTGCCTGCAAGAATTTGGGGGTCAAGTCCAACAGCAATTCCATCAGGTAATCCAGTTGAATTCGTGTAAAATATTGAAACAAGAGGAATTTCGTTGGAATACAAATTGAATTTACTCTTCATACTATTGACCATAACATCAGCAGGATATCTATTATCTCCTAAATTAATATCATGTGCGACCATGTAGCTCTTTGTTGTTGGAAAAGCGGCAAGATAGGCATCATGATTTGCAGGCGTGGACAACGGTCCTGAACAGTGGATGATCTTATCAATGTTTCCTGATTTCAGATCAGCAAAAGAATATTCGCTAAATGGGGTCCCCTCGTTCACATCGCTCGCAGTTATGGAAAGTATCACAGGTTCAGATGCTAATAATTCACCATCAACATAATTGTAGACAACAATGGAAACTTTTGATTCTTGCTCAACAGGACTTGTCTTGAGAAGTATTGTTTCTGGATTAACATACTCAAATGGATAAATAAAAGATTTTTTTGCATTATCCGGAGAAATGATCTCGGCAATAACCGTTGAAGATTTTATTGTATCACTAATGTAAAGCGGGAAAAAGTTTGCTCCTTCCAACACGAATATATAAGCACCATCTTGATCCTTGCTCATAAGGCTGAAATCAGCAGGATTAGGTGCTATTGAACTTATTTCTGGCTCAAAGTAGCTCTGGTCTCCAATAACTTCGAGAACCTTTGCGTCAGAATAAAAAATATCTCCTTTGTAATAATTTGCTATGCGTACCTTGAAAACGCTTGAAGCAAGAGGAGCTAATTTGTATGTGATGGTGTTGGTAGTTGTATAATCAAAATCAAAGATGGCAATATCTTCTCCCCAGGTAACGCCATCAGGTTGCAATATATTTGCAACAACAAAGCTGAAGATGTCACTACCTCCACCAGTATACTCTCCATAAATATTTGCAACATTTATTTCTAAAGAACAGAATCCTTCTGGATCTTTTGCACATGTATTGAAGTTCAGTGGATTTGGATTAAAGCTGTTCAATGCAGGTATTTCACCTTCAGAAAATCCAATGGACTGAAAGAATCTTTTTATCTCACGTGCAACAACGCTTTCACCAGTTGATTTAACTATTCGTGTGTTAACACTCTTTGTTAATTGTTTACCACTATCTTCTAATTTCTTTTGATCCCTTTCTTTTATTTCTGTTGTTGCTCTAACAGTTTCGCTTGTCTTTTGTAATCCGGCAATTCTTCCAAAAATCTCTTCTTTCTCTTGTTCTTGCGTACTCTCTAAACCAGCACCTCGCCCATCAAAAACTTCAGTGATACCTCTTGTTATCTGAGCAACTCTTCGTGCAATGGTTGACTGCCCATCAATTGGAGGATGTGCTTCCCTTGCAAGCACAGATTCCACTGTAATGACATCGACTGTTCTCACTTGCGTTGATTCAATTTTCTCTCTCACATCTTCAGAATTATACTCTGCAGCATTGCCATTTGCTATGCCGACAGTAACTTGCTCATTTCTCTTTTGCGCAATGGTGAATGAACTTAAAGCGAGAACTAAGAGTAATAATGATACAAGGAATATCTTACCACCTCTTCCCATAATCCTATTACTACCATTGTAACTTAAAAGCATTTCCTTTTAAACAAAAAGTTATATATGCTAAAAATACTCTTACTATACCAACAATGATATCATTCAATGAAAGATGCTATGAGAAGCTTCAAAAGGTTCCAAAAGGAAAAATAACAACCTACAAAGACCTCGCGCACGCTGTTAAGACACGAGCGTATCGCGCAGTCGGTACGGCAATGAACAATAATCCCTATGCTCCACAAGTTCCTTGCCATCGTGTTATCAACGCGTCTGGTTTTGTCGGTGGCTTCGCCCATGGAACAAACAAAAAGATACGCATGCTGAAAAAAGAAGGCATAGAAATAAAGAACGGCAAAGTCGTCAACATGCAAAGATATTTATATCGTTTTTAGTCCTGTAGCACAGAGGTGATGTATATATTAGATAAATTCTTCAATCCGAAGTCTATTGCAATTATAGGGGCTTCTCGTGATCCTGAAAAAATAGGTCATGTCCTATTGAATAATCTCCTTACGTCAAAGTATTCTGGAAAGATTTATCCTGTCAATCCCAATGCAAAATTAATAAAAAGTTTACGATGTTATCCAAGCATTGAAGAAGCAAACAAGGCAAATAAAGAACCTATTGACCTTGTAGTCATTTCTATTCCGACAGAACCTTCTATTAAAGCAACAGAGTCCTGTGGAAAGTTAAAAATAAAAAATGTATTGTCAATTACGGCAGGCTTCTCAGAGATTGGTAATCATGACGCAGAAAAAAGATTAAAACAGATCATAAATAAATATAAAATGAATTTCATTGGTCCGAATTGCTTAGGCATTATTGATGCATTTTCAAAACTCGATTTGATTTTTCTTCCAGAAATACGATTGAAACGTCCTGAACGTGGTGGAATCTCTTTTATCTGCCAGTCAGGAGCAATAGGCTCTGCAACATTGGATTTATTATCTTCACAAGGTCTTGGTTTTTCTAAATTTATTACGTATGGCAACGCAACAACAATAAACGAAACGCATTTGCTGGAATATCTTGGCAATGACAAAAATACAGATGTCATCTGCATGTATATTGAAGGCGTGCGGGAAGGCAGAAGATTCATTGACATTGCAAAGCGAGTTTCTTTGAAAAAACCAATTATTGCTCTCAAGGGAGGCTTGACAGAATCTGGTGCTCATGCTACTTTATCGCATACTGGTTCCCTCGCTGGCTCAGCAGAAGTGTACAAAGGAGCATTCAAGCAAGCAAAGGTCATTCGTGCTGAAACATTGCATGACCTCTATGATTTCGCAAAGATATTGGAAAAATCTCCCAAGCCAAAAGGAAGAAGAGTGCAAGTCATAACAAACGGCGGTGGTTTTGGAATTCTCTGTGTTGATGGCATTGATAAAAATAATTTGAAAACGAATATGCCTTCAGTTGCAACACAAAATATACTAAAGAAAAAACTTCCAAGAGAATGCATTGTGCATAATCCGATTGACTTGACTGGTGGAGCAACTGCAGAGCAGTATGATCTGGCATTGAAGCATTGCCTTGATGATAAGAATAGTGATATTCTCTTAGTTGTTCTCTTGCTGCAGACTCCTCTTCTTGATTTGAAAGTTATTGATATGATAAAGAAATATAATGATAAACATCAAAAGCCGATTGTTGTTATTATGACAGGCGGAAATTTCACAGAAACGCAGAAGCATCGTTTGGAGTCTGGTGGTGTTCCTTGTTACACGTATCCTTCTGACGCGACAAAGTCTATAGGTGCTTTTTGTGACTATTATAATGTTTGAAAGAAATATTCTTTTTATTGATTTTTATAAAAATATTTTACTCTTTAATTTTTTGTCTGATTAATAAATTGTGCAACTAAAGTTTCAATCTGTACTGGTGTCAAACCTTGCATTTCTAAAACAAAGAAGATATTTGAAATATTTTGCATGTTAGTAAATGATTCTCCGCTTGTCACATAATTAAACGCCCATCGTTGATTGTTATACTGCACAAATTTGTCAAATCTTCCCAGCTGTTGGGTATTTGATGCGTTTCTTGTGTACACTTGTTGTTCATTGTGGATAATTGCTGTTGGTAATACATTGAGTATACCTGTCGTTATGGCAACATCCCCATCTAATTCAACATAAGTATAATTTGCTGGTCTATCATCCGACGCCCAATATTGTGATTTTTGTGCTGTGTACCAAAATAATCTAAATAATCCTATGTTGAGTTTACTAGATGATCCAGTAGGGTCAACGTTAATCCAATTAAAACCATCTATAAGGTCTTCATAATTATATTGTTTTTCAGCATAATTAGTTCCATTATACTGATTAAAATTAGTACCAGTCCACGTTTCAATTATAGATGTGCCTCCAAAAGATGGATTATGGGGGTCTAAATGTACATGTGATGGTTGGCTTGCATCTTCCAGTAAATGCACCACACGTCCAAGATAATAATAAGATTCTTCTACATTACCTTTCAAATAACTAGGAATTACATTTTGTGTCCATATATTCAAAGCTCGCGTATATGAACTTTCAAAAACAAAAATTCCATCATTGTACTGCCCTATCCCACCATAAGGATTATCTGGTTGAAAAAAATGCAAAACAGCATTTGCTTCTGGCCTATCCTCTTCACCAGAACCAGTTATTATATCCTCACCGTTTTGAAAATTGTCTGAATCTAGATTCTGGTTGAGTGGTGTTTTAAGGTGTTGTTTCATTTCTGGTGGAATGAGAGTCCAAACTTTAGCAGACTCATTTGTAATGTGTTGATGTACATTCTCTGGAGGATCAACATTATAACCCAAAACAATAGGTAATACTGCAACAAACAAAAATGTTAGTAAAACAAAAATTAATCTCTTTTTTAAATTAATTTTTTTCAATAGTTTCCTTGCAAAATAAATTAAAAACCAGATAACAACGTAAAAAATAGGAGTCATAATTAATGAGCTTGGAGGATGACCAATGTTTACCCATTTTAAGCCTATATAGTTAAATACTAATGTTGGTATTGAAAGAAGAGCCATACATTTGCTGTTTCCACCCATATTGCAAATAAATGGAGATACGGTATGCAAAAGACCTATTATGAACATTAAAAGACCAAATATCCACCACTTTTTGCTCATTATGTAACTCCTTTGTTTGTTATACTCAATTCAACAATATTCTCTTCATTCCAATAAACATCACAGAATCTCCTTGTGCCACAATCGTTGAACCTTATTGATTTAATGTCCATGGTATAATTATTATCTAAAACAAAACTTCTTTCTCCTTCTGATCTACTGTCATCTTGAGAGATTAATCTTCCAGTTGGAACACCATTTATTCTAAAATAGCATCCTCTGAACTCTTCATCACATAAAATAAGATGAATAGCATACTTTCTTCCATCAATTATATATCCCTTGACCTCTTCAGTAATACTATTGCCTTCCTTCATAGAGAGACTACCATCGCTTAAATAAGCAAAAAGCAAATCTTCAAAATCATTTCTTAATTCAAGGTATTCCTGAATGTAAGAATCCTCAATTGATATACCATTTACTTCCTCTGCAAGTAATATTATTTCTGGCTCTTCCTCAATTGTTCCTATAGCACTTTCATTAAGCTCTTCTTCGATTAATGTTAAGTTTGGTTCTTCAGCACTTGTTTCGCTTACAATTTCTGAACTGCTTTCATTACTGGTTTCAGTTACAGAAATTTGCTCTGTTTGAGAATCTGAGGTATTAATATCATTTATGCTAGACCTTTCTAATGCAGAAACAGCAAAGGTCATAATTAAAAAAATAAGAAAAACCTTAGAGTATAAACTATACTTGCCTTTATTAGAAAATAATTTACCCCCCATTAAACTTTTTTAGAAAGTTTAAAGTTTATATAGTTTTCCTGGTTACTGAGGAAGTGTGAGTTTTAGCAGTTTCTAAAAAAAGCACACCATAATTTTTCAATTTTGCCAGTTAGGGCACTTAATGCATTGCCGAACTGTTTGTTTTGTTCTTTTAACTCTCTCATTTCTTGCTTTAACTCTTTGTTTTCATCTTGCAACTTTACAATGCAAAATCCACCACAATCAAGAACATCTGCACAATCTGCAGCACTATCAAAATCATTGTCTAGTCCATCTTCGCAGACTTCAGGACCAATGCCAGGACCATCACTAATAATAATTCCAAAGTTCATTTTGCCATACCTTGTTACTCCAAAATCATCAACACCTTCTGCGATAAGCGCACAGGGAAAAGTTCCAATATCAGCATTACCTTTTACAATTCCAGAAACTGTTCCTTCAATAAAATCTTGTGGAGGTAAGTCTCCAATGTTATTTGGAGGGACATCAAGAATATCAGTATTTTCACAATCAGCATAAAGTTTTACATTATGGAAAGAAAGGCTATTTTGCCCAAAAGAGTTTACTTCTGTAGAAAAGTTAAGTGCGTCTCCTTTATTTAAATTTAGTTCATCCCCTTGTTGAAACCAAAAATCTTTGAAGTTGTTGATGTCAACATGAACAAAGTCTATTTTCATAAATTCAGACTTGCCAGGAACAAACATAAAGTTTACCACATCACCAGACCCAGCTTCTCCAGCCTCATTAAGAATAATATCTTTGACTTTTACGACACTGGTATCTTCCATAACCTGAAACTCACCATCAATCATCTGTGGTATAATCTTGCCATTAATATTGAAAGTTACCGTTGCGGGGGAAACATCCTCTATAATCATAATAGTAATCTGATAGCTGTTCCCATCCAAATTATAATTTTTCGTCTCTCCTTCTCCAAGAGTATCGGTGACTATTGTTCCAGCAAATACTGAAGATGCCATCACAATAAATACCAATAAATAAAGCCAAATTTTCATAAAAATAAAGTATATACTACAGTATATAAATCTTTCTTAGAATCCTCTAAATCCTGCAAATATCGCATTTAGCAAGCACACGTTCCTTAGCAATATTCATCGCACACTCTCTAGGAGAAACCTTATTCTTCTTTGCCAAATCCAAAACCATCTTAGTATTCTTCGTTATCTTCTCTTCAACCATCTTCCACATATCCTTCTCCTTCTTCCCAATATATTCAACATAACTGCTAATCACACCACCAGCATTCGCAACAAAATCAGGAACAACAAGAACACCTTTCTTATGGAACAATTCCTCAACTTCCTGCACCATAGGAATATTGCTTCCTTCAATAATAATCTTGAACTTCATCTCATCCACATCACCAGCATTAATCAAGTCAGGAATTGCAGCAGTAACGAGAATATCAGCTTTCACTTTCTTAATCTCCATTGAAGGTAATACTTTTCCTTCACCATACGCAGTAACGGTTCCTTTCTCTTGTTTTACTTTTGCAAGCTTAGCAAAATTCAATCCTTTGTCACTATAAATCACGCCTCTCGAATCACTCACCGCAACCAACTTCGCACCAGCTTCAGTAAGATACTTCGCAACAAACCATCCCACATTCCCAAAACCTTCAACAGCAAACGTCGCTTTCTTCAAATCCAAACCATAATGTTTGCAGGCAACCTTAGTAGCATGGTACAAGCCAAATCCGGTGCTTCCTAATTCATGCGGAATACCTCCCATATCTTTGGGTTTTCCAGTACACGCTTTCTTGCTTCCAATAACAGTAGCATAAATCCTCATTTCCTCTTCAGCCATATTCATATCAGGAGCAGAAACATACAAGTGAGGAGAAACAATTTTCATGCCTTCAGCAAAAGCCCGTACAAATTCTTCTTTCTCTTTTGCACTCATATCTTTATCATCAGCAATAATTCCTGCCTTTCCCCCACCAAAAGGAAGTTCAGCTATTGCATTCTTCCACGTCATTGCTCGTGCCAATCGAGAAACCTCTTCAACAGTAACACTAGGAGTCATACGAACGCCCCCCTTTGCCGGACCCAAACTTAAATTGTCCAACACGACAAATCCTCGCATCCCACTTTTCGGATGATATATTTCAACAATTTTTTCAGGTCCAAATCCGTCATACGTTACCATATCAATACTCACCTTTTGCTTTCAAGTTTTCAATGTAGCGTTCAGCTTCAATGGCAGCCTGGCATCCAGTTCCAGCAGATGTTACTGCTTGCTTGAATATTGGATCTTGCACATCACCAGCAGCATACACACCTGCAACATTCGTCCTTGAGCGTTTATCTGTTATCACGTAGCCATGCTCATCCAATGTTATCTTTCCCTCAAATATCTTTGTGTTAGGCGTATGACCAATAGCCAGGAACATTCCGTCACACTTCACTTCAGTTGTTTTATTTGTTTTAAGGTTTTTGACCTTCACACCAGTGACAAATTTTCCATCACCAAGAACTTCAGTCACTTCTGAATCCCAAAGCACACTAATTTTATCTTTTAATTTTAACACTCTGTCTTGCATAATCTTGCTTGCCTTGAAAGCATCTCTTCGATGAATGATAATGACTTTTTTTGCAAATTTGTACAATGCCAACGATTCCTCCATTGCAGAATCTCCACCGCCAACAACAGTAACAATCTTATCTCGATACAAAGCAGCATCACATATCGCACAAGTTGAAACTCCTTTGCCAAAATATTTATCCTCTCCAGGAATTCCCATTTTTCTCGCAGAAGCACCAGTAGAAATGATCACCGTTCTTGCAAAATATTTTTTACCTTTCACACCAACTTCAAATAATTTCTTCTTAAGATTAAAAGAATCCACCAATCCATCAACATACAATGCACCAAACTTTTTTGCTTGCTTCTTGGAATTTCTTATTAAATCAGGACCAAGTATGCCATCAGGAAATCCTGGAAAATTCTCAACTGTTGTTGTCAAACTTAATTGGTCCAAATCAGGCCCGCTAATCACTAAAGGTTTCATACTAGCGCGAGCAGTATACAGTGCAGCAGTATTCGCAGCAATGCCACCTCCAATAATCACCACATCGTAGATATCCATTGTAAAGATTCTGTCAAGAGAATATTTAAAGATTATGCCTGTATTGAACGGGGTTACTCTTGATAGTCTTAATTACCATTTCCGACTAACTTTTGTAATTCTCTAAAATCTCCTTCGTTTAGAGGTTTTTTATGCAACTCATTTACAAGCCATAAACCACTTTCCTTTATTTTTATTTTTGGAGAAAAAAGTCCAAGCCACTTCTGAGAGGCTTGACACTCTTCACATGCAGAAACTGTAGAAATTAACTTTGATTCCATAGCAAGCCTTTTATCTTTTTCTTTAACTTCAAAAACAATAAAACTAAAATTATTTTGTAAGCATTCTGTAACATTTTTCTCAATCTTTTTTTGTCTTAACATATCAATCTTCGCCTTGAATTTTTCTTTAGACTTTCTTGTTGTAAGATCGATTTCCCATTGCTCTAAAAATGAATCGTTAGTTTTGTTTAGCAACGCTCGGCCTATATTCTTTCTAAAAATACTTCTGTCTTTATTTTCATTAATAAAATGCTGGGCAAGCCTCGATCGTAATTGATTTTCTCCTGTATGAGTTCCAATTCTAACTATTCTGTCTCCTCCATGAGAAGTTTCGCCTTTTTCAAACAGCACATAGATTCCATTCGTAGGGATTTTTAATTGATCGAAGGGAAAAGAACACCTTTTTAATGTATTGAAAAGATGGTGAATGTTACTACATACTTCGCTCATTGTAAACTCCTTTTCAAAAATTGGAGTTGTTTGCCTATGCCCAAACCTTGCAAAGGAACATGAAAGTTTTTAATATGCGGGATTAAGTATTTCCTATATCTTTCTCCAGCTAAAAATATGAAAGTATCTTCAGCCAAATTGCTAACGATTCGTAGTTTTTGCATAACCTTTTCTGCCCATTCCTTTATTTCTTGAGAACGCATGTCCTTTAAAGTTAGATTATAAGGCAATAATTCTTCGTTAAGGCTTACTAAACCATATTTAGCAGAGAGAATAAAGATTTTATCAGGTTTCATTAATCTTGCATATCTGAGATTCATTCTAAAAAGTGGACTTATGTATAACTCTTCAGATTTTGCTTTGTGTGAAAGTTTTTTGCTAACACAAGAAATCAAAACAATTTTTGCCATGGAGTATCATCAATTACTCTTCTTCACTCACGCGTTTCTCATGCTTCTTGTCTTCTTCGCCATAGTACGCTTTATTCTCTGGAAATCCATCATCGCTATCATCATCCTCATCGTCACTATCCTTAGGATAGTATCCCTCCTCTTCATCACTATTCTCATCACTCGATTCATCATGCAAGGATGCAAGATTTTGCTTGAGTGCTTCTGCAACCTTAATGCCAAATTCATGTGCAACTTCAGGCCCATCAGCAGTTACAATCTGCCCATCAACAACAACATGACTGTCAGATGTTATTGCCCCAGACTCATCCAAGGTCTCTCTCTCGCTTGCAAAAGAAGTTGCTTTCTTTCCAGCAAGTACTCCAGCTCGTGCAAGTATCCCAGGAGCAATACATATAGCGCCAAGCACTTTGCCTTGTTCATACGTTTGATAGCACATCTCAAGAACTTTCTCATCTTCAAAGTACACCTTAGCGCCATTACCACCAACAAGAACTAAAGCATCATAATCAGCAACATCAACTTCTTCAATCAGAACATCAACAACAACTTCTTTCTTCTCCACCGAGCTTCTTGCAACATCTTTCAAGCTTGCAACAGAAATTTTATACCCTACTTTTTCTAGTTCTTCACGTGTATGAAAATACTCCTCATCTCGAAAGTCCTCAGGAGCAATAACCATCAATATATCTGCCATTGGCATCAAAAACAATAATTCTCTTTTTATAGTTTTGGTTAACCAAGAGTACCAGAAAGCAAGAGAATTGCACAGAAACTCTTCGAAAAAAGAAAAGAAAGTTTTTTAAGTGAGTAATCCTTCGGGATTACCATGAAAACAATCACGATAAAGCTGCCAGAAGAGGACGCCAAGAGACTTGAGAGGTTCGTTGAGAAAGAGCATTACCCTTCAAAATCAGAGTTCATAAGAAATCTCATAAAAGAAAGGATGAAAGATGAAGAAAAAGAGAAAGTAGGATGGTTAATTCTGGCAGAAAAATCCATGAAAAAAATGTGGGACAATAAAAAAGATGACGAAGTCTGGAGTAAGTACTTATGACGCAACAAAGAGAATTGTTGTTGGTGCCTTTTCCATTTTCAGATCAATCAGGGAAAAAAGTGAGACCTGTTGTGGTTATTAGTAATGATAAGTTTAATAGCTTGTCCAATGATCTCATCGTAATGGGAGTCACATCGAATCTGTCAAAAGAATTGTATAATATCAATCTATCTTCTGATGATTTAGATGAAGGACATTTGCATAATCCTTGCTGTATTAAAGTTGAAAATATCTTAAGGATTCATAAAGAATTAATAATCAAAAGTATTGGAAAAATAAATGGAAAAACTCTTAATGTTGTTTTAGAAGCATTTGATAAAATAATAAGATAAACATTACCTTTTCTGGGTTCTCAATGAGCCACCACGTTTGTACGGACTGCCACCAGAACGGTTTCCGCTTCTTTCGCCCACGTCAGCCTCATATTCCATGCTCGCATCAAAACCACACTGCTTGCAAACCAAGTAGTTAAAGAAATCATCGCCTTCCATTTTCGTGTTCATGCTACCGCACTTCGGACACTTGATTTGTTTCATGAGAATGTCTAAACCCTGTAACTTTTTCTTGTAGAAAAATTCGTGCTGACATAGCCGCTTCTTCTCGTTTCCTCTTTCTTCGAGGTAGTATCTGCTACTGCACTAACACCATAATCATTAAACCTTGAAACATCTTTAGGTGTTACAGAGATACTTGCACCACACATGCATCCGAGATTATGCTCTCGTTGCGTCTCATAAATTTTATTTCCCATTCCTGTTCTTATAACGAAATTCTGTGATGCCAAACTTCCTTCCTGATCTTCATGAAAAACAAAAGGTTTGCTTTCAATAAAAGTCCTAGCATCTTGTTCAAGATCATTTCTCCATTCTTTTGCATCAAGAACTAATTTTCTTTGAGCAAATTCATGAACATGAATTCTTTCGCCATTGAGACCAATAGAAATAACCTTTGCCACGTTGCATTTTTTCGCATGATTTCTCCAGGCATCAGAATCTTCCATAGCACTCACTAGTGCAAATCCAATCGAATTGCCTTTCCGTAATCCTTGTTCCAAGCTAAATGTTTTGTCGAAATCCATTAGTCTTCACTCCAATAAGGCCCATTGTCTTTATCATATTTAAAATCCTTGTGATACTCGAGAAGAGCATCATAGGCCTCTTCAAACTTCTTGTCTTCTTTAGCCTTCTTCATATCCTTTTTCTTGCCTTTTGAGTCCATGAGAGGTATAAAGAAGTAAACATATTAAAATCTTACTATGGGCCTTTCTCATGCATCGAATAGGAGAATAAGAGCTTTTTAAGGGTCAAATCAACTTGTTCCCATCAGGGTCATAAATGTGAATAACATTCACAGGGCATACTTGCGCAGATTCCATAACCTTATCCAATTCACTCTCGTCAAAATAATATTCATAAGTTTGAGACGTGTCTACTTGTTTTCCATCAATCAAATCGGCCTTGCCGTCAGAGCTTGCCATTGTCCATCTGAGAGGATAAACAGCTTCACAAGCCGCAGCACCGATGCATCCTGCTCGCTCATAAACAAGCTTGTACTTCCTTTCTTTCTTGATTTCGGCCATAAGAAAAACACCATTATATCGTTTTATAAGTTTTTTGCAAGAGCAAAGCATCCATCTCGATATTAGGGCTTTCACAGACCACAACGCCCTTTATGTTAAACTCCTTCCAGACCCTGCATAAATCTTTGTAATTCATGTCACTCTCTTCGAGTTTTAAATGATTTTTTTCTCCTTTTGGTCCATACGCTATTCCAGCTAAATGAATGTGCATATTATCTAACCCTTCCCTTCCGACATATTGCTCAATTAAGGTTAATTGCTCCTTGAATTCATCATAGGTATTCCACTTTCCAACGCTTCTCGCATGCAAGTGAGAAAAATCAACACACGGTAAAACGCCTTCAACTTCTTGTGAAAGCTGCAATGTTTCAAGTAAATTTCCCCACTGTGTCTCTTTTCCCGTTGTCTCTGGTCGCAGCCATATTTTCAGCCCATTATCGTTCAATATTTTTCGTATTGCTTTTGTTTGCACAACAACTTTATCATGCACCTGTGATTTATCTTGCCCCATATAATATGCAAGATGATAGCAAATGCTCCACACACCAGCATCATGCGCCCGTTGTGTCGCATCTAAAATTCTTTTCACGCTCGCTTGTATCTTTGCATCTTCCAGAGAATTTAAATTGACAAAATATTGTCCATGGCAAGTCAAAACAATGTTATTTTTCTCCGCAACATCCTTCACTTCAGGAGCCATTTCTTTTGAAATATTAATATTCCTCACAAACTCCAGCTCCATGGCATCTAATCCAAGCTTTTTGACAGCCTTAATACCATCGAGTGTCGTACCCTCACACGAATGAGGAATGCCTGCAGTGCCAAATAAAAGCTCTTTTGGTTTAAACATCATCTTTAAAAAAATAATCTCTTTAAAAGTTTAGCGTATGCGCTTGAAGACTACGCAATCTGGAAGCAGTAAAGATGGTTAAGATTGCTGCATGCCTCTGGTTGTGCATACTGCGTCCATACTTTGTTGGTCTTGTCTGATTTTCCAACAACACCTTTAACAACAGTTCTCTGGAAATTCCAGCCATAGCAATCAGCATTCGTCTTATTGCCATAAGAGTTTCCATCATACCCTGTTCCAGTCCAAACACCTTTTGTTTTGTTTGTGTTATCAATAGGGTTCAATAACGTGCCATCAAGCAAGTCAACTTTATTCATGGCAACTATTTTATCTTCAGCATTATAATAGATTCCATCTTTAATTCTATCTTTTGCATTCAACGATTTATTGCTCAACCACGCAACATAAGCTCCAGGATGATTAAAAACATGAGCTTCAACATTACAAAAGTAATCTGCAGAAGCAAAACTTCCACCAAGAGTTTGGTTCATAATCTTTCCTTTTGTCTTTCCCTCTGTCACAAAGACAAGCCACTTTGCATTTACTTTACAATCACTATCAGAACTACATTTGTTTGCACCTTTGCCACTAACAAGAGTGCATGTTTGGCTAACACATTCGAAATGTTTTTTATCTCCAGCACCAATGACTTGTTGCCCAGTAATGCTTGCTTCATTAATAAAGAGAACATAGACAAAAGAAAAAGCTATGACAAAAATTAAAGTTATTGATGTTGTCTTCGTAAACACAAGTGCACCTCATAAAGAGAATAACATGGAGAATATAAAAATCTTTCTTTATGAATGCTATCCCGTAACCACAGCAAGGGCTATAACACCAAGAACAGCCAAACAAACGCCAAGCATCTGGTGGCTCTTTACCTTCTCTTTGTTCACATAAACACCAAGAAGAACTGTCAAAGCAATGTAGCTCTCGCTTATAGCTGTGGCAATGGATATAGGAATTAAAGTCATAGCAAGAGCATATGCACTCCAAACGATATTATCTAAAATGCTTACCTGCAAGATAGGCTTTGCATGTCTCTTAAAATCTTTTGCAAGTTCGGATAATTTTCCTTTTAAAAGGAGGTACAATGCACAACTTATGGTGATGAGCAAATGCATGAACCAGATGGTAAACAAGGGTGCTGTTTCTAAACTGGAAACTCCTGTCAAGAAATTTGTCAATGCCATTGCAATTGTTCCAACCAAAGCTATAATCACCCCTTTCTCCAATATTCTTTTATGATAGTGTAAATGTGAAAATCTTGTCGTCACAGCAAGCACTATTCCTATGAAGATGACAAAAATTAACACACTCTGCAGCAAAGAAATCTTCTCTTTCAATAAAACAAGACTCAATCCAACAGTAAGCGGTAATTCAATCCCTAGTATAGGCTCAATGACTGCAAGCTTGCCTTCTTTCAATCCTTCAAATTCAAACAATGCTGCAAACAATGTAACAACAAAAGTAAGCATCAACAGTTGAAGTGCAAAAGGGCTGCTAAACAGAAGAGGAATATCTTTGTAAGCAAAAGGAGAAAGCATCACTGTTCCAATAAAGCAGATAAAAAAGAGCGCTTTCCATATTCCAAGAATCCGAGATGTTTTTTGAATAAAAAAATCTCCAAAAGCCCAACAGAACAAAGCAATAAAAGTAAAAATAATCCCTAGCATTTCGCACCGACAGTGCTACAGGTATCATTTCCCTTGCCGGAAACCCTGAAGCAAAGTTGATTGATACACTCCAAGTGATTGCATTGAGAATATCCGCCAGCATCAAACCAGCAATGATTTTCACCTGGTCCAAACGCCCATCCGCAGTAACCAACACCAGTATCATCGACAAAACATTGTGCATGTCTGAAAAAACCTCTCTTTGGAATAAACAAATTTATTGACTGAACAGACTTCCTAACAACTTCATCTTCTTGGATCCCATATTTGTACGCAGGCTTTATATCAAATACTTGTTGCCCAGTAATACTTAAATCTTCTTTGAAATAAACAAAGAACATGATGAATAATGCAAATGCACACATCCAAATCGTTATTGTTTTTTTATCTGCCATGTTAAACTAAATAGGGAACGAACTGACTAATAAGATATCCGGTGTAAAAGGAAACCAAGGTTGCCAAGGCTGCGACAAAAACCATTTCTCCGCCGCTCTTTACCCAGTTCCTGCCGGTAAAATGTGTCTTTCCAGCGCCAGCCAAAAACAACATTGCAAGCGAAGATATCATTGCCATCTTCATTGCAAAGGTTACTGGAACAAACACAAAAGACGACAAGGGTATGAAAGAACCAAAAATAAAAGCAAAGAACATGACGAAGCTTGCAGTAAATGCATTTTCCATTTTTCCCTTACTCAATCCAAGTTCCTCGCTGACAAGCACATCCAGCCACACGCTTCTGTTGGACGTTAATCGATGCACAATCAAATCAAGCTCTCTTCCTTTGAAACCTTTTGCTTTGTAAATATCACGTACATGATCTTTTTCAACTTGAGGCAGTCGCTTCAAATCTTCACTTTCTTTTTTTACTTCTCTTCTATAAAATTCAACCTGGCTTTTTGTACTGATATATGTTCCAAGAGCCATGGATATTGCTCCAGCAAGCATGGTTATCAAGCCAACAATAAGAATAATTTGTTTGTCTAAAGATGCTCCGACAGAACCTGCGAGCATGGTCAACGTGCTAACTAAACCATCACTCATTCCAAAGATTGCATGTCGCAAGAACTTTCCAGCAGGAGAATGTAACTGCTCATGCATCCCCTCTTCGCCTTTCCTCAAAGGCATCCTGAAAAAATCCAAACTCTTCACCATGTTTTATCTAAAATAAGTTATATTGAATATTAAAGCTTAATCCTATTTAAATTTTTTAACAAATTTCTCGATTCTTCCCAAGGCTTCCTCAATAAGCTTGTAATCAGTGGCATAGCTAAACCTCAAATAACCCTCACCAAACTTGCCAAACTCCCTTCCAGGCACAGATGCTACTTTTCCATGCCGTAAAAGATCAAAAGCGAACTTGAAGCTGTCATCAGTTAAGTGACTGATATTAGACATAGCATAAAAAGCGCCAAAAGGTTCAATAGTTTTCAATCCAATATTATTCAATCCCTTCACAATCATCTTTCTTCTTCTGTCATACTCCTTAACCATTTTCTCAGTATAACTTTGTGGCAAACTCAACGCTTTTGTGGCAACCATTTGTGAAATTGTTGGTGCACATAACGTACTGTAAATATGAATCTTGTTCATGGCTTCAATCAATCGTGTCGGACCAACTGCATACCCAACTCTGAAACCACACATCGCATAAGTTTTGCTGAAAGTATGAAAAGTAACAACATGATTTTTCATGCCATTGAAGCTTCCAATACTGTAATGCTTTTTTCCATAAATAAGTTTTCCGATCTCTTCATCACTAAAAACATAAATATCATTCTCAACTGCAATGTCTGCAATTTCTTCCAGTATTTTTTTAGACAAAACATTTCCCGTAGGATTTGCAGGAGTATTCAACAAAATTGCTTTTGTTTTTTTCTTATCAATAAGTTTTTTCAATTCGTCAGGATTGATATTCCATCCATCTTCTTCCTTTAGTTGCAGTGCAACAGGAAATGCATTAAATAATTCAAAGGTTGGCAGGTAGCCCAAAAAGCTTGGATTCGGAACGATAACTTGCTCACTGACGTCCAGACTGCACGCAGTAGCCAATAACAAGGCTTCCTGACTCCCACAAGTCACGATAATGTTATCAGGGTTCGCCTCAATGCCATTTTCTTTCTGGAGCTTTTTGACAATGGCTTCTCTCAACTCAAGCCTCCCCCCAGGAGGGCTATAGTGGTTACTTTTGTCAGCCACTTCCTTCACATAATCGATCAAAGGCTGTGGCATATTACAGTCAGGTTCGCCCGGACCAAGAGAAATAACAGACTTATCTTCAACAGCAATCCGAATCAGCTTCCCAATCACAGCGTCAGGAAGGTCTACTTCCCTCTCAGATATATGTGTCAATAAATCACCTCTAATAACATCTAAATCTGGCTTTGTTTATTTAAGCTTTCTTGTAAATAATCACTACTCAAAAATAAAAAATCAACTTGCAACGATAAGTATAAATACGAGTTTATTCTACCACTCAGAGAACAACAAGAGTCCAGCAAAAAAGAAGAAAGGGCGTGATATTCCATTCTTCCCAAAACTAAGGAGACAGCGACAAGCGTCTTCCATCATGGTCGCGGATGCAGGCAGGGGGTTTCCTATCTTTCCCTAGCACCTCTTTTCCCTCTGCCTCCTCCAAGACAAAATTTCTGTGAAATATTCTCTATATTTCCTAAAAGATATCTTTAAAAACAGGTCATAATAAATTTTCATATGTCCGAGGACGAAGACGAAGAAAAGCAAGAAAGAGATGAGGATAACAACGATTCTGGTATCTACTCTGGAGAAGAGCGTGAAGAGCTGATAGATGATGAAGATGAAATCACCGACATTGACGAAGGCTTTATGCAAGGGTACAACGAAGGCTCAGAAAAACTAAAGTGTGCTAGTTGTAAAACAAAGCTTGAAGGCGATGAAGTGATAACAAAAGAGTTCAAGGGAAAAACATATAAGTTTTGTTCTCAACACTGTCTCACTGAATTTGAAATCGACAACCAAGAAGAGGAATAATATAAAACTTCTTCAAGTTTTCTTTTAATTTTACCTACGCTAAATTCAATTTTTGAAATTATCATCTTTTAGAATATAAATAGCAATAAGAGCATCAAGTTTTCTGTTAGTATTGAAAAACTCATAAACAATAGTGCCTCTTCTCATCCTTACAAAATCCCCATCATACACCGCAAGTCCTGCTTTTACATGAGAGTCACAAAAAGAATAATCTAAAGGGTTTTCCGCATCAAATTCAAAAAGTCTTTTTTCTTCGGCACCATAAAAAGTGTCTGCACCTGCATCTTTCACGCCTTCTCTAAGCATATTCGCTAATTCTTTATCACCATCAAATCCGTGATAGATGAGATCTGGTTTGTACAATCCTCGTGTTCTCAAATTATCAAGAACAAGTCTTGCTTGATCTGGTTCATTCCCAAAAGCAAGAGTTACATCAAGAGGTATTGGTCGTATTCTTCTTGCCATCTTAAAACACAACACCAATTAAAACGCCTTTAACATCTGCAAATCTTCTTTTTCCTTTGTCGGCATCTTGGTTGTTGTCTCCCTTTGTTATTGCATACCATCCATATCCATCATTGTTAATTTCTATTGCTCTATGAACATAATTTTCTCCATTGTAAACAAAAGAAATGACATCGCCAACATGAATTTCATCTGCACTCTCTGGCACAAATTCCAATCCATTGTATCCTTCATCCAGTAAAGGCAGCATAGAGTTAGTATTCTCATATCTTGACCATCGCAAATGCTTGCCACCAAGATCAATTGCCACATTCGTTCCATGAACTGTTATCTGGTCTTCGCTCACATGATCTGAAGAAACCAAAATCTCTTTGGTAGTTTGATGAAGAATATAGTTTCCAATAAAGCTTCCAGCTAAAGCTCCTAAAATGACAGCAGATACGACCATGAATATGATTGTTCCTTTCATAGTCTTAGCCTAGAAAAACAGGTTTAAAAATGTTACTACTTGATGATGATAATAAAGAAAAGAGATTTTATAGGCATTCGTATTCTTTTCGTATTTTGAGTAACAATTCACATATAATCTCTTATTGCAAGTATCCTATGAGAAAAGTGCTGGAGGTTATAGACAAAACAAAAAGAAAAATTTATTTGACAGATGAAAGATATCAGCATATCTTAAAACATCCAGACATGCATAATCAGCTTGAAGAAATCAGAACAACCTTACAATCTCCTTCGAAGATTGCAGACTACAATATTGATGAAAATATAAAATATTATTATAAGTACTACAAGCATAAGTCCCAAAATGCCCAATACCTGCGCATCATAGTTAAATATTTAAACGGTAAGGGCTTTATTATAACAGCTTATTTTGTTGATAAAATACAATGAAAAGTACAATGCAAATTTACTACGATGAAGAAGGAGATTTCCTAGAGATTAACATGGGAGATTATACAGAAGGATACTTTAAGGACATTGGAGAAGGAATTGCTGAAAGATTGGACGAAAAAACTGGCAAAGTGACCGGCATTGCTATCCTAAGTTTCAAAAAAAGAACTGAAAATTTTAAAGACGTAAAGATTGATCTTCCAGTAAAACTTGAAATTTCTTAATAGTACTTTTCTCTCTTATCGCAGTCGTATACTCTCAAGATTCTTTGGGGCAATAGTCTCAATCCTGTAAGCCTTGTGCAAACTAGAAGCGAGATCCAAGCATCGTGAAGCTTCTCCATGCTGAATGATTATTTTTTTCGGCCGAGGATCCAAATCACCAACAAATTGCATGAGCTCATTTCTTCCAGCATGTCCTGTAAAATCAGTAATGAAATGAATTCCTAATTTTACTTCCAACTCTCTTGCTTTCCCATCATCAGTTAATATAATCTTTCTCTCTCCATCTTGTAGTCTTCTTCCAATCGTTCCTTGTCCCAAATAAGACATGAAAACCAAACTATTCTTAGCGTTGTCAGCTAACTTCTTGAAGTACTCCAAGCTCGCTCCAGCATTCAGCATACCAGCAGTTGCAACAAGAACACAAGACTCAGCGCTGTCCATAATTTGGTCTTGTTCTTTTCTGCTTCCAACTTGTTTGAAGATATCACTAAGTAAAGGATTTTCATCCTTATGGAATATAGCTCTCCTTAAATCAGCATTCATGAAATCAGGATAAGCGGTGTGGATTGCTGTAATATCCCAAACCATTCCTTGCACGTAAATAGGGAGTTTCTCTAATCTTCCTTCGCGTATTGCAGACTCAAGAACCAAAAGAACTTCTTGTGCTCTTCCAACTCCAAGCACAGGCATCAGAATTTTTCCACCTCTTGCCCTTGTTTCTTTAACAATATTCACAACATCTTCTTCTGCTTTCTTCCTCGAACCCAACACGCTTCCTTTGTCTCCATACGTGCTTTCAATCATGACAGTTTCTAATCGTGGGAATTTTGTATGCGCTTGATCAAGAACTCTTGTCTTCAAGTATTTCATATCCCCAGTGTACAAGAAATTGTGTGCACCATTACCAATGTTAAAGTGCGACATGGAACTTCCAAGGATATGCCCTGAATTGTACAGTGTCAATCGAATATCAGGAGTTATGTCAGTGACTTCTTCCCAGTCTAAGGTAATAGTGTGCTTCACCATCTCTTTGACATTCTCAACATCAAACAATGCTTTCTTTGCCTGCTTGAATGCAACACCAATAGAATCGAGGCATAAGAGTGCAGCAACGTCTCGTGCAGGCGGAGTACAGTACATTGGGCCTCTATACCCCATTTTATACAAGAAAGGAATCACTCCACAATGATCCATGTGTGAATGAGACAAGACAATCGCATCCAGCTCAGAAAGCTTGAATTCAGGACTATCGAGCATAGGATACATCCCAACGCCATCAGTTATTCCTGGATTAATTCCACAGTCGAGTAAGACATTGCTTTCAGGGGTCTGTAATAAGATGCAGCTTCTTCCAACTTGTCTTCCGCCGCCAAGCATAGTAACGCGAACCCATTCTTCTTTTTTCTCCTTTGTCCACCCATCATAAATTCTGTGTCCAACTTTGTTCAGGAATTTCTTTCTGTAATCATTATTCTGGTATAATACTCCACGAATATTTTCAATGATCTTGCTTCGTATCAATGGAGTTCTCTTGACAACAGGAACCCACAATGTTTTTTGCTTAATCTCTCGAAGAACTTCTCCTTGTTTTCCAATGACAGATCCAGGTTTCTCAGCTTCAATGACAACAATAGATCGTTGTGGATCAAAAATGACATTAGCAACTCCTGCTTCTTCAGGAGCAAGTTTTCTTATCTCTTTTTCAGCTTTCTCAATCTCCATACAAAGGCTAGGATCTGGTCGTAGCTCTATTCTCTTTTTTATCTTGCTGACAACTTGCCGTATGGAATCTCCTTTATTCAGGAAAAAATCCTTACTGGAAGTATAAAGAATAATATTTGCACCTTCAAAGAAAGTATCACTGATACTTGCATCGCTAGGTAGTTCATGTAATATCTCTTCAACAATATTTGCCATTTTTTTAAAATTCAATTAAAAGTTAACATAAAAAGAAACGATTACGCAGTGATGTTTGTATCCAATCTTTCAGCAAAGACCTTCTTCACTCCCTGTGAGGTTATGGTGTAAACATCTATTCCTTCGCCTGTAGCTGTGTCCCTCTGTATTGCGGCATTTATTGCCTTTACAGCAAGTTTTACGCCTTCGGCTACTTTCATATCTTTCTTGTAAAGTGTGTCCATGACACCAAAAGCATTCATGAATCCACTGCCATCAGTAATATAATCTTGAGATTCTATCAAGCTTCCATCAACGCCTATCTCATAGAGATGTAACCCTTCGTCATCATAACCAGCAAACAAAAATCCTGTAATCCCCAGGATAGGGCTTAATCTTCGTATGTTTTGATAAACGATAGTGGTGAGCAAGTTTGCAGTTTCTTCTGAGCTTGGTTCGTTGCCTGTTCTCACTTTCTTTAATCTTATTTCTGCCATGATAAGTTTTGAAATCAATTGAGCATCACTCACCGTTCCGGCAATAGTAACGGCCATATTTTCAGATATTGGAAAAACTTTGTTGAAAGACTTGTCCATAACTATCCTTCCAGAAGTTACTCTCTTATCAGCAGCAAGAACTATTCCATCTACGCATTTAATGCCTACAGTTGTAGTTCCTTTTCGAATGTACTCTTTTAAATCTTCATTAGTCGTCATGTATACTTCACCAAGAAGTTCTCTTTTAAGAATAAATTATCTATAGTTGGTTCATTTATAAAACTTTCTGTATCCCTAAAAGGCATCAAAATTTCAATGAACCAAGCATTCTCTCTGCAGATTGAAGGGTGGAAATCATAGCCGTTGTAGCAACAAACAGGTCTATCTCTCTTGATCTTCTTCCAACAATTTCAAAGTATTTATCATAAAGTTGTCTTTTGAATGAGCCATCATCATATTTCGCACATCCCTCTTCAAAGGTGCTTACTGCCCTTTCACAAAACTCTTCAAATCCTTTTACGCTTCTTATGTGAAAAGGTTCTGTTCTCGCGCCCTGTGCCAAATTAACAACAGGTTTATCATCAACTCTCTTGTAGGCATCTACGAATTTTCCATTGCAGACAATTGCTCTTATAGAAGAATATTCTCTTTTACCTACTTTTCTTTTTGAACGCACAAAAGGTTGTAATAAAGAAATATACTGTGCAAAGGAAAAATCATTTTTTCCAATCAACTCTTCAACATACTTAGGACTTACAATATCTTTTATACGGAACCAATCAAACACCTCCATCCTTGATCCTTTCATTCTGCCACTATCTTTGATGAGCGCACGAATTTCAGCTTCTCCTATAATACGTACACCAAGTCCTATCGCACCAAGTATTGGTTTTTGCACAAAGCGTTCTCCCCTCTCAAGCATCTCTTCAAGGTCTTTTTTATGGCCAAGACCAAGGCCTACGAGCAATGATACTGGCAAAGCCTCTTTCATTTCAGAATCATGGAATATCATGTAAGTAAAAAGTTTATTCCTAGTAACTTGCTCTTGCACATAAGTATTAATCGTTGGATGTGCTACTCTATCATCAGTTAGATTCAATACTGTTGACTCCTGTCCATCATACAATTCAAATGGAAGTTCAAACTTCTTAGCAAAAGGGACTTTTTCTGAAAGCCATTCAGAATGTGCCTTTACTGAAGAATAAAGATTATGCGAATCTAATGCAAACTTAAGCATTTTATTTCTAGTGAAAGGAACTCTTAGCAATCCTCTGAAAATAAGAGATGCAACAGGATGCTCTTCACGATATTTTTTCGCTTCATAACTCCCATCATTAACAGTTATTCTCCCATGTTTCTCTTCTAACATTGAATAAACTCTTTGAGAAACTCGATCATCACCATAAACATTTCTAAAGCCGGTCATGCCAGATCGAGAACCATTCACTTCAATAATTCTAGGAGTATTTGTTTTATCAATAATTATATCCAATCCATACAAAGACATTATTTTTCACCTTTTAATTTATTCACTTTCTTCAAAAGCATCTCGTGCAAATATAACAGCCATTAATACACAAACTGCAAACAAAGGAACCAAAGCAACAGCAGAGATAGTAACCATGTTTGGAACATAGGTTGCAAGCCCATAATCAGCTAAAATGCTCGGATAGAGGTTGTTAACATGTTCAAGGATGTCAATGATTTTTGCAAGGAATATGATGAGAAACCCAAAAAGCAAAACATTCATGCTTCCCTCAAACATACTTTTTTCATATTCTCTGCTTTTGACAAAGAAAGCTAAAGAGAGTAATATAAACAACAAAGTTATAACATCCATCCACAAAACATAAGTTTCAATTGCCATCTTACTTCAGTTTCCTCCTAGTTACCTTGACGCTTTTTCCATTCTTCTTGAAAGTTTTTTCAGAGACTAAGTCTCCAATATCATCATCAGTTGCTTTTTTTCCTTCTTCAAGTGCAGCTTCAGAAGTTTTCTTTTCAAGCCTCATCTGCATGGTTGTCACATCTTTGCTTCTTTTTGCGATGTCAGCTTCAAGAGCTTCTAAGTTTTTTCTCTTCTTGTACAGTTCTTCTTCAACAGTATGGAGCTCGGCTTCTTTTTGTTTGATTCTTTCATTTTTCTTGTTGTATGATTCTTTCACACTTTCAATTCTTCTCTCTCTTGACTCAACATCATCTTTAATATCTGCAAACTGATCTGTTTCTTCTTTCAATTGTCGTGCATCTTTCGCAAAGTCTCTCTTTAAAATCTTCAAGTTATCCAGCTCTTCTCGTATCTCTGATTCATTCATTCGTATTTTTGATAATCTGTTTTCAACTTCTCTTTCCTTACTTTCAAGCATAGTAGATCGAGGGTTCAGGTTCTTCTCCCTTCTTTGCACATCTCTCTTCATAGAAAGTATCTCAGCTTCAAGAATGTCAAGCTCCTTCTCCCTGTTCTTGACCTTTCTCATTTCCTCGTTCTTTACCTTTGATAATATCTCTTCCCTGCGTTTATCTGCTTCCTCGTTGTGCTTTCGTACAGCTTCATCAAGTTCTGCCTTTCTCTTCTTGTAATCCTCAATCTTAGAAGCTAAATCTTTATCTTTTCTGGCAATTTCAGTTTCCTTTCGAACAACATCTTTGTCACGTTTCTTGAAGCCTTCAGTTTCTGTTCCAAGGAATGCCCTTTTCTCAGAGAATTCGGCAATCAAAGCCTTCTTTTTATCTTGGAATTCAGAGAAGTTCTTGTCAATGGTCTGCTTCAAGGCATCCATTCTCACAATCTTGTTGTCAATATTCTTCTCTTTGATTTGCAATACTTTCTCCTGTGCAAAGTTCTTTGCAGCAAGGCTTCTCTCTCTTTTTGAAATTTCTTTTTCTTTCTCAAGCAAAATCTTTACTTCTGGAGCAACAATCTTTCTTGCAAATTCGTAGCGTATAGGATGCTTGCTTGATTCTTTCAGCAAGTCTTTCAGATCTTTTATTCTTTCAGCGCTTGCTTTCCTGTGAAGCTTAAACAAAACAATGAATATTGCAAGGAATATCAACGCAGTCAAAAAGCTTTTTCCAACGTCTGCGATTTCGCCTGAAAAGTAAGAGAAGGTATCAACCAAGTAAGGAAGTAGCATCAAAACAATAATAGTATACACCCTGTTTATCCTTAGTTTTCCTAATGCATCTTCGCCTTTTTTCTTTCTAAGAATAAGCCACATGAACCCGGCAATCAGCAATAATAGCACAACTACGTACTTCTGGATTGATGCGAGTATCTCAAGGACCATGTATATCACTACTCTAGAGTGTTATCAAAATCTATAATCAAGAGTATATAAGATTTTCTGAACGTTATTTATAAATAGACTATATTTTTTGGTTGGAAGCAGGTCTTTGCACAAAAATCAATTATTCAGGCATCTCACTCTCAATACAACAAAAAAATAAACTATTGACTAAAATAAAATCATCTTCTCTTTTGGCGTCTCTTGTAATAGCCTTGAACGAATCCTCAAAAAATCACAGGACTAAGAAAGACTTCTATCAAAGCTCCGACAATCAGGAATAAAATAGCAAGCATAACCAGCCAGGAAGCATCCTTGACTATTTTCATGTAATCCTTATCAAACAAATCGTGCTTGATGACTGCAACTGAAATAATTCCACCAGCAAGTCCGGCAAGAAAATAAGAAACAATTTCAAATATCCCATGAGACATATACCCAAAGAAACCATAGGCAAAATTTCCCACAAATGAGCCCAACAACGCTCCTCCAGCCAATCCAGAAACCATCGCCATAGACTGTTTGACATAAACGCCAATTGCAACAGCAAGTATGGAAGCATTCCAGGTAAGCACAAATATCGCACCAGCACCAAAGAAAAATGAAAACAAAAAGCTGAAGATTAAAACCCTTAAGTTATGGGAAAACAAAATAGGAAGAACATCAGGCTGTACAATTCTTCCACTTATGACTTCTCGCACAAGATCCACTTCTCTGTGTTGTGCTGCAAAAACGCTTGCAGAGGCAACATCAGACAAGACTAAATTCCAGAATGAAAATGCAATGCACATACCAATGAATAATGCAACAAAAGCCTTGATTGCTTTCTCATGCTCTTTAAGTAAACTCTTTTCTCCTTTAGACCGGGAAGTTTTCAATTCTTCAAAGTCGATAATCTTGTACATCAAAGGCACCGCAGCAATGACTGTAATAAAAACTGCAAGATTTGCTATTCTTCCCTGAAACAGCCAAACATCAAAAATAACTCCAAGAGAAGCATACAGCATACCAATGAGAAAAACAACAAGTGGATGTCGCTCCGCATTGTCCTCTCTTATCAAAGATTCAAACACCATCTTTTATCTTAAGCTAATACAAAAGCCTATAAAAAAGTTCCGTAGCCCATTTCCCACAAAAAAGTCAAACGACACCTTTAAAAATGAATTGTATAAAAAAGAAATAAAAGGTTGTCAAAATGGAACCGACAAACAACGCAGTCCCTAAGCATGTAGCCTTGATTCTTGATGGCAACAGGCGATTTGCAAAACGTCTCATGATGAAGCCATGGAAAGGTCATGAGTGGGGAGAGAAAAAAGTAGAAGAACTTCTTACATGGTGCAAGGAACTCGATATCAAAGAGCTAACGCTGTACACTTTTTCACTTGAAAATTTTGACAGACCAAAAAAAGAATTTGACTATCTGATGAAAATTTTCAGAGATGGATTCACAAGAATAAAAAATGATCCACGTTTGGAAGAAAATAACATCAAAGTAAATTTCATCGGCAAAATGGAAATGTTCCCAAAGGATCTTTTCGATGCAATGAAAGCTCTTGAAGAAAAAACAAAAAACAATTCAAAATACATAATGAACTTCGCAATGGCGTATGGCGGCCAGGATGAAATAATTGACGCAGTAAAAAAGATAGCAGAAAAAGTAAAGTCTGGTAAGCTGGACATAAAAGAAATAAACAAAGAAACGTTCGAGCAAAATCTGTACATGAAAGCTCGTCCGGACATGATTATTCGCACTGGCGGAGAAAAAAGATCCTCCAATTTTCTCCCTTATCAGTCTGCATATTCAGAATGGTTCTACGTGGAAAAAATGTGGCCTGAATTCGAGAAGGAAGACTTGATAGCATGCCTCAAAGAGTACTCGCAAAGGCAGAGACGCTTTGGAAAGTAACACTAACTTTATAACCTAATTCTTATTATTCTCTCAAATGGCAAAAAAAGAGTCTCCTTTCAGCGAGCATACGTTAGACTTGATTAAAGGCTTCACGCTTGAAAACATTGAAAAATTTGGAAAAGCAAATGCTGGTGCAATTCTCGGCAAGATTTTAGGGGAAAATAATGACCTAAAAACAAAAATACAAGAATTAAAAAAAGAAATAGATACAATAATAAAAAATTACTCAAAACTGACAAAAAAAGAATTCACAGAACTGCATGCAAAATACACCGCACATCTGACAAATCTTCCAAAGAAAGAACAAAGAAAAAATTTGCCTGAATTAAAGCATACAAAAGAATATATCTTAAGATTTGCACCTTCACCATCCGGACCAATCCATATAGGAAGAATGATTCCATTGTTACTCAACAGCGAATATGCAAAAAAGTACAATGGTAAATTCATCTTACGTATAGAAGATACTGATCCAAGCAAAGTTTCTCTGGATATTTACAAGTTAATAGAAGAAGATACACGATGGCTGACAGGAAATAAAATTTCAGAAATTGTCATACAGTCTGACAGAATAAATGATTACTATAAGCACGCACAGGAATTAATCGATAAAGGACACGCATATGTGTGTACATGTCAGCCTGAAGACTGGAAAGAATTTGTGCAAAAGAAAATGGCATGCCCAGACAGAGATCTTCCCATAGAAGAGCAAAACAAAAGATGGCATGGCATGCTCAAAGACTGGAAGGAAGGCAGAGGAGTGCTGAGAATAAAAACAAATATGGCACATCCTAATCCTGCAATACGGGACTGGCCAGCGTTCAGGATCACAGAAGACGAACACCCAAGACAAGGAAAAAAATATCGTGTATGGCCACTCATGAATTTCTCAGTCGCAGTTGACGATCATGAATATGGATTAACGCACGTCATTCGTGGAAAAGATCACTTAACAAATGCAGACAGACAAAAATACTTGTTTGATTATTTTAAGTGGTCAACTCCAGAGTATATTCACACGGGAAGAATAAACTTTGAAGGTATTGACATCTCAGCATCAGAATTCAATCGCGATATCAAAAACAAAAAATATTCAGGCGTTGATGATCCAAAACTTCCAACAGCCGCAGCATTCAGGCGTCGTGGTTTATTGCCAGAAGCATTCATTCGTTACATTCACGAGCTCGGTCCTTCGAAAGTTGACAAGACAGTTGGCTATGAAGAATTCATGCAGACAATTTATGCTTTCAACCGTGCATTAATAGAGAAAGACGCAAACAGGTACTTCATCATTGAAGATCCAATCCAAATTGAAATAAAAAATATGCCGGACATCAAGGCAGAACTTCCATTGCATCCTGATTTTCCAGAGCGAGGAACAAGAAAATTTCAGAAGTCAAATAAATTCTACATTGAAAAAAAAGACAAGCCTCTCAAAGATAAGAATTATAGGTTAATGCATCTTTGTAACTTTTCTGGCAAAGACTTAAAATTCATATCCCAGCATCCCGACCAATCATTAGATACAAAAGCAGTACATTGGCTTCCTGTTACAGAAAAACCAATAAAAGTCAAAGTGATGATGAGCCATGGGAATGACATTGAAGCCCTTGGCGAGCCTGGACTAAAGCATCTGAAGCCAGAAACAATAGTCCAATTTGAAAGAAAATTCTTTGCAAAGTTTGACCATCAAGAAGGCAACACGTATGTTTTCTATCAGACACACAAGTAGAGGGATGTGTAAAGTTAATTAATGGTATTTTTTACTGACTGAATCTTTAGGTTTGTGTTTTATGTGGTTTTTACAGCTTCTGGATGGTTTTTCTCTTTTTTTCA
>Ga0209515_10001425_pt1 | contig 40302 bp, 48 predicted proteins | sample Subgroupgradi54m_FD_187454 | JGI IMG/M metagenome (GOLD analysis project Ga0209515, IMG submission 187454) | Subsurface groundwater microbial communities from S. Glens Falls, New York, USA - GMW60B uncontaminated upgradient, 5.4 m (SPAdes)... ... | reverse complement strand
AACGGATAAATTCGATTCGGCGACAGCGGCCGGAAATACACGAATGTCCACTTCACCCTTCTCGGTAAACTTGACGGCATTGCCAACAAGATTCAACAACACCTGGCGCAGATGTGTCGGGTCGCCGAGCAAAACGGGTGGCACCTCGGGTGAGATATGCAGCATCAGGCGCAGCCCCTTGGCATGCGCTTGCGAGTGGAACAAATCGACGGTTTCGTGCAACAGCTCATAAAGATTGAATTCGGTCGACTCAATCGAGAGCTTGCCAGCTTCGATCTTCGAAATATTCAACACGTTATCGATAAGGGACAATAACGTCCGCGAAGACGAAACAATGGTATCGAGATACTTTCCTTGGAGCGGTGACAACGGCGTCTGCATGAGCAGATGGCTCGTCCCAACGACGCCGTTTAGCGGTGTACGCAACTCATGGCTCATATTCGCCACGAATTCGCTTTTTGCCTGATTCGCCTCTTCGGCGCGCCGTATCGCCTCATTAAGACGACGAACCAACAGTGAAAAGAACAGCGGCAGAACCACCAAGCCTATCATCAGCCCTGAGCTGAGTTCAGGGTTTCCATGCCAAAAGTTGCTTGTAGCGAAAAGCACGCCGAAACCGACGATATTCAACCCCATGCATAGATAAAGATACGGCAGTCCGTATCGGAATCCGTTACCAGTGCAAACCCACAGATAGGCGACGTATAGAACCGAGCCAGACGGACCAGCCAGATACATGCATCCGGTCGTGACACCAATGTCTGTTGCCATCGTAATGGTATGGCGCACAGGAGACCGTTGTGGCGAACGGTGGATGACATACAGCAACACCAAGTGCACAAAAAGATACGAACCGGTAAGAAGCAGTGCCCAACTGTGTGCTGCACCGTTCCATATCCTATCGACCAGGAGATAGGAGATGACAAGCACCAGAATCAGAACTCCAAAAATCCGTTGCTCGAACTCGTCTCCCCCGCGACGTCGCTCCTGTAAATACTTTGATTTCAGCGCAGTTGCGAAGTTTATTAATCTGGACACAGCCGGCATTCCTTGAACAATAGCGGATGAAAAAAGTTTAGCCCAAGCAACCGCCCGCACAATCTGCGGGCGGTTGCTAAAGGACCGATGAACGCGGTTATCAAAAACCCTGCCTTTCTCTACGCAGCAACGCGCTGTACCAGTCCGTTCTCCATCGTTTCTGCCGCCACGTCCATATCTGACCGCTTGCCCTGGGCGCGGACGAGCCGCTTCATCATCCGTAAATCGCGCCCCGTCAGCTTCATGACCGCATCTACCCATATCCTCGCATTCGAAAGCAACATTTGGCGTGTGATGGGCAAGTAATCGCGTTTCACGTGCTGAAGCGCCCGATATGTGTTCCACGACCTTTTTTGGCCGTCTAACAGATCGTAAACTGCACGGCGCCCTTCCCCTTTGTCTACGAGGATGTCAATCAAACCAAGCGCATGGAGATCCTCGGCCGTGTGAAGTCCGCCTTCTCGGATTATCTTTTCCGCAATCCGTGGGCCAACGCGTCGCGCCATCAAATAAAAGCCGCCCAGGCCGGGAATCAAATTAAACAGGACCTCTGGAAAACCTAAACGAATTCCTCGTTCGGCGATGATGACGTCACTGGATAACGCCAGCTCAAACCCCCCACCAAGCGCCTCTCCTTCCAGTAACGACACGGTTACGGTTTCCGGCATGCTGACGAAGTTATGCATCACATTTATGCAGTCTTCAATGTAGCGAGTCAACATCGCCCGATCCTTATTTTCGGTCGTCGCCTGAAACAGACTCAAATCGCCGCCGAGACTGAAGACCCCACGGCTCTCGGAAGCGTAAACGATGCAACGCGGATTCGTTGCACTGAACTTGGAGGCCTCGGTAAGGCATCTCTGAAACGACAACATGTCGCGAACCAGGCCCCACGTGAAGCACGGTCGCGGCCTGACATCCATCGACATGAATATTGCTTCTCCGTCCGCATCCCGTTCTATCGACAAGTTCTCGTACTGTTGGTTTTCCAGTAAAAAGGCTGGTGTAGTTTGCATGACGACATTCTCCTTTGCTTCGTTAAAATAACCCGTCTGGCAGTACGGGGTTCCTTAAGCTACGTGGCAAAAAATGCTTGCCATGTCACTGTCCTGTGACGAGACGACTTTTCATTTCCATAAGGCCCGCTTCCATGAGGCTCAGGTTGCTTCGATGAAAACGGCTGACGGCTCGATGACCCGGCATAGACGTCTATACCGGCCGATCGAGACGACGTTAATAAATCAGGGGAAGTGCGGACAAATTACTCGGCGGGATGACCATCGCTTATCCTCCTTGATCGGCGTTTTCTTCGAATAACTCAATTTATCCTACAGCAGACACGGTACAACACAAGACGAGTGCGCCTTTAGCCGAGACCGTATGATAGTCAAGCTTATGTCTGAACTTTGAAGGCGAGGGTACTGAGGTAAACACCTGAGACACGGCGACTTGCGGCAACGAATGGGAGCGACTACGCGGCCCGACAACGAGTGAAAACGTCTTTAGAAATCAAGGCGCCTGCTCGACCACCCGTCGGTGGACCAATTACCCGCGCACTACAGAACGACGCTGGCACGTGCGCACAGATTGCGCCATTCGCTTTCCGGCAGATCCAGGACCTCATGGAACGGCCGCGGTGAGTCGATACCGATGCCCTGGCCGTAATCCACGCCGCTCAACTTGAGCTTCTCGAAAATCTCGGCGGTCTCGACCGATTCGGCAATGGTGGTGAGCTCCATGACGTGCCCGATCTGGTTGATTGCCTCGACCATGGCGTAGTCCACCGGATCCTCGGTGACGTCGCGCACGAAATCGCCGGCAATCTTGAGATAGTCGACCGGCAGGCTTTTGAGATAACCGAACGACGACAATCCGCTGCCGAAGTCGTCAAGCGCAAAGCGACAACCCATCTTCTTCAGGCGCACGATGAAATCCCGGGCGCGCGCGAGATTGGCGATCGCCGCGGTTTCGGTGATCTCGAAACAGATCATCGTCGGCGCAATGTGGTAGCGCACGAAACATTCGATCACGTACTCCAGGAACTGCTCATCGCCCAGCGACTGGCCGGAAAGATTGATCGCGATGGTGTCGTTCCCCGAGCAGCGGTCCATCAACGCGCAGCGCTCCAGTAACCCGAACACATTCTCTATTACCCATCGATCGATGGCCGGCATCAGGTGATAACGCTCTGCCGCGGGAATAAACGCCGCCGGCAACACCAGGTCTTTCTCGCGCATGCGCAGCAGAATCTCGACAAAACGTCCCGTTGGCTTCGTGTCCGCATTCAACGGAACGATGGATTGGCTGTACAGTTCGAAATTGTTGGTTTCGAGTCCTTGGCGCAGACGATGGACCCACTGCATCTCGCCCTGGCGTTGTGCGAGCGCCGTATCGTCGGGCTGGTATAGGTGAATCCGGTTGCGGCCCTCGTCCTTGGCCACGTAGCAGGCGGAATCGGCGGCGGCGAGCACGTCGGTTAAATTTCCGCTCTCGGTCGTGATCGGCACTAACCCGATCGATACGCCAATCTCGAAACTGCGCTGCTGCCAGACGAAGCGGAAATCTTTTATGAATTGGCGCAAGCCGTCGGCGATCCGACGCGCCTTGTCAACCGAACAGCGTTCGAGAATGATGCCGAATTCATCTCCGCCCAGGCGCGCGAGCACATCGGAGGAGCGGATCTCGCGTGCCAGATGATGCGCCAACTGCTTGAGCAGCTCATCACCGGCAATATGTCCGCATGTATCGTTCACGATCTTGAACTGATCGAGATCGAGATAGAGCAAGGCGTGATCGACGTTTTCCGAACGCGCGGTTTCGAGCACGGCCTTGAGCCGTTCCTCGAACTCACGCCGGTTGAGCAGGCCCGTCAGCGGATCGTGAGACGCCAGGAACGCCATGCGGCGCGCCATGCTTTGTAACTGGGAGACGTCGTGAAATACGACCACGGCGCCGATGATGGAACCGTCACGGTCGCGGATGGGCCCGGCGGAATCCTGAATTTCGATGCGCGTGCCCTCGCGGCTCACCAGCAAGTGATGGCCATCGTGTCGCAGGCCACGGCCGTCGCGCAGGCAGTCGGTAATCGGATATTCGTGCAGCGCTTCGATGCTCTCGTCCCACAGGCGAAACACCTTGTCGAGCCCGCGCCCGCGCGCGGCATCGCGATTCCAGCCGGTAAACTGTTCGGCCACCGAGTTCATGTAGACAACGTTTGCATCCGCATCGGTGGTGATCACACCATCGCCGATCGACTCAAGGGTAACTTGGGCGCGGACTTGTTCCAGATACAGCGCATCTTCGGCGCGGCACTTTTCACTCTCACGCGCGACGGTCAGCGCCTCGGCCATCGCATTAATACCCACCTCGAGCCGCCCCAGTTCACCGCTGGAGTGCGGTGGTACGCGGCTGTCGAGGTCGCCGTCGCGAATGCGTTCTACGGTGGTGGTAAGCGCAAGAATAGGTTGGATCACCCCACGGGCCATGCGCTGCGCAAAAATCACCGTGACGCCCAGGCCGGCCAGAACCAGCAGCAGACTATTAACCAGAAGCTGGATTTGTTGCAGCTCTGTCGTGCGCAACGATACTTCGACCGATACCCATCCGATCTGACGGCGCGGCTGGTCGCTCGTCGGGCGGCGGCCTTCCAAGTCATTCTGCAAGGGCTCAAATACTACTTCGCTCTGGTATATCGGCGCACGAAACACGTACGTCGCCGGAGCAGGGCCAGGCTCTTCAGCGCCCATTGCGCGCACCAACACCGCATTGCGCATATCGGTAAGCGTCACGACCAGCACATCGGGCTCGGTCAGCGCCGCTTTCGCGAGATTGGAGAGAATGGCACGGTTGCCGGAGATCATTCCGTACTCGCACGCCGGTGCCAGTCCACGCGCCAGCGCCTGACCGCGGTATTGCAACGCCCCATCCAGATCGTGCAGGCGCGTGAAGACAAAGTGCAGCGAAATCACCAGCACAATGACGGTCAATGGCGCCAGCGCCAGAAACAGTACGCGAGTTTGAATTCCCCAGTTCTTCATTACCCGTTCTTATTGAGTTATTTGCGCGAACGGAATCAGCGGCGGCTTTTTTTGCCGGTTCTGCCCTTCGCCCATCGCACCGCGGTTCCTAAACGAAACCCGAGGCGCCGCGCAGCATTGCCTTCGCGCACAGCAATCTCAACCAATCCGTTGGAATTCACATACCAAAAGGCTCCGCTCCGCCGAGCCTTACTAAACACCTTTGCGTACGGCAGTTTGTGGCGGCCCACCTGCAGGCAATGGTCTTTCGTTGCGGTGTCGCCGCGTAGCCCTGTAACCCCATTGCCGTAGTGGTCAATATACAGCACCGCCGCCAAATCTGCCGGCCAGGCCGGCGTCACGAGCGAGATCGGTTCATGTTCGGGCAACTCTCCGCATGCCAACCGCGCGGCACTCGGCGCGAACAGATCGCGTCCGTGGAAACTGTCCGACAGGGGTGTGGCCGGCCGCCAACGGATCTCGAAACATTCCAACTGCCGTGCCCGATTTGCCAGCACCGAGAACAGGCCATTGTCCGGTCCGACGTACCAGCGGCCGTCCGCCCGCACCATCACCGGCGCGCGCGCCCCGCCGACACCGGGGTCGACGACACACAGGAATACTGTTGCCTCCGGAAATTCGCGTGCATAGGCCGGCAACAGATACGCCCCGGCGCGCACATCGAAATTCGGCACAGCATGAAACAAATCGACAACCGGAACGCCGGGGGCGTACTGGGCGAAAACCGCGTGGAGCTGGCCAACGTACGGATCGGCAACGCCAAAGTCGGTGAAGAGAACAATCATGTCTGAAGATCCAAAGGATACTTCCAGCCAGACTAAACCCGGCCACAAATAAAAACGCCGGCAGCAAGCCGGCGTTTTTATTCAGTCAATGCAGAAACCGTTACTCCTTGGCAGCCTTGGCTTCACCCTCGGCCTCGGCCTTGGGGTTACGATCCACCAGCTGGATCACCGCACGCGGAGCTGAATCGCCCGGACGGAAACCCATCTTGAGAATACGCGTATAACCGCCCGCACGGCTCTTGAAGCGCGGACCCAATTCGTCGAACAGCTTGCCGACGATTTCGCGATCGCGCAGACGCGAAAACGCAAGTCGACGGTTAGCGAGCGTGGGATTCTTGCCCATCGTAATAAGCGGCTCGGCCACACGCCGCAGCTCTTTTGCCTTCGGCAAGGTGGTTACGATGTGCTCGTGGCGCAGGAGTGAGACCGCCATGTTGCGAAACATCGCAGCACGGTGGGCGCTGGTGCGGTTTAATTTGCGACCGCTATTTTGGTGACGCATAGATACCTTCCGTTAACAGACTACAGCGGCGAGCCGGAACCGGCTTCGCTCATTTTTTCTTTCAACTGGGCCGGCGGCCAGTTCTCGAGTTTCATACCAAGTGACAGACCGTGCTGCGCGAGCACGTCCTTGATCTCGGTCAGCGACTTCTTACCGAGGTTCGGAGTCTTCAGCAACTCGAACTCGGTACGCTGGATCAGGTCGCCGATATAAAAAATGTTTTCGGCCTTCAGACAATTGGCCGAACGCACGGTCAATTCAAGATCATCGACCGGACGCAGCAACATCGGATCCATGTCCGGCTGCTTCTTTTCTTCGGCCTTGGTCTCGGGCGTCTTGAGGTCAACGAACACCGAAATCTGATCCTGCAGGATATTGGCGGCGCGACGCACTGCTTCTTCCGGATCGATGGCACCGTTGGTCTCGATATCGAGCACGAGTTTGTCGAGATCGGTACGTTGCTCAACACGGGCATTTTCGACCGCGTACGACACGCGACGGATCGGGCTGTACGAGGCATCGAGCTGCATCACGCCAATGGCGCGGCTGCTCTCCTGCGGACGCGCCGTGACCGGGGCATAACCACGGCCACGCGTCACTTTCAGCTCCATGCTGATCGTCGCTTCCTTCGTCAGGGTGGCGATCACATGCTTCGGATTCACGATTTCGACATCATGCTCAAGCTGGATGTCCGCAGCAGTGACCACACCGGGGCCCTTCTTGCTGAGCTTAAGCGTCGTTTCCTGGCGGCCGTGCAGCTTGATCGCCAACGACTTGAGGTTGAGCAGGATTTCAATAACGTCTTCCTGCACGCCTTCGATCGTGGAGTATTCGTGTAACACGCCGTCGATTCTGGCTTCAGTAATCGCAGCACCCGGCATCGACGACAGCAGAATGCGGCGCAGCGCGTTACCGAGGGTATAACCGAAACCGCGTTCAAGCGGCTCCAGCGTCACCTTCGCATGAGTCGAGGACAACGTCTGTACCGCAACGTGCCGCGGCTTCAAGAAATCGGTTGCGGAACTCTGCATAAGAGAAAGACCTCGTTTCTAGCCCGTTTTCCGTAAGGTTCCCATCCTGAGGAACCCGCTAGTAAAACCGAACTGCTTAACTAATTACTTCGAGTACAACGCCACCACGAGACTTTCATTGATCTCGGACGGCAGATCGCTGCGCTCCGGCACGGCCTTGAATATACCTTTCATGGCCTTGGTATCGACGTCCAGCCATTCCGGAAAACCGCGCTGCTCGGCGGCCTCGAGCGCTGCCTTGATGCGCAGCTGCTCCTTGGAGTCGTTCGATATTTCGATCACGTCGCTCGCACGTACGCCAAAGGACGGAATGTTGACGCGCTTGCCGTTTACGACCACGGCATTGTGACGCACCAACTGACGCGCCTCGGAACGCGAGACACCAAAACCCATGCGATAGACCACGTTATCCAGACGCGATTCGAGAAGCTTCAACAGGCCTTCACCGGTCGAGCCCTTGTGACGCGCGGCTTCATCGTAATAGTTACGGAACTGCTGCTCCTGCACGCCGTAGATGCGACGCAGCTTCTGCTTTTCACGCAGCTGCTTGCCGTAGTCCGACGGACGACCGCGGAACTGGCCGTGCTGGCCAGGCGCATAGGCGCGCTTCTCCACCGGACATTTCTCGGTGAAGCACTTCTCGCCTTTGAGGAACAGCTTGCCGCCTTCACGACGACACTGGCGGCATTTCGAATCGGTATAACGTGCCAAGGTAAACTCTCCGGATTGTTACGGTCTAGACGCGCCGGCGCTTGGCCGGACGACAGCCGTTGTGCGGCATCGGCGTCACATCGAAAATGTTGGCAATTTCGTAACCGAGTGCATGCAGCGCACGTACCGCTGATTCACGTCCCGGTCCCGGGCCCTTCACACGCACTTCCAATGCACGCACGCCGTATTCCTGCGCCACGCGGCCAGCCTTGTCGGCTGCCATCTGGGCCGCGAACGGCGTGCTCTTGCGCGAGCCTTTAAAGCCGGCGCCACCGCAAGTCGCCCAGGACAGGACATTGCCCTGGCGATCGGTGATGGTGATGATCGTGTTGTTAAACGATGCGTGGATGTGCGCCACGCCTTCGGAAACATTTTTCTTGACGCGCTTCTTGACTGCTTTGGGCGCGCCGGACTCTGCAGTCGTTTGTTTTTCAGTTGCCATGCTTTAGCCTTTAATCGCCTTTCGGCTTACCCGTTCCGCGGACGATGCCCTTACGCGGACCCTTGCGGGTACGGGCATTAGTTTTGGTACGCTGCCCGCGCACGGGGAGACCACGACGATGACGCATTCCGCGATACGTGCCGAGATCCATCAATCGCTTGATGTTCATGGAGATCTGGCGGCGCAGGTCACCCTCGACCGTATGCTTCGCGACTTCGCCACGAATCTTGTCGACTTCCGCCTCGGTCAGGTCTTTGACCTTGGCCGTAGGCTGGATGCCAGTGGCCACGCAAATCTTGCGCGCGCGCGTGATGCCGATACCGTAGATGGACGTAAGCGCCACCCAGATATGCTTCTGATTCGGGATATTAATACCTGCAATACGGGCCATTAAGCCTAATCTCCGTCACTTACTCTGTCGCCTACTTAAGTTCGGCGCGGTCCGCGGAAAAGCGCGAAAGTGTACTTTTCCGACCCTTTAAAATCAAGCTGTTATTAGCAATCCAGCAAACCCGAACACGGTTTACCGCGCTTGAGACTGACTTATCAGCCTTGGCGTTGCTTATGCGTCGGGTCCGAGCAAATAACCCGTACCACACGCTTGCGCCGGCACGATCTTGCAGTTGCGGCACATTTTCTTCACTGATGCTCTTACTTTCATGCCAAAGCCCTCAAACTGGTACCCAAAAAACCGGCGCCCGATCGAGGTACGCCAAGCGAACCCCGACCTACATTCAATTAATTACCGCGACAGACCCATGCCGCCGCCACCGGTCAGATTCGCCTTTCGCAGAAGGCTCTCGTACTGGTGCGACATCAGGTGTGCCTGCACCTGGGCCATGAAATCCATACATACCACCACCACGATCAACAGCGAGGTACCGCCAAAATAGAACGGCACCTGCCACTGCACGATCATAAACTCCGGCATCAGGCAGACCAACGTTACGTAGACCGCCCCGCCCAACGTCAGGCGCGACATCACGCCATCCATATAACTCGCCGTCTGCTCGCCTGGACGAATACCGGGGATAAATGCACCCGACTTCTTCAGGTTCTCGGCCGTTTCTTTCGGGTTAAAAATAATCGCCGTATAAAAGAAACAGAAGAAAATAATCGCCGCCGCATACAGCACGACATAAATCGGCTGACCCGGCGAGAGCGTGGTGGCGATATCCTGCAACCATTGCGGTCCCGACTGACCGAACCAATTCACCACCGTCGCCGGCAACAGAATGATCGATGAAGCAAAAATCGGCGGAATCACGCCTGCCATGTTGATCTTGAGCGGCAAATGACTTGTCTGCCCGCCCATCACCTGGCGCCCAACCTGGCGCTTGGCGTAATTCACCGTGATCCGGCGCTGCGCGCGTTCAACAAACACAACAAACGCCGTCACCAGCATCACCAGCGCCAGGATGACCAGCACCTTGATCGGCGTGAACTGGCCCTTTTCCGTCAGCGTCAACGTCTGTGCGATCGCGCGTGGCAAGCCGGCCACGATACCGCCAAAAATAATGATCGAGATACCGTTGCCAATACCACGCTCGGTGATCTGTTCACCGAGCCACATGATGAACATGGTGCCGGTCACAAGCGTAATCACGGTCATTACCTTGAACCCGATACCCGGGGTCATCACCAGGTCCGGCTGGTGCTCAAACGCGATCGCAATACCGAGCGCCTGGAACAACGCCAGCAACACGGTACCGTAACGCGTGTACTGCGTAATCTTGCGTCGCCCCGACTCGCCTTCCTTGCGCAACTGTTCCAGCTGCGGAATGACGTTCGACATCAACTGCATGATGATCGAGGCCGAGATGTAAGGCATGATGCCGAGCGCGAATACCGAAAAGCGCCCCAACGCACCACCCGAGAACATATCGAACAAACCGACAATCGAGCTGTTACTGCCACCGAACAACTTGGCCAGCGCGGCCGGATTGATGTTCGGCACCGGGATGTACGTACCGATGCGGTAAACGATCAACGCGCCGAGTACAAAGAACAGCCGCTGGCGCAGGTCGGCAAACTTGCCGAAACCGGAAGCTCCCGGCATGCGCGCTGCGGGTGTGTTCATTACGCCTCTACCTTACCGCCGGCCTGAGCGATCGCCGCCGCTGCGCCCTTCGTGGCCTTAATGCCCTTGAGCGTCACGGCACGTTCAATCTTGCCAGACAGAAATACTTTGGCGCGCTTGGTTTCAGCGGAAACGATATTGGCCGCCTTGAGCACCGCCAGATCGACCTCGGCACCCTTTAATTTGTTCAGATCGGACAGGCGCACTTCAGCGCTTTCACGCGCCATCGCGGAGTTGAAGCCGCGCTTGGGCAGACGACGCTGAATCGGCATCTGACCGCCTTCGAAACCGACCTTGTGATAACCACCGGCGCGGGCGTGCTGACCTTTGTGGCCCTTACCGGAGGTCTTACCGAGACCGCTACCGATACCACGGCCCAAACGCTTAGGGGCAGTCTTGGCACCCGAAGCAGGCTTGAGAGTATTCAGACGCATACGCATCAGGCTTCCTCGCACTTAACCATGTACTGCACCTTGTTGATCATGCCGCGCACTGCCGGTGTATCCACCAGCACGCGCGAGTCTTCACGCTTGCGAAGGCCCAGACCGCGCACGGTCTCCATATGACCGTTCTTGCGGCCAAACGGGCTCTTCACCAACGTCACTTTAATTTTTTTCTCGGCCATGGCGTATGCTCCTCGGCGATTAGCCGGTGATCTCTTCAACCGTCTTGCCGCGCTTGGCAGCAATCCGGGATGGCGAACGTACGCGCAGCAGGCCATTGATCGTCGCGCGCACCACGTTGACCGGGTTGCGCGAACCGAGGCACTTGGCCAACACATCCTGCACACCGGCGACTTCAAACACCGCGCGCATGGTACCACCGGCGATGATGCCGGTACCGACCGAGGCCGGCTTCATAATGACTTTCGCGGCGCCATGTTCGGCCTTGACCGCGTGAAACAGGGTCGGGCCTTTGAGCTCGACCTTGACCATATTACGACGGGCATTTTCCATCGCCTTCGCGACGGCAAGCGGCACTTCGCGCGACTTGCCGCGACCGATACCGACGCGACCAGCGCCGTCACCGACGACGGTGAGCGCGGAAAAGGCGAAAATGCGACCACCCTTCACTACCTTCGCTACGCGCCGCACACTTACCAACTTCTCGAGGAAGTTGTCTGCGCGCTGTTCGCTTTCAAATTGGGGCTGTGCCATGACTATTAGTTTCCCGGGCCTTTAGAACTGCAATCCGTTTTCGCGCGCGGCGTCTGCTAACGCCTTCACACGGCCGTGATATTGGTAACCCGCACGATCGAATGCCACGCGCGTGACGCCGGCGGCCTTCGCCTTTTCCGCAATGCGCTTACCGATCAGTTTGGCGGCTTCGACATTGCCGCCGCTCTTCACGCTGCCGCGCACTTCTTTCTCGATCGTCGAGGCCGCCGCCAGTACTTTGGAGCCGGTGGCATCAATGATCTGCGCATAGATATGTTGCGGCGTGCGAAAGATGCACAACCGGTCGGTGCCAATGCGCGCAATGCGCCGACGGATACGGCCGGCACGACGCAAACGTTTCTGGTCTTTGCTCATCATAATTAATTCCGCCGCTACTTCGCGTTACTTCTTTTTGGCTTCTTTCTTGACGATGACCTCGTCGACATAACGCACACCCTTGCCCTTATAAGGCTCCGGTGAACGATAGTCGCGGATCTCCGCCGCCACTTGACCGACCAATTGCTTGTCGGCGCCGCTTACAACAATGTTCGTCTGGTCCGGGCACACGACCGTGATGCCGGCCGGAACGTCATACGCAATCGGATGCGAGTAACCGAGCGTCAGGTTGAGCTTCTTGCCCTGCACCGCGGCGCGGTAACCGACGCCGATGATGGTGAGCTTCTTCTCGAAACCCTTCGCTACGCCCTGCACCATGTTATTTACGAGCGCCCGCGTGGTGCCGGAAACGGCACGTGCCAGACCCGAGTCATTGGTGCGCTCGAATTTAAGGAAGGCACCCTCTTGCATCACTTTCACGCACGGATGGATCGTGTGTTCGAGTGCGCCCTTGGGGCCTTTGATGCTGAGCTTGTCGGCATTGAGTTTGATCTCAACACCGCTCGGCACAGCTACTGGATTTTTAGCGATACGTGACATGGCATTCTCAGATTTTCGAGCGCAGTCTTAAATTCGGTCTTACGATACGATGCACAGCACTTCGCCACCGAGATGCGCCTTACGCGCTTCGCGATCGCTCATGATGCCCTTGGAGGTGGAAATAATCGCCACCCCGAAACCACCTTCCACACGCGGCAACTTCTCGCTACCGGCGTACACGCGCAGTCCCGGTTTGCTCGCGCGCTGAATGCGCTCGATGACCGGAAGTCCAGCGTGATACTTGAGCTTCACTTCCAACCAGGCGCGGCTGCCTTCGACGGCTTCGCTGACGCCCTCGATGTAGCCTTCGCTCAGCAACACCTTGGCAATCGCGCGCTTCACCTTGGAAGCCGGAATGCGCACGCTGACCTTCTCGGCCTGGAGGCCGTTACGGATACGCGTCAGCATGTCGGAAATCGGATCGGTATTCATAGATAGCCTCTATTCCAGCTCGCCTTCACCAACTGGCCTTTAAAATCCCGGGCACTTCGCCCTTCATCATCAATTTACGTAGTTCGCTGCGCGAAAGGCCGAACTTGCGGTAGTAACCGCGCGAACGACCCGTCACACCGCAACGGTTGCGCTGACGCGCACGACCGGAATCACGCGGCAACTTGCTCAGCGCGACCACCGCCTCGTGACGCTCTTCATCAGAGCTCTTCGGGCTGATGACCTTTGCTTTCAACTCAGCGCGCTTGGCGGCGTACTTGGTTGCCAACATCTTGCGGCGCTTGTCCCGGTTAATCATGCTCAGCTTGGCCATGGACTAGCTCCGAATCGGGAAGGTAAACGCTTCGAGGAGGGCACGCGCTTCTTCGTTGTTCTTGGCGGTCGTCACAATCGTGATATCCATACCGCGCAGCGCGTCGACTTTATCGAAATCGATTTCAGGGAAAATGATCTGCTCCTTGATGCCGAGCGAATAGTTGCCGCGGCCATCAAAGGAACGTGCCGACAGCCCGCGAAAATCGCGGATACGCGGGATGGCGATCGTGATAAGACGATCAAGGAATTCGTACATGCGCGCACCGCGCAGCGTGACCTTGCAACCGATCGGCCAGTTTTCGCGCACCTTGAAGTTCGCGATCGACTTGCGCGCACGCGTGATCAGCGCCTTCTGACCGGTGATCTTCGCGAGATCCGCGGCGGCGTTCTCGATGATCTTCTTGTCGTTCATGGCTTCGCCGACGCCCATGTTGACCGTGATCTTGGTGATCTTCGGTACCTGCATGACGTTCTTGTAACTGAAGCGCTGCTGCAGCGTCGGAATCACGCTCTTGCGATAATGATCGTGCAGCCGGGCTATGTTCGTTGCCTTACTCATGGGTCACCTTACTTGACGTCCACTACTTCGCCGCTCTTCTTCCAGACGCGGACCTTACGACCATCGGTAAGCGTCTTGAACCCCACACGCTCGCCTTTGCCCGTCGTCGGATTGAGCAGCGCGATGTTAGAGATGTCGATCGACGCCTCTTTTTCCACGATACCGCCGGTGACGCCCTTGTTGGGGTTCGGCTTGGTATGACGCTTGATCATGTTGATGCTTTGCACCACCACGCGGCCGTCATCGAGCATGCGCAGCACTGAACCGCGCTTGCCCTTGTCTCGGCCCGTGAGCACCACTACCTGATCGCCTTTTCGAATCTTCTTCATATCGTTCAGTCCTTACAACACTTCCGGCGCAAGCGAAATAATCTTCATGAACTGCTCGCTGCGCAGTTCGCGCGTTACCGGTCCGAAAATACGCGTTCCGATAAGCTCTTTTTTCGGGTCGAGCAATACCGCGGCATTGGTATCGAAGCGGATCACCTGTCCGTCCGCACGGCGCACACCCTTCTTGGTGCGCACAATGACGGCGTCGTACACATCGCCCTTCTTCACCTTACCGCGCGGGATGGCCTCCTTGATGCTCACCTTGATCACATCGCCAATATTGGCGTAGCGACGCTTGGAACCACCCAGCACCTTGATACATTGCACGGCCTTGGCACCGCTGTTATCGGCTACCGTGAGCCATGTGCGCATCTGAATCATGAGGAATCTCGCTTAATATTTCCGACTGCGCTTATACCGCGCGGGCGCGTTCGAGCACCTTCACCAGGCGCCACGACTTCGAGCGCGACAGCGGACGGCACTCCTCGATCTGAACCAGGTCGCCTTCCTTGCACTCGTTGGCTTCGTCGTGCGCATGCAGCTTGGTGCGACGCGTGACAATTTTGCCGTAGAGCGGGTGGCGTACACGACGCTCAACGAGCACCGTGATGGTCTTGTTCATTTTGTTGCTGACCACGCGCCCTTCGAGCGAGCGGGCGCCGGCCTTCGATAAATCCTGTCCTGAAGTCTGCTCGGTGCTCATGCCTGCTTACCTTTACCCTCGTTTATTACGGTGCGCAGGCGCGCGATATTGCGCCGCACCTTCTTTAGCAAGGACGAGTTCGCCAGCTGCGCGGTCGCCTTTTGCATGCGCAGGTTAAACTGCTCGCGCAACAGGCCTTCCAGTTCTTTCTTGCGCCCTTCAACGTCCAGCGCGCGATAATCTTTTATGCTCATCGTTCCTGCCTCGATTCAGAATCATCACAATGATTCTGAGAAAATTCTTATAGCGAACGGGTTACAAAAATCGTTTTGACCGGCAACTTGGCCGCGGCAAGCTTGAATGCCTCGCGTGCATGCGCCTCGTCCACACCTTCCATTTCATACAGGACGGTGCCGGGCTTGACCGGGGCGACGTAATACTCCACGTTGCCCTTACCACTACCCATACGTACTTCGAGCGGCTTCTTGGTGATCGGCTTGTCCGGGAAAATCCGGATCCACACACGTCCACCGCGCTTGATGAAACGCGTCAATGCGCGACGTGCCGCTTCGATCTGACGCGCGGTGACAAAACCGTGCACCGTCGACTTAAGGCCAAATTCGCCAAAGCTCACCTTATGGCCGCGCGTGGCCACACCGCGCAGGCGACCCTTGTGTACTTTTCGATACTTCGTTCTTTTCGGCTGCAACATGATTCGATTCCTGGCTTACGCGCTCGCCTTCTTGGCGGCTTCGTCGGCATCAACCTTCGCCTCGTCCTTCTCAAACACTTCGCCCTTGAAAATCCACACCTTCACGCCAATGACGCCGTAGGTGGTGAAGGCTTCGGCGAAACCGTAATCGATGTCAGCGCGCAGCGTGTGCAGCGGTACGCGACCTTCGCGGTACCACTCGGTGCGGGCGATTTCAGCGCCGTTCAGGCGACCGGCGACCATGATCTTGATGCCCTGCGCACGCAGGCGCATGGCATTGGTCACGGTACGCTTCATCGCGCGACGGAACATGATGCGCTTCTCGAGCTGTTGGGCGACGTTCTCGGCCACCAGCTGCGCGTCGAGTTCCGGCTGACGCACTTCTTCGACCGCAACCTGCACCGGCTTGCCGGCGAGCTTCGTCAGTTCCTGACGCAGCTTTTCAATATCTTCACCCTTCTTACCGATGACGATGCCCGGACGCGCCGTGTGCACCGTGATATTGATGCGCTGCGCCGGACGCTCGATCACGATGTGCGACACCGCGGCCGAGGCGAGCTTCTTCTTCAGGTGCTTGCGCAACTTGATGTCGGCCAGCAGGTTCTCGGTGTAATCGCGGCTGCGGCCGGCAAACCACTTGGCCGTCCAGTCGCGGGTGATCCCGAGACGAAATCCGATCGGATTTACTTTCTGACCCATTAGTTCTTCCCCTTCGCCACAGGCGCCTTGGCGCCGTTCTTACGAGCCGCGACGGCTTTGGACTTCTTCTCGTCGCTCACGGTCACGGTGATGTGGCTCGTCTGCTTGATGATTCGTGCGCCGCGGCCTTTGGCGCGCGCATGCATGCGCTTCATCTGCGGGCCGTTGTCCACGAGGATCGTGGAGACGCGCAGCTCATCGACATCGGCACCGACGTTATTTTCGGCGTTGGCGATGGCGGACTCGAGCACCTTGCGCAGCGTCCGGGCAGCCTTCTTGGGCGAGAACTCGAGCACTTCGAGCGCGCGCGCCACCGGCAGGCCACGGATGAGGTCGGCCACCAATCGACCCTTCTGGGCCGAGAGGCGTGTGTTCTTGAGAATGGCGGTTGCTTGCATGGGTCTGTCCGCTTATTTCTTCGGTGCGTCTTCGGTCGAGGCCTTGCGCTCGCCCGAGTGCACTTTGAACGTGCGCGTCGCGGCGAATTCGCCGAGCTTATGGCCGACCATGTTTTCAGTAACGAGAACCGGCACATGCTGCTTGCCGTTATGCACGGCAATCATCAGACCGACGAACTCGGGCATCACCATCGAGCGGCGCGACCAGGTCTTGATCGGCTTCTTGTCGCCCCTGGCGCGCGCAGCTTCGACCTTCTTCATCAGATGGTCGTCTACGAACGGACCTTTTTTCAGTGAACGTGGCATGACTTAAGATTCCTGGGTTCTCTTACTTCTTACGCCGCGACACGATCATGCTATCCGTGCGCTTGTTGTGACGCGTCTTGAAACCTTTCGCCAGCGTACCCCACGGGCTCTGCGGGATGTTGCCGCCCTTACTGCGGCCTTCACCACCACCGTGCGGATGATCCACCGGGTTCATGGCCATACCGCGAACCGTCGGGCGTACACCGCGCCAACGCATCGCACCGGCCTTACCGAACTTACGAAGATTGTGTTCCGAATTACCGACCTCACCGATGACGGCGCGGCAATCCACATGAATCTTGCGAACTTCACCCGAGCGCAACCGCACCTGCGCGTAGTTGCCATCGCGCGAGACGAGTTGCACACCGGCACCCGCGGCACGCGCAATCTGCGCACCCGCGCCCGGCTTGAGTTCGATGCAATGCATGGTCGAACCGACCGGAATGTTCTTCAGCGGCAGGCAATTGCCCGGCTTGATCGGCGCATCGGCACCCGACAACAGCAGGTCGCCCGCGCTCACGCCCTTCGGCGCAATGATGTAACGACGCTCGCCATCGGCATAAAGCACGAGCGCAATGTGGGCGCTGCGGTTCGGATCGTATTCCAGGTGTTCGATCTTGCCCGGAACGCCGTCCTTATCGCGTTTGAAGTCGATGATGCGATAGAACTGCTTATGGCCGCCGCCCTGGTGACGCATCGTGATGCGACCATGGGTGTTACGGCCGCCGTTGCGCGTCTGCTTCTCGAGCAGCGGCGCGTACGGCTCGCCCTTGTGCAGGTTCGGACGCGTCACCTTGATGGCGGCGCGAATGCCTGGCGAAGTCGGTTTCGGTTTAACGAGTGGCATGGCTATACCAGTATTTGTCCGTTGTACTTTACTTGGTACCGGTGAAATCGATGTCCTGACCGGGCTTCAGGCGCACATACGCCTTCTTCCAGTCGGAGCGTTTGCCAGCGATACGGCCGCTTTGCTTACGCTTGCCCTTGATGTTCAACACGGTGACGCTATCCACCTTCACGTTGAACATCTTCTCTACAGCCTGCTTGATCAGCGGCTTGGTCGCGTCTACGCGCACCTTGAACACGATCTGCTGGTGCTTGTCGGCCACGCGTGTGCCCTTTTCGGACACGTGCGGCGCGCGGATCACGTCATAAAGCAGTTCGGCGCTGTTCATGCCAGCCACTCCGCCAGGCGCTTGGCTGCCGCCTGAGTCACAATTATTTTATCGAAACGCACCAAGCTCACCGGATCGGCGCCGGCGACGTTGCATACTTCGACCGAGTGCAGATTGCGCGAGGCGAGTTCGACATTGCTGTCGACGTCGTCCATCACGATCAACACGGTCTTGGCATCGTAACCCTTAAGCTTCGCGACCAATGTCTTCGTCTTCGGTGCATCGACCTTGAAATCGTTCACGGTAACCAGACGGCCCTGACGCAGCAGCTCGGAAAGAATCGAGCGCACCGCGCCGCGGTACATCTTGCGATTCACCTTATGCTCGAAATTCTCGTCCGGCGATGACGGGAAGGTCTTGCCGCCGCCCTTCCACAACGGGCTGCGAATCGTACCGGCACGGGCCTGGCCCGTACCCTTTTGGCGCCACGGCTTACGACCGCCGCCGCGCACTTCGGAGCGCGTCTTCTGCTGACGGGTGCCCTGACGGCCGCACGCCTGATAGGCGACGACGACCTGATGGATCAGGGCCTCGTTGAAAGCGGCGCCAAACACGGCGTCGGAGACTTCTAGTTCTCCGGCACCCTTGCCCGCGTCATTCATCACTTGCAGCTTCATGGTCTCTTATCCTGTTACTTCTTCTTCACCGGCGCGTCGGTCTTAGGTGCTCGCGGCGCCTTGTTCCGCACGCTCGGGCGAATCACGACGTCCTGACCTTTCGGTCCGGGAATCGAGCCCTTCACCAGCAACAAATTCCTTTCGGCGTCGATCACCATCACCTCAAGATTGAGGTTGGTGCGCGTCACGTGACCCATATGGCCGGCCATGCGCTTGCCCGGAAACACGCGGCCCGGCGTCTGACGTTGGCCGATAGATCCCGGCGAACGATGCGACAGCGAGTTACCGTGCGAGGCGCGGCCACCACGGAAATTGTGGCGCTTGTGCGTACCCGCAAAACCTTTACCGATCGAAGTGCCCTGCACGTCGACGTACTGGCCGACCTTGAACAGATCCACCTTGATCTCACCACCGGCCTTGAGGTCGGCGCCCTCGCCCGCGGCGAGACGCAGTTCCCATTGACCACGGCCCGGCTCAACGCCGGCTTTCTTGAAATGACCGGCAGCCGGCTTGGTGACACGGCTGGCGCGACGCGTGCCGACCGTGACCTGCACGGCGGCATAGCCATCATTCTCGACAGCCTTCACCTGCGTTACGCGATTCGGCACCACTTCCAGCACCGTTACCGGCGTGGCTTTACCGTCCTGCGCGTAAACGCGGGTCATGCCTAATTTCTTTCCGATCAGTCCGAGCTTCGACATAAGTTTGCCTGCTGCCTTAATTCAACTTGATCTCGACGTCCACACCGGCCGCCAAGTCGAGTTTCATCAACGCATCCACCGTCTTATCGGTAGGTTCGATGATGTCCATGATGCGTTTGTGCGTGCGAATTTCAAACTGATCGCGCGCCTTCTTATCGCAATGCGGCGAGCTCTGGAGCGTGAAACGTTCCATCTTCGTCGGCAACGGGATAGGCCCGTGCACGAGCGCGCCCGTACGCTTCGCGGTTTCCACAATCTCCTGCGCCGAACGATCAATCAAACGATGATCGAACGCCTTGAGACGAATCCTGATTCTTTGATTAGCCATCGCCTTTCAAAACCTTTTTCAGTATCCGATCCCGGACATCGGGACCGGCACTAGCTTTCTTTCCTACTCCAACACCTTCGCCACCACCCCGGCCCCAACCGTACGCCCGCCTTCACGAATGGCGAAGCGCAGGCCCTGGTCCATGGCGATGGGGACGATCAAGGTGATGACCATCTTGATGTTGTCGCCCGGCATGACCATCTCGGTGCCCGTGGGCAGTTCGCAGCTTCCGGTCACGTCGGTGGTGCGGAAGTAGAACTGCGGACGGTAGCCGTTGAAGAACGGGGTATGACGGCCGCCTTCTTCCTTGTTGAGCACGTAGACTTCGGCCTCGAACTTGGTGTGCGGGGTGATCGAGCCGGGCTTGGCCAACACCTGGCCGCGCTGGACTTCTTCACGCTTGGTGCCGCGCAGGAGGACGCCGACGTTGTCACCGGCTTCACCGGAGTCCAACAGCTTGCGGAACATCTCCACACCCGTGACCGTGGTCTTGGTGGTGGGGACCATGCCGATGATTTCGATTTCATCGCCGACTTTGACGATACCGCGTTCGATTCTTCCGGTGACGACGGTGCCGCGACCGGAGATCGAGAACACGTCTTCGATCGGCATCAGGAACGGCTTGTCGATTTCACGCACCGGCTGCGGGATATAGGAGTCGAGGGCCTGGGAGAGCGCGATGATCGCGGGTTCGCCCAGTTCGCCTTGGTCGCCTTCTAAGGCTTTAAGAGCAGATCCGACAATAATCGGGGTGTCTTTGCCGGGGAAGCCGTATTTGGTCAACAGATCTTTGATTTCTTCCTGCACCAGTTCGAGGAGTTCCTTGTCATCGACCATGTCGGCCTTGTTCAGGAACACGACGATGTACGGCACGCCGACCTGGCGAGCGAGCAGGATGTGCTCACGGGTCTGGGGCATCGGGCCGTCGGCCGCGGATACCACCAGGATGGCGCCGTCCATCTGGGCGGCACCGGTGATCATGTTCTTGACGTAGTCGGCATGGCCCGGGCAGTCGACGTGCGCGTAGTGGCGCTTCTCGCTCTGATACTCAACGTGGGTCGTTGAGATCGTGATGCCGCGCTCGCGCTCTTCCGGGGCGTTGTCGATCTGGTCGTAGGCGCGTACTTCGCCGCCGAACTTGGCAGCGAGGACCTTCGTCAGGGCGGCCGTTAAGGTCGTCTTGCCGTGGTCGACGTGACCGATGGTGCCCACGTTCAGGTGGGGTTTGTTACGTTCGAATTTTTCCTTGGACATGGCAGATCTTCTCTATAAAGATTTCTGTTCGGAAACTTAGCTCTTCTTCAACACGGATTCGGCCACACTGGCCGGCACCGGCGAGTACTTCTTAAACTCCATCGTGTAGGTTGCACGACCCTGCGACGACGAACGCAGCGTGGTCGAGTAACCAAACATATTCGCGAGCGGCACTTCGGCGCGGATCATCTTCACACCACCCTGACCGTCTTCCTGGCTCATGATGATGCCGCGACGCGAGTTGAGGTCACCCATGACGTTGCCGAGGTAATCCGACGGCGACGTGACTTCCACGTCCATGATCGGTTCCAGCAACACCGGGTCACCCTTCACGCCGGCTTCACGCCAGCACAGAATAGAGGCCATCTTGAACGCGTTTTCGTTCGAGTCGACTTCGTGGTACGAGCCGTAATGCAGCGTCGCCTTCACGTCGACCACCGGGTAACCAAACTTGATGCCGCGCTGCATCGCTTCATCGACGCCCTTGCGGACCGCCGGGATGAACTCGCGCGGGATCGTGCCGCCCTTGATGGCGTCGACAAACTCGAAACCTTTACCCGCTTCCTGCGGTTCGAACTTGATCTGCACGTGGCCGAACTGACCGCGACCGCCGGACTGCTTGACGAAGCGGTATTCCTGATCGACCGCCTTACGAATCGTTTCGCGGTAAGCCACCTGCGGCTTGCCGACGTTCGCTTCCACGCTGAATTCACGCTTCATGCGATCGACAATAATTTCGAGATGCAGCTCGCCCATACCAGCAATAATCGTCTGGCCGGACTCTTCATCGCTCGAGACGCGGAACGACGGGTCTTCCTGCGCCAAACGCTGCAGCGCGATGCCCATCTTTTCCTGGTCGACCTTGCTCTTCGGCTCAACGGCCTGGGAGATCACCGGCTCCGGGAATTCCATGCGTTCCAGCGTGATGATGTTATCTGGGTCGCACAGCGTCTCACCGGTGGTGACTTCCTTCATGCCCACGCACGCGGCGATGTCGCCGGCGCGGACTTCTTCAATCTTCTGCTGTTCGTTGGCGTGCATCTGCAACAGACGCCCGACGCGCTCTTTGCGGCCCTTAACCGGGTTGTATACGGTATCGCCGGCATTGAGCACGCCCGAGTACACGCGGATGTAGGTCAGCGCGCCAACGAACGGGTCGGTTGCGATCTTGAATGCGAGCGCGGAAAACGGCTCGGTGTCGGAGGCATGACGCTCGCCTTCGCTGCCGGCCTTGTCGTCGAGGTGGCCTTTGATGGCCGGACGGTCGATCGGCGAGGGCAGAAAGTCCACCACGCCGTCGAGTGCCGCCTGCACACCCTTGTTCTTGAATGCGCTGCCGCAGAAAACCGGCACGATCTCGAGGCGCATGTTGCGCTCGCGCAGACCCTGCTTGATCTCGGCCTGGGTCAGCGCTTCGCCGCCCAGATACTTTTCCATCAGCTTTTCGTTCGCCTCTGCCGCGGCCTCAACCATTTGGTCGCGCAGCTGCTTGCACTGCTCGAGCATGTCGGCAGGGATTTCTTTCTCTTCGAACTTCATGCCCTGGGTGGTTTCGTCCCAGTAGAGGGACTTCATCTTGATCAGATCGACGACACCCTTGAAGTTTTCCTCTGCGCCGATCGCCATCTGTACCGGCACGGCGTTGGCGCCGAGACGGTCTTTCAGCTGCGAGACAACGTTAAGGAAATTCGCGCCGGCACGGTCCATCTTGTTGACGAACGCAATGCGGGGCACGCCGTATTTGTTAGCCTGACGCCACACGGTCTCCGACTGCGGCTGCACGCCGCCGACGGCACAGAGCACGAAGATCGCGCCATCGAGCACGCGCAACGAACGCTGTACTTCGATGGTGAAATCGATGTGGCCGGGGGTATCAATGATGTTGAAACGGTGCTGGTCGCGCGTGCCGTCCATGCCTTTCCAAAAGCACGTCGTCGCCGCGGAGGTAATGGTAATGCCGCGTTCCTGCTCCTGCTCCATCCAGTCCATGACAGCCGCGCCGTCATGTACTTCGCCGATCTTGTGCGAAACGCCGGTATAGAAAAGGATACGCTCAGTGGTCGTGGTCTTGCCCGCATCAATGTGCGCCATGATGCCGATATTGCGATACCGTTCAATCGGTGTTGTGCGTGCCACGACCAATAACCTCAATATATTTAAAGAGCGAGAAAGCTCAAAAAGTCTTAGAAAACGTTACCAGCGGTAGTGCGAGAAGGCCTTGTTCGCCTCTGCCATACGATGCACGTCTTCGCGTTTCTTCACCGCGTTGCCGCGCTTTTCCGCTGCGTCCATCAATTCGTCTGCCAGACGCGTGCCCATGCTCTTACCCGAGCGGGTACGCGCGGCTTCAGTGATCCAGCGCATCGCGAGCGCCAACTGGCGATCGGAACGCACTTCGACCGGTACCTGGTAGGTCGCACCGCCGACGCGGCGGCTTTTGACTTCTACCATCGGGCGCACGTTGTCGAGCGCCTGATTAAAGAGTTCGATCGGGTCCTTCTTGCTACGGGTGGCGATCGTGTCGAGCGCACCGTACATGATTTTTTCCGCGGCCGACTTCTTGCCACTTTCCATAATCACGTTGACGAACTTGGTCAACGTGATGCTGTTGAATTTCGGATCCGGCGTAACGGGCCGTTTGGGGACTTCGCGACGTCTTGGCATGGCTTTACCTAATTAACCCTTCGGCCGCTTGGTGCCGTACTTGGAGCGACCCTGCTTACGGTCGGTGACACCCGCGGTGTCGAGCGAGCCGCGCACGGTGTGGTAGCGAACGCCCGGCAAATCCTTAACGCGACCGCCGCGGATCAGCACTACCGAGTGCTCCTGCAGGTTATGGCCTTCACCACCGATATAGGTGATGACTTCGTAACCGTTGGTGAGACGCACCTTGGCGACCTTACGCAGCGCCGAGTTCGGCTTCTTAGGCGTCGTCGTGTACACACGCGTGCACACACCGCGCTTCTGCGGGCAGGCCTCGAGGGCAGGTACCTTGCTCTTGCTGACCGTGCGCACACGCGGCTTACGGACCAGCTGATTAACTGTTGGCATTCAACACTCCGTTGAACAACACGGTCGTTTGCTCGATGAGCAACGAGACCGTTACAGATAGATTCCCAAGTCGGGATAACATTGAGGCGGGGCAACCGGGGCTTGCCGGGTCCTCGCCAAGACCTTGTTTTGGCGAAGATTATCCGGAAAATCGACCCTTGTCGGCGGCCTTAACCTCGTACACAAATCAGGCCAGAAAAAAGCCGGCCTGATCGAGGGGCGCGATTGTAGGGATGGGGCCTATGGGTGTCAAGCCGTTTTTGGCTTTGTTCTAGGGCTTTCCGCTGCCCGCCCAACGTCCCGGCACCGCTCTATATATATGAGACGAAACGATGACCCTTTATTACTCGTAAGTTCGGCCGCGGGATCAGGCCGCATTAGTCCCCGGAACGTCGATAGACCTGCTGGAATCTGGCGTTTTGGGTAATGCCGAAATCCCCCGGCCCGTATTGCATGAGCCAGTCTTGGGCGGCGCCACACAGCACATCTCCGCCCGCGGAACGCGCGATGCTGAACGCTTCGCCCATCTGCTTCGCCAGCACCGGAATCGGTTTATTGCGATAGGCACCGTCTTGCCCCTGTGTCATCGGGGACAGCGCTTCATATTTAGCGTCGAAGCGTTCCCGTGAGACGCACCAATTGTCCCCCGTCGACCCGGTAATCAGCGCGTCGCCGGTCGCGTAACGGTTTGGTCCTTCCCGGCTGATCAGCTCGCCGTTGTTCTTGGCAAATGTCACCTGGACCACCTCGTTCTTCACGTAGCGGCCACTTCCCGGATCCTGACGTAAATCGATGTTCTTCAACTCGAGCATAAAAGTCCCCGACTGCTGCAACCTGGTCACCTAGTCTATTCTTTCCTGCATCACTAAAAACCATAAAGACGCTGAACGTGGTCCACGTATTCGTCAGATTGCTGTTGTGCGGGAGCCTTATCCTGTTCGCCGTGTCACTTTGGCAGAAAGACGTCCTGCCCGATGCCAGCACGTTGCAAACCGAATTGCTGGACGAACCGCAACAACATCCCGTTACACGCGCGGCATTCCAAACCACCGTTAATAACGTCACCTACAGTATCCAGCCACTCTACCGCTACGATCTGTACGGACTGGTGGTAAGCCTGCATGACGCACAGGGCGTCGTAGACACGGTCCATGCGAAATGGAAAGACAGTCTCAACGTGGCCGATCTGTGCGTCGTGTGGGGAGACAACGTCCGTAGCGGCGCGTACCGGGACATCCGGTTTTCAAGTGCCCAGTATCAGTGCTTCTGGCAAACCGACTCGTCGCAGGCCGCGGGGCGCTTCGCCACCAACGCAATATCGAACAATCATCTGCTTACCGACAACGTCAGCATTGCGAAAAACATTCACCAGGCACGTATCGGCGATCAGATTCACTTTCGCGGTTACCTGGCGGAGTATTCGCACAACGACGGCTTTGCATTCAAGCGCGGCACCAGTACCACCCGCACCGATGACGGTGACGGCGCCTGCGAAACGGTCTATGTGGAAGAGTTCGAAATCCTGCGTCGCGGCGGTGGCCCCTGGCGCACACTTCTCTGGACGGCGGTCGGACTGTTTGTGGTTGGGCTGATCGCCTGGGTTCGAGTGCCGGTGCGATTCAAACACTAGCTCCGCGACGGCGCTGCGCGCCCGACCTGTAGATCGAGCCAACGCGTCAACTCGAGACGTCGACAGAGCGGATCGAGCACGTCTGCGCCGAGACCATAGAGCCGCGCCAGATCCTGTCGCGCAGGATTTGCGTGCAAACTGCGCAGATCGCTCACATATCGCTGGAGTGCGGACGTATCGGCGAAAAACCCCGCCTCGACCAGACGCTCTCCATAGCGGAGCACCACCGTGGCAATTTCGTTCAAGTCATACTCCGGGTGGTACTGCGTACCCCAAAAGGTGCCGGCCTTGAAACGGATCTCGGCCGCCTGAACGGCGCTGACGGCGTTGCTGGCAAGTACGGTGGCGCCGGGTGGCAATACCGTCACCTCATCCATGTGGACCGCAATGGCATCAAACGGCGCGCGCTTGCCTTCAAGCATCGGATGCTCGATTCCGTTTTTTGTCGGAGTGATTTTCCGCGCAATGCCGAGCTCACGCCCCTGCGGGTTGACGCGCACGGTGCCGCCCACGGCCGTCGCCGCCACCTGCAGACCCCAGCAGCTGCCAAACTGCGGCACGCCCGCTGCAAAGGCGGCGCGCGCCAATTCTACCTGTGCACGCACTTCGGGAATGTCGTTATAAACATTGAGTGCCGAACCGGTCCAGGCGATGCCGTTGAACGAGGCGAGTCCAAGCCCGTTCGGCAACGTAGCGCCACCGGGGCGCGCCGGATGCAGTATTGTGCATTCGACATCGGCACGCAGCGAGCGTAGCACCGCCGCGTAGTGTTCGCCGGTTGGATTGCCGCCGGCGGCGACGTGTGCATCGTCGGTCTCGCGCGTGTTGCCGTCGATGACCAGAATTCTTAATGTTGTCACTCGATTCGCCCGGTGACCGCATCGCGGAATATCGCCGCCAGCTGCAACGCATCCAACGGAATTGGATTGGTGCTCGCCGACGGATCGCGTTCGGCCATGCGGCCAATTTCCTCCGCACGGTCCACCGGCACATTGAGCGCCTGAAGGGTTTTCGGGATGCCGAGCGCGCGCCGCAACGCAATTACCCAGGTCAGCATGGTATCGAACGACGGATGCGTCAGGCCGAGCAGGTGTGCCAACACCACCATGCGTTCGGCAATCGCGGAGCGGTTATGGACCATCACATAAGGAAGCACGACCGCATTGGTCAACCCGTGATGCGTGTCGTACAACGCGCCCACCGAATGCGCCAGCGCATGCGCAGCGCCGAGTCCTTTCTGAAACGCGGCCGCCCCCATGCTGGCGGCCGCCAGCATATAGGCGCGCGCTTCGATGTCGTCTCCTTTGTGATACGCGCGCGGCAGATGCGTCGCAATGAGGCGCATGCCCTCAAGCGCCATGCCGTCTGCCAGCGGATGAAACCCGGTGGCGCAAAACGCCTCGAAGCAGTGCACAAACGCGTCCATGCCGGTGGCCGCAGTCACTGCCGGCGGCAAGCCGACGGTTAACAGCGGATCGGAGATGACGATGCCCGGCATCATCTTCGGGTGGAAAATAATTTTCTTCTCGTGCGTCGCTTCGTTCACGATCACCGCGGCACGTCCGACTTCAGAACCGGTGCCGGCCGTGGTCGGGATCGCTACCACCGGCGCGATGCCTGAGGAATCGGCGCGTGTCCACCAGTCGCCGACGTCCTCAAAATCCCACAACGGCCGCGTTTGGCCGGACATGAAAGCAATCGCTTTGCCAACATCGAGTCCACTGCCGCCGCCCATGGCGATGACGCCATCGGCATGGTGCTCGCGGTAAATCTTCAGGCCATCGGCGACATTCGCCGATACCGGATTGCCCTTCGCTTCGCCGAACAACGCAGTAGGCAACCCGGCGTCGATATTGCGCTCTAGCGCCGACAGCACCATCGGCGCACTGCGCAACCCCTGATCGGTGACAAGTAACGGTCGCCGCATCCCCAGCGTCCGGCACGCGTCGGGCAATTCCTTAATACGATCCGGGCCCGCCCACACCGTCGTGGGGTAACTCCATTTTGCCGTCAATGTCACGCTCATGGTCCGTTCCCCGTTGCCAGACTAATCCAGATTAATTTGTTCGAAAATGAAACGACTTCGGTCGTGTGAGTTGTTCATAACCGATTGGCGACAACGTGCAGCCGACCCCGGAATCCTTCACGCCGGTCCACGCCAGCGCGGGGTCGAGATAATCGCAGCGGTTCAGGTACACGGTACCGGTGGCAAGTTGATGCCCGAGTTGCAGCGCCGCTTCCAGATCGCGACTCCAGATCGAGGCGGTCAGACCGTAGTGGCTGTCGTTCATCAGCGCCGTGGCTTCGGCATCGGAGTGTACCTTCATGATGCCCACCACCGGGCCGAAGCTCTCTTCGGTCATGACGCGCATCCGATGACTCACGTTGACCAGCACTTGCGGCGCCATGTAAGCCGTGCCGGCCGCGTCACTGGCGAAGCGTTTCGGATCGATCAGCGCCTGCGCGCCCTGCGCGACCGCCTCGGCGATCTGCGCGCGCACCGCGTCGGCGGCGGACGCCCGCACCATCGGCCCGAGCGTAGTGGTGGCGTCGAACGGGTTACCCAGGCGATAGACATTGGTGAGGTCGACAAACCCGTCGACGAAGCGGGCATAGACATCGGCGTGCACGTAAATGCGCTCGACGCCGCAGCACGACTGACCGGAATTGAAGAAGCTGCCGTCGACCAGGTTCTCAATCGCCGGCGCCAGGTCGGCATCGGCGCGCACATAAGCGGGGTCTTTGCCGCCCAGCTCCAGCCCCATGCCGACAAATCGCTCGGCGAGCGCGCGTCGCACCGCGTGACCACCGGCCACCGACCCGGTAAAGCAGACAAAGGCGATACGCCGATCGGCGATTAACCGCTCCGTGTCCTCGTGACGCAGGTGCAGAAACTGGAACACGCCGGGCGGCAGTCCGGCCTCCTCGAAGATCTGCGCGTAGCGTTCGGCGCACAGCGGCGTCTGATGCGAATGCTTGAGAATGACGACATTGCCCGCCATCAACGCTGGCACCACGGCATTGACGGAAGTCAGGTACGGATAATTCCACGGTGCGATGACCGCGACGATGCCGAGCGCCTCGCGCTGGATGAAGCGGGTAAAACCGGGTTTCGGTTCGGGGTGAATCGGCGCCAGCCCCTGCGGCGCAATGTCGATCATGTAGCGCGCACGCTCAGCGAAGCCGCGCACTTCGCCGGGTGATTGTTTCACCGGCCGGCCCATTTGCCAGGTTATTTCCTCGGCGATCTGCTCGCCGTGCCGGACAAAGCCATCCACGGCACGTGCCAGAATTTCCTGACGCTGTTTCAGCGGCACCTTGCGCCACGCCAGTTCCGCCTTGGCGGCCTTGTTCAGCACGGCGTCGATCTCGGTCGCGCGCGCGAACGGACGCTCCAGGTAAACGCTTTGATCGACCGGACTGACGACTTTGAAAGTAGTCATGTGCTGAATGATTCCCACATAATCACTGGGACGAACGCTGTTGAATCTACTCTCAGATAATTTCGAAGTAACGCTGCAACTGCCAATCCGTAATCGCCTTGCGGTATTCGCGCTCTTCCCATTCGCGGGTGGCGGCGTAGTGATCGACAAAGGCGGTGCCAAACAATTCGCGTGCCGCCGCTGAGACCTTCAACCGCTGCGCCGCCTCAAACAACGTGCGCGGTAACTGCAAATGCGCGGGGGTTGTCCAGTCATAGGCATTGCCCTGCACCGGATCGGTGGGCTCCATGCTGTGCAGCACGCCCCAGAGCCCCGAACCGATGGCGGCGGCCATCGCGATATAAGGATTGATATCGGCCGCGGCGATGCGGTACTCGACGCGCTGCGATTTCGGCGACCCGGGAATGACGCGCAAGGCCGTGGTGCGATTCTCCACGCCCCAGGACGCCGACGTCGGCGCCCAGAAACCCGGGATCAAGCGCGTGTAGCTGTTGACGGTGCAGGCGATCATCGACAACAACTCCGGCATCAACGCCTGCTGGCCGCCGATGAAATGGCGCATGGTGGTGCTGATATGGTGTGGCGCCTTGGGGTCGTGAAACACGCTCTTGCCGTCTTTGTGTTTGAGTGAGACATGGATGTGCCCGCTCTGGCCCGGCCACTCGTGCGACCACTTCGCCATGAAGGTCGCCATCCAGTGACGGCGTTGGGCCACCACTTTGGTAAAGGTCTTGAACAGCGCCGCCTTGTCGGCGCTGGCGAGCGCCTCGTCCACGGCTATCGCGCCTTCGAGGACGCCGGCACCGGTTTCGGTGTGAAAGCTCTCGAGCGGGAAATCCATCTGCCGGCACACGTCCATCAACTCGTGGTAGAACTCCGCGTGCACGCTGTTGCGCAGCACCGAATAGCCGAAAAATCCGGGCGTAAGGGAACGCAGATTGCGATACCCCTTCTCGCGCACGGACTGTGGCGTTTCCTCGAACAGAAAAAACTCAAACTCGGCGGCACTGAACACCTTGAAGCCCATGGCATCAGCGCGCGCCAGCACACGACGCAGCAATGCGCGCGGACAGATGGCCTCGGCCTGGGCATCGAACTCGCACAGAAAGAACAGCGTGTTCGGTTCCCACGGAATTTCGCGGCAGGTATCGGGCAGTATGCGCACCGGGGCGTCCGGATAGGCCGTGTGCCAACCGGTGTACTGCACGTTGTCGTAGAGCTGATCGTTGGAATCCCAGCCGAGGACAACATCGCAGAAGCCGAAACCACTCTCGAGCGCCGACAGGAATTTTTCTTTCGACATGTACTTGCCGCGCAGGATGCCGTCGATGTCGAAGACGCCGACCTTCACCCGGTCGAGCTTGCGCTCCTCGACAATGCGTTGCGCGTCGGCGACGGTTTTGACTTGCCTTGCGTCCATGAGTTGTCTCCGTCCACAAAATTCCGAAGGCCTGCGTACGGCACGCGCAGACAACCGACTGTTTAAAGACCTCTTGAAACCAGGACTGACCGCAGACTCGATGAGAAGTGTCCTTGCCTTGTCTCTGTCTTATCAACGCAAATGCTACCCATCCTATTTTAGGATAGATATTACCGATACGTTGCAAGAAATTCTGTCTAACAGGCGATTGACGAAGCAACCGCTTGACCTAATCTGGGCTTGAGGTGGGGGACCTGAAGATCGTGGAAACGGCTCTTACGCACAAAGGTCGTCACACACACGGGGCGAATGCGCCGGCGGCGACGCACTTGTCCATCACGGACCACCAGGTGTTCAGATTGAATCTCGATACAATTCTGTGCGCTCATCTCTATGGACACATTAACGAGGCCTACGCGCTGCGCGCGATCGCACGGGCGATTCAGGAATTCCTGATCTGAGTTTCGCGGTCGCACGACCGACCGTCTCCTGCATCATCTCAATGTAACACCGGTGTCTCGCTCCGTGGTTTCATGCCAGTGGATTCGGTGTACTTCAATTGCGTCGCAACAATTACTCTTGACGCTGTGAAACCAGAGCAGCCTGGCTCTCGACACGGCCGCCATGAACAACAAATGCCTGCGCTACGCGGCGATCGCCTGCCTCGTTATTTCCCTCGCCGTGACCGACAGCGTCGCCGGTAATGCGCCCACCCGTCTAAATCCGCCATCGGGCACCACGGTGTTCACCCACATCCCCTCGCGCCATACCGGCTTGTCTTACCGGCTCTCGGTGTATTTGCCGCCGGGCCACGATCAACCGCAACGCACGTTTCCCGTCATCTACGCCATGGATGGCGATTCGCGCTTCGACAAGCTGGTCTCGGTGCTGAGACAACATCGCATCAACGTCATTCTCGTTGGCGTCTCGTGCGTGAGCGCCGAGCGACGCGTGATTGACTACACCATGCCGGGCGCGGCCAAGTACTACCAGTTTTTGACGCGTGAGCTCATCCCCTTCATCGAGACGCGCTATCACGCCAGGCCGAAGCAGCGCATGCTCTCGGGACATTCGCTGAGCGGAGAATTCGTGCTGTACGCGCTGTTCATGGAAGACCCGAACCGTCGGTACTTCGCATCCTATATCTCGTCGGACGGATCATTCTGGTATCAGCCGAATCTTCTCACCTCGATGGAAAAGAAAATGTACACCCGCAGCCGCAGACTCTCGGTGAATCTGATCCTGTCCGGCGCAGGCAACCTGCGGTACGTGACGTCGCTGTATAACGACATCACCCGCCGCGGCTATGACGGGCTACAGGTGAAACTGCTGACCTACGAGGGCTGGGACCACGTCGAGATGGACGCGCCCTCGTTCAAGGATGGAATGCGATTCCTCTTTAAAAGCGCGGGATGATACTGCTACGGGCAACGCCCGTTGGCGACCAGCTTTTTAACTCGGTCGACTTCCTCGCGCAGCTCGTCCAACTGGTATCGCATTTCGACGCGCGAATCCTCGGCGAGAAACCACCCCAGGATCGGCTCGTGGTGCTTTATTTCGTCCTTGCCTTGGTCCTTGTCCTTTTTCTCATCCGGTTGTTCCGCCCGGTCCAGGCCGAAATTGACGACGCAATGCACGGGCGCCGCTTTTTCTCCGAGCCGGATCTGCGCCAGCGAGTAGCGGCCGCGCGCCTCGCGCGCATTCATTAGCCCAAGCGCCGGGGACAGCAGGTCGCCCAGTGCGCCGACCGGCTCTGGCTGCTCGCGGCCGGCCACGATGTCCTGTGCATACGAACTGGGCGAATTGGTAATCAGCACCAGCACCGGGATCACGTTGGCGTAGCGCGCCTTGTCCTTGCCGTTGGCCGCGGCCGTCAGCGCGCGCGTGACGCCGGTGTAGAGATCGAATGCCGTACCGCCGCCGGAGTTCTCGAAATAACCGCCATCGATGACATGCCCCCACGGTTTATCCACGCCGTCGACGCGGCGCTGCTCGGGTTTATAGTCGCGCTCGGCCAACATCCCCGGCGGGCTCACATAGGTAAACCGTGCGCTCATGTGCACCGCGGTGCTGAGACGCATGCGCTCGCGGAATGCCGGCACCTTCTCCTCGGGATTCAACGGCGATTCGTCGAACGTGCCGACGGCATCCGGAAAATCCAGATTGCGAACATGAATATTCGACGTAATGAGGCGCCCGCCCGTTTCGACAATGGTCCCGTTGAGAAGCAGAGACGGAATCGACCGACCCTTGTCCGTGTCCCAGACGTTGGAAAAGGGTTCTTCAAATGTCTTGGTCTTGATCGAATCCTGCCAGCCTTGTTCCCACGCCTTCTCCAGCGCCGTGGCGCGGCTCCAGTCCGGGATCGAGACGAACATGAAACGCTGAATCAAATCCTCGTAGAAGAGATACGCCAGTGCCGGCGACATGAAGTCATGGGCCAGGAACGCCTGCGCACAATCGTAAAGCGGTGCCGGCGTGGCGGCCGGCGTTTTATCCTTGTCCGGATTGACGCACGGCGGAAGTTCCATGCGTTGTTGCGCGCGCAACAACGCCACGAACGTCGCGCCACCCAGGCTGCCGCCCGACACCCCGCTGACGGCGTACACGTGTTGCGCAAACTCCGGCTGCTCCGATTGCAGCCGCGTCAACACCGAAGCGGTCCAATACGCCGCACGCACACCACCGCCCTCGGCCGCAACGATGAACACCGGAAACGGCTTCGCGTTGTCGCGCTGGCGCGTCTTCAGCCATTCATCGAAATCCGAGGCGATGTCGCCCGACTGCGGGACCGCGGTCGGCGACGGCTGTACCAGCTTGAACGGCAACTCGCGGACGCGATTGTTCTCGTTCGAGAAACTGGCCGCCACGCCGAGCACAAGCGGCAGCCACGCCATCGACGGCCACCGGTACGAGCGCGGCCAGAGCACCAGTACGATGCTGCCGAACAATACCCACGAACTCGCCGCCAGCAGCGCAATGCTGGGCGCACCCAGCGCCTGCGGAGTTTTAACCGGAAACAACAGGAACAGGACAAAGAGCAGGAGCGAGCACAACAACGACAGGATGAGCGTGCGTTTCATTCCACTGGAAACGTCCGGACCATGAAACGCCATCGGCGCGTTGGACTTTCCAATCTTGCGCATCACTGCCCGGCGTCCGAATACGAACGCGGCGTACAACAGCGTCAGGAGCAGCGTGACGGCAGCAAACCGCGAGTTCCCTACATTAAAATAAAACACGGCCAGGACGACCAGCAACGGCGCGAACCCGAACACCCGTGGAAACCACGTAACAATCCACAGCGGCATGCCCTCGCCGAGACGGTACATCAGCGCGCGAGCGCAGGCCCAACTCGTGAACGCCAGATACAGCAGCGAGGAGAAAAACCAGAACTGATGAAGGTGCCAGGCCGACTGGTTGCCGGAGGTCTTCAGGGCGATCAGGAAATCCTGCCCTTGCGGACTGGCGACGAGCGCAATGCCGAGACCATCGCCCACGACACAGAATATGCACAACCACAGCGCCGCGAAAAACGATCGCCATGATTTCGCCAGGTATGCCAGGGCCAAAGCCACCGCTACCGAAATCGCCATTCCCAGAAACACCCACATCGCACCCTGAAACAGTTCCATCTGTGTTCCTCCTTTTTGTTGGTGTTCGTTCGTCGCTACGCGCGCACGCCGGAGCGAGTATCACCAAGGCATCGCTTCGGGACAACCCCTGTCAGGCAGCTCGATTCATCGTGCCTCGTCGTTTCAATCCCGGCCCAATCAAGGCAGACACGAACTACGATGCGAGTATTTCAGACGTGACGCGGTACACAACCGCGCAAGCGGTTAGAGACAGCCGTCGCCGTCGAAAAGGCAGGGGTCCCAGCGCCGGCCCTGTGCCAGGATGGCTTTCAGATCGGCATTCGTGGGCTTGTAGAAAAACGGCCAGGCCTCGAGTTTCCGGCACCGGAACCCGAAGGCCTCGAAAAGGCTGCGCTTTTCGGCGTTGAACCCGAGGATCTCCAGCATGTGGATATCCGCTCCGCGACACATTTTAAGTCCGGCCGCAAGCAGCGCGTTGGCGATGCCGATGTCACCGTCGAGAAACTGCAGGTCGGCCAATCGCATCCGCTTCAGGTTAAGCGCTGCATTGTCCTGTCGAAAATATATGGCGTAGCCCATGATCTGCGCGTTCTGTTCGTAGACGAGAATCCACACTTCATGCTTTTCGAGCGCCGCGTGAAAGTGCCACGCCAGCTGGCGCGCGCTGCGTGTCGCGAGCAAGGTCCCGCTCTTCTGCCGCCGCAGCCTGTTCCAGAACACATCGAAGCGCTCGTCGAAGTGCGTGAGGATTTTTATTTCTTCGGCCATGGGGCCGCTCTGCCGGACCAGGCCTTTGAAGAAATCCACCCCTTGAAGGCCCAGCGACAACGACCAACTCAGCACCGCCGGTGCCGGAATATTTTTCTTCCGGAGAAAGCTGGTAATGAATTCGTGATGCGTGATCGCGAAATAGGCGACATTGTAGGAATCGACCGGGACGCGCATGGCCTGAAAATACAAAAACGACGGCCCCGAGTTGCGGCGCGCGGTCGTGGTGACAAACAGATCGACATCCGTCTGCACAAAATAGCGCGCCAGCAACGACAGCGAGGCGGCACGGTACTGCTTCGCTACCGCCCAATCGCAGGCAATCACGGCCCTGATCTTTTTTCCCTGCAACTCATACACCGCGGGCACGTTGCCGATAAACCCGACCACCTCGGCGGGCCTGTTTTCAGACGCGGCGACTTCCAGTACCCAGCCAATCGGCGGCCCGTGCTCGAAGTCTTTCAGGGCCGGATTATGTTCATAGCGATGGCACCATTCCTCCAGACTCTTTGGTTCCAGACCGTTGTCCCGCAGCAGGTGCGAAACGGCCGCATAGTCCGCGAGCTTCGCCTCACGTACGCGTGGTACCGAAGCCTCGCTTATCAGGGCCGCGTCTACGCGGCTTGCCGGTACATCCATGTCTCTGTCCTTACATGTTATTCGGCGAACGCGCGGGTCGGAACAGTACCTCGCCTGATCCCTGCAGCAATAGCCAAAGTAAACGCCGCTACCGGGCGCTCACTTCGCGTCCCCTCTCTGCGTGCGTCGAATAATTTCTATTCCTCAAAGCAACATGCGGCACAACGCGGGCACCGGCCATCCAGTGAATGCCGCAATTGGGACACGTAAGATGCTTGAGGTAACGGACAAACGAAAACCGATGCACGACGCGGCGCCGAAAAACAGGTCCGTCTTTGCGGTTAGTCATAGTCCAACGCGGGCCGGCGGCAGGTCGCCGAAATCGGCCGCTTAGCGCGGCATGTTTACTTGCCCAATTCAGTCAGAAGGAATATTCGAATTTGCCGGCGGCGCTATTGAATTCGCAACCGTGAAGCCGGGCGGCGTTCGTCGACGTGGAACCGCTTCAGGCCTTCCACGTCGAGCACCGAAATGCTGCGGTGCTCCACCCGCAGCAGCCGACATCTCGCAACGTCGCCGGGGCGCAACGACGCATTCGTGCGTACGCTGGCCCGCTGCGATACGCTTGAGTACACATACCTCACATCCCGAGGCTCGAATGCCCAGCGCGCATGCCAGACCCGACACCGCCACCCCGGCAAAACACCCGGCCGGTTTACCGGTGCTGTTCTTTACCGAGATGTGGGAGCGCTTCAGCTACTACGGCATGCGCGCGCTGCTGGTGCTGTATCTCGTCAACGCGGTCGGTTATGCGCGCGAAGATGCGCTGGAGATCTACGGCATCTATACCATGCTCGTGTACCTCACGCCCATCGTCGGCGGTTACCTGGCTGATCGCTATCTGGGCATGCGCAAGGCGATTCTCATCGGTGGCCTGACGATGATGCTCGGTCATTTCGCGATGGCGGTGCCATCGCTGCTCAACGTGGCGCTGGGGCTGCTGGTTATCGGCAACGGGTTTTTCAAACCAAACATCTCCACGCTGCTGGGCACGCTGTATCGCGAACACGACCCGCGTCGCGACGGCGGATTCACCATTTTCTACATGGGCATCAACCTGGGCGCGTTCCTCGCCCCGCTTGTGGCCGGGACTCTCGGTGAACGAATTGGCTGGCACTGGGGCTTCATGTCCGCGGGTGTGGGCATGGCGATCGGCCTGATCGTATTTCTTCGCGGCCAGCACACACTGGGCAGCGCGGGATTCAGATCGAATCAAACACGGCTCACGCGCGGCGACTGGATGCAGATAGTGATCGCCACCGCGATGACCATTCCGTTGGTGTTGGTTGCGATATTCCTTTGGCACTGGATGAGCGCCTGGTGGTTGCCGTTGCCGCTGTTCATCAAATTCGCCATCGGGCTGAGCGTGCTGGCGACAGCCATCGCTGCGCCGCGCCTGTTCAGTCAGCGGAAAACGGATAACGCACCGCTGACGCGCGAGGACTGGCATTCGCTGCTGGTCATTACCCTCATCGCTATTTTTGTGATTCTGTTCTGGATGGGCTTCGAACAGGCCGGCGGCACCATGAACCTGTTCGCCGACAAACAGACGGAGCGCGTGCTGTTCGGCTGGGAGATTCCGGCATCGTCGTTCCAGGCCATCAACCCGTTAGCAATCGTCGCGCTGGCACCGCTGCTGGCGCCACTGTGGATTCGTCTTGATCGCTCGCGTTACGCCATCTCCGATCCGGCCAAGCAAGGCATTGGCATGATGGTGCTCGGGCTCGGTTTTGTGGTCATGGCCATTGCACAGGAGCGCGCCGATGCGATCGGCAAGGTCGGCCCGGAATGGCTTGCCGGTGCGTACCTGTTGCACACGCTCGGCGAACTGATGCTCTCACCCATCGGCCTGTCGATGGTCACCAAGCTCGCGCCGGCGCGCCTGGGCGCGATGATGATGGGTATCTGGTTTACCGCTAACGGCATCGCCAACTACCTCGCCGGCGTATTGGAAGCCAGGCTCGCGGGCTCCGGCATTCCGCTTTACTGGTTTCTGGTCGCGACGTCGATCGCCGGCGGAGCGGCGCTGCTGATCCTCAGCCCGTTGTTAAAACGCCTCATGCACGGTCGTGGGTGATCGACGCCGCGTCTAGCGAAGCGCCAAGCGGCTTTCGAACTGCCTGGCCGCACCCGTGAGCGGATCGGAAAAGGCAATCGCCTGCGCCAATAACTGCAGCGGGCGCGAAAAATCGGTCTCGTTAACGGGCAGCAACTGCGGATACATGCTGTCATTCAAAATCGGAATCCCGAGCGCGGCGAGATGCACACGCAGCTGGTGTTTTCTTCCGGTGACCGGCGTTAACCGATAACGCGCGATATCGCCGCGCGTTTCCAGGACCTCAACGTGCGTTTCCGAGTTCGGCTCGCCGTCGATTTCCTGCATTCGAAAAAACGGTTCGCCTTCGACCAATCGGCTGCGGTACGTCAGCGGGAACGCGGTGCCGGCATCCGACGGCGCGAGTGCTTCATACGTCTTTACTACCTCGCGTCGCTGAAACAGCGACTGGTAGGCGCCGCGGCTCTCCGGTTTGATCGAGAACAGCACAATGCCGGCGGTTTCCCTGTCGATGCGGTGAATCGGGATCAGGAAATCGAGCTGCAGCTTCCGCTTCAGGCGTACCAGCAGTGTCTCCTGAAGAAAACGTCCGGACGGAATGACCGGCAGAAAATGCGGCTTGTCCACCACCAGGATGTGGTCATCTCGATACAAAACCGTTTCGTCAAACGGAATCGGCGGTTCGCCCTCCAACTCGCGATAGTAATAAAGCCTGACACCACTGCGATAAGAACTGCCCGGAAGCACGCGAACGCCATGTTCATCCACGACCTCGCCTTTCCCCATGCGCGCCATCCACGTCGTTATCGCCACATCGGGGAATCGGCTTTCTAAAAATTGCAGAACGGTTTCCCACGCACCGTCGGGAAGCCAGACCGTGCTGGCACCCACACCATCTCGTGGCGGAAGCGGACGATTCATCGATCTCTACGCGCTCAACCTGGCTCGCCAATCATTCAGATTACTCGACGCAGCCTTTGCGCACCGGCCACACCACCGACCGCAGATTCGATAGCCGCCGGCGTTCGCGCAGACTGACGCCCGTGAGCAATTTCAGCGATGCGCGCTCTTCTACTTCGCGTAACGTCTTGACGTACGGCTTCAACGCCTCCAGCACCGGCTGCCCGCGTTTGTCGACTGCTTCATTTGGCAGGATGAAGGCAATCAGACGTTTAGACGCCGGGTCGTAGGCGATTTTGTAAAACGCCGTCGGCACCGCGACTTCGTTCGGACCGAGCAGCTCGGGATCCTCCTTGTCGTAGATCGGTCCAGTGATGACGTAGAGCTCACCGCGGTCGCAGGTCCAGTCGCGCATCACGCCTTCGAGTTCGGCCCAGATGTGCCGGTTCAATCCCGGCCCTTGTTGCGGCGCCATATTGGAGAGATAGAAGCTTTCGGTCATCGCCTGCTCACTGAACTTCATCGACGCCGCGGGCGCCATGTGGCCTTGATCGAACTTGCGTCCGTTCTTCAGCTTTGCTTTGTAATCGACGCGCTCGGCGCGTTTGCCCTTTTCCAGATCGGGATCGGCGCGAAACGGATCGCCCAGCACCTTGCGATCTGCCGGTCCGACAAAGCGCGCCGGCGTCAAATGCTCGACCACCCAGTTCGGCGTCCGGCGCTCATCGTCGTGCGACAACACGTAACCGGTGCGGCACAGAATCTCGCGCGCATCGGAACTACCGAGCACTTCCGGTGCGCCAATCGCCGCCACCATGTTCGAACAGGGCGCCGGGATCTTGTCGGCGCCGATGCACGGCGCCGACAACAGCAGCGCCAGAACATATAGTTTCACTCGCATTGGTTCCTCCTTGTTCAGCCGTCGGGAAACACCGACGCGGCCAGGTCAATTGTGCTTCGAGCCCGACGACTTGGAGGAACCGATATTCTTGGATACCAGAAACGTCATGCCGCTGATGGCAAGCAGGATCAGCGCGCCGTTCGGCACATCGATCAGCTGGCCGTTCTCGATCGACAAAATTACGTACAGCCCGGCGATGACAAGCGTCATCACCAGCAGCTGGAAGCGCGATAGGCTTGCCTTGCCGCTGGGTTCACACAGCATCTTGCTGAGATCCATGGTGTTATCGAACATCTTCCATACCACGACAGCGAAGATGCCCAGAAACCCCGCGGCAAGGACATAGGTAAAGACGGCGACGGCGGTGTTGGTGTCCACAATTATTTCTCCGTTGTTATTTATGAATGTACTGATGAAAGTTCTTCGATTTCCACCTGCGCGCAAGCCAACGTGCGTGCGCCACAAGGCGACTGGCAGAAGCTGTTTTGAAACGACGGTCTCGTCAGGCAAGGTACTTCTTAAGCGGTTCCCAATACATCTTGTGCCACCCGCCATCCAGGTGGTCGCGCTCGGTTTCGGGAAAGCCGGAATGGTCGAACACGAGCCGGGTCTCCGACCCCTGCGGCTGCAGATCGAACTTGACGATGGAATAAACGCCTTCCTCCCAGCTCTTGGCACGCCATGCCTGCACCA
>Ga0209515_10001423_pt1 | contig 40327 bp, 44 predicted proteins | sample Subgroupgradi54m_FD_187454 | JGI IMG/M metagenome (GOLD analysis project Ga0209515, IMG submission 187454) | Subsurface groundwater microbial communities from S. Glens Falls, New York, USA - GMW60B uncontaminated upgradient, 5.4 m (SPAdes)... ... | reverse complement strand
GCCGGGGCGATGGTTTGGGGCAGTTGTTCGACCATGGGGATGAGAAATTATTTTTTCCCGTCGTCCACCACTTCCCCCTCTACGGGTTCGCTTTTCCCCTTGGTGGCTTCGTCGAAGGGGGTTTCGGGGCCGGCATTTTTATAAATCTCGGTGCCGATTTTCTGCGCTTCTTCGCCCAGTTCGTCCGCGGCTTTTTGGATTTTTTCGGGATCGGCTTTTTCGTCTTTAAGTAAATCTTTGAGGGCGCCAATTTTTTCGTTCACGGTTTTTTTCAGGTCGTCCGGGATCTTGGCGTCGTTGTCGCGCATCGTTTTTTCGAGCTGGAACACCAAACTCTCGGCCTTGTTGCGGGTTTCCACGTGTTCTTTTTTCTTTTTGTCCGCTTCGGCGTGTTTTTCGGCGTCCTTGCGCATGGTTTCGACTTCTGCATCACTGAGGCCGCTGGCGCCTTTGATGGTGATGTTCTGTTTTTTGCCGGTGCCTTTGTCGTGCGCCGTCACATTCATGATGCCGTTTGCGTCGATATCAAACGTCACTTCCACCTGGGGCACGCCGCGGGGGGCCGGGGGAATGCCGTCGAGCACAAATTTGCCGAGCGATTTGTTGTCCGCGGCCATGGGGCGGTCGCCCTGGACCACATGCACTTCCACGCTGGGCTGGTTGTCGGCGGCGGTGGAAAACGTTTCGGATTTGCTGGTGGGAATGGTGGTGTTGCGCTCGATCAGGGGGGTCATCACGCCGCCCAGCGTTTCCACGCCCAGCGAAAGGGGAGTCACGTCGAGGAGAAGCAGGTCTTTCACGTCGCCCATCAGCACGCCGCCCTGAATGGCGGCGCCGACCGCCACCACTTCATCGGGATTCACGCCGCGATGGGGCTCTTTGCCGAAAATCTTTTTAGCCATTTCAATCACGGCGGGCATGCGGGTCATGCCGCCTACCATCACCACTTCCTGAATGTCGCTGGGTTTAAGTTTGGCATCTTTGAGCGCTTTTTCGGAGGGGCCTTGGGTGCGTTCCACTAAATCGTGCACCAATTCATCCATTTTCGAGCGCTTGAGCTTGAGGTTCAGATGCTTGGGGCCGCCCGAATCGGCCGTGATGAAGGGCAGGTTGATGTCGGTTTCCTGCGCGCTGGAAAGTTCAATTTTCGCCTTTTCGGCGGCTTCCTTGAGGCGCTGGATGGCCATTTGGTCTTTGGAAAGATCAACGCCCTCCTGTTTTTTGAATTCCGCCACGAGCCATTCGATGATGCGCTGGTCAAAGTCATCGCCGCCCAAATGCGTGTCGCCGTTGGTGGAAATCACCTCGAACACGCCGTCGCCCAGCTCCAAAATCGAAACGTCGAAGGTGCCGCCTCCCAGGTCGTACACGGCGATTTTCATTTCCTTGTGCTTTTTTTCCAGGCCGTAGGCCAGCGCGGCGGCGGTGGGTTCGTTAATGATGCGCTTCACGTCGAATCCCGCGATTTTACCCGCGTCTTTGGTGGCCTGGCGCTGCGCGTCGTTAAAGTACGCGGGCACCGTGATCACGGCTTCCGTGACGGGCTGGCCCAGGTACGCTTCGGCATCGGCCTTGAGTTTTTGCAGCACGCGCGCGGAAATTTCCGCCGGGCGATACCAAGTACCCCCCATTTTGATTTCCACTTCGCCTTCTTTGCCCGCTTTCGTTTCAAACGGCATCATTTTGGATTCCTTTTCCACTTCATTCAGCTTGTGGCCGATGAAGCGCTTGGCGGAGTAAATGGTGTTTTTGGGGTTGGTGACGGATTGCCGCTTGGCAATGACGCCCACCAGCCGTTCACCGTCTTTTTCGGAGACGATTGAAGGCGTGGTGCGGTTTCCCTCGCTATTCGGGATCACGACTGGTTCCCCGCCTTCCATTACGGCCATGCAGGAGTTGGTGGTGCCCAAATCAATTCCAATAATTTTTCCCATAGTATAGAAGTTAAGAATTATTCCATGTCATTCTGAGGGGCGAAGTGACGAAGAATCTACGGTATTACAGGGGATTCTTCGCTTTGCTCAGAATGACACGGGTTAGCACTCATAATTATAGAGTGCTAATTCGGCTTGTCAATAGTTTTTCCATTTTCTCCATTTCCCACAGCCACTTTGGCCGGAACAATCACAATTTCTCTCTGTTCGTAGCCGGCTTCAAATTCCTGGACGATCACGTCTTTTTTACCGGGAACCGTCGTCATGGCCGAATGCCGGAGTGGATCGAGCAATTGACCCACCGTTTCGATTTTTTTAATCCCGAGTTGGGCCAGCAGTTTTAGCCAGTCCTGGTGGATGTGCAAAATGCCTTTGGCCCATTCGTTTGTTTGGAGTTCAGCCGGCAAATGCGTGAGCGAGCGATCAAGGTTGGCCATCAATGGCAAAATTTCATGGAGCAAATCGGCCTGAGCCACCTGCATCCACTTTCCCCGCTCTTCCTCCGTGCGCCGCCTAAAGTTCGCCAAATCCGCCAGCGCGCGTGCCAACGCGCTCGTCAGCTCCTCGATTTTTTGCTGAGCGGGGTCCGCGGGTGTCGCTTCCGCTGGAGGAATTGCCGCCGGAGTTTGATCGTCTTTTTTGGTCATCTTCAAAAACCTTAGCATATTGCGGAGGAAGTTTAGCAAACGCAGAGGAGTTTGGGAATGGATTTAGGCGTAGGCCACTTCGTCATCGTCGATATTGACTGGAGCTTTTGATTTAGGCGCTTTTTTGGGTTGGGTTTTGGGCTTATGAGTATGTGGTTTAGCGGGAGCATGGGAATTGGGCTTGGCAGGCGTGGATAAGGGGTCATGGGCTGGCGCCTGGGCAGCCGCTTGAGGTGCGGTTTGTGCAAAGGCTTTGCCTGCTAGGCCGAGTACTCCAGCCACGACGAGTATTCTTAAAAACTGCATGGGTAAATTCTGATGGCTGCGGGGGCTTTCGTCGGGAGATGGAGAATTTTTAAGCATGCTAAGTTTGGTTTAAGGAAAATATTATAGCTATTTTTATACTTCTGTCAATCAAAACCCATTTCCGCTTGCTAATTCCTCAAAAAACGTGTTACCATGAGCACGTCGTAGATACGGTTGATAGATATTGCGAACCTGCATAAAGCGGGACGTAGACAAATCACTCCAAGCCGTACGAACACAAAAACGCTCTCCGGTACCGCAGGGTGTTTTTTAAAATGTTCTTGGAGGTGCCGGTGGGATTTGAACCCACGAATGACAGTTTTGCAAACTGCAGTGTTAGACCACTTCACCACGGCACCCCAAAATGCCTTTATACTCTACCAAGCTGATTTCGACCGGACAAGTTCAACTCATCATTTCAATTGGAAGCTCGTCACGATGGCGCCTACTTTGTCCCGGATGGCCTGGGGGGTGTCGGGGAGCATGCCGCCCGTGACGATGTAGCCGTAATGGCCTTTGACGGCGTAAATCTGGATGAAGCGGATGAGTTTTTCGGCAGGGTTCAGGCGGGCCTGGAAAATATGAATGAGCGAGGGCTGGCCGCCGACCTGGGCGCTGGCTTCCTGGATTTTTTGGTAATCGGTGAGGTTCTGGCCGCTCAGGTTGATGTTGGCCCGGGCGTAATCCATGCTTTTGACTTCGCTTTTCAGATCCTCCCGGATCACATTCACGTTGATGAAAAAACCGCTGTAGGCTTCCGGAGTGGAAAAGGCGATGAGGGTTTCCTTGGGGATTTCCGGATAAAAATCGGACTGACTGATAACCTTCCAGGTGGGGTCGATTTGGAGCGAGTATTCGCCCCCGTCATAATTTTGCAGGCTCCCTGCTGTCGCCGCGCTTCCGCCATCGCCGCCGCAGCTCGTTAAAATCACCATCACCAAGATGATGAGCGAAACCGCCAGCAGCTTTTTGAGGACATTGCGCATTTTGTTTTTGGTTTGGGCTTACTTTAGCATAAAATGGAATCATGTTCAATTCCTATCCGATCCTCATTCCTTTTATTGCTATTCTGGCTGCCGAGGCCGTCAAGGCCTGCATTGATTTGGTTTATAAACGAAAATCCATCCGCTTCCTCAAAGCTGGTGGCATGCCCAGTGGACATTCGGCATTTGTGGGGGCTTTGGTGGTGATGGTGGCGAGCCGGGAGGGGATCGGGAGCACCGCGTTTGCCATCACCGCAGTTCTGGCCGTGGTCGTGATGTACGACGCCATTCACCTGCGCGGGGAGGCGGGCCGGCACGCCGCGATACTCAATCAGCTGAAGCCCGGAGCGCACTTGGAAGAATCCCTGGGGCACACGCACCTTCAGGTGATTGTCGGGGCACTGTTCGGCGGTCTAGTCGCTTATGGATTGGCAGGATTTCCTTCTTAAATTATGAGGTATAACGTAGCGGTGGCGGCCATGACGGTGAAGCTCAGAACGAATTGGGACGTGACCAGGATTTTGGTCAGCCATCCTTGTGGGGCGGGTGTCTGCACGGGCGCTACAGGACTTTCCGCGGGGGTTTGAGTTACCGAGGGGGCGGAGGCGATGGGAAAGGTTTCTGCGTTTGAAATGGCTTGTGGGCGCGCGGCCGGTTCTGTGGCTGTGGGGATCGCCACCGGAGTCGGGGAAGGTTCCACGGGAGGCACTGGCTCGGGCGCTATCGGTGCGGGCGCTGGAGGCAGAGGTTCTGAGGGTTGAGCTGTGGAAGGGGAGGGGAGAGCTTCCGTTGGCGTGGGGGCTGATTCGGTCGGCGTGGAAGTGACGGGATTAGACGGCGCTGGAGAACTGACAGAGGGTACACTGGCTTCAGACGGGGCTGGCTCGGGAGCGGGGGATTTGGGATTGGAGGTTCCTCCCTGCGGAGCTGAAGCGGGAGCCGGAAGAATGCTCAACGAAAAAATCACGTTCGCTTTGAGCCACGGCCCGAGCGCGTTGATATTCGTGTATTCCGCGGTGGCCAGAAGCACCGTGTTCAAGACCAGGAGCATGAGCAGCCGCTTGATGAGCCTGCTCAATCCGAAGGCCAGTTTCTTTTTATTGATCATAAGATCGTTAAGGTGAAGGAGATCTGATAGGTTCCCGAAGCCTGGGAGGCGGGGATCGTCTGGGATAATCCTACACCCGTTAGATCCCAACTGCAGCCGGTGGCGGCCGAGGGGCCGGCTTGGAGCAGGGTGATGCTGACGATTGGGGGAGAAACTTCACGGAACGCGCTGGCAGACCCCCTGGTGAGCCCTGCCGTTGAGCTGCACGGAGCAAGAGGGGTGAGGCTCAACGCCGAGGGGTTCACGGAGAGTTGTCCGCCCGCCGACAGGCCATCATTAAAATCATATTGATTGCCTCCTGAAGTCCATAAAGCCCCGCTTCCATCCGTGGCCGCCAGGGAGAGCGTCCACGCTGGGTTTGCGGTGGTGTTGGTGATCCGGATTTTTTGGGAGGGCGTTCCCAGAGTGCCGAAACTCGTTTGCGGATCAAAAGAGAAGGGCAGTGGGGAGAAAGCGACCGAAGGGGACGATACGGAAGCTCCGCCCCCATCCACGACGTCGACACTCAGCGATCCCGCATTCAGGTTTTGCCTGAACGCCATCCAGTGATAGGTCACCCCGGTTCCATTGCTGGCGGAACTATTGCCCACCTGGAATCCATCGCTTTGCAGAGCCTGAATTATATTTGTACTATTCAGCGCGGCATGAAAATTGAGTGCGGTGTCCACTCCGGCGCCCGTGGATCCGGATTTATGCGACCCCTTGGCGACAGTGGAGGGCTTGAGCATGACGTATTCAGGCGAAAAACCGATTCCGGTGATGGGGCGATTGTCCAATCCGTTTCCGGCGTAAGAGCCCACATTGATTTTCCCCGCGACCTGATTCCAGGCCACATAGTGGTAGCGGACTCCCGAGCCATTCACACTGCCATTGGTTCCCAGGCTAAAGCCGTTTGAATCCAGCGAAGTGATGCGGCCCGCGAACCCCCCCGCGTCATCCCACTGGAATGAGCTGGGCATGGTGGAGGACTGGAACACCTGGGCGACGGCCGTTTCGCTCATGACCATGACGAATTCCGGTGAAAATCCGAGCCCCGTGATCGAGCGGGCCACGCCAGTTCCCGTGTACGAGCCGGAGCTTAATTCGCCTGACGCGTTTTTGAAGGCGGTCCAGTAATACGAAATTCCGCTCGTGTTCACCCGGGCGTCTGTCCCTACTTCAAAGCCGTCACTCAGCAAATTCTGAATCATATTAGAGCCCACCGCTGTGTCCCCGACCATGGGCTTTGTAGCGTCTCCCGTCATGCTGGCGGTGCGCATCACGGCCACCTGTTTCATATTTCCTTTTATGATCACCATGTCCGGCTGAAACCCGAGGCCCGTGATGGCCCGGTTGTCACTCCCGTTGCCGGTATAACTTCCGGAGGTCATGAGCGCCCCTCCGTCGGCATGGACGGGGGGGATTCCCAGAGGCAACATTAAAAAAATTTCCGCAAAAAGAAGGCCAAGCCCTAGGGCTTTTATTTCCTTTTTAAAGCCTTTTTTTGGAAGATTTTTTAGCGGTTGCGTATCCGTATTTTTTAAGAGCGAGTAAACCGGTCATGGAGGCCACAAAAGCGGCAAAGAAAGCGAGGAGGATGATCAGCTTCCAGCTCAGGGGTACATTAATCGTCAGGGGGTCGGCCGTCAACACCTGGCCGTTGCCGTACAGGATCTGTGTTTGCACATTCAACTTTCCCCACAGCGGTTTGGGAAATTCAAAACGGGTCGAGAGCGCGTTGTCCCGCAATACCTGAAGGCTTTTTTCGTTCACCAGCGGAAAGGGGGTGGCCCCCAGAACTGACGCCATGAGCCAGGGGGAAAGACTGCTGATTTCATTTTTGACCTGGACGTTTTCACTCACGTTGCCCGTGTTTTTGATCGAGGTGGTGACGATGACCACGTTTCGAACTTCATCCACTTCCGTTTTCACGTTCTCAATTTGCAAAGCCTCCTGGATGGCTCCGGGGATCGTCACGTACATCCGGACGCCCACGCGGGTGAGCAGGCGAAAACCCCCGGCGGTTGGGGAGGGGGGCTCCACTCGTTGGATCAAAATGCCTCCGGTGTGTTCCCCGACATCGGGTTTGGGTTCGGAGGGAATCGTGACGGTGAAGGGAACGCTTTTTTGTTCGCGCGCGGTCAGCGTGATTTTGTCTTCCGACAGCTGGACCCATTTTCCCACGGCTTCGCGCGGTTCCACCATTTGCTTCAGCGCGAAACCGCCATCGGTACTGGGGGTTGAATCGGCAGGGTAGAGGAGGAGGTTCACCGTTTCATCCGTGTTGTTTTGCACGAGCAATTCATCGGTTTGGCTTTCCCCGGGGTTCAGCGTGTAGATGAACCAATTCTCAGTGCGGGGGTCTTCCGGTTTCGGATTGGCCGGTCGTCCTCCAACGCCGCCATAATCAATCGCATGGGCGATGGGCGCCAGTAGGATACCGGATAAAAGGAGGCAGAGAATTGTCTTCTTCATTGGGAGGGGAGTGGTTACTTTTGGTGCCCATCATAACACAACCAAAAAACGGAACTCAAGTTTTTATTTTGAATTCCGTTTTGGATGGTTTGTTTTTATTTTTAGGCGATGGTCAGCGTGAAGTCGATGGCGTAATTTCCGGCGGGCTGAGCGGCGGGAATCACCTGATTCAGGGATACTCCCGTCAGGTCCCATCGGCAGTAGCGGGGGGCGCCCGCGCCGCCGGTGAGTAAGGTCACGCTATTCGTAGTTCCCTCCTGAAACGTTCCGGCGCTGTTCAGGGTCACGCTGGTGGTGGCGCAGCCGTTCACGCCGGCCAGGGTGGCGGCGGCGGGATTAACCGTCAGCTGGCCTCCGACCGCGTCCGCGTCGGCGGCGTTATCGGTGCCGTTGGAGTTCGCATCGTTAAAATCATAACTTTGGGAGCCCCCGTCGCTCCACACCGTGGTGGCGCCATTGGTGGCGGCCAGGCTCACGTTCCAGGTGTTGCGGACGGTCGGGTTGAAAACGCGAATCCGTTGGTCACTGGCCCCCAGGGTGCCGGTGGCCGTTTGTCTGTCGAAAGAAAAGACAAGGTTATTAAAACTGGCCGCAGGCGAGGCCACGGGGGCTCCGGCGGCGCTCACCACGTCGACGCTTTGCGTCCCATCGATGATGGATTGCGAAAAACGCGCGTTGGAACTCGCCAGCACCACTCCCGTTTGCACCAGGGCAAACACCAGGGTGGTGACGGCGGAAACCGTGAATACTTTTTTGAGGTTCATTTTGATTTAAGGTTAATTATAAATCTAACCATAATAGCAGATTTTGATACGCCAAACAAGGCTTTTTAAAGCTGGTGCCCCAGGCAAGAATCGAACTTGCGACCTCCAGCTTAGAAGGCTGTTGCTCTATCCACTGAGCTACTGGGGCATGCCGTTATTGTACTCTCGGCTTGTTTCCCGCGGAAGACCTGTGTTATAACTACATCCAAACTCTCACTCGTATGAGCGCGATCCGCGTTAAAAATCTCCGGAAAAAATACGGTTCCTTTGAAGCCTTAAAAAGCATTTCGTTTGACGTCGAACAGGGCGAGATTCTCGGTTTTTTGGGGCCCAATGGGGCGGGCAAAACCACCACAATGAAAATCCTCACCTGTTTTATGGGAGCCACGAGCGGCGAGGCGGTGGTGGCGGGGTACGACTGTGTGACTCAACCTTTGGAAGTGCGGCGCCGGATCGGGTACCTGCCCGAGAACAATCCGCTGTACACCGACATGATCGTTTACGAGTATTTGCTGTACGCGGCCCGGCTGCATCAGGTGCCTTCCGCGCTCGTTTCGGAGCGGATCCGGCGGGTGGTGGAAGACTGTGGACTCACGGAGCAGGTGGGGTTGCCCATTTCTTCCCTTTCCAAGGGCTACCGGCAGCGGGTGGGCTTGGCGGCCTCCATGATCCACGACCCGGAAATCCTGATTCTGGATGAACCGACGGTGGGGCTGGATCCGAACCAGATCATTGAAATCCGCACGCTCATCAAAAAATTCGGGAAAGAAAAAACCATTATCCTGTGCAGCCATCGCCTGCCGGAAGTGGAACTCACCTGCAACCGCGTGATCATCATTGATTTGGGAAAGATCGTGGCGTCGGGCACGCCGGCGTCGCTCCGCTACCTGGTGGAAGACCACGCGTCGATCCGGCTCACCATCCGGGGCAATCCGGAAAAAGCGATGGAGGTTCTGCACACCATTCCGGGCGTCAAAAAAGTGGAGATGCATCCCGTGCATGAAAAGGGAGCCAGAGGGTATGATCTTCACATAGGCCGTCGGGGGGATTTGCGGCCGCTGATTGCCAAAGCCATCGTGTCGAGCGAACTGGAGCTCCTGGATTTGCGCAAGCAAACGGTCACCCTGGAAGATGTTTTTAGCCAAGTTACCCAACGTGTCGCCGCATGAGATTCCGCTCCATCCACACCATTGCCGCCAAAGAATTCCAGGGATACCTGAATTCCCCGTTGGGCACGCTTTTTATGATGGCTTTTTTGCTCATCGCCTCGTTTCTTTTTTTCCGGGATTTCTTTTTGGTCGGTGAATCCACCCTGCGCCCGTTTTTTGAGGTTTTGCCCTGGCTTTACCTTTTTTTATTGCCCGCCATCACCATGCGGCTGTGGTCGGAAGAACGGAAGCTGGGAACCATGGAGCTCCTCCTGACGGCGCCCGTCACTCCGGCAGAGGCGGTGCTGGGGAAATTTTTGGCCGGGTTTGGATTGCTGGCGCTCACGCTGCTGCTTTCCGGCATCCTGCCCCTGATTTTGTTCTGGATCGGCCAGCCGGACCCGGGGCTCATCGTCGGCGGGTACCTTGGGGCTTTGATGCTCGGAGCTTCCTACTTAGCCCTGGGACTTTATGTTTCCACGCTGACCGACAACCAGATCATCGCTTTTATTTTGTCGGTGCTTTGGATCGCCCTTTTTCTGGCGATCGGCCAGGACGTGTTTTTAAAAACCCTTCCCGAACCGCTGGTGCCCGTTTTACGGGTTCTGAGCCTGGAATTCCATTTTGAAGGGCTGGGGCGGGGGGTCCTGGACACGCGGGATTTGGTTTATTACGGCTCTTTCCTCTTTTTATTTTTATATCTCACCATCACCAGCGTTTCCAAACGCAAATGGAAGTAACATGAATTTTTCCAGCCGCCTCAAACTCATTCGGCTTTCGATGCTGCTCACTCTCCTGGTTTTGGGGATCGTGGGGATGGTGAATGTGATTTCGGAACGCCATTTTTTGCGGCTGGATTTAACGGAAGACCGCGCGTTCAGCCTGCATTCCGCCAGCAAAGACCTCTTAAAAAATCTGGATGACCTGGTCACGGTGAAAGTCTTTTTTTCGAAAGAACTGCCTCCTAATCTCATGGCCGTGCGCCAGTACGTGCAGGATTTGCTGCAGGAAATGGCGTCGTATTCGCAGGGGAATCTGGCCCTCCAGTTTTTGGATCCGGGCGATGACGAGGTGGCCAAGTACGCGCGGGATATCGGCATTCCCCCAATCCGCATGAACATCTTAAGCAAGGATAAATATGAAGTGCGAGAGGGGTTTTTGGGTCTGGCGCTTTTTTACGGCAACAAACATGAAGCGCTTCCGGTGATCCAGGATACCGCGAATCTGGAATACGATTTGGCGGCCGGCATCCGCAAACTCACGCAGGGGGAACTCCTCCAGGTGGGGTTCACCACGGGCCACAATGAATACCCCATCATCGCCCGCGGGGATGTGAGCGGCGGTGAGGGGCATGTGCTGGCCAATGCCGCGCTGACCAAAAATTATTTCGTCCGTTCGGTGGATTTGAACACGCCCGACGCGCTCGATAAACTCGACACGCTGATCATCGGCGGGCCGGAAACGGCGTTCACGCTTCACGAGCAATACCTTTTGGACCAGTATTTAATGAAGGGCGGCAATATCGTGTTTTTGGTGGATGGCGTGGCGATCCAGGATTTTGTACAGGGAAAACCGCTGGAGGTCAGCCTGAATACCCTTCTCACCTTTTATGGGGTGCGGGTGGAGCCGGGGCTGGTGCTGGATGCCGTGAACGAAACCGCCACCCTTTCCTCGGGCGGGGCGGACGTCACGGTTCCGTATCCCTTTTGGGTGAAAGCGGTTAAGGATTACATGGCCCGTGAAAATCCCATCGTCAGCAAATTGGAAGCCGTGATTTTCCCATGGCCCAGCCCGCTCACGCTTTTACCCCAGGATCAGGTGAAGGCCACGCCCCTCATCCAAACCTCGCCCGGGGCCTGGGTGCAGGAGAATTTGCTGGATCTGAATCCCGAGGCGGTTCCTTTGGGCCTCACCCAGCCTTACCCCCTGGCCGTGCTTTTGGAAGGACCTTTCAAAAGCTTTTTCGCGGCCAACCGGCGTCTACCCGCGGATTTTGTGGGAGAGGCCAATGGTCGGGGGCGGATCGTGGTGATCGGCAACTCCCGCTTTCTGACCGACCGGATGGTTCGGCAGTACAAACAAAATCTCACGTTCTTTTTGAACACGATCGACTACCTGACCCTGGACCAAAGCCTGATTTCCGTCCGCTCCGGAGGCCTTTCGGAACGGCCGCTCCTGGCCCTTTCCGATGCGGAACGGCCGCTCATCAAATGGGGTGGAATTTTGCTTTTGCCGACCCTGATTTTCCTGTACGGCAGCCTGCGCTATTTTGAGCGCAAGAAAAAAACCATTAAACTTTAAACCCATGACTTTTTTCCGATGGATTAAGCATATTGGCGCTCTTAAAATCGCGGTGGCGCTTTTCTCTGCCCTGGCTCTTTTTATCCTGATTGTGGATAAGCCGGGCAGTACCTCGAGGGAAAAAATCGAGGCGAGCCAACCCCTGCTTTTTCCCCGGCTTTTCTTGGAGGAGATTACGAATGTGGTGGTGACCGAACCCGGGCACCCCGATCTGACGTTCCGCAAAGCTGAGGCCGGATGGCAAAAGGATGAAGAGGCTTTTCTGAATGCGATCATCAATCTAAAAGCCGCCGCGATCGTTTCCCGGAATCCCGGCAAGCAGTCGCTCTTTGGCCTCGATCCGGCCCACGCCGCCCACATCCGCCTGTGGAAAAACACCAAAACCCTCGCGGATTTTTACGTGGGGGAGTCCACCGAACTTAAAAGCCAGTTTGTGCGACTGGAAGGCTCGGACGAGGTGTTTGACTCTACGCCGCTCCTGCCCCCTTTTAGTCCTTAACTGGTGAAGGGGACCAGGGCCATGTGGCGGGCGCGTTTGATCGCCGTGGTGAGTTTTTTCTGATGGTTCAGGCACACGCCCGTGTAGTAGCGGGCCTTGATGCGGCGGAAACCGTCCACAAACGGCTTGATCGTGGGCAAATCCTTGTAATCGACGTCTCCCAGCTGGTTCGTGCAAAAGGTGCAGCGGCGTTTGCCAGGAGCGTGTTTTTGGTTGGTGGAAAAAATATATTTCTTCGACATGGTTTCAGGATTTAAATTTTAAGGTCGGAGTCGCCCAGGATTTCATCCAGTTTCTTCTCCAGCGCCGCTTCGTCCACGGGTTGGGACTCGGGCGCGGGACCGGCTTCCACAGCGGGAGCGATTTTGGCCACCGGGGCGGGGGCCACGGAGGAAGCTCCGGGGTACGTATGGCTACTCATTTTCCGTTTGCGGGGCCGTTCTTCTTCCATGGCTTGCGCTTCTTCCTTGTATTTGGTGTAGACGTAGCCTTCGGGCACGGAGATCAAAATATGCCGCATCACGTCGACGTCGATCCGAGCCTGCTCATTCAGCTCTTTGATGAAGTCCGGCGTGATTTCAAAATCGTACACGGCGTAAATGCCTTCCTTGAACTTGCCGATCCGGTACGCCAGCAGGCGCTTGCCCCATAAATCCTGGGAAAAAATTTTGCCGCCATTTTTGGTGATGGCATCCTCAAAATCGCCCAGCTTGGCTTTCAGCTTGGACTCGAGTAAATCCGGGTTCAGTGTGAGCATGAGCTCGTACTTCCGGAGGGCTTTGGCTTCGGGGGCTGCCGTTTCGGCTGCCTCCACAGTTTGGGTCGACATAAGCGTTATCTTTATGGACTAAACGGTTCGATGGTAACCATCGGACAAAGATTGCCTGCGTATTGTAGCGACCCCCTAAAACGATTGCAAGTGTTTTTATTTGGTATTATCATAAACTCCAATTTTTATCTTTATGGAAAAAATTAGAAGCATTACCGTTCGAATTGAGCCCTTGCCTGAAGATACGGGAGGTACGAATGTCTTCCGTGATCCGCAAGGTCAGTTTCACAAAATTGAAGGAATTGATTTCTTTTTAGATCCCGTTCCTCCTGGTTGTCGAAATGTGCTTGCCACCTGGACACAGGCGGAAGGCAGAGAGAGAGAGTTGTATGTAGAGGTTACCCGGGATCAAATTAAGGATATGTTTTTGGAAAGCTGATTATAAATTATTTGCTTTTGTATATACATTGTATATACTAATAATGTAATCCATTTTTATATGTCTCAAGCAGCACTATTAACCCTTCGTATAGATGAGGCCTTAAAAAAGGAGGCTCAACAAAATGCCAAGGAGAAATTTGGCATGGGATTGAGCGCCCTCATTAAACTTTTTTGCCAGTATTTAACAGGCAAGTCTCGAGTGGCTTTTTTTGTCGGAGATGAAGCATTTGACAAACATTTTGATCGGGTGTTAAGATCCCCCAAGGTCAAAGTGGCATTAATTGATTTGAGTAAAACCATTGAACGCATTGCTGAAAAGTAAAATTTTAATTGTCCATTCTTTCAAAAAGCAGGTTCGTCATCCAAGACTCCTTGAGTTTGTTTTTGCCGAGATCCGGAAGCATGCCTCTGGCGGAAAGAATCTAATCGATCTTTTTTCACCTTATCCTGATTACAAAGTTCTTAAGGCCTATTTAGCTTCCAATAAGGTACGCGCGGCTATTTTGCTGAAGATCAGCAAATCTCTTTACATTCCTTTTTGTATCTTGAAAAAAGAATCCCGTGAGGGTCGGAACCTGAGTAGACATTCAGAAGATTTTTTATGGCCAAAAATCGTTAAGGTTCAACAGGAAATAGCCAATGGCCGCTATACGGAATATGAACTTTAGTTAAAATCCAAACATGAGTATCATGAGCTCATGCATTTTTTAGACGAGCTCAACGATCGGCAGAAAGAGGCGGTGGAGACCTTAACCGGCCCCTTACTGATTGTGGCCGGGGCGGGGAGCGGTAAAACCCGCACGCTCACCACTCGGATTGCCAATCTGATTGCGCAGGGGGTCGCCGTGCCGTGGCAAATCCTCGCCGTTACATTCACCAACAAGGCGGCGGAGGAGATGAAAAACCGGATTGAGAAACTCCTGAGCCAGCAATTCGATCTTTCCGAAAACAACCGGCCAACGATTGGCACTTTTCACTCTATTTGCGTGCGGATTTTACGGAGGCATTTTGATAAGCTCGGCCGCGAGAAATCGTTTGTGATTTACGACACCGACGATTCGCGCGGGCTGATGAAGCGGATCATGAAAGAAAAATCCATTGATGACGACCGGCTGAAGCCCCCCATGGCGCTCGGCATGATCAGTAAGGCCAAAAACCAGCTACGCTCACCCGAGGACTTTGCCGCCCGCGCGGGCAATTACTTTGAGCGGCTCACGGCGGATTTGTTCCGGGAATACCAGGCGCGGCTCATCAAAAACAATGCCGTGGATTTTGACGACCTGCTCTTTTACGTCGTGGAGCTTTTCCGCAAACACCCGGCCGTGCTCGAGGAATACCAGGAGCGGTGGCGCTTCATCAACATCGATGAGTATCAGGACACGAATCACGTGCAGTACGCGCTGACCACGCTTCTTTCCGCCAAATACCGGAATCTCTGCGTGATCGGCGACAGCGATCAATCCATTTACCGCTTCCGGGGCGCGGATATGCAGAACATCCTCGATTTTGAAAAAGATTATCCCGAGGCCAAAGTCATCAAGCTGGAACAAAACTACCGTTCGACCCAAAATATTCTGGATGCCGCCGATGCCGTGATCGGGCAAAATAAACACCGAAAGGTGAAGAAAATGTGGACGGAGGCAGAAAAGGGAGATCTTATCGAGGTGTGGCATTGCCGCAACGAGGAAGACGAGGCCCGGCGCCTGGGAAATGAAATCGAGCGTCTGCGGATCCAGGAAAAGGCGACCCTCAAAGACATTGTGGTGCTTTACCGCACCCACGCCCAGTCGCGCGTGATTGAAGAGGCGCTGCTGCGCTACGGGATGCCGTACAAGGTGATCGGCGGCGTCAAATTTTACGCCCGGCGCGAGGTGAAAGACCTGCTCGCGTATCTGCGGGTGGTTTTGAATGCGAATGACACCGAAAGCCTGATCCGCATTTTAAATGTTCCGGGGCGGGGAGTGGGGGAGACCACGATTTCCAAATTACAGGCCTTCGCGCTCGCCCGCTCACTCACGCTCGGGGAGGTGCTTAGGCATATCGAAATGGTGGAGGAGTTGGGAGAACGGCAAAAAAACGCGCTCATCGCCTTTGGCCAATCGCTCGCCGCGTGGTGCGAAAAAAGCCATCAGGTTCCGGTTTCCGAGCTACTCAAACTCATTTTTAAGAGCATTCATTATCAGGAATATCTTCTGGACGGCACGGAAGAAGGCGAGATGCGGCTCGAGAATGTGCTGGAATTCATTTCCGTTTCCGAAAAGTACGATGGGCTTGAGGGTGTGATTTCACTCGCTTCATTTTTAGAGGAAGTGGCGCTAGTGGCCGAGGCGGACGCGGTGGATCAGACGCAGGAAACCCTCACGCTCATGACGCTCCACTCGGTGAAGGGGCTCGAATACCCGTACGTGTTCATCGTCGGCTGTGAAGATAATGTTTTTCCGCACAGCCGGTCGATGCTGGAGCCCGCGGATTTGGAGGAAGAACGGCGGCTCATGTACGTGGGCATCACGCGCGCGATGAAAAAATTGTATCTTTTCGCTGCCAAAGAGCGGCATTTGTTCGGGGATTATCAGCAAAACGCGTTGTCCCGGTTCATCCTGGATATTCCCGAACCGCTCCTCAATGTGACGGGTATGGAAAAGGGGCGGCCGCCCAAAGCTGAATTCATCGACCTCGCTATCAGCGATGAAGCGCTGGAAGTACCCGTGCGCCTCAAAACCGCCGAAGAACGCTTCCGGGACGGCGACCGCGTACTGCACAAGAGTTTTGGCGTGGGGATGGTGGTGGAACGCCGGGGAGATTTGGTGACCATCGCTTTTGAAGACAAAAGAACCGGTATCAAAAAATTCGCGGCCAGCATCGCGCCGCTGGAGAAGGTGGAATAATAACCCAATGTCACTCTGAGCCCCGCAGGGGCGAAGAGTCTCCCGGATTACTGGTAACAAGGAGACTCTTCGCTAGCGCTCAGAGTGACATTCAGTACTATGCTCATCGATGAACTGAAATCACTGCTCAACGCCAATGGTTTTTGGGCCAAAAAAAGTTTAGGCCAAAATTTTTTAGTGGATGAAGGCGCTTTTGACCAGATCATCGCCGCGGCGGAACTCCAGCCGGGCGATCACGTGGTGGAGGTGGGCCCGGGTACCGGATTTTTGACGGAGCGGCTTTTGGGGAGCGCGGCCCAGGTGACGGCGGTGGAATACGATGGCGACATGGTCACCATGCTGAAAGCCAAATTTCCCGGGGCAAAAAATCTGACACTGGTGCACAAGGACGCGCTCCGGTTTCCGGTGCCGAGCGGCGCGTACAAAGTGGTGGCCAATATTCCGTATTACATCACGTCGCCGCTGCTCAAGCATTTTCTTCAGTCGGAAAACCGGCCGAGTTTGATGGTTCTACTCGTCCAAAAAGAAGTGGCGGAAAAGATTGGCGGGCTGGACGGCAAAAGCATGGTGACAATCGAAACCCAGGTGTTTGGTCGCCCGGAGATTATGGGCGTTGTACCCCGGACTTCTTTTCACCCGGCGCCCAAGGTGGACTCGGCGATATTGAGGATAGAGGTGTATCCCGAGCCGCTGGTATCGGCTGAAAAATTGAAAGCTTTTTTGCGCCTCGTCGGTTTTGGCTTTTCCCAGAAGCGCAAAAAACTCTCCAATGCTTTGGCTTCCGGTTTCCATCAGGAGGTCGATGCAATGCGCGGCATTTTAGAAAAAGTCGGCCTTGATTCCAACATCCGCGCGGAAGAACTGGAGATAGGAGATTGGCTGAAGCTGTTGACAGAGATAAATTTTTGATTTAGAATCACCACCTTTAAAGCCCTTTCCCGATAAATCATTTTTATGGGAAGGTCTTTTTATATCATCGCGGCGCTTGTTGGGTTTTTAACCGGCGTGTTGATTTATTTGATGATCCAGCCAAATTGGATGGCGCTTTTTTTGATTATTTTTATATCAGTTTTTTGTTTTATTTTAGCCAAAAAATCAAAGTACTGTATAATATTTTTGTTCATGGTGGCAGTGGCGCTTGGATTGGGCCGTGCTAGGCTGAGTGAGCACGTGGTGACGCCGGATCAAATCGACTTTTACAACGGACAAGAAATGGAATTTAAAGGGCTTATTGTGGAACCCGATGTGCGCAGAGATGTGGCGAAGTACACGGTCCATGTGTCATTTCGACCGGAGCGTAGCGAAGTGGAGAAATCCCTTTCAGGTAATGAAGCAAGGGATTTCTCGACTACGCTCGAAATGACAGGGGGTGATGTACTCATAACCCTCGCCAAGTATCCGCAATACCATTACGGCGACCGGGTGCGGGTGAAGGGAACACTCGAGGCGCCGGGGGAATTTGACGGATTTTCGTACGACCATTACCTCAGCCGGTACGGAATTTATTCCGTCATGCGCCACCCGTACGTGGAGCGCCTGGCCACGGGGCAGGGGAATTGGTTTTGGGGCGGCATGCTTTTTTTTCAGGATCAATTCATGGAGCGTCTGAACCGGCTTTTCCCGGAACCGCACGCGAGTTTTGAGGCGGGGCTGCTTGTGGGCGCGCGCAGGGGCATTCCGCCGGAGCTCATGACGCAGTTCAACATCGCGGGGCTCACTCACATCATCGCCATCAGTGGCTACAACATCACCATCGTCATCGCGGCCGTGATGTGGGCGCTGGGGTTCCTGGCCCGTCGGACGCGCTTTTGGGTCGCTATCGGTTCGATTGTGCTTTTCACCCTGTTCGTGGGCGCCAGCCCCTCCGTGGTGCGCGCGGCGATCATGGGGATACTTGGGCTGGTCGCGCTCAACACCGGCCGGCAAAGTAACATTCATCTCACGGTACTGTGGACCGCTTTTTTCATGATCCTTTATAACCCAAAAATCTTGTGGTGGGACGCGGGCTTCCAACTCTCATTCGCCGCGGTGCTCGGGCTGATTTACGTGGCGCCGCTGTTCAAAAAATATACCGAAAAACTGCCGTCGGCCTTTGGCGCGCGAGAGGCCATCATCATGACGATGTCGGCTCAGGTGATGGCTCTGCCCATCATCCTTTACGACTTTGGGCGCCTGTCACTCATCGCGCCGCTCTCCAATCTCCTCGTGGCCTTTGCCATTCCGCCCGCGATGCTGTTCGGCTTTGCCGCCGTCATCCTCTCGTATCTTTTTTTCCCTCTGGCCATGCTTTTGGCTTACGTGGCCTGGGGAATTTTAAGTTACATTCTTAAGGTCATCGAAATCTCCGCCGCCATCCCGTATGCCAGCGTGAACTGGCCCGGTACGCAGGTGTGGATGATCGTGGGGTATTATGTTTTGCTCGTGATCGGACTCTATATATTGGCGACCAAAAAAAAGTTGACGGCGACCTCCTGATTTGCTAAAATTAATACAGAAAAAGACTTTCGGCCCGTGGTTTATATACCACACGAAGCGGAGAGTCTTTTCTTTATTTCCATGGGAACACGGACATGAACCATTTCTGATCCTTTCTAATATTTTCTTTTATCTGCACCAAAAATAAAGAATGATCAGGTGTCATTCCTATAAAGCGGTATAATATCTCAGAGGATTTATTAGGATTGAGTTTGGAGGCAGGTTTGATCCTTGATTTTTGGATTAACTCCAGAGCACAGGGGAAATATTTCATTCGCCGAAAACGGTCCGGCCACTTTTTTTGATCCAAATGATGCCAAAACAATTCCAAAAAAACTTTGCTGTTCTTAAAATAGTGCGAACGCACATAGGGTCTGCGCTTGGATTTTGATTTTATCTGCTTATAAAGCGCAAAAGCTTTAACATAAACTTCGTGATAATCCGTGCCGGTTAATTTTTCTGCTCTTGTTCGATAAGCGTTCATAAAATTCATTGAAAACTTTTAAAGCAAAATTCAGTATAGTAAACTTTAGTTTACTTTTCAAGGTTAAAAATAATTATTTCTTGCCATTTCTTATATATTTTGTTATAATATGGTCGTCAATTAACTACCATTTTATGACTCCAGAAATAAGACCTGAATTCAGAGGTGAGGAGGAAGTTGCTATTGTAGAAGATGTTACTGGATCTACGGATTATGTTCCAGGTCGCGGTGCGGACATGGTTCCTAGTCGTATTGGTGTTGGCCGCCTTGAAGTTCATAGTATTCTTAAAGGCCATACCCTTGCCTTAGACGCTCTTTTTGTTCTGGAAGGCCTTTCATCTGCAGGTGTCCAGGCCGTTCGGGATAAAGTCAGGGAATTGCAAGGTGCTGACGGAAAAGGAAAAAGCAAAGTCACACAAGCAGCGGTTTTAGAAGCTTTAGCCGCCTAAGTACCAGCCTTTTTGTATTCCTGTAAAATCTTTTTCAGCGATTCCTCCAGAGGCGGCATGTGAACGCTGAGGTTCTCGCGTTTGTCGGCATTTAAAATGCAATTGGAGCGGCGTTCGCAGAGTTTGGTTTGTTCGGCTTCGCCCATCAGGTTGATTTTGAAACTCAGATCCACGATTTGCCGGTACATCGTCATGATGCCCACGTGGTCCATGGCGCCGGGGTTGGTCATGTTGAGGACGCCGGTGGCGCGCTTTTCGATGAGTTGGATTACGGCGGGCAAAAAGTCCTCAATCACCGTGCAGGAATTCATGAAGTTGATCATCTTCGGGTATTTCACCAGCTTGTCGATCAGGTTTTTGGGATTTGGTTTCCCGAGGAGTGGAATGCGGATGCGGAGCTGGAGCACGTTCGGAAAATCCTTGAGCGCCATTTCGGAAACAATCCGTGAGCGGGAGTAAACCGAGCCAAAGTAATTGGGAGGGTCGTTTTCGGTGAAGCCCTCTTTTGGATAACCGTCATAAATACAGCCGCTGGCCAGCTGGACCATGTAGATTTTTTGTTCGTCGGCTATCGTCGCGATGTTGAGCGAACCGGCCACGTTTACGCTGAAGGTTTCGGCGGCGTGGGTTTCGCACCAATCCACATTGGGTTTGCCGGTTTTCCCTGTGGCATTCACGACTACATCCGGTTTGGCTTCTTCAAAAGCCCGCCGCACATCATCCAGATTCCGGATTTCCACCCGGGGATCGGCCACTTGCCAGCCATGCGCTAAAAAAGCTTCTTTTAAGTGGGAACCGATGAAGCCTGTGCTGCCTAATAATAGAATTTTAGTCATAAGATACGGCTGCAGAAGGGCAAATCCTTTACTTTTCTGCAGGATTCATGCTCACTTCATGTCGGCCATTGGCCTCATTACGTTCGCACCGGATTTGCTCACATCTTGTATGGTGGGTCGGCCGGGGCTTGAACCCGGAACCAATAGCTTAAAAGGCTACTGCTCTACCATTGAGCTACCGACCCACTTTAATTAGCGCCGATAATATTAGAGTTGCCCCTCTGAAATGTCAAACTCAGTGTTCCGCGTGTTCTTCGTGGCCGCCACCTTCGCCGATGAAGCTCGAGACCACAAAGGTGATCGCGGGCAGGCTGAACCACGCGTTGTAGTTGTTGATCATCAGACGCACGAGCGGGGAAGCTTTGTAAATGGCGGTCATGGCGTCGCTCAGCACCAGGCCTTCCTGCACCAGCGAGGCGCCCGAGGCGTAAATTAAAATGGTGCTGGTGATGAGGCCGGCGCTTAAAATCCCATAGATGAACATCAGGCCGAAGTTGAGGAGAGAAGAACCCGTGCTCGTCATATTGATCGCAAAGCGCCCTTTGGTGGTGATGAGCACGATCGTGGCCACAAAAATAATGATTTTGATGATGAGGAGCGAACCTTCGCTGTTCACGATGCTGAGCGAGTGGATCAGGGCTTTACTGCCGATCAGATATTTCTCGATTAAATTCCCCACGCCGTCGGAGGCCAGGATGGCGATGTAGCTTGAGATGATGATTTTGAGCGTCTGGTTCCGGCCAATGATAAAACTGTACGCGATGATGACCGCGAAGAAGACGATGACGAAGAGATCCCAGCTCAGATTGATTTGCATTTATTTTTGCTTTATTTTTTCGCTTTGGATTATACGCCCTGCGACCGGGGGATGGCAAATAAATGTGATAGGATGGGGGCATGCCGTTTGATTTGATCATCACCTGCAAACTGGGACTGGAATCGCTTTTGGCCGAAGAGCTCCGGGCTTTGGGATACCAAAGTCTCACGGTTTTGAATGGCGAAATCCACCTGAAAGGGGACGCGTTGGTGTTGGCCCGCTGTAACCTGTGGTTGCGGACGGCCGAGAGGGTGATGCTGAAACTGGCCGCTTTTCCCGCCCACACGTTTGACGCGCTTTTTGAAGGCGTCCGGCAGGTGGAGTGGGGGAGTCTGCTTCCCGCGGATGCCCGTATGCGCGTGATGAGCACCTGCATCGATTCCCAACTCCAGTCGCCCCGCACTACGCAATCCATCACCAAAAAAGCCATCGTGGACGCCATGCAGCAGGCGTATCAAAAAGACTGGTTTTCGGAAGACGGGGCTGAATTCAAGATTTTTGTGGACATCATCCGGGATGAAGCCGTGGTGTCGCTCGACAGTTCCGGCGACGGCCTGCACAAGCGCGGGTACCGGGCTAAAGGCGGTATGGCCCCTCTGCGGGAAACGCTGGCGGCTGGAATCGTGATGCTTTCGGGCTGGCGCCCCTCGGAAACCCTGGTCGATCCTTTTTGCGGTTCCGGAACCATTCCCATCGAGGCGGCGATGATCGGGGCGAACATTGCTCCCGGACTCCGCCGGATGTTTGCCGCCGAAAGCTGGCCTTTTATTCCGGCGAACATCTGGCAAAAGGTGCGCGAGGAGGCTCAAAGCAAAATCCGCCCTGACCCCTTTACCATTCACGCTTCGGACATCGACGGGCCAATTTTAAACATCGCGCGCGACAATGCCGAAAAAGCCGGTGTTGCCGAGCATATCCAGTTTGAAGCTAAAGCCATGGAGGCGTTTGCCCCTCCCGCGGAACCCTTTGTGCTCATCTCCAATCCTCCGTACGGGGAGCGGATGGAGGATGTGCAAGCCGCCGAAACGCTTTACCGCCAGATGGGCGAAGTGTTACGCCCCCTGAAGGGCGCTTTCTACATCCTCACGCCTCACGCTGAATTCCAACGCCTCTTTGGCGCCCGCGCCCGCAAAAACCGCAAACTCTACAACGGCAAGATCCGGTGCTATTTATATGAGTATTGATAATGGTGTCACCGGGTGGAATTGAACCACCGACCTCAGGCTTATGAGTCCTGCGCTCTAACCAACTGAGCTACGGTGACACGTTACGAGGCTCACCTAAATTAGCGTTTTTTACGGCGCACGGCAAGATTTTGCTAAACTCATGGAATAACGGCTCAATATTTGATATAATAGTAAGATGTTTAAAAGGCATAAACCAGAGGCCGCAAGAGACGCCGACAATGGCCAATCAAAAAAAGTCATCGCCAATAACAGAGCCTTTCTTTATGCCTTGCTGGTTTCTTCAACCCTCCACGCCCCCCTCTTCTGTTCCGAATATCTGGCTGAAGCGGGCAATATTGCCTATGTCACCAAAGAAAGAATAGCCCGGATTATCAACCGGCCTGCCACCCGGACTCATTTTATCGAACAGCTAAAAGGCGCTTATGAGAATAAGAAAGAAGTTGATTTAGGCAATTTCTATCTCGATTCTGAATATTATGAAGGTGGCATCGATGAAGAAACCAAAAATGGTAGCGCTAAAGAATTGGATCGACAGACGACCCACTTTAAAGCTAAGGCTAAAGAGCAGGATGTGCTCAGCGTATTACGTGAAATGGCATCATTTGGAAAGTACGCTGAAGCACACACTTACCTCAGCAGTCTTTTAACGGGCTCCGGAGGAAACTGTGAAGCCCGTTCAAAGCGCGCCGCGTCCCTGGTGCAGCGGGTTTATCCGCCCCTTCCTTTTAAATTTCAGGACGTCAAACTGAACGGATCACTTCATACGAGGACCATTGTCCAGGTGAATGGAGTTTGGTATGCCATGGATGGCGGGTTGGAAAAAATGGCGGGAGAAGATTTTGAAGGGACGGTTGTTCATGATTCGATGGCTTATGTAAAAAATTATTTGGGTAAAAAAACAACTGGCTCCTACGTGCAATCAAAAGAACCACTTGAAAGAACTCGTACCAATCTGACTCCAACTGACACTTATTTCAGCTTAACACCTAAGAACATTGATGAGCTCAGAGATATTGGAGTTGACCGAAAAAAGCCAAAAAGAATGGCGGCAGGGGGTCTTTTGGCCGCAGAAGATCAAACGGTTTCAAGCGCGAACAGTGAACGCGGGGAAAAAGAAGAAGATGAGGAAGACGCCGTTATCACTCTGGAAACGCGAACCCCCGAGGAAATAAAAAAAGAGACTGAAGAAAGGCGGAAGCACAATGAATCCATTATTGAAGAACTGTGTAGTTTTAAAACAAGAGAAGATGTTTATCAAGCCCTGTCGTTAAGGCGCCCTTCTGTTGAATTTCCTGACGGCATCCATTGGGAATTATCGGAACCCTTGTTCGCTATCACAGATCTAGCTCAAAAAGTTGTTGCTATGGATGAGAATGGTAATATTAAAATAGAAAATGACAAGGCTACTCCGGCACAGTGGAACCAATTTAAAGAAACGATAAAAGGCGCAGTAAAAATTATAGAGAAATGGGATCCGGAAAGGCCAAAAAATCAATTGGAAGAGGGGCCAAAATGGAGCTCCGAAATGGAGCAATATCTCACAAAAATCATTGAGCTATATCCTATTATTGACTGATGCCGCTTTTTTAGCGTCTCCAAATCTTCTTCGTGGCGAGCCACACGTATTTGAGCAGGAAGAGCGAGAGGAAGAAGTAGATGGCCACCTGGATGAAGCGGATCATGTAGGTGAGCAGGTTTACGGAGATGCCCTGGATGACGCCGTTGAAGTTGTCGACGAAAGCCTTCATCTCGAATTTCCAGCTGTCGCGGATTTGCTTCCAGTCGAAGATCAGGTCTTTCAGGATGTTGACGCTGAAGAAGCTGTAGTTCAGGCGGTCGAGCTCGTCGCTTTTACCCTGTTTATACTGATCGATTTCCTGTTTGACCTGGATGCGCTGGGTGCTCAGGCGTTCGATCAGGTTCAGTTTGCTGTCGATGATTTTGGCCAGACTTTCCACATCCTGTTTGGCGGTGGCCAGGCGGGTGACTTCATCGTACGCCCGCTGGGATTTGGTGAGCGTGTCTTCGATCGATGCCAGCTTGTTTTCCAAAATCTGGAGCTGCTTATCAAAACTTTCAATCGTGCCCTTGATGGTTTGGGTGTTCGCGTTCAGGTTGTCGGGCTTCAGGCCTTCGATCAACGCCACGATTTCCGCCTCCTTTTCCTTTTTAACCTTGAAGCTGAAATTACAATTGTCGTCATTCACGTTCGCGGTTTCAAAAATCACGTCCGCGCGGGGTTTGAGGGCGGAAATCTTTCCGCACGTTTCCTCCAGGTGGCTGGTTTTTACATCGGCGCTAAAGGTTTTCACTTCATACGATTCGGCATCGGTGCCCGTCACATAACCGCCTTCCGGGGGCATAGGGGCGATGTCGGCTTGGGTTGCAAAGCCCTGCTTCGTCATCCTCAGTCCCGCACCGGCATAGGGGGCAGAGTCAGAGTATTCTCCTCCCTGCCCGTATTGAGTGGTCTGGAAAATCGTGCGTATGGAAAAACCAAACAACGCGATCACAATGCTGACGACCACCACTCCGGCCAGCACGAGTCCGATCACTTTGGCGATGGACTTGAAAGACCAGTCAAAATTTTGAAAGAAAGACATAAAGGCAAAGGTTAAGGGATAACACTTGTTCATTATACCCGAACCGCTTTTTGGATCAAATGCTCATCCGCTAGCACCAGCGCGGCCATCGCCTCCACAATCGGGACGGCGCGGGGGACGACGCAGGGGTCGTGGCGGCCCGACATCTGGAGGCTCGTGGGTTTGCCGGTTTTAAGAATCGTTTTCTGTTTTTTGAAGATGGTGGCGGTGGGCTTAAAGGCCACACGGAAAATGATATTCATTCCGTTGCTGATGCCGCCCACCGTTCCGCCGGCGTGATTGGTGAGCGTGATGATTTTGCCGCCTTTTTTGATGAGCGGGTCGTTGTGGGTGCTGCCGGTCATCAGCACCGAGCCAAAACCGCTGCCGATTTCGAATCCTTTGGTCGCGGGTAGCGACAGCATCGCGTGCGCGAGCCGGGCTTCGAGTTTATCGAACACGGGGCTTCCCAATCCCGCGGGCACGTTGCGCATGACGCATTCAATGATTCCCCCGACGGAATCGCCATGCGCCTGAATTTCCTGAATATGCCGGATCATTTTTTGCGCGGCGACAGGGTCGGGGCAGCGCACGGGCGTGGCCTCGATGGACTTGAGCGACACTTTCGCGGGATCGATTTTACCGATGAGATGATGGATTTGTTTCACGTAGGCCAGAATTTCAACTTTTCCCAGGAGTTTTTTGGCGATGGCGCCCGCGGCCACCCGCGCGATCGTCTCCCGGGCGCTCGCGCGCCCCGAACCGCGGTGATCGCGGAAACCGTATTTGGCGTCGTAGGTAAAATCGGCATGGCTGGGGCGGTAATGCGTTAAAAGCGCGTCGTAATCGCTCGATTCCTGATCGGTATTGCGCACCATCAGGCTGAGCGGCGTGCCGGTGGTTTTACCCTCAAAAATTCCCGACAAAATTTCCACCCGGTCTTTTTCCTGCCGCGGGGAAGTGATTGCGCTTTGCCCCGGACGCCGGCGGTTGAGCTCACCCTGAATATCCGCGACGGAAAGCCTAAGGCCTGCCGGACAGCCATCGATCACCACACCCACGCCCGGGCCATGTGATTCGCCCCAGGTGGTGATGCGGAACAAAGTTCCAAAAGAATTTCCGGCCATATTATTTAAAATCAATTAATGTGGAAATGACGGCAAAGGCGCTCAAAATGATCACCAGCCCCGCGAGCGCGCTTTTGATGATTTTTTTCCCTTTATCGGCCTGCTCATCACTGGCGTAATTCGTGATGAAGAGCGCGGCTCCGTAAAGCAGGGCGGCCAAAGCCAGTAGCCCCGCAAAGCCCAGGGCGAATTTAGCGATGGTGGCAAAGAGCGCGATGATGTTGGCCACACTGCCCTGGGAGATCACGGAAGGCGCATTGGGATTTTCCGCCAGCGGCCGCACCGTGGCGCTGAAAATATTTTCCACGATCACCTTGTCGACCAGCACCAAAATAACGCCCGCGGCCACCCACAGCACCACCTTCCTTTGCTGGGTCAGTTTTTCCTCTTCCCCGAATGAAAACAGCATGCGGGCGCCGCTGAGAATAATCATGGCCACCGCGATGATGGCGAGCAGGCTTTTTAAGTAAGACACGATACCCAGCACTTCATCGCTGAACTGGAAATCAAACGTCGTCAGTGTTTTGGTGGCGCCCGGAACGCCGTAAATCACTTCCACAAAACGATCGATCACTAAAATCAGGGCCAGCCCGACCACCGCGTAAAGGAGATGCCTTTTTTGATCAGTGAGGGCGGTTTCATCTCCCTGCGCCATGATCATGCTCACGCCAGCCAGCGCGACGAATAAAATCGAGAGCCCGAGCATCAGGATTTTGAGCGCCTTCACCACCGTCAAAATCACGGTATTCACCTGGCTTTCCCCCGACGACAGATCGCCCGCTGGGTTTTGGGAATAGTCGATCACGTCGATGTTTTGCCCCTGTAGTTTTTCCTTGATGTTTTGGAGCGGGTCAAAAAGATTGCCCTGCATCAGGGCTGACGGGGCCAAGTTGATGAAAAGCAGGAAGCCAACCGTGAGCACGCCTGCGATGTTCAAAAAAGTTTTTTTCATGGAGCGGGCTGAATGTCCAGAGGCGAAACAATCAGGGTATTCACAATGGCGTACGCCAGATAAATGATCACGATCGCGGTAATTCCGCCAATCAGCAGGGTTTTGGCCTTGGTCGTGTTTTCTTCACTCCCAAAAGAAGTCATATAAAGGAAGCCGGCGTAAATGCTAAAAAGAACCGCAAAGGGGCCGAGGAACACCAAAAACAGCCGGAGTCCGCCCGCCGCCTCCTGAATCGGCGTGGTGAAAACGGCCGGAGCCGTAGCGCCGGTGACCTGGTTCACCGTGTACACTGCGTTCACGATGTTGCTGGCCAAAAGTAGGACAAAAATCCCGATCAGGCTGCCCACCAGGTGCTTTTTCTCCTGCGTGATTTTTTCATCCTCCCCCTGGGCGGTGATGAGCTTGAAACCGCTGATGGTGAAAAGGAGCACGAGCACGGAACCGAGCAGCCATTTGATGTAATTCACGATGTCCCGGAGCTGATCATTCGCGGCGCCAAAATCAATCAATTGCTGAGCGTTCGAGCCTTCGGGGTTGAAAATCCCCGCCACATTGTCCGCGATCATCAACAGCACAAAGGCGATCGCGATGCCGGTGAAATTCTTTTTTTGCTGGGTCAGCGTTTCTTCTTTATCGCCGGCCAACACCAGCGCCATGGCGTAGAGCACCCCAAAAAGCACCGCGAGTGCTCCCACCGCGTATTTAACGATCCGGACGGCGTTCCGAATGAAGCCGATCGCCAGGGTTTCCCCGGGGGCGGAAGCGTTGTTGAAATTGGGGAGCCAGCCCGTCAAAAATTGCGACCAGTCCTGCCCGAGCGCCCCCTGCGCGTGGGCGGCCCCCGCGCCTAAAAAAACCCCCGCGCCAATGACCAGGACAAAGCTGAGGATCGCGCGGCTGAATAAGGAAATTTTTGGCATTTGTTTTTTCGTTTGCTTTACTATATCAAAAAGCATTGCAATCCGCTACAAAATAGGATAAAGTGCCTGAGTATTCTTTTATTTTATGAAGAAACCTACCCCTAAACGCAAGCAGCCGAAGTCCCGGACACGTAGCCGTTATCACACGTTTGAAAATAACGCGCAGCGCAAGCTGATGGGCCGCGTGGCCTCCATGCGCCGCTTAAAAAGCCTGGGCAAACTGACGTCCGTCGTGACCAAAACGGATAAAGTGACCACCGTCAAAGCCTAATGCCCAGTTTCCGCCACCTCAGTCGGGTGATTGTGATGCAAAGCTTCTTTGAGTTCGAGGCGCGCGGGCAGGCAGCAGGTAAGGATTTTTTGACGATCCTGGATTACAATCTGACTGAATTCGGTTCCCAAATCGACGACCGGAATTTTGCCCGGCATTTAGCCGAAAAAATGGTGAAGCATCTTTCGCAAATTCGGGCTCTCATTATCCGCTTTGCCCCCGAGTGGCCTCTGGAAAAAATGGATCCGGTGGAGCGGGCGATTGTGACTCTCGGGGCCTCGGAACTCCTGGACCCGGAACCGGATGTCCCCCTGCGCGTGGCCATCGACGAAGCGATTGAAATGGCCAAAACCTATGGAGATGAAAACAGCGGAAAGTTCGTGAATGGGGTCCTGAATGCCATTGCGCACTCGGGCGCCCTCAAGTAATCTTGTCTTTGGAAAATGTACAAGGATCTGGAAACAAAAATCGGTCTCCAATTCAAAAATCAGGATCTGCTCCGCCAGGCCTTTGTCCATCGCTCGTACTTGAACGAGCACAAATCCAGCAAGCTCGAACACAATGAACGGTTGGAGTTTTTGGGCGACGCGGTGCTGGAACTCGCGGTCACCGAGTACCTTTATCAGAATTACCCGAACCCCGAAGGCGACCTCACGAACTGGCGTTCCGCCCTGGTGAAAGGGGAAATGCTGGCCAAAGTCGCCAAAGAGCTCGACCTCGGATCTCATCTTTTTTTGAGCCATGGCGAAGAGCGCTCCGGCGGGCGCGAAAAGGCCTATTTACTCGCCAACACGTTCGAGGCCCTGATCGGCGCGATTTACCTCGATTTCAGCTATGCCAAAGCGCGTGATTTCATCCATCAATTTCTCATCGTCCACCTGCCGGCCATTTTGAGCACGGGGGCCCACATTGATGCCAAGTCCCATTTTCAGGAAACCGTTCAGGAAAAAGCAGGGGTCACTCCCACTTATCAGGTGATGCAGGAAGCCGGTCCCGACCACGCCAAAGAATTCGTAATGGGTGCCTACATCGGTGAACGGCTGGTGGGCAAAGGATCCGGGCAAAGCAAACAGCTCGCCGAGCAAAAAGCGGCGGAAGACGCGCTGACGAAGCTGAAATGGTGATTATTTTGGAATGATCTTGATTTGCCGGTCCTGGCCCGTTCCCACGCTTTCGGTGGTCACGGCGTCTTTGAACTTGGGCGATTCGGCGAGGTGCAGGTGGATTTTGCGGCGGAAGTAGGGATTCATCGGGGGGAGCTTGACCTCTTTTCCGGTTTCAATGGCCTGTTCAGCTTTCCGTTCAGCCAGCTTGAGCACGCTTTCTTCCTGGCGTTTTTTGTATCCGTCCACATCCAGCACTACCTGGATTTTGCTTTCCAGTCCCGCTTCAAAAAGCAGGCACTTTAAAATGTGCTGTAGGGAAGCGATCGTTTCGCCATGCCAGCCAATGAGCAGGCTGGAGCTCTCGCTCTCGATTTCTACATAATAAGCCTTCTCGGCCTCTTTGGTCACTTTGACTCCGCTAAAAGAAATGCCGAGGACTTCGAGGAGTTTTTCTAAGGTTTCTTTGATGACGAGATCCATATTGTTCTTATTGTATTTATAAGTATTCCCGAACGCAAATCAATCCTTCATCCGATTCACCGCCACCTGCTGACCGATGCCGAAGAGGGTGGAGGTGCCCCAGTAGAAACCCACCGCCGCGGGCACGGAGGCCGTAAAGACGCCGATCATCACCGGCATGATGTACTTCATGGTTTTACTCATTGAGGACATCGGATCGGAAGTGGTGGCAGGGGCGGCGGCTTTGGCTTTGCCGAAGGTCAGGTGCATTTGCAGGAATTGCAGGCCACCCACCAGCACGGGCAAAACCAAGGTATTCACTTTTGTCAGATCCAGGAGGCCCAAAAAATTCACGTTCATCGATTTTAAATCAAACGCTTTGAGCGGAGCGTAAAAAAGTTCGGGATCCAACACCGAAAGCCCATCGCGCACCACATAAAACAGGGCAATGAGAATGGGGAACTGGATGAGCATCGGCAGGCAGCTGCCCATGGGGCTCACCTTGTGCTTTTTCCACAGCGCCATGGTTTCCTGCGCCAGTTTTTGCTGGTCGTTTTTGTGCCGAAGTTTCAGGGCGTCGAGTTCCGGTTGCAGCCGTTGCATAGCCCGTTGGGATTTAAGCGCCTTTTGATTGGGTCCCAAAAGCAGGATTTTGATGAGCAGGGTGAGGAGAATAATGCCCCAGCCGAGGTCGTGGTTCGGAATGATCGAGATCAGGTAGATGAGCGTGTTAAAGATGGGGCGGTAAAAAAGGTTTGTTCCCAAGAGCGTAATCGCCCACGGCGGTGAAATTTCGAATTCCTGTGTGTAACCCTTTTCTTTTCCTTCCGCGGTCTTCGTGATCAGGCTCGCCCGGTAGCGACCCGGGTCGTTGAACAGTTTGTAATTCCATAACCCGAATTTGACCAGCTGCGCCTTCCCCGGATCCACCGTCAGGGTTTTAGCCTGGCATTCGGTCGGGTCGATGGAGGCTTGGATCTCAGCCCATTCGCCATCCTTGTAGCGCTCCACCTTCAGCGGATTCGCAGGGCATGGCAGGGGAATGGCCAAGGCATCGGGACGATTGTTTTTCACCTGAATCTGCACCTCTTTTCCCACGCTGAAAGACGATTTGGCGGAGAGGACGATTTCTTCCTGGGAAACCGCTGTGGGCTCTTTTTTACCAAAAAACTGGAAAACCGTGAGGAAGACCAGAAAGAAAAGCGCGAATCGGAGATATTTATTTTGCATCGGCGTTCAATTGATTAAAGAACTGAATGATTTCGGCCACGATCCCCTGAAAATCGAGCTTTTGAATCGCGGGGCGCGTCAGGATGAAAACCTCCCATGGCCGCTTCAGAATCCCCTGATGGATCCGGAGCGCTTCCGTGATCTGCCGCCTCAACCGGTTCCGATCCACCGCCCGCTTGGAAATCTTCTGGCTCACGGTCACGGCGAAGGTAGAGGGGGGCTCCATTGCGGGTAAAAACCGGAAGATCAATGCGGGGGTTCGCTTTTCCCGGCCTTTTTTAGCGAGCGCTTCCAGGCGTCGGCCTTTTCCGATCCGGTTTTCTTGAGCAAGCATGATGGCGTTTATTGGGCCAATCGTTTCCGGCCCTTACTGCGGCGGCGGCTCACCACCTGACGCCCCTTTTTACGGGACATCCGGGTTAAAAATCCGTGGCGTTTAAAGCGTTTTCGTTTGTTGCCTTTGGGCAGGTAATTCGGCATGGAATGGGATGCACAATAAATAAAGCCCACTCAGGTTATCGGGCGTCGGCCTAAAAGTCAATCGGAATGGCCTGCCTGCCGGCAGGCAGGCTTCAGGCGAAGTACTCTTCCACAAACTTTTTAACGTGTTTCAGTTTTTTCACGACGTCCAGGTCATCCCCGGCGTTCAGTTCCGAGGGGCGTACCAGCACGCTGATGGCGCCTTTAAAATTATCTTTTTTCAGTTTTTTGAGCAGGCTTTCCAGCGGCAGTATGCCTTCATTGGGCAGGGAGTATTCGCGGTGGTAGCGCACGTTGGAAAGGTGGATGTGCACCACTAGTTTCCGGAGATGCTCGTAAATGCGCATCAGGTCCCATTTTTTGGAAACCGTGGATGAGGTGTCCAGCGCCACCATACCGAATTTTTTCAGGGCCTCTAAATTATTGAGCGCCCGTTCCGGCAGGAACCCCAGAATAGTATTGCCGTTGGCATTGGCCAGGGCGATCTGGATGTTTTTTTTCTTCCGCAGTCCCGGCACTTCTTTTTTGAGCCAGCTGGTGAATTTGAAGTCGAGCAGTCTGGGCGGGGTGATGACCACCATGGGGCAGCCTAAAAATTCCGCCATGCGGATGGTGTGTTCCACGCTTTTTTGGGCCCCGTTCGTGGGCGCATGCAAGGCCATGATCGGCATCTGGTGGGCTTCGGAAAGCTGTTTCAGGTATTCCGCGTTCTGGGTGTCGTAATTCGCTTTATCCACCCCGATTTCAAGGCCGTCGTATCCGGCCGCCTTAGCGAACTCGAATATCCGGTTCAGGCCATATTTGTGGAGCGACGCTGTATGAAGAATAAGCATGGTTTGACTTTTATTTCTAATAATTATAGCAAAAAACAGCTTATTTTACAAGAGTTTATCGATTGTGGTCGACACCTTTAGGTTTGTCGGCTTATTTTGGCTTATAACCTTTCTTTTCTGCATCTTCTTTTGAATTAAAATAAATCCGATTTTTGGGCGCCATTTGCTGCGCTCGTGCATCACTTACCGAGTAATAATATTTGCCGTGTTTGCTAGCCACAAAAAGTGCTCCCGCGGGGGCGTTCGAGACGACGGCACCGGACGATCGGAGGCTGTTGACCTGAGGCAGGGGAATGCCGAACGTGTCTCCTGGCTCGAGGATTAAAATAGGGTTTTTATCGTAGGCGACTCTGGCTTTGCGGCCGGTGAGCTGACCCCGAAGTTCCCCTTTTTCAATTCCCGTGAACTGGATCGTGGCGACGCCTTCATTCACGTCCGGCACCAACTTGATCTCCGGAAAGGCTTCCCGGGACGCGCGGAAAAACCCCAGGGTGTAGCCAGCCAGCGAGCCGATCACTAGGATCAGCAGGGCTGAAATGATAAGATGGACGAGTGTTGTGACTTTTTTCCGCATAGGGTGCGGAAGGGCAGGAGAGTGAAATTAGCATAAAGTATATTTTATGTCAATGTATTGGTTCATCTTAGGCAAAGACCGCGACCTCTCGTTGGCGGAACTATCGGCGGTTTATCCGCCCAGCGCCATGAAGGCCCAGGGGCCCGATTGGGTGAAAATGGAATTGGAAGCGTTTGCCTCCGTGGATTTGAACCGGCTCGGGGGGGTGGTTAAAGTGGCCCGATTCCTGGCGTCCGCTTCCGCATCGGATCTGAATCAGATCCTGTTTGAAATCCTGAACGCCCGGTACGCCGGCCACAAACTCACGTATGGCATCAGCCTTTATGAAGCGCCTCGGCTTCAGCTGCGACTCGTCCTTTCCCGCCTTAAAAAAACGCTCAAAGAGGCCGACATCAAAAGCCGCTTTGTGAATCAGGATTATCAGAATCTTTCCTCGGCTCACAGTAAAGGCCTGGCCAAAGAGGGGATTGAACTCATCGTCGCGGGAGATAAAGATCAGTTGTGGATCGGGGAAGTCGTCGCGGCGCAGGACATCGACGCGTACAGCCATCGCGATTACGAAAAGCCCTATCGCAATATGAAGGTGGGTATGCTGCCCCCCAAGCTCGCGCAGGTTTTGATTAATTTAACCGGCGTAAAACCCGGCGGCCGTATCTGGGACCCCTTTTGCGGCACGGGAACTTTGGTGATGGAAGGAATGCTGATGGGGCATCGCATGCTCGGGTCGGATGTGAATGAAAAAATGATTTTTGCCTCTCAGCAAAACGCGGAGTGGCTCAAAAAAGAATTTGATGTGAAAGTGGAGGCAGAGTTTTTTCCCCACGATGCCACCCAACCCCTTAAAAAACCGTTTGACGCGATCGCGTGCGAGGGGTATCTGGGGCCTCCGCAGGGGCGCATGCTCTCCACGACCCAATTGCGGCCGATCGAGGCTTCACTCGAAAAACTTTACGTGGATTTTTTCAGAGCGCTCCACGCCGTTAAGTTCCGCGGCCCCATCGTCATCGCGTTGCCCTTTTTCCGCACCAGCGAAGGCCGCGAAGTGTTTTTAGACGGCGCGATCCGGGACATCGAAAAACTGGGCTTCAAACGAACGCCTTTATTGCCTCACTCGCTTTTCCTCCAATACGCCCGTCCCGATCAGGTAGTAGGGAGGGCGATTTACCGGTTTCAATCATGAAGCAAAATACCAAGCGCACATTTCAGTTTTATTGGCAGGAGGCTCGGCAATATCCGTGGGCGATGCTTGTGATGTTGATTGGAATCGTAGTCACGAGCGTGCTCAGCCTGACGCCTCCTTACTTTTATAAGCGTTTTTTTGATTACTTAACGACGGGAGGAAATTCCGCGACCATTGCCCCCCTTCTTATTACCGTTTTGCTCATCATTTTGGGGTTGCATGGCCTTGATTGGATTTTTTGGCGGATTTTGAGTTTTACCGTTGCTTATTTTGAAGTTCGCGTCATGTTCAACTTGGGCAATCGGTGTTTTGATTATTTGCAGGCTCACTCCTATCATTTTTTTAACAACAATTTCACTGGCTCTTTGGTTAAAAAGGTCAATCGGTTCGTGCGCGCGTTTGAAGATATCACCGACAAGATTTATTTTGACCTTCTTTCGCTGATCCTTAGGATTATCATGATTTTTGGAGTTCTTTTTTGGATGCGCCCCTTGCTCGGTTACATCATGCTGGTCTGGACTTTGCTTTTCATGGGTTTCAATTATTGGTTTTCGATTTACAAGCTCCCGTACGACATTGTTCGTGCCGAGGCCGACAGCCGGGTTTCCGGTGCGTTGGCGGATGCTATCGTCAACAATGTTAATATCAAGCTTTTTTCCGCTCTTCGTTTTGAATCTGAACGATTCAGGGGAATTAACGGGGATTGGTTTAAAAAAAACATACGGTCGTGGAATCTGAGCCAAGTCATGGAGGCCGTTCAGACCCTGCTCATGATCCTGTTTGAATTCGTCGTGTTTTATTACGCGGTACAGTTCTGGAAAGAGGGGTATCTCACCGTAGGGGATTTTGTGTGGATCCAGGCCTATATCATCGATCTTTTTTTCAAGCTTTTTAATTTCGGCCGCACCGTCCGCGTTCTTTATGAGCGCCTGGCTGACGCGGAGGAAATGACCGTGGTTTTGGATCAGCCTCATGAAGTCCAGGATATTTTGGGTGCCGGTATCCTGGAGGTTAATCAGGGCAAAATTGAATTCAAGAATGTTTCTTTTTCTTATCCCCAAGGCAGTGATGTGATGCAGGACTTGAGCCTGGAAGTGAAGCCGGGTGAAAAAGTGGCGCTCATCGGCCCTTCGGGAGGCGGCAAGACCACGATCACCAAACTTCTTCTGCGGCTTTTTGATATTCAGGGCGGAGGAATTTGGATCGACGGTCAAAACATTGCTCAGGTGACTCAGGACAGTCTGCGTCAGGCCATCAGTTTTGTGCCCCAGGATCCCATTTTATTCCACCGCACGCTGATGGAAAACATCCGTTACGGCCGACGGAACGCTTCCGATGAGGAAGTGATGGCCGCGGCAAAACTGGCCCAATGTCATGAATTCATCACGCATTTTCCTCAGCAGTATGAAACCTATGTCGGTGAACGCGGCGTCAAACTTTCCGGCGGGGAGCGTCAGCGGGTGGCCATCGCGCGGGCTATTTTGGCCAATGCCCCTCTTTTGATTTTGGACGAAGCCACGAGTTCACTCGATTCGGAATCCGAGATGCTGATCCAGGCCGCCCTGGCCAATCTCATGAAGCAAAAAACCACGATCGTGATCGCCCACCGCCTTTCGACCATCATGAAGATGGATCGGATCGTGGTGATCCAGGACGGCCAAATCGTGGAACAGGGAAGCCACGCCGACTTGCTCAGCGAAAAAACCAGCCTCTACAAACGCCTCTGGGATTTACAAGTGGGAGGGTATGTAGACAAATAGCCCCCCTTGATATCAGGCGCTTGGCTGGCGAAGTCGTTGGTCGCCTTACGCAAGGCTTGTACCAACTTGGTACAAAGTTGGTACAAGATTGGTACAAGGGGGTTTTGAGGCTGTCGCCCTAGTGAACGGCGATGGCATGAGTGAAATTGACATATCGGTAATAATTTGTAAGATGTAGGTAATAACTCATATTCCGATGGCTGGAGCTAATGCGTTGAGAGCACTACCGGATGATGCGGAGACAGGGAGGCTGGATACGTTTCTAGTTCATCCCGAAACAGGAAAAGGGCCTAGGCTTGATGTTTTGGAAGTGGTCGCTCGTCGTACAGGGGTATTGGGTGTGCTCAACGGACAGTCCGGCGTTATCACTTTCCGAACCCGGAGTGAGGAAGCGGCACGGTTACGATATGTTCTTACGAACGAGATTGGTCTTAGGGTAGCCGCGTGAAAATCGCTGTTCTCACCTCCGGCGGAGTCGACAGTTCTGTGGCTCTTCGGTTGCTCCATGAACAGGGGCATGACGTGACGGCTTTTTATCTGAAGATCTGGCTGGAGGATGAACTGCAATACCTGGGCAATTGCCCGTGGGAGGAGGATTTAGAGTATGTAAGGCAGGTGTGCGGCAAAACCATTCCGCTCAAAATCATTCCCATGCAACGCGAGTATTGGGATCAGATCGTGAAGTACACGATCGCGGAAGCCAAGGTGGGGCGCACCCCGAATCCGGATGTACTTTGCAACCAGTTCATCAAATTCGGATTGTTTTACGGGCGAATCGGGAAGCAATTTGAAAAAATTGCCACGGGGCATTACGCGCAGATTCAGGAGAAAAAAGGTCGGTATTGGCTGAAGCGCTCGCCGGATCCCGTGAAAGATCAAACCTATTTCCTTGGCCGCCTCACTCAAAATCAGCTCGCCCGCGCATGTTTCCCCATCGGCCACCTCAAAAAAACCGAGGTGCGAGCGCTGGCGAAAAAATACAAACTTCCGAACCAGAACCGCCCCGACAGCCAGGGCATTTGTTTTTTGGGCAAATTCAAATACCGCGAATTTATCGCCCATCACCTCGGTGAAAAGCCGGGGGATTTTATCGATCTTGAAATGGGCAAAAGAGTGGGGGAGCACAAAGGCACCTGGTTTTACACCATTGGCCAGCGCAATGGCCTGGGGCTTTCGGGAGGGCCATGGTTTGTGGTGAAAAAAGAGATGAATAAAAATCGCGTATACCTGGCGCATGGATATAATCCGGCCGCCGTGCACCAAAAAGAATTCAAAGTGGAAGCCCTCCATTGGATTGCCGATCCACCCCCCGGGAATTCAAAACTCCGAGTCAAAATCCGCCATGGGGAAGCCTTTCATGATTGCACCCTTATTTTTAAAGGCAAAAACGGCCATGTAAAGTTGAAAAAATCCATCCACGGAGTCGCGCCCGGCCAGTTCGCGGTGTTTTATCGGGGGGCTTATTGCCTGGGGAGCGGGGTGATTTCCTGATAGCTTTAATTGGCCTCCGTTAGTTCGATCATCTTATCCAGCGCTTTGCGGGCGCCTTTTAGCACGCGCTCAGGCAGTTCCACGATTTGATCGGGCCGGGGTTTTTTGAGGGCGGTTAAAATATCTTTGAGTTGGATTTTCTTCATGTAGGGGCACATGGCGCAGGAGCCAACGATCTTTTTCTCGGGCATTTCCGTTTTCATCCGGTCGGTGAGGCCACATTCGGTGATGAGCATAAATTGCTCGGCGTCTGAATTTTTGAGGTAGTTCACCATGCCTTCGGTGCCGCCCGCGTAATCCACTTTGGAAATCACGCCGGGACTGCATTCGGTGTGGGCTAAAATTTTAACGCCCGGGTGATCGGCGCGAACGGCTTCGGCCATTTCCGGAGTGAAGCGCTCGTGCACTACACAGCGTCCTTTCCAGCCGATGATTTTTTTCTTCGTCAGCGGCTGGAGGTTTTTGGCCATGTATTCATCGGGGATGAAAATGATTTCCTGCTGCGGAAGGCCTTCGATGATTTTGAGGGCATTGCTCGAGGTGCAGCAGGCGTCACATTCCGCTTTCACGGCGGCGCTGGTGTTCACATAACACACCACCCCGGCTTTGGGATGCTTTTTACGGAGTTCGCGCACATCCGCGGGCGTGATCGATTCCGCGAGCGAACACCCGGCCACGGCGGGCACCACCACGGTTTTTTTAGGATTCAGGATTTTGGCGGTTTCGGCCATAAAATGCACACTGCAAAACACAATCATTTCGGCGGGGGTAGAGGCGGCGGCGATGGAAAGGCCGTAGGAATCTCCGATGAAATCGCCCACGCCGTACATGATATCGGGCGTTTGGTACGAATGGGCGAGGATCACGGCGTTTTTTTCTTTTTTGAGCCGGTTGATTTCTTCCGTCACGGGCGCAATGAGCGCGCAATCGGCCATGGACCAGCCCACGTTTTTGAGTTTGGCGTAAAGCCGTTCCGCTTCGTTTTGGAGGGGTAGGGGATTCATAAGGATTGTTCGTATTGTCGTATGTTTGAGCCTTGGACGCAAGGCCTGCCTGCCGGCAGGCAGGGTTTGCTACAATGGAGTCATGAAGAAGTTTTCAGCCAAAGATATCCGATTCATTCAAAAAAATCTCCTGAAATGGTTCGCGGCGAATCAGCGCCCTTTGCCCTGGCGCAAAACATACGATCCGTATCAGGTATGGATTTCGGAAATCATGCTCCAGCAAACCCAGGTTAAAACCGCCCTGCCTTATTTTGAACGGTGGATGAAGCGGCTGCCCACGATCCGATCGGTGGTGGAGGCCTCCGAGGATACGGTGCTGAAACTCTGGGAAGGGCTGGGGTATTACTCGCGGGCCCGCAACCTCCACAAGGCCGCCCGGGTGATCATGGAAAAGCACGGCGGGCAATTTCCCTCCCGTTACGAGGATATTTTGGCTTTGCCCGGGGTGGGGCGTTACACCGCCGGCGCCATCGCGAGCATCGGCTTTCAAAAGCCTTATCCCGTGCTGGATGGCAACGTGATCCGGGTTTTCAGCCGTCTGCTGAATTTTGGCGGCAATACCCGATTGCCTAAAAATATCGCTCTGCTTTGGAAGCGGGCCGCGGAACTGCTCCCGGTTGGGCACGCCCGCGATTTCAATCAGGCGCTGATGGAACTGGGCGCGCTGGTTTGCACTCCTAAAAACGCCGAGTGCGAGGTGTGTCCTGTACAAAAAATTTGTTCAGCATACAAAGCGGGCACGGTGGAGCAAATTCCCGATCGCGGGGATTCGCCCGCCTCCGAATCCCTGCGGGTGGCCGTGGCGGTGATCCGGAAAGGCAAAAAAGTTTTCATCCAAAAGCGCTCTCCGCACGGTCTCATGGCGGGGCTGTGGGAATTTCCCGGTGGCAAAATCCAACCTGGGGAAGGGGTTCAGGCGGGTCTGCGGCGCGAGATTCAGGAAGAGCTGGGGATAAAGCTCAAAAACATTCGCCCCATTGCCAGGATCAAACACGCTTACACCCGTTTTCAGGTGGATCTCCATTGTTTTTTTGCGGAGCCAGGCGCGGGCAAACTTAGGCTTACAGCGGCGACCGAAGGCAAATGGGTTTCACTCAAAAACCTCCAGGATTACCCTTTCCCGGCGGCGAACGTTCGCCTGATTCAAATGATCCAGTAGCGACTTACCATTCTTCATCGCTTTCCGTTTTTTCTTTTTCATCCTCTTCGCTGTCGCAGGTGCATTCGCATTCCGGGGCTTCGCAGATTTCACAGGGCAGGCAGTCATTGCCGCATTTACAGTCGTTCATGGGAGAAGGGATAGAAATATAAAATTTGTTTTAAATTATCAAAAAAGCCCCGCCAAAGGCAAGGGCTTTTTGGAAGAATCGAAGCGATTACATGTTTCCACTCTCGCAGTGGGAGTTGCAGCCGCAGTCTTTGCCATGGGAGACAAAGAAGTAGCCGTACATCAGAGCGGCCAGGCCGACCAGGATGTAAACCAGCCATTCCACCGTAGCCCAACTGCCTAAAAGCATATGGACGACGTTAAGGTCTTTTCCCAAAAAGCCACCGAGGCCGATAAGACCCCAGTTCAGGCCTCCGACGAACACGAGGAGACCCATTAAGAAACAAAGCGGTTTATGATTGCACATAAAGTTTTTGTTTAGGTTTTAAATTAGCTGTATTTTATCAGAAAAGCGGCGGGGGTGTAAAGCCCATTTTTAATAGCGCCTTCGCTGAGGCGGGCCGTGACGCTTAGGGCGGTAGCCGCTGTGATGCGGACGGGGCGGGCGGGAAAGGGGAGAAGGGGATTGGTCTTGAGGCAAGTCGTCGGGCAGTTTGGAGATTTTGAGAGCCATGCGCATCAGCCGTTCGATATTTCTGACTTT
>Ga0209515_10001422_pt1 | contig 40332 bp, 32 predicted proteins | sample Subgroupgradi54m_FD_187454 | JGI IMG/M metagenome (GOLD analysis project Ga0209515, IMG submission 187454) | Subsurface groundwater microbial communities from S. Glens Falls, New York, USA - GMW60B uncontaminated upgradient, 5.4 m (SPAdes)... ... | reverse complement strand
CTGACCTGGATCGATTCCCGTGAATGCCGGCGGCGCGTACGACGGGACCTTCATCGCGCGCGCCTCTTCCTTCTGCAGTTCGATGTCGATGACGACGAGCGTCGGACCGCACGGTGGCGTGATCGCGTCGTTGTAGGCTCGCTGGATCGCGGTCAGCGATTCTTCAAGCGTCTGTGGTTGTGCGTCCCACTTCGTAAAACTGCGCACCATGCCGGCCATGTCGTGCGCGCTGTGCGCGGCAATGAACCCGAGGTCGCGGCCGGCAATGAGCAGGGCCGGCGTGCGGTCGTAGTACGCCTGGTAGATCGACATCGCGGCATGCTGCACGCCGATCGTGCCGTGGAGCAGGGCGCACATCGGCCTCCCCGTCGCTTTCCCGTATCCATGCGCCATGGTCACCGCCGACTCCTCGTGGAGCGCGGTGATGAATTCCGGCATGCTGTTGGGCGGGTTGCCGTAGTTGATGATCGATTCCTGCAGGCCTTCGAAGCTCGACCCGGGATTCCCCGCGACATACTCGATGCGGAGGTCCTTGAGGACCTGAACCATCAGATCGGATCCGGGACGGACGGACGCACGTTCACCCGCGCGAGGCCTCGCGGGCGGACGCACGTCGCCGGCGTCACGCTCGAGTTGCGCAGGTGATGGCGGCGGAGCTGCCGCATTCGGCGCTGCGCCACCCTGCGCCGCCTCGGCGCCGGTCGGAGGAAAGCCCGTCGTCAAGGCCGCCGCGCCCGCAGCCGTGGTTGCCGCTCCCTTCAAGAAACCACGGCGAGTGACGACGTGTGGAGTCTTGTTCGACTTCGCCATTTCTGAGTCTCCTGACAAGTCCAGCCGGAGCTGTGTCCCGGTGGGTGACCGATTATCGCTCAGTGCGTGCCGGGATGAGCAGGCAGTTCACCAACATCTCACCCGATGCTCATCAACTGCTGAAGACTCGGGCGCCGCAACCACCGATGCTTTCCCGCAGGAGGATTATCGATGGAAACGCTCGCGCCCACCTCGACCTACCGGCATACCAAAATCCGGATCACGACTGAACATCCCACCCAATTCATCGACATCACCGATCGTCTGAGAGAGCTCGTCTCGGAGGCTGGCATTCGCTTCGGCTTGGTGAATGTCCAGACCCTCCACACCACCACCGCCATCATCGTGAACGAATTCGAGCCGCTGCTGCTCGCCGATTTCTCGACGCTTCTCCAGAAAGTTGCGCCATGCGACGCCGGCTATCGGCACGACGACGTGACCGCTCGCACCGTGAACCTGACTGCCGACGAGCGCGTCAACGGTCATGCGCACTGTCGAGCGCTGCTGCTCGGACCCTCCGCCTGCCTCAACGTGATCGACGGCAGGCTCCTGCTTGGACGCTGGCAGCGCGTGTTCATGGTGGAGCTGGACGGACCACGCGAGCGCGAGGTGTCGGTTCTGATTCTCGGTGAGGGCCGGCGATGAAGGTCAAGATGATTCTCCCGGCGCTCACGGAGGCGACGAGCCCGTTCTTTCGGCCCATCAAGTACTCGCTGTTCCCGCCGCTCGGCCTGGCCACGCTGGCCGGGTTTCTCGACGATGACGATGACGTCGAGATTCAGGACGAGCACGTGGAGACGCTCGACCTGAACGACACGCCCGACCTGGTCGTCATCCAGGTCTACATCACCTCCGCGCACCGCGCGTATCGCCTCGCGGATCACTACCGCCGCAGAGGCGCTCACGTGGCTCTGGGTGGCCTCCACGTCACGTCGCTGCCTGACGAGGCGGCCGGGCATGCGGACACGATCTTTCTCGGGCCCGGCGAGGACACGTGGCCAAGATTTCTCGCCGATTTCAGGCGCGGCTCCCCGGGTCGCGTCTACAAGTCAGAGATCCGAACGCTCGATCGCATTCCGCCGATCCGCCGCGATCTGATCAAGCGGCATCTCTATCTCGTCCCGAACTCCATCGTCGTGTCGCGCGGCTGCCCGCACGTGTGCGACTTCTGTTACAAGGAGGCGTTCTTCGAAGGCGGGCGGTCGTTCTATACCCAGACCGTCGACGCCGCGCTCGCCGAGATCGAGCGTCTCCCCGGACGCCATCTGTACTTTCTCGACGACCACCTGTTCGGGTCTCCTCGCTTCGCGGCGGCGCTCTTCGACGGCATGCGCGGGATGGGACGCCTCTGGCAAGCCGCCGGCACCGTCAATGCGGTGCTCGCGCCCGGACTTGCCGAGCGAGCCGTCGACTGCGGTCTTCGCAGTTTGTTCGTCGGATTCGAAACGCTCAACCCCGCGAACCTGGTGGAGCAGCGGAAGTATCAGAACCTGCGCCGCGATTACGGCGAGGCGATCCGTCGTCTGCACGGCCTGGGGGTGATGATCAACGGGAGTTTCGTCTTCGGCATGGATGCCGACGACTGTTCGGTGTTCGAGCGCACCGTGGAATGGGCCATCGAGCAGGGAATTGAAACCGCGACGTTTCACATCCTCACGCCGTACCCAGGCACCGCGCTCTACAGCCGGATAGCCGCTCAGGGCCGGATCACCGTTCACGATTGGGATCAGTACGACACGCGCCACGCGGTATTCCGTCCGGCGCAGATGTCGGCTGACGAGCTCGAGCGCGGGTACCGACGGGCCTATCGCGATTTCTACACGTGGGGATCCATCGTTCGCGGAGCGTCGGCGCACGGGAACGTCGCGGCTGGTTTACGTCATCTGGCGTATGCGGCGGGCTGGAAGAAGTTCGAGCCGTGCTGGGATGTTGTCATCCGCGCGAAGCGTGCAGGGATGATGCTGCCGGTGCTCGAGACGATTCTCAGCGAGTTCGGGAAACGCGCGCCGCGTGCAGCCGAACGCGTCGATCGCGTCGGGACCGTGCCTGACGTTCGAGTGACCGATACTCTTCAAACGACATCGGCGCAGCTCATCCAGATTCAACGTCAATAAGCCTGCGCGCGCCGCGCTCGAGCGCGAGCAGACGTTCCTTGATCGCAAGCCCGCCGCCGTACCCGGTGAGCTTGCCGTTTGCGCCGATCACGCGATGGCAGGGAATCACGATCGGCAGCGGATTGCTCCCGTTGGCGAGCCCGACGGCCCGCGATGCCGCCGGTTGACCGATGCGCGCGGCGAGCTGTCCGTAGGAGATCGTGGCGCCGTACGGAACGTCCAGCAGCGCGCGCCAGACCTGCTGCTGGAAGGGCGTGCCTTCCGGCGCCAGCGACAGCTCGAACCGCCGCCGCACGCCTGCGAAGTATTCCGTCAGTTGAGCGGCGGCATCCTGGAATGCGTCAGCTCGCTGCCGCCAGCTCGCGTCGTGCTGCTGTGGACGCCGCCCGTTCTGAAAGGCGATGCGCTGCAGAGCGCTTTCGTCGCCTGCGAGCAGGAGCCGTCCGACAGGCGTGTCGAGATAGCGGTAATCCATCGCTCGGATCCTTCCCGGTCGGTGTCCTCTCGATATTATTCGGATCAGTGCAGTGGATCGAGGGCCGATCCCAGCCACTTCGGATCGAGATAGACCTTCGGCACGGTCATCCCGAGCATCTGCGCGCGCAGCTGCGCGACGAGCTGCTGCTGCGATGCGGTCGGCAAATCGACGTGCTGCTCGTCGAGCACCCGGTAGACCGTCACCCAGTCGCTTTGCGCCTTGTACGCGGCGCGCCGCATGTCCACGTACAGCGAGAACGCGCGGATCGTCCACCCGACGGAAATGGCGGCCACGAGCGCGTACACGAGCACGGCGCCCCAGAGCGGCGCGCGGCGATTGGCGAACTCTTCGACAAGCCACCGGAGAGCCGCGAACATGGCAAGCGGATAGAAGGCTGCGGCCGGGCTCATCGTCACGTCCTTCGCGTACGGGAAGCTGATCACGGCGTTTGCGGCGATCACCGCGGCCGCAACGACGAACAGGCGATCGTCGTGCGTCAGCTCGCCCGTGATCCATGCTCCACACCTTCGCACCGCGTACCAGACCATGACGATCGTCGTCAGAGACGATGAAATCACGTTGATGCACATGCCGATGGTGGGTCTGCCGGTCAGGAGGTCGCGCACGAAGACGAAGACACCGCCGCGAGGTTCGGATGCGAGCACGGTCAGCGCGGACGCGGCGACGTTGTACGCGTAGAAGGGAAGCGGGTGCGCGCCGAACATCGCGATCAGCTCCGGCGGATCTCTCATTGAGAACCCGTAGCCGGAGCTTCGCTCGGTCAATCCCGGCGCTCCCACGTCGAACCTCACGAAGCGCAGGTAGAAGTAGAGTCCCAGCACCGCCGTGACGATCCCGAGCGCGCGGACCGACACACCTCTGAACCCGGCGAGGTATGCGGCGACCAGGGCGACCCAGACGAGCAGGCCCAGCTCGTTGGCAAACATGGCGTAGACCGCGAGCGCGATTACGGCCGCGTCGCTCCACCAGCGCCGCGGCGACGCGGCAACGACCACGGACATCATGCAGGTCGTCGCCATGATCAGCTTGATGTTCAGCTCCGTCTCGTGCACCGCCTCATGAAACGGATAGAAGCCAATCAGGGTGCCGACGGCAAGCATCGCAAGCACGAACGTCAGAAGGGAATTCACGCGCAGCAGCTTCACCATCGAGGTCAGCAGGAGAATGACGACGACGCTGTGCACCAATCGATAGACGAGAAAGTAATGACCGCCGAAGAACCGCCCGGTTTCGAATACCAGCTTGGATGTCACCAGCGTCATCGGACGCATGAACCCCGCTGACGCGAGGCTCGACGAGAACAGATGCCACGCGCTGTCCGCTTCCAGCTGGAGGAGAGGCACGAGGTTGTCGCCGACTTGAAAGGGAACGTGGAACACCAAGTACGCGATCGTCGCCGCCACGAGCAGCGTGCAGGCATAGGCGAGCGATTTCCATGTCGGTGCTACCATCTACGTTCTGCGCGCCCTCGCCCTTCTCGTCGTGAGTGTCGTCGTGGTCGGCGGTCTTGCTGGCTGGATTGTGTCGTCAACTATACCGGTCGAACCGGTGCCCATCAACGTGAGATGGAACGCCGATCTCTCGGCCGCGCAGCGGCGCGCGCTCGAACAACGCTTCCACCTCGCCGCCGGCGAGCTCAAGGAAGGGACGACGTGGCAGTACGAACTGTTCGACTACTCGGCGGGTAACATCCGGGCGCTGGTGCAGGATCGCGACGTCCTCGACACCGACCACGTGGATCGCTCGCGGTTCGTGCCGGAGGTCGTCCCGCTGCGGGAGTCCCGCATCAGGCGCGATGCGCTCGTCATCGGCGCGATCGGGACGATCGTCCTGGTGCTGCTGCGGGCCTCTCACACCACGCGCGTCGTGATTGCGCCGCGCCCGCTGACAGCGCTGCTCGCGGCTGCGCCGATGGCCTTCGTGCTCGCGAGCGCGCTCGTGCTCGCGCTGGCGGCGCTCGGCTATCAACCGCTCTGGCAGCCGGGACCGGCGCTGACGCTGGCCCAGACCGCGTACGCGACCGACCGCCCCACCGTGTACCGCATGGTGAAGGAAGGAGCGGATCCGAACGAGGCGAGCCGGGTCGCCGATGCCGCCGTGCTGACGCCGCTCGAAGCCGCGGTCATCTCACGCGACCTCGAGCTCGTGCAGATTCTGGTTGGTCTCGGCGCGAGGGTAGACGACTCGAATCGCCGGCGACTGACGTGCTTCGCGATCGAGGACGGCGCCCAATCGATCGTGACCTATCTCGAAGGCTCGGCGCTCGCGGCGCCTCCCGATTGCGCCGGCATCCACGCGCCCGTCCAGTAACGCGCCACGCCGGGATTATTCGCCTTCAACGGGTGTTCTCGAGATACCCGCCGGTCGATCAGGCGGTGAAGAGCTTTTCTTGGGCGCTACCTTCTTCGGCGCCGCCTTCTTCGCTGCTTTCTTTGCCTCCTTCTTCTTTTTCGAGGCCTTCCGATCGGCGCCCGTCAGCTGCTTCGCGATCTTGCGGAGCCGTTTCGCGGCCTTCTTGCCAAACAGCTGTTCCAGCGCATCGTTCGTCGTCATTTTCCGCGTCTTCTTGTTCGCCTTCGCCACGTCAGCCCAGCCCTTTCCAAAATTACTACGGAGGAGATTGTAGCCGCACAACCAGGCCTATCACGTCGTGCGGATGCAGCAGAATGTGCCACTCGTCGTATCACCGTGAACCCGCGCTGCTCGAGCAGTCGCTGACGATTCGACACCAAGAACGGCGAAATGTGCTGTTCGAGGTGCTCGTGGTAATGTTTCCCGTTGTCCACTGAACCGACACCCGCCATGGCGCTGCCGCGCGAATACTACGAGCGCAGCTCGACGTTCGGCTACCTGCACGTGGTGCCGGATCTCGCGGTCTTTTTCCTTCTGCTCTGGAGCATTGGCACCGCGCCGCTCCTGCCGAAACTCGGCGCCGCGGTCGTCATCGGCATCGTGGCCTACCGGATGACCTTCATCCTCCACGACTGCCTCCACGCCACGCTGTTCGCCTCACGCGGCGAGAACCAGGCGGTGGGCTGGATCACAGCCGCGTTGCTGGTTACGTCGTTTCCCAGCTTCCGCCGGCTCCACTTTCTGCATCACGAGCACTACCGGCGCCCGGAAGATCCGCAGGGGATCGACTACAACGGCCTCGTGCCGGGACGGGATCGCATCCTTCGGCACCTCCTCGCGCCGCTCTTCTTGCTGATGGCGTGGGAACGTGTCGGCGCGTACTTCGCGCTGAATCACAGCGGTCTCTCGGACGAAGAGCGCGCGCCCGCCCGCGCTCTGCAGACGGGCGGGACGCTGCGCGAGCATGCGGTATCGGGCGTGGCCATCGCGGTGGCCCAGGTCGTCGTCGTGGCCGTCAGCACGGGCATGTTCACCTTCTGGCCCGGCTATGTGATCTACTTGACATCCCTCTCGACGATCGGCTTGTTTCTCAGCCGCCTGCGCAGTTACCTGGAGCACGGCAACCTGTCACGCGAGGACGTCGATCGACTCGTGGCACGCACGCACCGCTCCAATGTCGTCGAGCGCTACGTCCTCGCGGGACTCTCGTTCAACTATCACCACGAGCATCACCTGTGGCCGCAGGTGCCGAGCCGGTGGCTGCCGAAGGTGCATCGTGAGGTGACGGCGAACATCTTGCCCCAGGGCGACTTCTCGAGCTCGTACGTCGCCAGCCTGCGTCAGCTCGCGCGCGCGAGTCGGGCGGACGCCACGCGTGTCTGACAGTCCGTTTCCAGACGCTCCTCACGTCGCGACGCAAACGGTCTCCTGCGACCTGTGTGGGTCGGCGGACGCGGAATCGTATGCGGAGAGCTACGACTACGAGTACGGCACCTGCTCCAACATGTGGCGATTCGTCCGGTGCCGCGCGTGCGAGAACGTCTATCTCAACCCGCGGCCGCACCGGGATGCCATCTCGACGATCTACCCGCCGAACTACTACTCATACCATTTCGACCAGCAGATTCATCCGATTGCGCGCGCGGCGAAGGCGTGGCTGGACCGCGGGCGGTTTCGCTGGATCCGGCGGCAGCTCGACGTCCCGATCGAGGCCTACCTCGACGTCGGCTGCGGAAACGGGCGCTATCTGCGCCTGATGGCAGATGCCGGGCTTGCCCGCGACCACGTCTTCGGCATCGAGCTCGATGAGAGCGTCGTCCGGTCACTTCGCGCCCAGGGGTTCAACGCACGGTACGGGCTGTTCGAAGAGATCCCCGATCTCCCCGAATCGTTCTTTCAGCTGGTGACGTTCTTCGGCGTGCTCGAGCACCTGCCGCAGCCGCTCGCGGCGCTGGCGCACGCGCGGACGCTGCTGGCGCCAGGCGGCATCCTTTTGTGCGAGGTGCCGAACATCCGTTCGTGGAACGCCCGGCTGTTCCGAGACCGCTACTGGGGCGGCTATCACACGCCGCGTCACTGGAACCTGTTCTCGGCCGAGACGTTCACGCGCGCCATCGAGCCGCTGGGGTACCGCGTCCGGACGCTGAAGCGCGGCACCGGGCACGCGTTCTGGATGTATTCCTTCCACCACTACGTGCGTCATCACCTCGGGTGGGATCGCGTCGGCCGCTGGCTGCATCCGTCCACGTGCATCCCAGGCCTTGCCGTCGTCACCGCGATGGATCTCGTGAGAGCCTGGCTTTCGCAGGAGACGGACAATACGATCTTCGTCCTCGAGAGATCATGACGCCCGCACAACCAGGCCTATCACGTCGCCCAGGTTCAGCGGGATGTGCCATTCGGGGAAGAGCCGCAGTGGAAACGCCGCCAGGTGAACGGCGCGGAACAACGCGCTCTCGCGCCCCAGGTCCCGCAGCCGCCGGTCGACATACGAGAAGCGGTACCGCCGGCCGAACGTTCGCCGTTCTATCACGGTGAACCCGCACTGTTCGAGCAGCAACTGAAGATTCGAGGCTGAGAACAGCGAGATGTGCTGTTCGAGGTCGTAGTGGTACCACGAGCGACCGAGCAGCCGAGGCACCGCGCTTCCGGTGTCAGGCGTGCTGAGGAACAGGTGCCCATCCGCAACGAGATAACGATGACACTGCTGGAGGGCCGCCCGGGGGTTCTCGAGGTGCTCGATCACGTCGAACATGGTGATCGCGTTGAACCGGCCCGCGAACTCCTCGCGCTCATCCTCGATTGACGCCTGCTGGATTGGCGCGGGCACGTGTGTCTGGACCCATGCAACGGCCTGCGGGCTCAGTTCGATGCCGATGGCCTCGAACCGACTTGTCGCGCTACGAATGAAGTGCCCATAGTTGGCGCCCACGTCGAGCAACCGTCCGCCAGACGCAAACCGCGTGACCCAGTCGAGTTTGGCCTGCGCGGCGTCATCGGCGCTCGCATCCCGGTAGTAGTCGGCGAAATCATCGAACAGCGCGCGCGTAGCGTCCTCATAGATCGAGACGCCGCTGTCCATCCGCAGGACGCCCTCGGGCACCCAGGCGAAGTCACACGACGGGCAGCGCATCAGCGTTCGTCCGGTCTTGACGATCCAGAGGCGGCCCGCCGTATGGCAGACGCCGCAGTGCGTTCGGATTGACGGTCTGGAGCTCTTGGTCACGGAACCGGAGGGGCGACGGTGTGAGACTGCGATCGCGTACGCCAGAAAATGACGGCGACGCAGGCGATGCCGAATAGCGAGAGCGCGGCCCCGCCGCGACGCATCCGGGATGTGAATTCAAAGTGGACGAGGTGGCGGCCGGCCGGCACGATCACACCCTGGAGCGCGGCGTCGGCGAGATAGACCGGCGTCTCCACGTCGTCGATTCGCGCGTGCCATCCGGGATAGAACGCCTCGCTCAACACGAGGAATCCGCCGCCGCCCGTGGACACACTCACCGTGATGCGACCGTCCGAGATCTGTTCGACCTGCGCCGTTGCGACGCCGGTCGGGAAGGGTCCGTCAGACGGCGGACCGCCGTTGGGACTGACCAATGCCATCTCCCTCGGATTGAACCGTGCGCCGTCCGGAAGCTGGGATCGCCGGATGGCCTCGAGCGCATCCGCATCTGCGAGTGTCTTCATTTTCGAAACGACCCACGCTCTCGGCAACGCGCGAAGGTTCTCGACGGCGACATACGGAATCTCGCCGGGGATCTCCTGGTCGACGCCGCGGTCGGTCAGCCGCGATGTCGCGAACCGCGTGACTTCGCGCCAGCGCGTCGAATCGGACAGCCACATCCGCGGCGCGCTCAGCGGATGCGCCGCGCCCGTGTCGTCAATCAGCGTCAGGCGGTCGATGGTGATCCAGCCGTAGGTGGCGGGAGCGTCGAACTCGAGACGACCGCCTCGTGCCGTATGTGGCAGCGTGACGCGGGTTAAGAAGCGGAGCGCCGGCGCCGCCGACGGATCGTCGAACAGATTCGACGGTACCTGGTGGCGTGCCCGTTTGACGATCCTCGCGCCCGAGAAGGCGGTTTCCGCCGTGTCCACTCCCGCGCGCAGCGACTGCTCGTGGACGATTCCGCCCGTGCCGGTGACGCGCAGCCGCACCACCTCCGCGCCTTGCGGCACGTTTTCATCGCAGCGCAGGTGCGTGACAAGCGCGATGGAGGCGACGGTGACGTCCGGAGGCAGCGGGATCGATGTCGATCGCGCGTACTCGTGGCCGCAGTCCGGACGCCCGACGGGCACGTCCAGCTCGTTCGCGTCCCAACGGACGCCGCTGCGTTCGATCGTCGCGGAATCTTCGGCGTTGTCGGGCCGCACGAGGATGTATCGCACTGCCAGAAGGTCGAGCGCCGCGTCGTCCAACCCCAGCACGCCGGGGCGCACTGATCCATTGCTCCCCATCAGGGCGAGGTCGGAATAGCGGCGGAGCAGCATCGGCCCGTACCCGCCGGCGATCGGTATCTTCCACACGCGCGCGAACACCGCGGGGATGACGCTGTCGATCTGCGTGCCGCCTGGCGCGAGCAGACGCTGGTGCTGTGGTTCCAGGTCCCGACCCAGCCTGGCTGCGTACACGCTTGGGTGCAGCGCCGCGTCAACGGGCACAAACGGCGTCTTGAGGCCGGACCACGTCAGAGGGTACGGCAGCGCATTCACAAGATCTGCAAACAGCATCAACAGCAAAAAGGTCACTGCGGGCCGGGATCGCGGTGCCGCCGCGAAGAGGATGGATGCCGTCACGGCGGCGATGGCGATGACGATCTGCAGCCAGATGCGGTCGTTCCAGAGCGGCAACCTCCACGGCAGCGCGACAAGGTCCTCGTACTCGAACATGCCGGGGTACCGCACGAGCATCGCGGCAGCGAGACTCACCGCAAGCAGCACGACTCCCGCAGCGGACGCGACCGCTCGGCGGGAAATCGCGCGACGGCTCACGCCGGCGACTCCGATTCCTGCGAGGGTCGCCAGACCGAATGCGGCGAAGATCAGATGCCGCCCGACGACGCGAAATTTGTCGTAGAACGGCGCCTTGTACGCGAGTCGCGCGAGTGGAGTCGCGTCGCCTGCGCCGATGAGAAGCGCAACGGCAACGACGACCGCCCAGAACGGGATGCGCCAATTGCCGAAGGTCGATCGGAGCGCCGCCACAGCGAACACCAGTGTCGCGATACCGACATAGGTTGGCGCCTCGCGCCCTTCGTGCAGGATCGTCGGAAAGAACGCCGACAGCATCTGCGCGGGCGTGTTCGCATGGCTGACGAACACGTCGTAGTTCGCTGCTTGCCGCGCCGTGTAGAGGCTGGCCTCGAGGAGTGGCAGCGTCTTGACGGACGCGAGGAGGGCTCCAAGGACCGCCATGCCAGCCGTCGCCACATACGTGCGGGCGCCCGCATTTTCGGCAACGGCTCCGCAGAGCGCGTACACGCCGAACAGGTACCCTGCATACAGGAACGTCTGCGGGTTTCCAGCCAGAAAACAGCAGCCGACCAGCAGGGCACCGATCACCATCCAGCGCCACGGACGCGGTCCACGCAGACGATCGAGCGCCAGCGCGATCCACGGAAGCCAACTCATGGTCTGCACGACGCCGAGATGGGCCAGGCGTTCCATCATCGCTTCGGACAACGGATACGCCAACGCCGAGAACAGCGCGGCTGTTTTCGATCGCGTCAACGAATAGACATACGCGTACATGCCGCACGCGGCCACGACGTAGGCCGCGGCGATCAGAAAGAACCACGAGCCGATCGCACGAGCGAGCAGGTGGAGCGGGTAGAGCGACGTGTCGCTCGGATCGGCAAATGAAGGGGTACCGCCGAATTCGAACGACGACCAGAGGGTAATCGGCGAGAGGAACGTCGGAAGGAAGAACTCGTACAGATCGGATTCCGCGAGATATCCGTGGTGCAGCGATGGATACGCAAACAGCCACGCGAACAGCAGCGCGAATCCCGTGGCGACCGTCAGCGCGTGGCGAACCGGGCTAGACACGTGTGGGCAGGCGAGGTGAGCGCAAGATGACAGATGATAACCTCGGACCTCATCGCTGGTGCAGAATCGAGCTGTTCATGCGGCCGGATCCGTTCATTGTCGATTTGCTGCGCTGTCCCGCATGTGAGGGCGCGTTTGCGCTTGATGCGCGCGACACCGCCGCGGATGGACACGTGATCGCCGGCGCGCTGACGTGCCGGGCGTGCGCCGCCGAGTACCCGATCGTTCGCGGCATCCCGCGGCTCGTCTCCGGCGCGCTCGCCGCGGACGTCGCGGACACCGCCGACGCGTTCGGGTTTCAGTGGCAACGCGCCAACCCCGTGATCAAGGACCGGCGCCTCAGCTCGCCCGAGTTGTTTCTCGATTTCATCCACCCCGTGGACGCTTCCTGGTTCACGGGCAAGATCGTGCTGGACGCGGGCTGCGGGATGGGACGCTTCTCGCTAACGGCGCACAGGTTCGGCGCCCGTTTCGTCATCGGCCTCGACTTGAGCGACGCGGTGGAGGCGGCCTTCGAGAACACCCGTCACCTGCCGAACGTCCTGATCCTGCAGGGCGACATCCTGCGGCTTCCGTTGACGCGCACGATTGAGTACGCCTTCAGCATCTGCGTGCTCCATCACACCGCCGATCCGCGCGCTGCGTTTCTCAGCCTCGCGTCCAGGGTCGTGCCCGGCGGGAGCGTGAGCGCGTGGGTGTACGGACGCGAGCGGAACGGCTGGATCATTTACGGGCTCGATCCGATCCGTCGTGTGACGAGCCGGTTGCCCCGCCGATTGCTCCTCGCCGCCGCCTATGGGGTCGCGGTGCCGCTGACGCTCGTGACGAAAGGCATCTACGGGCCGGTTTCCCGGAGCCGCCTACTGCAGCCGCTGCGCGCCGCGATGTTCTACTTCGACTACATGGCGTTTCTCTCCCAGTTCGGCTATCGCGAGCAGGCGTACGTCATCTTCGACCACGCCGTGCCGGTCATTGCGAAGTACATCCGCCGGGAGGAGTTCGCGGAGTGGTTCGAGGCCGCCGGGCTCGAGCGGGTCGTTATCACGATGCGCGGCGGCAACAGCTGGCGCGGCTTTGCCGAGGTTCCTCAGGAATAGGTCAACGCCATCTCTCGAACGTCCGACCCGTCAGGCAGCGCAGGCGTCGAGGCCACCCGCTGTTCATGCCAGGCCACGAGCACCATCAGGCCCCAGAGCTCCCACCCATAGGCGGCGCGCCCCGAGAGATGCGCCTCTGCAACCTGCGCGACCGCGTCGGGATTCAGCACTCCGACGGCATCGACGCGCTCGCGGCTGAGGAGCGTGTTGACGAGCGCGCGGCCATCCGTGCGCAGCCATCGATGGATTGGCAGACTGAAACCCTGCTTCGGGGCGTCGGCGTGTGCCCGCCCGAAGTGGCGCTCGCACAGGCGTCGCAGCAGCACCTTGGTGCGTGCGCCGCTCACGCGAAGGCGCTCGGGGAGCGCGATGGCCAGCTCCGCAACCGCCGCGTTCAGCAGCGGCGCGCGGCTCTCGAGTCCATGAGCCATCGTCGCGCGATCGACCTTGGAGAGGATGTCGTTCGGCAGATATTCACGCACGTCCGCGAGCTGGAGAGACGCGAGGGATGGGTTCCGTTCGAGGACGTGCGCCTTCGCAAGACGATGCAGCGCGTCTGCAGCCGCCGCGCGCGCGGCGTCGCCGCGGACCAGCGTCGCGGCCGCGTCGGGCAACCACGTGCCGTTCCACGTGAAGTGCGCTTCGTTGGTCGGCAGCGGCATCGCGCGCAGGAAACGGTGCAGCTTGTAGTCGGCGCCGACCTTCACCCGATCGTTCATCGGGAGGTGGGCGCTCGCGGCCGCGGCGGCTTTCCATGCGGCATCCGGCAACCAGCGCTGCAGGCGCGCGTGCCACGTCGATGCGGGATACGTCAGATAGCCGCCGAACAATTCATCGCCGCCGTCGCCGCTCAAGACCACCTTCACGCGCGACGCGGCGGCGCGTGCCACGGTCCAGACCGCCATCGCGGAGGAATCAGCCAGCGGATCGTCGAGATGGCTCGCGACGTCCAGGAATTCGCCGAGGACGCCGACATCGAGGCCGACCCTGGTCAGCGGGATATCGAGCTGCCGCGCGACCTCCGATGCGCGCGGCCATTCCGAGAATGCCTGCTCGTCAAAGTCGACGCAGAACGCCACCTCGAGGCGGCCAAGACGCGCGGCGCTCTGCGCGACGATGGACGAATCGACGCCGCCGGACAGGAACAATCCGACCGGCACGTCGCTGCGCAGCGCGAGCCGCACGCCGTGATCGAGGCGATGCTGCAGCGCGTCGAGGATGTCGCCGTCGGCCAGGCCGGCGGTGTCCGCAGCGTCGCCGCGAAGCGTCCAGTACTGCCGTTCGGCCCGCAGCCCGTCGGATCCGTACAGCCGCCATTGGCCGGCGCCGACGCGGCGAACGTCCTTGAGCATGGTGGCCGGGCCCGGCACGTAGTTGAGGCAGAGATAGCCGCCGAGCGCGTCGACATCGATCTCGCGACCCGCAACACCCGCCGCCGCCAATGGCGCAAGCTCGGACGCGAACACGACACGCCCGCCGTGTGCCGCATACAGGAGGGGCTTTTCGCCGAAGCGATCGCGGGCCAGCAACAGCGTGCGCTCGACGCGGTCGTACAATCCGAACGCGAACATCCCTTCGAACCGCTCGACGGCATCGACACCCCAGTGCGCGTAGCCGGCGAGAATGACCTCCGTGTCCGACATCGTACGGAATCGAATGCCCGCGGCTCTCAGCTCGTCGCGCAGCTCGGGATAGTTGTAGATCTCGCCGTTGAACGTGATGACGTAGCGGCCGTCGGCGGAGGCCATCGGCTGGTCGCCGCTGGAGAGATCGATGATGGACAGGCGCCGATGGCCGAGGAAGACGCCTGGCGAGGTCCAGTAGCCGCCGCCGTCAGGTCCGCGATGGCGGAGCAGGTTGGTGGTGCGACGGAGCGTCTCGGCTGGAGGCAACGCGCCTTCCGCGTCGACGTACCCGAAGATGCCGCACATGACGCGCGTTACCCGCGCGCGCCTGTGGAGACGCCGCTCGAGACGTCGCTCTTGGAAGCGCTGCGAACCAGGTACGGCTTCGCCTGGCCCGGATAGAAGAACATGCGGACCACGACCTCGGACACGAGGCCGAACAGGAAAAACTGCACGCCGCTCACCAGCAGCACGAGCGCGATCAGGAACCATCCGCTGCGATCGCGCACGACAGGTATGTGATAGACGAGGTACAGGAAGGCGAGGGCACCCAGAATGAGGGCGGCAAGTCCCATGCAGGCGAGCGCGAGGCGGCCGAATACGCGGATCGGCCGATCGAGATACTTCACGTAGAAGACGAGGAACGCGATGTCGAGCAGCACGTTCAACGTGCGTGACAGGCCGTAGTTGGATGCGCCGACGGGCCGTTCGATGTTCTTGATCTGCACCTCGGTGATCGTCGCGCCGAGGTTCTTGGCGAGCACGGGGATGAACCGGTGGTGTTCACCGAGCAGCCGGAGCTGCCGCACAAGATCCCCTTGGTACGCGCGAAACGTCGTGCCGACGTCGTGCACCGTCAAGCCGGTCACGCGCCGCACCAGCCAGTTCGCGGCCGCCGAGGGCCATCGCCGCACGACGCCTTCCTGACGATCGGCCCGCCAGCCGCAGACCACGTCGTAGCCGTCGTCGATCTTGGCCAGGAACGCGGGGATGTCTTCCGGAAAATGCTGGAGGTCGGCGTCCATGGAGATCACGATGTCGCCCAGCGCGTGCTCGAAGCCGACCTGCAGCGCGGCGGTCTGTCCGTAGTTGCGCCGCAGCGCAACAAGCCTCACGCGATCGTCAATCGCCGCAAGCCGCTCGGCCGCCTCGATGGTCCGATCGCTGCTCCCGTCGTCGACGAGGACGAACTCGAACGCGTAGCGCGGAGACAGGCTGCGCGCGACCTCGTCGAGGCGCTCCAGGAGCTGCGGCAGCGTCGCCGCCTCGTTGAACATGGGCAGGACGACGCTGACGAGCGGGCGACGCGCATCACGCGCGATGCGGGCGGGCGCGGCCGAGTCGGCGCTTGTCATCGGAACCATTTGATACTGCTGAACTTGCGATGGTCGCCCGAACGAGCCTCGATGTCAACGGCTCGCCTCGCCGAAGCCGCATGCGAAGGCGGGTTTACTCCGGCGTCAACAGGTCCTTCGTCCATCGCGGGTCGAGGTAGACCTTCGGCACGCCCATGCCGAGCATCTCGCCCCTGAGTTGATCGACGAGCGCCCGCTGGCGCGGCGTGGCGATCACGACGTGCTGGTTGCGAAGCCAGTCGTCCACGAAGACCCAGTCGGTCTGCGCCTTGTAGGACCGCACGCGCATGTCGGCATAGAACGACATCGCGCGGATCGACCATCCCACGGAGATGACCGTGAGCAGCGCGCAGACCGCCACGGCGCGTTCGGCCTTCATGGGACGCGCCGCGACGCCGGTGACCAGCGCGCGCAGCGAGACGAGCATCGCGAGGCAGTAGCACACCGCTGCCGTGCTCATGATCACGTCTTTGAGGTACGGAAAGCTGATCACCGCGTTGGCCGCGATCACCGCCGCGGACACGAGGAACAGCTGGTCGTCGTAGGCGAGCTCGCGCCGCAGCCATCGCCGCCACCGTTGGGCGATGAACCAGCCCATCGCCAGCGTCGTGAGCAGCGACGTGACGACGTTGACGACGCTGCCGGACTGGAGCTTCGAGGCGAGCAGATCGCGGACGAAGGCGAATACGCCGGCCCGCGGCTCCGAGAAGAGCACCGTGAGCACGGACGCCATGACGTTGTATGCGTAGAACGGCAGGGGATTGCCGCCGAACAGCGCAACGAGCTCGTCGGTGCTGCGGATACGAAACCCCACTCCGGAGCTTCGCTCGTTCAATGACGGCGTTCCGACGTGCAGCTCCATGAACCGCACGTAAAAGTACAGCGCGAGCACGGCCGTCGCGGCGACGACCGCGTTGCGTGACAGCCCGCGCAGACCGACCAGGTACGCCGCCGCCACGCAGACCCACAGGAGCAGTCCGAGCTCGTTGGTCAGCAGCGCATAGGCAAGGAGCATGAGCATCGCGGCATCCTTCCACCGCCGCGGCTCCGACGCGGAGAGGTTGAGCACGCAGAGGCTGATTGCCGCGAGGCTCAACTTCGTGTTGAGCTCCGTCTCGTTCATGGCGTCGTGGAAGGCCGGCATACCCATCAGAGCCGCCATCGCCAGCAGCGCCAGGCAGAACGTGATTGCCGACTCCACACGCGTCAGGCGCACGAAGGCGAGCATCAAGACAAACACCATCGCCACGTGCAGCGATCGATAGGCAAGAAAATAGTGGCCGCCCGACAGATCGAAAACGATCTTCATCGTCGCCCACGTCATCGGGCGCATGAACGCCTGGAGTCTCATCGTCGCGACGAAGATGCGCGTGACCGACGTGTCAGTGAGCTGGAGAAGGTTGCCGAGGTTGTCGCCGACTTCGAACGGCAGGTGGAACAGGCAGTACGCGATGGACGCCGACAGCACGGCACCAGAGAGGTACGCGAGCCGGCGCCACGTCACCGAGTCGATTTCCACAAAGATTGAAGTGCTAGGATATGCGCGTTGCGCGCTGTCAGGATGTCCGTACTGGCCTTCGTTGTGTGTGGCGCCGCGGCCGGCGGCGTACTGGCGGCGATTATACCGGCGCGTAACGCCCCCATCAACGTCCGCTGGCGACCCGACGTGACGGCGCCGCAGCGCGCCGCGCTCGAGCAGCGCCTCCACCTTGCCGGCGGCCACCAGACCGAAGGCACGACGTGGGCCTACGATCTGACCGATTCATCGTTCACGAACATCCGCGCGATCGTCCGGGACCCGGCAGTCGACGACACGGCCCACATCAACCGCCTGTTCTTCCGGCCGGAGTTCGTGTTCGACCGGGAAGCCCGCATCGCCGTCGGCGCCGTGACGGTCGGAGCGGCCGTGTCGCTCCTGTTGCTGGTGCGATCGAACGTCCCCGCGGCGAGCGCGCCTGTTCGAGTGCCGTCGCATACGCTGATGCGCGTCCTTGGCATCGCGCCGGCGGCGCTGCTCACGCTGGCGGTCGTGATCCTCGCCATGGCTCTTGTCGGCTATCACCCTCTCTGGGCAGATCGTGGCGTCACGCTCGCGCACGCGGCGCATGGTGGCGACACCGCCACGGTGTTCCGCATGCTGAGCGCCGGATCCGATCCGAATACAGCCGGCCCCGTGCCGCTCGACGGGCATGCGGAGCCGGTGGTCTTGACTCCTCTCGAAGCCGCCGTGGAATCGCGGCAGGTGGAAGTGGTGCAGCTGTTGATGAAGATGGGCGCGCGCGCGGATGAATCGGATCGCCGGCGGCTCGCGTGCCTGGCAACCGCGGTTGACGCGCCCGAGGTCGCTGTCTATCTCCAGACGACCATGCCGCCGGCCGCGCCGCCGGACTGCGCCGGCGTTCGGTTGCCAGCCCACTGACATGCGGAAGCATCTCACCTTCGCGGTACAGGGCCTCGTGTCCGTCGCGCTGCTGACGCTGCTGTTCCGCCGCCTCGACCTCGCGGCGCTGCGAACGCTCTTCACGACGATGCCGATCTGGTTCTATCTGCTGTCGCTCGCGGTCGTCATGCTGGGACAGGTCCTGTACGCGTGGCGGTGGCGGCAGGTGCTTGCCGCCTCAGGGGTATCCGTGAGCATCGGAACCGCCGTGCAGCAGTACTTCATCGGCATCTTCCTGAACAACTTCTTTCCTTCGACGGTCGGCGGCGACATGGCGAAGGTGTACTACCTCGGGCGCCGGCACGGGTATCGGCCCATCGCCGCGTCGATTGTGCTCGATCGGCTGCTCAGCATCGGACTCCTCGCCGTGCTGGCGACCACGATGTACTGGGTCGCGCCCGATCCGTCACCACGATTCGCGGCGACGCGCGCGATCGTGACCGCGATGGCAGCAATGCTGATCGTCTTCCTCGTCCTGGTGGCGCGCGGAACGGGGGGGCTTCCCGGACGCTTGTCTCGGTTCGGGACGATGGCCGTCGGGTTTGCGGAACGGGCGCAGCGCTTCCGCCAGGACATGGCGGCTGCCGCGCGGCGGCCGCAGATCGTGCTGCAGTCCGCCGCGGTCGTCGCCACATACTTTTTTGCGCTGACAGGCGTCTATCGCGTCTTCTTCACGATCAACACCGCGGCACACCCGGCTTTTCTCACGCTGCTCACGGCCGTGACGACGGCATCGCTCCTCAGCAACCTGCCGATCTCGGTGAATGGGCTCGGCCTGCGCGAGCAGCTTCACGCGCTGCTGCTGCAGCCTCTCGGCGTGCCGCGCGAAGCCGCCGTGGCGATCTCACTGCTGATCTTCGCGCATCTGCTGGTATCGAGTCTGCTCGGGCTGCTGTTCTGGCTGCGCCTGCCGGCGTTGGACAAATCCCACATCCCGGATCCCACACTGCACATCCCAACGTCGCCCTGAGGCGTCGTTACAGGCGCGGAGCGCCGAGATGGGTCAGCGCGGTATCGGGCGCGTGGCGCTCGTACATCTCACCGCGCGGGTCGACACGGTAATCGCCGACCGCATCGTCAATCTCGTTCCCGTTGAGGTCGACGCGCGGCTCAGCCCAGTCATCCTCGTGCACGGTTCCGGAGTTCACGACCTCGTCGAGAACGGACGTGGTGTCCACGCGCGCATGCGCGACGGTGATCGGCTCGGGCGTGTAGTGTTTTGCCCACATGTTGGAGCCGGTGAACAGGCTCACCAACCCGACGGCGACGATTAGGGCGCGGAACGCGGTCATGCTCGTGTCCGCTACGGCACAGCAGCAAGGGGGGTGCCACGGGTGGCACACCCGTTGCGACGTTCCGCGGTGGCTTGCCCATGTCAGACGTCCGCCGCATCGCCGACGCCGACCGGTACCGGGTGCAGGGCACCCGATATCCACGATCGCCCGCGTCGCTGACGCTGGGCGCATCCCGCCAACGCATTGCAGACGCCATACGAGCCCATCACGGTCTCTTCGTCGCGGCCGTCGTCGTCATGTCGATTGCGGTTGGCAGCATCATCGCCGGATCGATCTGGTTGGTGGACGACATCACCGCCGATCTTCCGACCGCGTCGGAGCTTCGCGGCGTCGGCTCGAATGCGCAGGCGACCACTCTGTACGACGCGAACAGCCGTCCTGCGTTCACGATCTTCCGGGAGCAGCGGACCGACGCGCCGCTGTCGGCGATCTCCCCGCATCTCGTGCACGCTATTGTCGCGATCGAGGACCAGCGCTTCTACGATCACGGCGGCGTCGACGTCGTTCGCATCGTCGCCGCGGCGCTGAACAACATCCGCGCCCGCCGCGCCGCGCAGGGGGGCAGCACGCTGACGCAGCAGCTCGTGCGCCGGAGCTTCCTCACCCCGGACAAGACATTCAGACGAAAGCTGAAGGAAGCGGTGCTGGCGTGGCGCCTCGAACGGCAATTCACGAAGGATCAGATCCTCGAGATGTACCTGAACAAGGTGTATTTCGGCGACGGGCTGTACGGCGCGGAAGCGGCGTCGCTCGGCTTCTTCGGTAAACACGCGAAGGACCTCGATGTGCCCGAGTCGGCGCTGCTCGCCGGTCTCGTGAAATCGCCATCGACCTACGCGCCGACCGTGAGCCTCGACCGCGCGATGGCGCGCCGCAACGTGGTGCTCCAGGCGATGCGCGACGCCGGCGCCATCGATCCCGCGACGTACGACAGCGCGGCGCGAAGCCGGCCCCGGCTCGCCGACGCGCTGCGGTCCGAGGAAGCCTACGGCCAGTACTTCAAGGAAGAAGTCCGCAAACAGCTCGTGCAGCGCTTCGGATGGGACCGCGTGTATCAGGGCGGGCTCAAGGTCTACACCACGATCGATCTCGAGATGCAGAAGACGGCGGAGCGGGAGGTCGCGCGCGCGCTCGCCGACATCGAGCAACGGCAGGCGAAACGGCGCGGCACTGCGCCGGCAGTGGAATCCGATCCCCTCCAGGGAGCGCTGGTCGCGATGGATCCGTTGACGGGCGAAGTGCGCGCGATGGTTGGCGGCCGCGATTTCGATCGCAGCCGCTTCAATCGCGCGACGCAGGCGAAACGGCAGGCCGGGTCGGCCTTCAAGCCGTTCGTCTACGCGACCGCGCTCGAGCAGGGCTACACGCCCGCCACGCTCATTACCGGTCTGAGCAATCCGATCGCGACGCTCCAAGGCGAATGGGTGCCTGCGGACGAGCACCTGGCGAGCGATGGGATCACGATGCGCGCGGCGCTCCGGACGTCGAGCAACCGCGCGGCGGTGCAGATGCTGCAACAGGTGGGCATTCCGACGACGGTGCGATATGCGCAGCGGCTCGGCATCGGCGGTCTGCCCGCGGTGCCCTCGCTGGCGCTCGGATCGGGCGAGGTGACGCTGCTGTCGATGACGTCCGCGTACTCCGTGTTCGCGAACCAGGGGATGGTCGCGCAGCCGTCGCTCGTCCGCCGCGTCGAAGACGCGTCAGGCGCGGTGCTCTACTCCGCGAATCCACACCAGGAGCGCGCGGTCAGCGAGGCGACGGCGTTCATCATGACGTCGATGATGTCCGACGTGATCAACGCCGGCACCGCGTGGCAGGCGCGGAAGGTCGGATTCACATTGCCCGCCGCCGGCAAGACCGGCACGACCAACGACTATCACGACGTCTGGTTCGTCGGCTTCACGCCGCACCTGGTTGCCGGCGTGTGGATCGGGTACGACCTTCCGCGGACCATCCTCGGCAACGGCTACGCGGGAGACCTCGCGGTGCCGCTGTGGGGACGCTTCATGGCGATCGCGACGCACAACGATCCGCCCGACGGGTTCCGCATGCCGTCGACGGTTGTTCCCGTCACCGTCTGTCGCCTGACCGGGAAGCGGCCCACCGATTCGTGCCGGGGCGCGGTCGTGTTCGACGGCGGCGGGGAACCGACGAATCAATCGATGGTCTACACGGAGTATTTCGTGCGAGGGACCGAGCCGATTGATTTCTGCCCGCTGCATGGCGGCCTTCTGAATGCCGTGGCGACCTCCGGCGATGCCACCGAGGCGGCGGCGCTGCCCGTCGACCAGCCGCGCGACACAGTGGTTCCTGCCAGTGCCGCGAAGAAGGGCGGATTCTGGGGACGCGTCTTGGGACGATAATTCCGTGTGCCCTTTCGCGCGATCGCCGGCCACCGCCGGCTGCTGTCGCTCCTGAGCCGCGCGATCGCGCGCGACTCGATGCCTCCCGCCGTCCTGATGGCGGGCCCGGCCGGTGTCGGCAAGCGGATGACAGCCGTGGCGATCGCTCAGGCGATCAACTGCCTTCAGCCGCGCTCGCCTGCCCGCCGTAGTTCGAAGGACGAAGGTGGGTCGGGTGAGCTCGAGCGCGACGCATGCGGTGAATGCGCGTCGTGCCGCCGCATCGCGCGCGGCGTTCACCCTGACGTCATCCTCGTCGAACCGGGCGACACCGGGTCCATCAAGATCGAACAGCTGCGCGACGTAATCGATCGCTCGCAGTACCGCCCGTTCGAGGGGCGCCGCCGTGTCGTGATCATCGACGAGGCGGACGCGGCGGCCGCCGATGCGCAGAGCGCGCTGCTGAAGACGCTCGAGGAACCGCCGTCGGCCTCCGTGTTCATCCTCGTCTCCTCGATGCCCGACGCGCTGCTCGCGACGGTCCGATCGCGCTGCCCGCGCCTGCGCTTTGGTCCCCTCACGCCCGCGGAAGTCGCGCAGGCGCTGATGCGGGATCACGAGTACTCCGAGACGGACGCGCGCGCCGCGGCGGCGGATGCCGACGGCAGCATTAGGCGCGCCCTCGAGGCGGAGTCGACCGACGTGACGGAGGCGCGGGACGCCGCGCAGCGGCTGCTCCAGGAAACCGCGCGGTCCAATGACCCGGGGCGGCGCATCAACCTCGCCCGCGATCTGACGAGCGGCAAGGGAACGCCGGCGGAAGAGCGCAATCAGCTGGCCGTCTGTCTTCGCTCGCTCGGATCGCTCCTGCGTGACATCGTCATCATCGCCAGCCGCGCCGATCGCAGGTCGCTGGCCAACGCCGATCTCGAAGTGCAGCTCGAAAGGCTGTCGACCGCGTTCGATGCCGAACGCAGCCTGCGCGGGTACGCGGCCGTCGATCGCGCGCTCGGAGCCCTCGAGCGCAACGCAAGCCCGAAGGTCGTCGCCGACTGGCTGTTACTCGAACTCTGAGGTTACAGGTTACAGGTAACCTATAACCTTCTTCATGGCGAAGCCCCTGATTGCCATCACCGCCGGAGATCCCGCCGGCATCGGCCCGGAGATCGCGCGGAAGGCGGCCGACGATGCGCGCGTGCGGCAGGTGTGCGAGCCGGTGATCTATGGACCGCCGGACGACGTGACGTTCGAGCCCGGGGTATTGTCGGCGGACGCAGGCCGCGCGGCGTACGAGTCGATTTGCGCGGCGGCTCGGGACGCGGTCGCGGGTCGCGTCGCCGCAATCGCGACCGCGCCGATCAACAAGCTTGCTTTTTCACGCGCCGGTTTGCGCTGGAAGGGGCATACCGACCTGCTGGCGGACCTGACGCACAGTCGCCGCGTGGCGATGATGTTCTGGTCGGAGCGTTTGAAAGTGGTGCTCGCGACGATCCACGTGCCGCTGGCGGACGTGCCGCGGCTCCTGACCCGAGAGGTGGTCGACGAGATCGTCGACCTGACCGCGCGCGAGCTGCCGCGCTTCGGCATCGACCGGCCGCGTCTTGCGCTTGCGGGATTGAATCCTCACGCCGGAGAAGAAGGACTGCTCGGGCGGGAAGAGCAGCAGGTCTTGCGCCCCGCCGTGGAGGCGGCGCGTGCCAGAGGCGTGTCGATCGAGGGCCCGTTTCCCGGCGACACGATCTTCGGCCGCGCGGTGCGAGGAGAATTCGACGCCGTCATCGCCTGCTATCACGACCAGGGGCTCATCCCCGTCAAGCTGATCGCCTTCGGGCGCGCGGTGAACGTCACGCTTGGCCTCCCGATTGTCCGCACGTCGGTCGATCACGGCACGGCGTTCGACATCGCGGGAAAAGGAGTGGCGGATCCGTCGAGCCTGATCGAGGCGGTCTTGCTGGCCGCGCGGCTCTCGAAGCCGCAGGGCCACCGGTCCGCGCCGTAAGTGCTACGCGGTGTCACGCCGCGCCGGATCGCGATGGTGACGTCCGAACCGTCGTGAATCCGGAAGTGGGCGGCCGGCACGTATTCCTGCTTCAGGTACGCGTCCACCTCGCCATACGCGTGGGCAAATTCCATGCGTCGCGTCTCGTTGATCAGCACGATCGGAATGCGCTCCTTGCGGATGCGCGCAAGCATCAAGTCCTGGTCGTGAGCCGTCGTGAACGCATCCGGCGGCAGAAACAGCGCGTGCCCGGCACCGAAGCGGCGCTGCGAGAAGTAGTAGTACTCGGGCGCCGCCCACGTCAGCAGCACCGCATCGTCGCGCGTCGTGCAGGCGTTGAGATATCGCACCGCGACCGGCAGCTCGCCGGCGGGCCAGAAGCGTTCCCATGGCCACGTCGTGCCGGTGTCCTTCACACCCTCGATCGTCCGCTCCATGACATCGAGGCCGTCCACCACGCGCGTTTCCTCGAGTCGCAGCGTGATGTTGCCGAGGTCCCACAGGCTCGCCACGCTCGCGGCCGCCACAGCGAGGGTGAGCACGAGCGCCGACGCCGTGCGCAGGCGCACGCCGGTCGTCCCGCCTGACATCGCCGTCATGGCGCGCCTGCCCGTTTCCACGACGATCCACGCGCCGAGAATTGCCAGCAGCGCGGCGAGGTCCTGGACCCGCGAGTCGATCGGGTGGCGCAGGACGACGACAAGGTAGAGCACGAGCATCGTCAGCGCGGCGCCCAGTACGGGGACTTGGGGACTCGGGGACGAGGGAACCAGGGGACGAACGGTCCCTTTGTCCCCTTGTCCCCGAGTTCCCGTGATGATCAGCACGAGCGCGGCGATGGCAACGAGATGAGCCGCATAGAAGAGCAGCACCGCGGAGTCGACCTTGCTCCACGCAGCCAGGCCGCGAGGATTGCCGAAAAACTCGAAAGCCGGCGGCTCGAGGAATCGCTGGTGCGCCTCGCCCTTCGCGAATTCCAGCGCTCCATGGACATGCTCGGTGAATCCTTCGGACCACTGCACGAACAGGACGTACGGGATCATCACGACGATCACCGCGGCGGCGTACTCGGCGAGCGCCCGCGCCGTGGCCTTCCACGCGCCCCAATTTGTCCACACCAGCGCGGTGCCGATTCCCGCGGCCGCATAGACGCCCAGGTCGTGGCGCAGCAGCACCGCCACACCCGTCCCGATCGCGAGCAGGACAAGACCGCGCCGGTCTGGATGTCGCACGTACTGCTGTATCAGCAGCAACGCGACCGCGGGCACGAGAATCTTCGGATACGAATAGAGGCGTGGATACAGCGCCACTTCGAAGAGCGCGGCGGCGATCGAGACGACGATCGAGCCCGACAGATCCGCGGCCACGACGAACGTCGCAGCGGCAGCAACGGCGAGCAGCACGCAGCTCAGCGCGGCTTCGCTGAACGGGCCCGGCGACACCCACTGCACGAGCGCGGACAGCGTGTACATCAGGGGCATGCCCGGGTCGACGAAATCGCGCCCCGGGACCTGGCCGAACAGCACCTGCTGCGCCCAGGCGAGATGCATGTAGTGATCGTTGGTGAGGTCGCGGACGTTGATGAAGCGGAAGCCGAACGCGATCAGCGCGACGGCCACTGCGATCACCCGGATCAGCGCGCGGCGGAACGACACGGCCACCAATCTACTCCACGCGATCGACGGGGAGGCGGACACCCGAGCAGTCGGGCGGCTCCGCCTTCGCGCTGCGCGCTTCGTCGGACAAGCCGGCCGCCCGCATGTCCAGGATCTCCCTGACCCCCGAATCGCGCCGCGTGCGCTCGTAGCAGCGAAGGACGCGCAGCTCGCGGTCGTCGACCGCCGCGCCGTTCGCCAGCAGCATCCGCAGCGAATCGGCACGCTGCGCCCCGACAGCGGCTTCGACCGGCATGATGACGACGTCGTATCCGCTGGTCAGCAGCCCGTCGCGGACGCGCGATGGCTGGTTCGGATTGGCGCCGAGCGTGATGAGGCGCAGTGCCTCCGCGTTGTTCCGGGTCGCAATCGCTTCGGCAAGCGTCACCTGATCCGGCGGCCACAAGCCGCGGCCGAACCATCCGCCGGCACCCCACCACGCGCTCATCGCTGCCAGCGCGACGCAGGGGACCGCGGCCATCACTCCGACGAGCGTGACCCGAATCGCCGAATCCCCCTCGACTCCGCTCGGGGCAAGCCGAATCCCCCTCGGTTCCGCTCGGGGCAAGCCGAATCCCGCCTTCCCGTCCTGCATCACTCGACCCAGTACCGATCGCCCCAGCGCGGCATGAAGGACGGGCTCGCGACCCGCCTCAGGACGACCTCATTCCTGATCCGGCGCGTGATCGCGAGCTCCTGCGGATCGGTCGGCCAGTCGTCGCGCTTGTCGGGGCGAAGCACCTCGACCCAGTCGTTCCGCGTCTTGAACGCGTCGTACCGCAGCACGTAGTGGACGCCCGCGGCGCGGAACGCCCACAACCCGGCGTCGGCCATCAGCAGCAGCGCGATCAGCGCAGACGCCACGACCCCGCGTCGAGGAATCGTCTCGAGGAGCGCACGGACGGCGACGTACGCCGCCACGGCGTAGAACAACCCGCCGACGCTCATGATCTCGTCCTTGATGTATGCCGCGTTCAATGCCGCGTTGACGATCATCACCGCGCACGCGGCCACGAACAGGCGATCGCTGTCGGACCAGGCGGCGCGGCCGCCCCGAAGATGCGTGACGCCGTACCACACCATCAGCGCCGTCGTCGCGAGCGATGAGGCGAGGTTGATCAACAGCACGGGGTGCGGTGCACCGGTCTTCCACGCGATGACGAGGCTGTACATGCCCTGCCGCGGTTCCGAGAAGAGCAGCGACGCCAGGCCGCCGGCCACGTTGTACGCGATGAAGCCGAGCGGATGCGCGCCGAAGCGCTGCTTCAGCTCCTCCGGCGAGTAGAACGTGCCGCCGAAGCCGCTGCCATGGCCGCCGATGCCTGGCGACGAGATCTCGAGCGCGTGACGGGCGAGCAGGTACGCGCCGAGCAGCAGCGTGGCGGCAATCGCGCTCGAGCGTGTCATCCCGCGCATGCCCGCGGCCGCGCAGCAGATCGCCACGACCCACACCATCGCCCCCGACTCGACGACCGACAGCGCGAAGGCCAGCAGCGCGCAGACGACGATCGGGAAGAACCATCGCGCCCGCTGCTGCGACAGCACGACAACGGCGAGCGCGCAGACGCCGACCTCGGCGAAGTGATTGACGGGATACGCTTCCTGCAGCATCGCGACGAACGTGTGGATGCCAATCAGCGCCGGGAAGGCGACGGTGAACGCCGCGACGTCAATCCAGCGCCGCACGCGGATCGCCAGCAGAAACAGGAGTACCAGCAGCAGCATCAGCGCGACGTGGACGGCACGGAACACGCTGTTGTACGTGAGGCCGGTTGCCGCCGCGGTCTGCAGCAGCCATCGTGTCTGCTCGTAGCGCATCGGGCGGAACGTCGTCGTCGAGAAGCGCACGCTGTCGGTCAAGAGAGGCCAGAACGACGAGTACTTGGTGGCGATGACAATCGCCTCGAGGCTGTCGGAGACCTGGATGGGAATCCGAAAGACGCTGTCCGCCAGCGGAAGCGTGATGAGCGCGGCGAGCAGAAACGCGAGAATGGGCGGTCTCAATCGGTCCACGGAAGACGGACGCCCTCGCACCGGACGACGAAGTCCGGCGGCGCCTGCTGTTGCAGGTACGCGGCGATATCCGTGGCGTCCTGAAGCCGCGCGAAGCAGAGCAGGCCAGGCAGCGTCGTTGCGTCCACCCGCGCGCCATGATGCTGGAGGAATTGCACGGTGTCCAGCCGGCCGCTGGCAACGGCGGCTTCGAGCGGGGTCATCGTGTACTCGCCGGGCCGGACGAGACCGGGCCGAACGCGCGCTGCCCGGTTCGGATCCGCGCCTGATTCGACTTGCCGGAGGATCTCCAGGTGATCCCTCACCGCCGCCGCCTCCGGCAGCGTGAGATCGGCGGGGGTCAGGAACGGCGCGTACCCCATCCATCCGGCGATCACGAGCGCCGTCGCCACCAGCAACCACGCGACTGGCACCGCCGAAACCGCCAGCGCGAGTTCGTCACGCTTCACTCGGTGATGAACCATTTCACGGCCCAGCGGGGGACGTACAGCAGGGACAGGGGTCGGGTGCGCATCGCCTCGGCTCGCAGATCCTGGACGAGGCGCTTTCCCTGTGGCGTCGTCGGAGTCTGGTCCTGCTGCGTCAGCCACTCATCGACGTGCGCCCATTCGTACCGGTCCGTGGCTCCGATTCGCAGCATCTGGTACTGCGACCCGATGGTTCTGACCGTCCATGCGGCGCCGCTGGCGAACAGCACGAGACCGAGCACGGCCGTCACGGCGATGGATCGCGATGCCTGGCTCCATCGCGTCAGCGCGTCGCGCGTCGCCGCGAACACGGCGAGCGCATAGAAGACGCCCGCGGTACTCATGATGTCGTCCTTGACGTAGCTGAAACACATCGCCGCGTTGGCGAGCGCGACACCGACGCAGATGATCACAAGCCGGTCGGAGTGATCGAATTGCCGGGCCACCCACGCCGCGCGGCGGTGGATCGCGAACACCACGAGCAGGCCGGTGCCGACCAGCGCCGAGACGATGCTCGTCACGACCATCGGATCGATCTCGCCGGTCACCACGCGCTGTGTCAGCAACCAACGGCCGTCGTTCGGCTCGGACAGGAAGACAGACGCAAATGCGGATACGACGTTGTACAGATGGAAGTAAGAGAGATGGCCCGTCTCGACGAATCGCCGCTGGATGTCGGCCGGCTCGATCCGTGAGAAGCCGAAGCCGGTCGCCCGCTCGCCGGCCTCCGGCGCTCCAATACCGGATAGCCGGTAAAAGATGAAGGCGGCGAGCAGCCCCGTCATGATCGTCACACCGCGCCGTGAGACGCCTCGTAAGCCCACGAGTCGCGCCGCGACGACCACAACCCATACGAGCGGTCCGGAGTCGAGCGTCAGCGTCGCGACCACGAGCAGGACCACGGCAGCCGTGTCCGCGATCACTCCGCCGCGCGACTGGCAGAGCAGGATTGCGGCGATCGAGAACACGGCGATCTCGATGAAGTGATTGATCGCATACTCCTCCCACACCATTCCGAGGAACGTGTTCATCCCCGTCAGGACGACGAGCGCATACATGAAGGCGAGCGCGTCATGCTTCGTCAGTACGCGAGCGACGCGGACGAACACGAAGAACAACGCTGCAATGAACAGGACGTGGAACGATTTGTACGCGAGGTTGTAGTGCCCGCCGGATCCGTCGAGAAGGAGCTTGATCTGCACAAACCGCAGCGGACGGAAGAAACCGCCACTGTCGATCTTTCCCATCAGGACTTCCCACGCTGAGCTGTCCTGAACCTTCAGCATCGGCACGAGTGAATCAGTGATCTGAAGAGGATTCCTCACGACGGCGACGCACACGACGAGCGCCATCAGCGAGGCGGCACTCCACGCCATCCACGTCCAGCGCGTGGCCGCCGCCGGTCGAGAGTCTTGTCCCATCACAGTTCGTCGAGGAGTCGGTAACTATACCGGTGTCGCCACTCGCCATCAACGTGCACGAGTTCCACGCGATGGCACCAAGGTCCAGTGTTACGGACAAGGCAAGCCTGTACGCGTCTCGATGATCGTCGCCGACCCGAATCGCGGGAGCCAGACGCGCACGCGCGGGTCGATCGACGGGACCGCATGTTCTTCGAATCCACGATCGCGGATCCATCTGCCAAGGTCGGGCCATTCGTTCGTCAGCACGGTTGAGCCGTCCAGCATGATCGCAGCGCCGACCCGTTCGCGGCGCAATCGACCGATGGCGCGCGCGACGTCTGCCGGATCGTCGTAGTAGCCGGGAATCCAGGTTGGAAGCCCGCCGGCAAAGGGACGCTGTGCGAGCACCGCAATCTCGGGTCCGAAGCCGCTCACCAGCACACGATCGCCGGGACGCGTGCAGTGCGCGAGGTACGCGACCAGCGGCGCGAGAGCGGGGTTCGGCTGGATCTCCGGGGATGCGGACTCGAGGCGACGCGTGACGCGCATCGCCCGGCGCGCAACCTCCAGCGGCGTCGGGATGGTCCCGGGACGCGCGGCAACTGGAACCACCGCGAGCAGCACCGCGGCGGCGAGCGCCGCGATGGCGGCCCGGCTGATCGTACGCGGCGACAACAGGTGTCCGGCGACGGCCGCCACTACGACCGCGATCGGCGCGACCACATCTGGAAGGCGCGCGGCGAGCACGTCTCGAAGAAACACGACATCGATCAGCAGGACCAGCACGCAGGCCGAGGCGAGCTGCGCGGCCGTCAGCCGCGGTCCCTTGCGGAACGACGCCACCAGTCCAATGACGGGGATCGCAACGAGCACGTAGAAGAGCGCCGGCAGCCCTCCGACCGCCGTCCGCTGTCCCTCGGCGGCGACGAAGCGGAGCGCCGATGCAAGATACTCGGGCACGCCCTCGTACCGCTGCACGTAGAGTAACCACGGACTGATGAAGAGCAGTGACAGGCCCGCGTATGCCGCGAGCCGCCGCGCCGCTGCTCGCCTCGCATCGGCGTGACACATCACGAGAAGTACGGTGTTCGAGACGGCGAGGTACGCGATGTAGTCGTGCCGGAGCAGGAACGCGATCGCCGTCCACGCCGCGAGCGCCACCAGCCGGCGCGCGCCCGGCATGTCCGCGTATCGCCAGGCGAGCCAGATGGCGACGACGGGAACGATCACCTTCGTGGTGTTGTACATCCGCGGATAGATGATGATCGTGACGGCTGCCACGACAATGCCGGCGACCGTGCTGCCGGTTGCGCGGAGCGCCAGCAGGTACGCGATCGCCGCTGTCGCGGAGAGAAACAGGATGCACAGCACGATGTTGACGAGCAGCGTGGGGCCGAACATGGCCGCGGCGGCGGTGGACACGAGGTAGGCGAGCGGCTGTCCTGGATCCTCGAAGTCGCGGACCGGCCAGTCGCCGTAGAGCACCTGGTAGGCCCGCGCGAGCATGATGAAGTGATCGTTTTCGATGGCGCCGCTCGTGAGATACCGGAAGACGAACGCGGCGGCGCCGATGAGCGCCGCCGCGGCTTGCCCCGAGCGCAGTCGAGGGACCGCCGGGGAGAGCCGCGATCTACCCATGCGTCTCGTCCAGCGCCGCCACGATGCCGGCCACATCACCGAGGTTGAGCGCGATCCGCGCCTCCCCCGCCAGGCGGAGCGGCACGGTCGCGGCGTGCGCTGCGCGCAGCAGCAGGCTGTCGCGCGCCAGGCCGCGAAGCCGGCGCTCGATATAGGACAGACGATAGCGCCGGCCGAAGGTACGACGCGCGATCACGCGGAACCCGCACTCGCGCAGCAGCCGCGTGAGATTCGCCGTCGTGAACAGCGAGATGTGCTCCAGCAGGTCGACGTAGTACCAATGCGAGCCGAGGAGCCGCGCCACGGGAGCTGCGGCGTCCGGCGTCGTGATGAAGAGGTGTCCTCCATTCGCCAGGTACCGCCGGCACCGCTGCAGCGCCGCGCGAGGATCGGGAAGATGCTCGATGACATCGAACATGGTGACGGCGTCGAACCGGCGACGGTAGGCGGGATTGTCGGCCTCGATCGAGCCCTGTTCGAGGCAGACGTCGAGATGTTCGCGGCCCCAGGCGACCACCGCGGCGCTCGGCTCGATGCCGATGGCGTTGTAGTGCGTCTGCGCCTGCTGAATGAAGTGACCCAGGTTGGCGCCCACGTCGAGCAGCGCGCCTCCGGCCGCCACGAACCGGCTCACCCACTCGAGCTTTGCGCGGGCGGCGTCAATAGTGGCCTCGTCCCGGTAGTAATCCGACTGGATGTCGGTGAAGAAGATCGGTTCGGTTGACTCGTAGATCGATTCGCCGGTGCTCGTCCGTCCCACACCCTGCGGGACCCACGCGAACCTGCACACGCTGCAGCGAAGCAGTTGCCGCGCTCGACTCTCCGTCCAGACGGTCCCCACGCCGCCGCACACCAGGCAGCGACGTGTCGCCCGAAGCTCGGAGAGCGAAGGCGGATCGCGCGGGTGCTCGCGATCAGGCGACATTCTGCGGCGAGGGCTGAGCGCCCGTGCGCGTGCGGAGATCAGACAGCAGCAGCACCGCGCACACGAGCACGCCCGAGATACTGAGCGCCGCGCCGGCCCGCTGCGTGGTCGACGCGAGCTCGAATTCGACCGTGTGACTCCCGGGCGGGACGACGACGCCCTGCAGCGCGACGTCGGTCCGGCGCAGCTGCGCGAGGGTGCCGTCGATGCGCGGGCGCCAGCCGGGATAGTGCGATTCGCTCAACACGACGAAGCCGCCGCCGCTGGTGGTCACGGCCACCGTGATGCGGCCGTCCGAGATCTGCTCGACCTCTGCGCGTGCAGGCCCGGTGGCAAATGGACCTGGGGGTGGACCTTCGTCGGGGCTGACCAGCGCCGTCTGTCGCGGATCGAAGCGTCTGCCGTCCGGAAGCAGGCCTCGATGAACGGCCTCGATCGCGTCCGCGTCTGAAATCGCCAGTGATTCGGACGTGATCCATACCCTCGGCAGCGCCCGGCGGTTCTCGACCACGGTGTACATCGACTCGCCGGGCGCGTTCTCGTCCGAACCACGATCGCTCACGCGCGACGTGGCGAACCGATCGACCTCGCTCCACCGGTCGGTGTCGTCGAGCCAGACACCAGGCGAAGACGCCGGATGCGACCGCCCGTCCGCATCCACGAACGTCACACGATCGATCGTCAGCCACCCGCCGGTGTCCGGCGTTTCGATGTCGATGCGGCGTAGCTGCTCAGGCGCCGGCATCGCGATGCGCGTGAAAAATCTCGACGTTGGAGCGATCTGCGGATCGGCAAAGACGTGCGCCGGTTGATGATGCTGGACGCGCTGGACCTGCTCGGGATCACCGAGTCCGATCTCCGCGGTCTCGACGCCGGCCTGCCACTGCTCCTCGTGCGCCACCCCTCGGGCGTCCACGACGCGGATCGTAGCGACCGCGGCGCCCTGAGGCAGATGCTCCGAGCAACGCATGTGAGTGACGAATCCGATCGCTGAGACGATCAGACCGTGAGGTACGGGAATCGAGGTGCGACGCACGTAGTGCTGATTGCAGTCGGGGCGGCCGACTGGAAGACCGAGCTCACGCGTATCCCAGGTCAATCCGCTGGACTCGAACGTGGTGACGGCCGGCATATCGGCCGGTTGCATCAGTACGTATTTCACCGACATCAGATCGAGAGACACGTCATAGAGCGCAAGTACGTCCGGACTGACCGACCCGTTCGTGCCCATCGTCCCAAGCTGCGAGTACCGCTCGAGAAGCATCGGCCCGTAGCCGCCGGCAATCGGTATCTGCCACAAGCGCGCGAACGCTGCCGGAAGCACCGCATCGGACTGCGTGCCGCCGAACGCGAGCGCCCTCTGATGAAGCGGCGCCAGTTCACGGCCGAGCCGCGTGGCATGCACGCTCGGGGACGCCGCGGCGCGGGGAATGGTTCCGAAATCGAGTCCGGTCCGCGTCACGGGCCATGGAAGCGAATTGAGGTTGTCCGCGACAAGGACCCCGGCCGCAAGAGCGACGCATGTCACGACACGCCGCCCATGCGAGAGCAGCCACACGGCGCCCGCCGTCACTATCGCGATGACGAGCTGCACCCAGACCGCGGCATTCCAGATCGGAAGGGCGAGCTCCGGGTGCCTGCGCCCCTCGTACTCGATCGCGCCGGGTGACCACGCCTGCACCGCGGCCCCGGCCAGTATCAGCGCTGCGAATACCGTGATGCATAGCCGTACCCGCGAGGCGGTCACCTCTCGTCGCTGGATGGCGGCGATACCGTAGCCGGCAAGAAACGCGGCGCCGAATGCGGCGAGAAAAAGGTGGCGTGCCCCGACTCGGAATTTTGCGTACAGCGGAACGACGGCGTACACGATCCGCGGTATCGGCGTACTGTCGCCCGCGCCGAGCAGCAGGGCGAGCATCGCGATACAGACCCAGAACATCGGGCGCCAGTTGCGTCGCGCCAGCGACGCGCCGACGAATGCGAGCACGAGCGTCGCCAACCCGACGTACGTCGGCGCCTCACGTCCCTCGTGCAGGACGGTCGGAAAGAGGATCGACAGGAGCTGCGACGGCGTATTCGCGTGCCCGACGAACTGTCCGTAGTTCACCTGCTGGCGAGCCATGAGGACGCTCGCCTCCACCAGCGGGATCGCCTTGATGGAGGCGATCAGCATCGCGATCGTGAACATCGCGGCGGTAGAGCCGTAATACCTGAGATCCGATCGTCGTACCAATCCCGACACCAGCGCATAGAGACCGGCGACATAAAAGGTGTAGACAGCCGGTTGTGGATGGCCCGAGAGGAACGCGCACGCGAGGCCGAACGCGCCAATGGCGAGCCCCATGCGCCGGTGTTCACCGTGAAGCTCCTCGATCCCAAGGAGGATCAGAGGCAGCCATGCAAAGCAATGCAGCGTTCCGAGGTGAGGAATCCGTTCGACAAGCGCCTCCGACATCCCGTACGCGAGTCCTGCAAAGGCCGCCGCCGTGCGCGACCGTGTGACGCGATACACGTACGCGTACGTGAACGCCGATGCCATGACGAAGGCGGAGATGACGAAGCCGGTCCACGATCCGATGATGCGCGCGAAGACGAAGTGCGGCGGGTACGACGTGAAGTCGCCGGGATCGGCGAAGGCGGGCAGGCCCGAGAACTCGAAGCTCGACCACGTGGTGATCGGCGCGAGAAAAATCGGCAGATAGTATTCGTACAGATCCGATTCCGCCAGATAGCCGTGGGTGCGGATCGCGCCGGAGAAGAGCCAGGTGAACAGGATTGTGTACGCGGCGACGACGACACATGCGTGAAGAGCGGCGCGATATCTCGGCCGCGGCGGAGTGTTCATCGAGAGTGAGCCGCCATCGTACACCAAGGGCTGGCGCGTGAGGTACACTCGGATGTTCCCTCCCTCATGAACGGCCGACTTCAACAGCTCGTGCAGCTCCCGAGGCGTGTGCTCTCGCTATTCGTCCACGGCTCCGGACGAATCCAGCAGGTGGCCGACGACACCAAGCGCGTGTCGAAGATTGGCGCCGAGACCGCGAAGGCCACGACCGAGATCGGCAAACGCACGCTGAGGCTCGAATCCGACGTCGGCGCCCTGACGAGGGACATGCGGACGCTCACGAGCGAGCTGCGCCGGCTGCGCGAGGAGCTCGGCGATCGGCTGCTGCAGTACAACCTGCAGCTCGGCCGCCTGTCGCGCATCGCGACCGGAGACGCCGACGCGGCTGGAAATGGATCGTCGGCTCCGCGTCTGTCGGCGCGCACCGTGTCGTTCGACGCAGGGGATGAAGACGCGCCCGAATGGGCGAGCATCGGGAACCAGCCGCATCCGGATCCGGAGGGGCGCGAGTGGCTGCTGCTCGACGCGTGTCCGATGTGCGGCCACGCGGAGCGGACGATCGTCAACGAGTGGAACAAGCTCGTGCTGATGCGCAAGGCGCCGGATCCCTCGTCTGCGCGGTACGATTTCGCGGTCTGTCACGCGTGCGGCGTGGCATACGCGACCCGCCGCCCGATTGGCTCCCGCTACAAGTTCCTCAACCTCAACTTCGGCGAAGTGACCGCGAAGCACGGCGATGACGGAGCGTTCACCAACCCGCTGCTGAATCCGTATCCGCTGACCGACGCGGATCGCGAGACGCTGAAGCGGCGCGCCGCGCGCGGCGTGTTCGTCTCGGAACATCTCGGCCTGCGATCGAGCGAGTATCTCGAGGGCCTGATCAAGGATCGATTCGAGAACAGCGTTCACCTCGATCTGATCGGCGCGCTGCTGGACCCGCGCAACGCGCGCGTGCTCGAGATCAGGCCGAGGACCGGGATGATCTCCGAGGGGCTGCGTCGCCTCTACGGCGCCGATGTCCACACGATGCCGATCTGGGAGAGCCAGGAGTTCCTCCTGAAGGAGGTCTACGGCATCGAGTCGTGTGGACTCGTGGACTACGACCAGTTCGACATCCCGAGCCCGGGTCCGTTCGACCTGATCATCTGCAACCACATGCTCACGCATGCGGTGCGGCCCGGCCGCTTCTTCGACGCGGTGCATCGCCGGCTCGCGCCGGGAGGCCACGTCTACTTCTACAACGAGCCGGACGATGCCGAGTACCTGTCGGGCAACCAGTCGATGCTCGCGACGCTGAATCCGCTGCACATGCAGGCGTTCGACGAGAAATCGCTGGCGCGGGCGCTGGCGGCAAACGGCTTCGAGGTCGTGTTCCGCAAGTGCCGCAACGAGAATCACATCTGCCTGGCGAAATTGACCGGCCGTGCGAGGCGCGAGGGTGCGCAGGACGGGAGATGGACCCCGATGGCGGAGAAGGAGCGCTCGAAGCGGGTGCGCGCGTATCGCCGCGCGAGGGATCGCGCGATTCTCGGCCTTCGCGGAGATCTGCGGGCGCGCTTCGCCGGCGAGTGGCAGCAGATCGTCGAACGCGGTGTCGCCGAGGGGATCGCGGAATTCGACGCCGACGGCAACCTGCGGCTCGTCGCGCGATGACGCGCGAGCCGGACTGACGTGGCGGACAACGACGAGCGCGAGAAGGCGCAGCGGCTCATCGCCGAGAACCGCAAGGCGCGCCACGACTACCACATCCTCGAGACATTCGAAGCGGGCATCGCGCTGCTCGGCACCGAGGTGAAAGCGATCCGCGAGGGGCGCGTGAACCTGCGCGACAGCTACGCGCGGACCGACCGGGGCGAGGTGTGGATGATGAACGTCCACATCAGTCCGTACAGTCATCGTGGGTCCGCCGAGCACGCCGAGATGCGGCAGCGCAAGCTGCTCCTGCATCGCCACGAGATCCGCAAGCTGATCGGGCGCACGGCTGAAAAGGGCCTCACGCTCGTCCCGCTGGAGCTGTACTTCAAGAAGGGCCGCGTGAAGGTGCTCGTCGGGCTCGCGAAGGGCAAGCAGGCGCACGACAAGCGCGAGACGATCCGGCGCCGCGAGGTCGATCGCGAGACGCGCGCCGCCGTGAAAGCGCGCTCGCGGTGAGCGCAGTCGAACCGGCAGCGGTGATACGATCCCCACACCTTCACCCGTGACACACGACGCCCCCCCGCGCGGCCTCGCCCGCTGGGTCAGCCGGCTGCGCAGACGCCTCGATCCGGAAGGCGATGCGATGCGCTCGTCCGTCCGGTGGCTCGCGCACAAGCTCCCCGAGCTGTTCGAGAAGGTGCAGCGTCAGACCACCGAGACGCGCGCGCTCCAGGAGGAGCTCGAATCGCAGCACCGGTGGATGGGCGCGCTGACGCGCGACGTGGGGTGGATGCGGCGCGCGACGACGCGCCAGCGCGCGATCACGAGCGAGCTGCTGCAGCTCGCCGGCCTTCACGAGCGGACCGCCGACCGCGATCAGTACCTTCGCGCGCGGATGGGCCGCATGGTCCGCTCGAACCTCCCGATCATCGTTGGTCCCTGGACGGGCGAAGTCGGCTTCGAGCTCCTCTACTGGATTCCGTTTCTGCAGGCGCTCCGCGAGACCTACGCGATTGATCCCGAGCGGCTGATCGTGGTGTCACGGGGCGGCGTGGCGAGCTGGTACTCGCACGTGAGCCGTCACTACACCGAGGCGTTCGCCACGGTGACGCCGGACGCGTTCCGCGAAGCCACCGAGGCGATGAAGAAGCAGCGGAATCCGCGCGCGTTCGAGAAGCGGCTCGTGCGGGCGGCGATGCGCGAGCGCGGCATCCGGCGGGCGCACATCCTGCACCCGTCGATGATGTACGAGCTGCTCTGGGCGTACTGGTCGTACCACACGACCGTGCGCCACGTGGAGTCGTTCACCTCGTTCAAGCGGCTGGCGCCGGCGCCGGCGCCGCTGCTGCCGCCGGGGCTGCCGCGCGAGTACGTGGCCGCGCGGTTCTATTTCAGCGACTGCTTTCCCGACACGGCGGCCAACCGCGCATTCGTCCAGCGCGTGCTCGCGTCGCTCACCGCGCACACCGACGTCGTGCTGCTGAACACGCCGTTCGCCGTGGACGACCATCGGGACGTCGCCGGCGCCCATTCGTCGCGCATCCACAGCGTCGCCGACCACATGGATCCCGCGACGAACCTCGGCGTGCAGACCGCGATCATCGCGAATGCGCGGGCGTTTGTCGGGACCTACGGCGGGTACGCGTACCTCGCGCCCTTCAGCGGCGTGCACTCCACGTCGTTCTACTCGCGCACGACGTTCAAGCGGCACCACCTCGACCTGGCGCATCGCGTCTTCGAGCGGCTCGGATCGGCGCGGCTCTGCGCGATCGATCTGCGCGCCGCCGATGCGGTGGAGCTGGCGTTTGGCGGCGGCGGCGGCCGCCTGGCGGATCCTACCGAAGAAGGCCGCGCGATTCGAGCAGCCGCTCGATTGTAGCGGCGCATTCCTCCGCGTCGACGTCGATCGTCGTGAGCACGACATCCGCTGACACCGGCGGTTCGTACGGATCGTCGATGCCGGTCATCCCCGTGATCTCTCCGCGCCGCGCCTTCGCGTACAGCCCCTTGACGTCGCGCCGCTCGCACTCCTCGAGCGGCGTCGCCACGTAGACCAGCACGAAGGACCGCGCGCCCACCATCTGCCGCGCCTCGTTGCGCGTGGCCTCGTACGGGCTGACGACCGCGCAGATCACCGCGCCGCCGTGCCGCACGACCTCCGACGCGACAAAGCCGATCCGCCGGATGTTCGTGTCGCGGTCCTCCTTGCTGAAGCCGAGGCCCTTCGACAGGTGGGTGCGGACGACGTCGCCGTCGAGCAGCGTGACCGTGCGGCCGCGCCGCTCGAGGCGCGCCGTCAGGATGGCCGCGATCGTCGACTTTCCGGCGCCGCTGAGTCCGGTGAGCCAGACGCAGCAGCCGCGATCGGTGGAGGGTGGCTCCATCGCCGGCGTCAGGCGCGCGACGGCGCGGACATCACCGCAAGCCGGTGCTTCGGCTGGCCGAGGCTCGTGTGCGGCGCCGGTTCGGTGGCGACGAGATGAAAACCGCGGGCGTGCAGCGCGTCGCGCAAGCCGTCTTCGTAATGCCGCAGAACCAGGTACATGTAATCGACTCTCTCGCGGAGCCTGGCGTCGGGCTGACCAGGGTGAAGTATGCGTGCGACCGACAGAATCATACGGTCAGTTGCGGTCCCGCGTGCCTGCCGCAGTCCCGCGCGAACGGCGTTCAATGCCATGTTGTAGAAACAGCGATACGGTGTCACGTGGATCAGGCGGCCGTCGGCCGCCGCATCGCGCGCGATCTTGGCCGCGAGTTGTTCAGACGAGGCGTCGATCCCCTGGAGCGATGAAGACGCGACGATGAGATCGAACCGGCCGGGGTCGAGCGTCATGTAGTCATCGCGCACGACGGCGATCCGGCCTCGGTCAGGCGATCGGGAGATGGCGGCCGTCGCAGCCGCGATATTGCCCTCCGAGAGGTCGACGCCAAGAAATGAGGAGCGCGGCATCGCCTCCGCGAGCCGGACGAGCAGCGAGCCATCGCCGCAGCCGATGTCCAGCACCCGCGTTGGATCGGCGCCGCCGAGCGATGTGACGATGCGCTCGGTGAACCAGCGGACGTGTGTGGGATCGGCGCCAAACACGGCGTCATGTGCCGGGCCGGCCGCCGTCACGGCCGCGCCGCGCGGGCTGCGACGCGGCCGGCGGTGCTCGACTCGAATCGAGGCGAGCGCGCAACGAATTCGAGGAACTGCCGATAGGCGGCGAGCATCGCGGGGTTTCCCGAAAATCGCGTCTCGCAGTGCGTCAGTAGCATGACGATCCCGCGCGCGGCCGCGATGTCTTCCGCGTTCTGTATCCACATCGGTCCGACGTCCGCCGCGGAGTATCCGAGAAACAGGAGGGTCCCATCGCGCCGCACCGTGATCGGAATCTCGAGTGTCCGGCCAATTCTGAACGGCCGGGCGGTCGCGCATCCGTTGTTGAAGGTGGGAAACGGACCCCCCGACGTGGGAATGCTGGAGTCGTATTCGAAGTAGTCGGCGAGATCCTCGACGAGTCCCTCTGTCCGCACCAGCGATGGCGCGCGATACCCCGTGGGCGCGTACGGCTCGAGCACGGCGCGCCCTTCGATGAGCCGGCGCCGGCGCCGGTCGCGCTTCAGAAATGGTGTCCGGTTGGAGTGATCGTAGCCGTGCACGCCGATCTCGTGTCCCCGCGCGACCACTTCCCGCAGAAGCCCGTGATCCAGCGGCCATGCGCACGGCACGACGTAGCTGGTCGATCGCGCACCGGCCGCTTCTTCGAGCGGGAGGAAGTGATCCACAAGG
>Ga0209515_10001420_pt1 | contig 40337 bp, 37 predicted proteins | sample Subgroupgradi54m_FD_187454 | JGI IMG/M metagenome (GOLD analysis project Ga0209515, IMG submission 187454) | Subsurface groundwater microbial communities from S. Glens Falls, New York, USA - GMW60B uncontaminated upgradient, 5.4 m (SPAdes)... ... | reverse complement strand
TCCAGGTGGTGGTAGCCCCCCTGCTCGAGGCCGCGCCCCGCGCCGAGCTCGGGGAACACCACATCGAGGACGCCGATGTCCGCGAGCGATTGGATCGCGGCGTGGGCGCGATCGGTCTCGAAGATCGCGAGCAGCTCATCACGGATGCGTTCGCCGGACACCGTGGACAGGCGCGGCCGTGCGCGGGCCATGAGCGGAGCGGCGGAGGGGTCGAGCGTCAACTCAAGTTGCGCGACGAACCGAAACGCCCGGAGGATGCGGACCGGATCCTCCTCGAACGTGCGAGGAAAACACGGGATGAGCTGTTGGCGCTCCAGGGCCGCTCGCCCATGGAGCGGATCGATGAGCGGGCCCGGACGGCCGGGCTGCCGCAGCCAGTCCTCGAGGCGGATGGCCATGGCGTTGACCGTAAAGTCCCGCCGGCCAAGGTCGTCTTCCAACGTGCGGCCGCGAAATGCACTGAGATCCAGCTCGATACGTTGTCCGTCCGACGTCAGCACCACGCGCGCTGAATCGGCCGCTTCATCGAGCGGGACAAACGAGCCGTTGAGGAACGTGGCGAGGGCACGGGACACCTCGAGCGCGCCTGACGGGATCGCGAGATCCACGTTGACGTAGGCCAGGGGACGCCCTAAGAGCTGATCGCGGAGCAGGCCACCGACGAGGTAGCACGTAAGATGCTTCGAGCGCGCAAACGCCTGTACCCGTGCGAGCGTCTCGATGAGCCGTTGAGGAACCTCACATCGATCCATCAGTGCGTATTATACCCCAGCCCATCCGTACGACTGTATCATGTGAAAGGTGTGAGGTGTAATGTAAAAGCCAACCCACAAGGTCTGTTCTCTTCTTGATGTCTCACGTTACACATTACACCTTCAACATCACACATCTTTTGAATGGGCTTGACAATGCGAGCGGACTTGGCACAATAGAAGCATCATTGCACGACCCTCATTCATACCCCGCATGCCGAAACGATCGAAGTCGGACGAGCTGCTCGAGTTTGAAATCCATTTCTACGAGAAGCTCGTCAGCGCCTACCCGGATTTCACCGAAGCGCTCATCCCGCTGGGAGATGCCTACACGCGGCGGGGCCTCTACGAGAAGGGGCTGCAGATGGACCTCCGGCTCACCCAACTGCGGGGCAACGATCCGTTGACCTGGTACAATCTAGCGTGCAGCTATTCGCTGCTCAAGCGGCTCGATGAATCCTTGGACGCGCTGCGGCGAGCCTTTGAACTCGGGTATCGGGATGCGACCGACATGCAGAAGGATCCCGACCTCCTGAACCTGCGTCAGTCCCCGAAGTACCGCCAGTTCCTTGCGTCCTTCACGTCCCTGCCTGCCGAATCCAAACCGAGTCCGTAAGCAACGCGTGGAGCACCGGGCAGAGCCCGTGGCACCCTGGTACCACGCCCCATGTGGGGCGACATCCCGCCCACGCGCTCGATGAGCCAGCGCGGGCCCACGGCCAAAGGCCGTGGCCCGATGGCGGGGTCGAGTTCGGCGCGTGTGATTCGTCCCGCAATCAATCCCCGCTCCACAATCCTCGGTGCGCCCGGCGCGCGTCCTCGGCGAGCGCGCGGAACCGCTCAGCGTACTTCACGTCCGGCGGGATGGTCAGCGGTTGGGCAAACCCTAACCGGATGAGTTCCGCGTTGACCATGACGTCCCGGTTGCTCGATGGAGCCCCACGGGCAAACCCGTGGTCCCCTGCACCACGCCCCGGTGGGGGCGACATCCCGATCTCCCGATCGGGAGGACCACCCATTCCCCCACGGCCAAGGCCGTGGTCCCCTGGTGTTCGGGATGGATCGGAGACGTACACGTAGGCCAACAGTCGTCCGAACCGGTCACGGGTTTGCACGTCGTACTCAAGACGCACCCGTTTTCCCTCAACGAGCGCTCTGTTGGCTTCCGTGGCGGCGTGGCCGAACGGCTGAGGATCTTCCACCCAGCGGTTCCCTCCTCCGGTCCTCCATTCCCGATCGCCCGGGCGGGCCCGGCGGCGCACCTCTGGCGCGTCAATCCCGATGTACCGGACCAGCCGCCCATCCGTTAGTTCAATGGTATCCCCGTCGACCACCCGTCCGACCTTCGCCTCTTGGGGGAAGGCCTGACCGCACCCCACGAGGCACGCGAGGGCGATGGCAAAAACGGCGGAGAATGGAGCCCCACGGGCAGAGCCCGTGGTACCTCCTTGTGCGCCCGTGGGGCGGAATCCTGAGCGAGTCCCTCGACTCGGCTCTGCCTCGCTCGGGACGAGTCCTGAGCTGGCCGAAGGACGAGCCCACGGCCGGAGGCCGTGGTGCGAGTCGAAGGATCGAGAAACGGGAAGGCGCACGGAATGAGCGGCGTACTTACCGCTTGAGCGGCTTGCCGACTATGGCCTCGAGCGACTGGACTTTCTGAACGATCCGCCCGGAGCCCGGCTTATCCTTGCGGTCATCGATGCGGATCGTGGTCATGACGCGGTCGGAGGATTGCAGAAGTGCGTGGTGGCACTGTTTGGCCAACTGCATGATCCGGTCCCAGTCTCCTTCCACGACAGTCCCCATCGGCCCGACGCGATAGTCCAGGCCGCTCTGATCAATGAGCTTCGCCACCTCAGCCAGGTGGGTGCTGAGGCTCGCACTCTTCGTGCCGATGGGAATAATCTCCAGCTCCGCCAACATCTGCCTCACCTCCGACCTCCACTATACCAAGCTGGGCCCCCGTCGTCAAAACGAAAGCCCGGACAGTACTCGGGCATCATTTCTTCGAGCAAGTCTGCCGCGTACTTTTTCCTTGACTCTCCAGTTAACTGGATGGTTTATACTACGGGTGAGATGACACAGGTCTTCATTGGGACACTGGCAAGACAATCAGGATTACCGATTAAGACGATCCGCTACTATGAGGAGGTGGGGTTACTCCCCAAGCCATCTCGTACTCCGGCCGGCTACCGGCTCTATGCTCCAGACGCTGCCGATCGTCTGGTGTTCATCAAGAAGGCACAAAATCTTGGATTACGGCTCGATGAAATCAGGGAGATCCTTGATTTGGCGGACCGGGGCCGCTGCCCGTGTGGACATGTTCAAGACCTGCTCAAGAAGCGCTTCAAGGAGCTTCAGCAGAAGATCGCTGACCTGCGCCTCATCGAGGGAAGGGTCGAGAGGGCCATCCGCCAAGGCTGCCCACCACACTTTCGACCGAAGGGCAAAGCCATCTGCCCCACCATTGATCGGCAGCCAGCCAGGAAAGGACGGTGAAGAATGAAGGCAGACAAGCTTGGCGTGCTCTCGGCACTCATGGCTTCGATGTGCTGTATCACCCCCCTGGTTCTTGTGCTCCTGGGACTGGGCAGCCTGGGTATTGGAGCAGTCCTTGGGCGTTTTCACTGGTGGTTCCTTTTGGGAGCCATCGGGCTATTGACCTCTGGCTGGCGGATCTACTTCAGGGAGCGAGGACACTGTCGAACCACCGGCTGTGAGATGCCGCGTCAGAGGACCACACGAATTGTCTTGGGGATGACCTCTTTGATCGTGACCACGTTTGTCGGTCTGCACCTCTACACCTATGCCAGCCAGCGTGCTGCCCCATCTGAGCGATCAGCCAATACGAGGCTGGCAAGCGTCGTGCTGCCCGTTAAAGGCATGACGTGCCTCACGTGTGAACTGACCCTCGAGTCCAGCCTGAAGCGTCTGCCCGGGGTCTTAAGCGCCGACGCGGGTGTCGTTCAGCAAGCGGTGGCCGTGACTTACAACCCGACTCAGGTCACGGTGGAACAGCTGATTGCCACGATCAACCAGACGGGCTATGAGGCCGGCCTTCCCTCACACGCTGGCAAGGCCGACGACGACAATGATTGAACAGGACACCTGCTGTGAATTGCATCCACCCAAAGCGTGCAGTCCAACGCCCTGCCCTGAGTGCGGAAGGAAGGGCAAGACGGTTGCCCGCCTGACCCTGGGGGCACTCTTGAACCCCGATCGTCGTCCGATGATTCCAGCCCGGCAGAACGAGCTCTGCTTCTGTCCGACCCCTACGTGTGAGGTGGTCTATTTCCAGCCAGGGAACGTCCTGTTTCGGAAAGGCGACCTGTCCGTGTCTGTTGGACTTAAGGAGCCCAACGATCCGATGGCCCCTGTCTGCTATTGCTTTGGCTGGACCCCGCGGCGGATTCAGGCTGAAGTGGAGGCAACCGGCGCCAGCACCGCCATCGAACAGATCAAGGCTCAAGTGAGGGGCGGCAACTGCTACTGTGAGGTCACCAATCCACAGGGATCGTGCTGTCTGGGCAATGTCGGACGGGTTGTCAAGGAGATATTGGCGAGGCATCAACACGAAATGGGAAGGAGGTGAACACAATGGACAAGCAGCCAGTTCGGGTAGCGCTGTGCCCAGCGTGTGGAGCCTGTCCTGAAGTAACGCTTGATCTGGACAGGGACGAGGTACGCATTGGAGAAGAGGGCAATCTCGTGCGCCTGAACAAGGAGGCCTGGAACACGTTGGTGGAGAAAATCCAGCAGGGCGAGTTGACCACGCTTCAGTGACACCCACCAACTCAAAAGCCGCAGGAGGTGATCCTGCACTAATTTTCCATCGCTCAGCGTGACTGAAAATTAGTGCGTGGGAGCGAGGCCCAAAGACCGCAGCGAACGCCCTTCGACTGCGCTCAGGGCGTTCGTCCCGAGCCTGTGGAGCCCCACGGGCAGAGCCCGTGGCACCCTGGTACCGCGCCCCATGTGGGGCGACATCCCGCCCACGCGCTCGATGAGCCAGCGCGGGCCCACGGCCAAAGGCCGTGGCCCGCTGGCGGGGTCGAGGGACGAACGCGAGCCTCGCTGGGGCGAGCGGAGCGGTGCGGCGAGACGACGGCGCGTCCGTGAGGAGTTCTAGGCTTCCGCGGCGCGAATCCGGTCGGTCATCGGGGGGTGATCGTAGAAGTACCAGGCGACCCATCGCGGTGGATTGGGATCGGCGAGATTCAGCACGGCGAGCCGGCGCAGGGCGCTGGCGAAGTCCTGAGGACGGGTGGTCGAGATCGCGAATCGGTCCGCCTCCCACTCAAACATCCTTGAGAGGCCGTTCTGAAGCGGCAATCCGACGAGGCCAAGGAGCGAGAGCCAGAGCGCGAGCAGCGGGAAGCCCACGATATCCGCCAATCCGGTGAGCCCGACGGAAGTCGCCAACCGCCACCCGACGAAATCGGTGAGCGCGAAGGCCGCCCACGAGCCGATCGCGCTGATGACGAGCAGCTTCGTGATGTGATGGAAGCGGTGATGCGCCAGCTCATGGGCGAGGATCCCCTCGATCTCTTCAGGGGTGAACTCAGCGATCAACGTATCCGAGAGGAGCACGCGACGGGTCTTCCCCAATCCGGCGAGCGCGGCGTTGGCCTTCCGGGTTTCGGCGCCGAGCTGGAACCGGAAGACTCCCGGCACCGAGAGCCCCACCCGCTGGCACAGCTTGCGCAGCCGCTGCACGAGCTGGTCATCCTGCAGGGGGGCCGTCTTGTAGAAGATCGGGAGCAGCAGCGTCGGGAAGACCCTGGCCAGCACCACACTCACCCCCACCCAGCCGATCGTCGCCCACAGCGGCCAGTCGGCTGGCGCGTGGCGCAGGATCGCGTAGAATCCCTCCACGAGCAGCACCCCGAGCACCGCGCCGACCGCCACGTGCTTGGCTTCCCGAACCAACCACCCTGGGACGGTGAGGCGGGAGAGGCCGAAGCGATGCTCGAGCGTGAAAGACTCGTAGAAATGGAGCGGGAGCGTCACGAGATAGTTCGCCAGCCCCACGGAGGCGAGGTAGCCGAGGATGACCAGCGTCTCGTGCGGCGTCAGCCGGGCCCACCAGGATGCCCATGCGCGCGAGAGGCCGCTCGCTTGGACGGAGACGAGAAACGCAAACCAGACGACGAGATCCACCACGAGCAGTCGGTACCGGATCCGCGCGTAGGTGCGCGCGGTCTCGGTCTCCGTCATGCCGTGGCCCCCGCCTTGACCACCAACGGCTCGCCGCGGAAGGCGCGGCTCCGCTGGAGGAACTGGTGATACTCCTCAACCTGCCGCTCGAGCGCCGATGGGGAGAGGCCCGTGTAGCGTTGCGCGAGGTCCACCAGCGTGGAGAGCAGGTCCAAACCTTGACAGGAGCTCCAGGCGATCCGCGTGCGCCTGGCCAAGACATCGGTGAGGGTACAGGCCAGCTCCTGCTGGAAGGCGTGGATGAGCTCCGCCGAAACGTACTCATGATGCGGGCAGACCGGGTGGGCGAGGCTGGGGTCACGATCCATCACCTGCAGGATCTGGAAGGTTGCCGCGCCGTAACGGGTGATGAGCCGTGTCAAGAGATCCGGATCCATCGCGCGGGTGAGCTCCTGCCAGTGGTTCAAGGAGACCGGCTGGATCGCCTCGAGCAGGCTCACCTGATCGGTCAAGCACCGGTCCACCCGCCACTGATTTCGCTTCACCAAGAAATCAACCGCCTGTTGGGCGATGAGGCGATAGGTCGTGTACTTGCCGCCCATGACGCTGACGAGTCCCCAGGGATCGACGTCAATACGATGCTCGCGTGAGGCGGCCGTGGGCGAGCCGGAAAATGCGAGGAGCGGGCGCGCTCCGGCGAAGGTCGCGAGGATCTCCGACTCAGCGAGGTGGCGGCCCGGTAAGAACCGGTTGACCTCCTCCAACAGGTAGCCCACCTCGTTCGCATCCGCGCAGAGCGTCTCCAGGGGGCCGCTGACCGCGGTCTCCGTCGTGCCGACCAGCGAGGACTCCTCACCCCACGGGAGGATGAACAGCATGCGCCCATCCGCGCGCGCCTGCCCGAAGAGCGCCTCCCTGGAAAGGCGCGGCACGATCAGGTGAATGCCTTTGGTGGGCGTGAGGCGCGGTTTCGCAGCGCCGTCGCTCAGCTCACGCACCCGATCAGCCCACGGGCCGGTGGCGTTGACCACCACCTTGGCGTGAATCTCGAGCGCGCGCCCTGTCAGCACGTCCGCCGCGACCCCGCCGCAGAGCCGCTGCCCGACCCGCAAGAGCGTCTCGAGCCTCACGTAATTGACGCAGACGGCGCCGAAGCTAATGGCCTGAAGGATGTTCAAGAGGCAAATGCGCGCGTCGTCCATCTGGCAGTCCGCGTAGAGTCCAGCGGCGCGCAGGCCCTCCACGCGGAGCTCCGGCTCCAGCGCCACGGCGCGGCGGGCCGAGAGCATGCGGTGGCGCCGGATGTTGCGTCCCCATGCCAAGAAATCATAGAGCGAGAGTCCAAAGTTGATCTGCCATGCGGGTCGACGATCGCCCTCATAGACGGGCAGCAGGAGCGACAGCGGATGGACGTAGGCGGGAATGGTCGTCCGCAGGATCTGACGCTCGCGCAGGCTCTCGAACACCAGGCCCAGATGCCCGTGCTCGAGGTAGCGCAGCCCTCCGTGGATCAGCTTGGAGGTCTTGGAGCTTGTCCCGCTCGCGAAATCCCCCTGTTCGATGAGGGCGACCTTGAGCCCTCGCATGGCGGCGTCGCGGGCGATGCCCGCCCCCACGATGCCTCCCCCGATGATGAGGAGATCAAACAACTGCGATTGCGCCCTGGCCAGCAACTCAGATCGAGGGTTCATGACGGGCGTGTCCGGACTCGCGCCACGGCCTCCTGCCAGCCCCGGTACCGTGTCGTGCGTGCCGCCTCGCTCATCCGCGGCGAAAAGACCCGCTCCGGCCGCCCGATGAACGAGACGATGTCCCGCGGCTTCCACCAGCCGATGCCGATTCCTGCGAGGAGCGCCGCCCCTTTGCCGGTATTCGCCACCATCGTCGGACGCACGACGGGGACGCCGAGGAGATCCGCCTGGAACTGCATGAGCCAGTCATTCTGTGCCGCCCCGCCATCGACGCGCAGCTCGCGCAGATGGATGCGGCTGTCGCGCTCCATGGATTCGACGACATCGCGCGTCTGATAGGCGAGCGACTCCAGGGTCGCCCGCACGAGCACTTCACGGTTGGACCCGCGGGTGAGCCCGACGACGGCGCCGCGCGCGCCCATGTCCCAGTACGGCGCCCCGAGCCCGACGAAGGCCGGCACGACGTAGACCCCGCCGGTGTCCTTCACGCGTCTTGCGATGGCGGCGGTCTCTGAGGCCCTGCGGATGAGACCAAGCTCATCCCTGAGCCACTGGATCGCGGCCCCGGCAATGAAGACGCTCCCCTCAAGCGCGTAGACGGGCCTTGAACTGCCTCCGCAGGCGAGCGTCGTGATCAACCCATGTCGGCTCTCGACGAAGCGGGAGCCGGTATTCAAGAGGAGAAAGCAGCCGGTGCCGTAGGTGTTCTTGGCGGTCCCAGGCGACAGACACCCGTGTCCCACCATCGACGCCTGCTGGTCTCCGGCAACACCCGCGATCGGAATCCCAGCGGGCAGGGGGCTCTTCCTCGCGGTGATCCCAAAGGATCCGGATGACGGGCGCACCTCCGGCAAGAGCGGCATCGGCACGCCCAAGAGATCGCACAGCGCGCGGTCCCACCGGTACGTTCGGATGTTGTAGAGGAGGGTGCGGGAGGCGTTCGTGACGTCTGTCGCATGGACCCTGCCGCCGGTGAGGTGCCACAGGAGCCAGCTATCCACCGTACCGCAGGCGAGCTCCCCGCGCTGAGCGAGCCGGCGCGCGCCGGGGAGATGGTCCAGGAACCATCGGATTTTCGTCCCGGAGAAATACGCGTCGAGCACGAGGCCGGTGTCGCGGCGAACGCGCCCTTCCAGCCCGCGGCGCTTCAGCCGTTCGCACATCGGCGCGGTCCGGCGGCACTGCCACACGATGGCGTTGGCGAGCGGCCTCCCGGTACGACGCTCCCAGAGCACGGTCGTCTCGCGCTGGTTGGTGATTCCGATCGCCTCAAGGCGCCTCGGCGCGATCCGCCCTACCGCCAACGCGCGCGCGACGGTCCGGAGGGTCACGCGCAGGATCTCGTCGGGGTCGTGCTCCACCCATCCAGGATGCGGGTAGTGCTGGGGCAGCTCGGTGTAGGCGCGGGAGACGACCCGCGCGCGGCGGTCGAGGATCAGCACCGTGGTCCCGGTCGTGCCTTGATCGATGGAGAGGATCATCTCTCCAAGTATACCTGAAGCGTTAAGCGCTGTTATGTGAAATTAAGCCATCCAACCTGCTATAATCCACCCATGATGTCGTCCACGACCCTCACGCGATATGCGCAGGCCGCGGCGCGCGCCGCGGTGGAGGCCGGTGCGCTCGTCGCCGCATCCATCGGCAGGCCCAAGCGGATCGACACGAAGCGCAGCGCCATTGATCTCGTCACCGAGGTGGATCGAGCCGCCGAGCGCCTCATCTACCGCAGGCTCCATCGCGCGGCCCCCGCGTGCGGGTTTCTCGGTGAGGAGTTGGGCGTCCGGGCCCCTGACGCGCGATCCCGGTGGATCGTCGATCCAATCGATGGGACGAACAACTTCGTGCACGGGTTTCCGTTCTTCGGGGTCTCGATCGGACTGGAGCACCGGGGGACACTAGTAATGGGGGTTATCTATGATCCGATGCGGCGCGAGCTCTTCACGGCGGTCAAAGGACGCGGGGCCTTCCTGAACCGACGGCGCATTCACGTGTCTCCGACGAGATCGCTCGCCCGCAGCCTGCTCTCGACGGGGTTCTCCACCACATTCCTGAAGCGCTCCCAACCCTACCTGAGATGGTTCCTCACCCTGCAGCGGAGCTCCCATGGGGTCCGGCGGATGGGCTCAACCGTCTTGAGCCTCGCCGCGGTCGCCGCAGGACGGCTGGAGGGCTTTTACGAACAGGATCTCTGGCCGTGGGACATCGCAGCCGGCATGCTGCTGGTCGAGGAGGCGGGCGGGCGCGTGAGCAACGTGCGGGGCGGGCCCGTCGTGCTGGGGGAAGGCCGGTTCGTCGCGTCGAACGGGCGCATCCACCGCGAGCTCCTGGGCGTCCTGGCCCGCGCGCGAACGGCCTCGCGGAAGTGACGGTCACCGTTTCATGGCGACAGAGCCCTATCGGCCGTCAAAGGCACTGTTGACAGTCACCGACCCAGAAGGCTTCGTGATAACACTCGAACGAAATTGTTGGTATGGGCACATCCTGCGCGGCCATCCAGAAATGCGCCGACGGCTGAAGGACGTGGAGAAGGCCTTGCTTAAACCTACGGAGATCCACGAGAATTTTGAGCGACGGCGGTTGAACATGCTATACTATTATCGTTGCCCGGGACGGGATCGATTCCAAGACTACCTCAAGGTCACCGTCTGGGTGTATGATGAGCTGGGTAGGCGAGCCATCGTGACAACGGCTCACCCACTCGTGGATATCCCGACGCCGACACGCTGGTATCAAGGCAAAAAGCGATGGCCAACTTGACCGTACGCTACGACAAAAGGCGTGACGTCCTCTATGTCGTCCGGCGAGGCTCCCGGTCTACCTTGAATTTCCCCTGGGGGATCGATGAGACGCTGCGGGTGGATCCTGAGACTTATGAGGTCGCGGGTTGGACGATCACGAACTTCAGTTTCTACTACCCGAAACTGGCCCGCTATCTCGGACCCCGACAGCGGTGGTTTATCTCAGACTTTTTTGAGGCCCGATCCAACGACCTGAACCGGCTTCTTTCCCCGCTTCGCTCACGCAAAGCCCTCGTAGACTTCCTCACCGCTGAAGCGGCCAGCCTCTCGCATCAGCTTCCTCTCAAGACCTAACGCGGCGTTCTCTCCCGTTTCCGGTTCTCGCCACCACCCCTTTGACATCGTGTCGGGCACCTCTTGAATCTGGCACCAGCAGGGACGCCTCCGAGTTTTCCCCAGATCAGCTAGGCGGGACTATTTGAGCTGCCTCCGGTTTTCCCATGTCGGCGGCATCCTCTAGCCCGAGAAGTTGCAAACAAGATAATGAACTTCAACTGTCTTATTGACAGACTCCGGAAGAACTAGGTTTGCAGAGAGATGGGCCTTATTGGCCTCTCGCACCTGCTGCGACTTATTGCATCTAAGCACCTTTACCGCTTGCTTGATGCGTTCGAGGAGGGCGTCGTCGAACTTATCCTTCACAAACACTAGGGCGATACCAAAGTTCTCTCTCCACGTAACTCGGCCCAGAATCTGCTCACTCATTTCCTCAACGCTCTTCGGCCCCCTCCACCACTTGCACTCGCAGATGAGGATGCACCCCTTCTGAACCACTAGGTAGATGTCCGTCTTCCCGGTCTTGGAGAAGGTTTCGCCCGTGGCTCCACCCTCGAATAGCTGATTGAGATACGGCAGCAACAGATTCCTGACTTCCTCCTCCTCCAACTTGGCGAAAGTCCGAGGGGTTCTCTCGCAATCCCGAAGGTACCGTTCGACGCAATTCAGGAGCGTAGAAAATCCACTCCGATCCAGAATCATGTCCTCCCTGGGTGAAGTCGGAGTGGTTGCAGACCCCCTCGTTGCAGCAGGTTTCACAGCGGGAAGATAAACGACCTTCGGCGGCACTTCGCTCTTCTTTCGCAGTGGTATTGAAATGCTGGCGGCGAGCTTTTGCATTGCGGTATCTTTCTGTCCGACTTGCTCTTTCCGGCGCTTTACTGCCTCCGCCACATGATGACGAAGTGCCGGGGTCCATTTTTCAACATCCTTGTTCCGTGCCGCGAACTCCTCACGCAGGTTCTTGATGGTTTCCTCGAGTTTCGTTCGTGCAGCCTGCTGGACATGCTCCTGGTGGAGTTCCGTGAGCGTGCCGATTCGGAGTCTGAACTGCAGATCCCCCTCCAAATAATGAATCTCTGGAAGAGAACCGTAGGATATGCTCGGACGTAGGGAGAGGAGGTTCATAAGGCGGATGTCATGTTTGAGCGGCCAATGCACGACCATGTACTGCACTTCGACCGTGGTCTTCCGCCCGTAATCCTCATAAACCTCGCTGGCAGTCTCATTGGTCCAGTATGGTTCACCGGCTTCTTCAATATGTGGCAAGTAATACCCAGAGCATATCTCATCAGACCACTGTTCAAGGTCTGCTGCGACTACGTGATCGTGCAGAGTAGAAGCGACCCTTTGTTCGCCCTGGGTCATGGCTTGCCTGAAGTGATCCTCTATCGAAGTATCTAGGTGCTGTCTCATTGGATTATTGCAGAATGGGGGACATCCTGAGTTTGCCGACCGAGATCAGCGAGGCGGGACTATTTGGGCTGCCTCCGGCTTCCAACACCACAACCATTCATAGTCTTCCGCAGCAACGGGCCCACGACGGTAGTTGATTACTATGGGGTTGGCCTTCACCCACAGAGAACACGGTTTTTTTGAAAGCAATCTGACCATTCCTTTGCCTGCTTTAGCTTCCCCACGGCATTTGTTACCTTCTTCTGCAGCCCAATTTTTAGAGCCTTGGAAAATATTAACCAAAGTAAGAGTTGAAATTTAAATGCATTCCGCACCGCCCATTCATATTCTTTGGTCTCTTTCTTGCCTTCGCCTTTGTAGCCACAAGCAAACCCCCCGTATCTAGTAAAACCGCTGAGTGTCGTCTGTGATGAGACTGGGTCTGAGTGAGCATATGAACTGTATTCGTGAACGACTATTTCATAATGAGACAATAAGCCAACCGTCTCGCAGCGATCTCTCAAAGACGAGCCCGACCAGTGTTTGAAACCCCGTTGTTTGTAGCGCCTACGAAACCTTTCACCCTCCTGCACCATTTCTTGATATTTCTTCATTCGAATGCTGTCTGTATCCTTTGGAAAATCTGAATGCTTCTTAATCGCAAGGAAGAGATCGGCCCTGTTGATATTCCATACACGGCATAGCGTCGAACCCGCGCCTGTGAGTCTTTCGAAATGTACAAGGCATCCACCAAACGTTCGAATAAACTTCGGGTTAAGATAGCGGCTGCTTCTAGGTGTCCTATTCGAAACAAAATAAGCGCAGCGTCGAACAACCTTAAGCTGTCGGCAAAAATCAAGGTCATGCATTTTTCGTATGGGCTATCAGATTTGACACAAATTTTTCCTTCTCTTAACATGTGATGCGCTTGAAGACTTCTCTCGATCTCGCGCAGTAGGCTGTGCGCTTCTCTGTACAATCCCTGATTGTACTGTTTTTGTTGTTGGCCTTCGGCGCTTGACGTTGTCCACATTATTTATGCAGCTGAATGCTTATTAGAAATGCAGAGGCGTTCCAAATGTGCCAGCCCAGATCAGCTAGGTGAGGCTATTTTGACCGTCTCTGCCTTTCCTACTAAGACCTCAAGAAACTCGGCCACGACTATGACGGCTTCAGCATCTGAAGGATCGATCAGTATTGGCTGATACTCCGGATTGAGGGGTTCAAGCCTAATCTTGGTGTGCTGCCAAGTATCATCTGGATTAAATAACTTTTCGCTCTTATACCGCTTCACAGTGAACTGCCCGCCCGTTTCAGGATCTTCAATGCCACGATGCTGGACCAACATGATTTTCCCCTGCCGACTTCCCTCTGGGTGGGCACGGAAGATGCAGTAGCTACCATCGGGAATCTTCGGTTCCATCGAGTGGCCGACTACCTTGGCGATGAACATCCGTCCATCCAACTGGCGACCGTTGACCTGCACCCATCCCTCTTCACTTTCACTCACATCCTGCCCCTTTCCAAACCGTCCGGCGGCAGCCGCAAGACTGAAGACAGGAAGATGGGACACAAACGGCTTGGCTTGCTGCAGTGGAACGAGAATGACCGAAATTGGAAGCGTTTCTCTTTTGGTTCGTTTGAAGCTGAGCATTTTCCAGTCGGCGGTCAACATTTTCTCATCGAAGGAATACTTTGGTGACTCGTTGTATCTAAAACTCCCATCTTTGTAGATTACGATCCCTCCCCAAATCTTTTTACCCTTCTTGTTTTGTTCACTGATGTACCTCTGCAACCCTTCCGCTCTTTCCTTAGCATCTCGAGCAGTGAATCCGCTCTTGGTATCAAAAATGCCAATGCTTCGATCCTGAAACTCAACTATGAAATCGGGGTAGAAGGCTCCGCCATCAGTACGGAGTACAGCAAAATATTTTGGCTCGCCCTCCTCGTTCTTGAACCACCATGTCACGTCCTTTGAGTCTTCCAGAAAGTCCACGAATTTCCCCTCCGGAGTGCTTTGCCCTGCAGCAGCGTAGAACGGCTTCATGATGGATCTTACCTTTTCTTCCCTCTTGTACTTGCTGGTATAGCTTATGATTGGCGGAACTTCCCACTTGGGAATGTCCTCTCGTTCCCTCACTTCCTGCAACTTTTCGATAACTTCCGCCCGATATTTTTCTTTCGCTACGTTGATGGTATCAACGAAAGCCTGGACGTTTTCCTTCCCGAGGATGATTCTCTGAACTCTCGGATCATACTTCTCAACCTTGATCCTCTGCTTGAAAAACTGATATAGGGCCGTCTTCATTCTATCGCTCGAATCACCGGGAGCGTATGGTGAGCATACCTGTGCTATGAACTTGTCAAATCGCTCCTGCAACTCCGTCTCATTCAACTGAACGTCTATCGTGCCCTTGTGCTCTATCTCCCCCGCCTGGTCCACGTTCACAATTCTTCCATCTGCAATGATGGGATTAACCACCTTTGACGGCGTTTCTGTTATCTTATTTTGCAGGGCCGTCTCTTCTGCTACACTCATCAAAATGCTCGCAAATTTCCCGGACAGCCGTGTTCTCTCGCGCTGTCTCTTGAGGTAAATGGACGGGAGAATTACATCCTTGTAGCGAGCATTGTCCCTCTTGGCTTCGTATATGGTGACGTAGTCCTTTGCGTAGTCCTCCGTAATCTCTATGTTCGGGAGATTGGTGAACACGAATCCTTTGTTGAGTTCAGCTTCTGCGTAGTAGCGCAGCTCAGGCATTCTCATGATTCTGCCTATGGTCTGAATAGTAAACACAAAACTCTGCGACTCGCGGAATATGACGAGGATGGCTGCCCTGGGACAATCCCAACCTAGCGCGATGGCCTGTTTGAAAACGAGAACGTCCACGTCATTGTCATTCTTCTCTATGTTCGGCAATGTGTCTGACTTCTCCTCGGAAAGCCATATTGCCAAGCTACCCTTCGCCTCGGTTATGCCTTTCTTTCTCAAGATCTCAACCACTGCCTCTTTCTTGCTTATCAGGTTCCCCCGGCTGTCAGGAAGCTGAACGAGCACGAGCGGATTGACGCCTGAGCCTTCCTTTCTCAGCAACTTTACCAATTCCTCCCGCTTCTTTAACGCCTGCTCTATGACAATCTCATCTGAGCTCTTGGCTCCTATTGTCATGCTGAGAAACTCTGGATTGACGGATATCTCTGACTTGATCATTTCCTCGACTTTCACATCGCTCAGATGCACTCTTTCAATCTCCGACACGTTCTCCTTCAAATGGGGCGTTGCCGACACTTCTATCGTCACCTTTGGGGATATCACCTGAATCAGTTCCCTTGATTTCTCTGAGCTCGCGGTATGATGGCTTTCGTCAATTACGAGGATGATCTGCCGACCTGCATCTTTCGTGTTCTGGATGACGCTGTTGAGATTGTTATCCTGCTCGTTTTCTCTGACGTAGATGTTTATGTTCTTCTTGTTGATGCTGTGCCAGTTTATGAACAGGATTTCGTTCTCTGCAATCTTTCTATCCTGGAGATCCTCAAAATAGCTGCACTGAATAGCCCGGTCGTCCTCGTAGTATCGCTCAAGTTTCTCCTTACTCTGTTCATGCAGCATCCTCACCGACACCCAGACGAAACTCATGCCTAGGCCCTCTTTCCTGTCTCTGACGAGCCTCTTCAGGGCTTCTGAAACCATCAGCGTCTTTCCAGACCCGGTTGGAGCCTGGAAGATAACCACTTCGCTTTCTGATGATCTCAGCACGTTCTCGATCTTCTCTTTCAAGCCCTCTACCGCCCGGAGCTGGTACTGTCTCAGTTCTATCATTTGAAAATACGCTTGTAGACGCTCAGGATCACTGCCGGAATGGGTTTCAACTCAACGAGCTTTTCTACGTCCTTAAACTCTTCTTCTCTCGCGCTATCATCAAGAGAGAACACATATACAACGAGCTTTCTATTTAGCTTTTTTGCTTCCCTTTTGAATGGCTCAATTCCATCGTCGTCATAAACTATCCCAAGATGCTTTCCTTCGTTGTTATTGAAGATCCCGTAGTCCTGAGTCCTCTTAACCTCGTCAAAGCAATCCTCCTTGAGACAGAGCATCTCCGTGGATTTGTCCACCAGCCGCTTTTTGTTCCTGTCAGTGGGAGCGGCATCGACGAAATCTGTTTTGAAGTACTTCAGATTTCCCGGTGGATCCTGAATTGGCTTCCCTTTCGCCTCTCTCGTTAACTGCTTCATGACCTTCTTGATACGGGGGTGACATATCTCGGTGCAAATGTTTCCTTCGTTGTTCGTACACAAGATGAACCGCCTCTTGCCCTGGTCTGCTTTGTTCATCTCCATTACGGCATGACCAGTCGTACCTGAGCCGGCAAAGAAATCCAGAATGAGTGCGCTCTTGTTGTTCAAGGCAACCGCGTCCAAGCATTCCTTCACGGTGTAGAGAGATTTTGGAAAGGGGAATTCCTTCCCTATGAGTTGTCGTACCAACTGCGTCCCATAGGCATTGGCGTCATATTTTGTGTCAATCCAGACAGTCTTGTACCTATCCTCATCCTTGAGCAACTGAACTTGGAGCGCTCCGCCAACGGAAACCAATCGCAAGTCACCAGTCAGTTCCGCGAGAGACGATCGGGAATACCTCCACTTTCTTTCTATCCCCTTGTTATCAATGGGCCATATTTCCACGAGGCCATCCTTGGATTCAGAGTATGCTTTCTTGGGGTGGAGGTTATCTGGAGGAACCTCCCCGATTTTTACGACTTTCCCTTTCTTGAAATAGATCGGGTAGAACAAGCTCTTTCCGTCCTCTCGTCTTGAAGCGCCTCCCCAGTTCCGCAGGTTCATAAATTCCTTTTCGTCTTCCTGCCTTTGCTTTCTACCAATGCTGTCTCCGGGTGGATAAACGAAGTAGGCGTATTCATGACAATAGGCAAAATTCTTTCCCTGAATTCCTCTAGGGTTGTGGACAATCGTTACGCACGTTATCTCTTTGTTCGGAAGCAGCTCCTGCAGTAGAAGCCCGAGCCCTTCCTGTTCGTTGTGATCTATCGCGCAGATGAGAACACCCTTTGGAGCAAGTAGCCTCTTTGCCAATCGCAGCCTCTTGTCCATGAATGAGAGCCACTTGCTGTGCTTCCATTGGTCATCTTTCTCAACATAATCGTTGTTGTACTTCCAGCTCTGATTTCCTGTATTAAAAGGAGGGTCGATGTAAATTACATCCACCCTGCCCTTGTGCGTGTAGTTTAGGACCGATAGAGCATGGTAATTATCACCCTCGATCAATATGTTTACTGGCTTATCTTCGGATGAAGCAACTTCTCTTGATTTATCCTCTACTAAGACGGGTAGCTTTTCCTTGCACAACTCCGCCACCGCTTCGGGTTTGTCCTCCCAGACGACGCCATATTTCTTCCGCTTTTCGAGCTTTTGGATTTCTCTTACAAACTCTTCTTTGCTCCAAGCCTGATAATTCTTGCTTCTCGACAGACCAACCTCTGGGGGACGGACGCGTTCCCTACTTTTACTCTGTGAGCTCGGGCTTATAACTTTTTCCATTCACCTGTTCCGTCTACTGCGCACAAACTCCTCGACGACATCTGGACTGGTTGCTCGTTCGAGAGGCAATCCACTGCTCAAACTCATCCTTCCGAAATCGCCAGATGCCGCCGAGGTTGAAGCTGGGGGGACACCTGGTTTTTTCCGAAAGCTGCCGAAGGGTCATCATCCCACGCCCTGGTTCGGCTGCCGGAGGCAGCCGGTTTGCACGGTTGGACAGTCTCGTCGAGGCAAACCCTCGCCTGCGGCGAGTGAACCAGGGCGTGGGATCATGTCTGGCGTTCGAGCAGCGTGAGGATCTCGACGTGGTTGGTCTGCGGGAACATGTCAAACGCCTGGACGCCGGCGAGGCGATAGCGGGGGAAGCTCGAGAGCAGCCCCTGGAGGTCTCGAACGAGCGATCGGACATTGCATGAGAGGTAGGCGATGCGGAGTGGCCGCGCCGCCAGGAGCGACGAGAGCGCCTGCGGATGGAGCCCGGCGCGAGGCGGATCCACGACGACGAGATCCGGCTTGGCCTCTTGCAGCCAGAACCGCCGGTCCATGAGCAAGGTCTCCACCCGGCCAACCCGAAACTCAATGTTCCGTAACCCGTTCAGCGCCGCATTCTGGGCGGCGAGCTCCAGGTGGTGCGGCTCGCTGTCGATCCCGTAGATCTTCCGCACGTGCGCGGAGAGGTAGAACGACACCAGCCCCACCCCGCAGTAGAGATCCCACGCGACGCCATCCGGCACATCACCGATCGCACGGGCGAGGTGGACGTAGATCCGATCCGCCTGGACGCTGTTGGGCTGGAGGAAGCTGAGCGGATGGAGCTTCAGTCGGAACGGCCCGAGCTGGTCCTCGAGGTAGGCGGTCCCGCGCAGCAGGATGAGCTCCTCAGGGAGGGCGACGTCAGCCACCCGGTTCGTGATCCCCCAGTACACGCTCGAGACGGATGGATGAGCCGCCATGAGCTCATCGGCGAACCCTTCCATGAGTTCACGCACGCCGATCCCGCTGGAGGCCGTCCCATCCCGAACACCAGGGGGAATGGGTGGTCCTCCCGATCGGGAGATCGGGATGTCGCCCCCACCGGGGCGTGGTGCAGGGGACCACGGGCTTCCAGCCTTCGCAGCCGAAGCGGCTGCTTCGGCGGAGTAAGCTGCCCGTGGGGCTCCATCGGCGGGGCCGGACGCCGTGATGAGACACGCGAGGATCTGCCCTGTGGCCTGGCTGCTCCGGATGAGCAGGTACCTGAAGAAGCCCTGGTGCGTCTTCGGGTCGTAGGCCGGCAGACGCGTCTTCGCCGCGAACGTGCGGACATCGCGCGCCACGCGGGTCACCGGCTCAGGCAACAAGAGGCAGTCCTCGAGATCCACCACGCGCCAGAATGACCGCGCGGCATGGTAGCCGAGCGTGAGCTCCCCATTCCCACCCCCAAAGGTGAGTTCCGCTTTGTTGCGATACCGCCATGGGTCCTCGAGCCCACAGAGGTCAACGGGCGGCACCTGGCCCAAGGGCGCAAACGCCTGCTGAATCCGCTCGCGCTTCAGCGCCAACTGGTCCTCATACGACAGATCCTGGAGGGCGCACCCTCCGCAGACCCCGAAGTACGGACAGGGCGCCTCCACCCGCTTGTAACCGGATTTTTCTTGAACTAAGAGCGCCTGGGCACTTCTCTGCTTCGCCATGATGGCCTCGTGGCACGCGTAACGTTAAACGCGTAACGTAAGGAACTGACAAGCCACGTTACGCCTTACGCGTGGGTCTCACCAGCGTCGCTGCGGGCGGAGCACGACAATCCCCAGCATGCCGCTGATGAACCCCCCGATGTGGGCCCAGAACGCCACGCCGCCGACATCCGCGACCTGACCGATCGTCGTCACGCCCGCCACCCACTGTAAGAGGAACCAGAGTCCCAGGAAGAGAAACGCCGGCAGCTCCACCGTGTTCCAGAACCACCCCAGCGGAATCAGCGTGACAATCCGCGCGGAGGGGAACAGCAGGAGGTACGCCCCCAGGACGCCTGCGATGGCACCGCTGGCTCCGACCATCGGGATGGAGGAACGCGGCGTGATGAGCAGTTGAGCTAGGGCCGCCGCCACCCCGCTGCCGAGATACAGCAGGAGAAAGCGCGCATGTCCCAGCCGGTCTTCCACATTGTCGGCAAAAATCCACAGGTAGAGCATGTTGGACGCAAGATGGAGGAAGCCCCCATGCAGGAACTGCGAGGTGATGAGGGTGAGGCAGAGGCGAGGCCAGTCGAGGAGGTCGCCGGGGCTGTTCACGGCCCAATGGGCCGGCACCATGCCGAAGCGGCCGATGAACGATCCAATGGAGGGTCCGTGCCTCAGCTCGAAGGCGAAGGCGGCCACGTTGGCGGCGAGGAGGGCTCGGGTTACCCACGCGGTCCGGCGGGAAGGAATCGTATCGCGCAGGGGGATCATCTGTTCTGAGAAGGATTACAGGGAATTGCGGATTGTGTCCGCCAAAACGATTGGCGGATCCGCCCGCCACACGGCCCTGGCGGGCGTCCGCCGAAGCGGTGTGGAGGACGCCATGCTGTGTGGCGGAAATTGCCGATTGCGAATTAGGAAGGCGAACAGCCCCGAACCCCCGCTCCACAATTCATCAGGGTTTGACTCCGACCACGCAGATGTTGTCAGCGTTGGCCGACGCGATGAGTGTGTCGCGGTCGAGTAGCAGCGTCGTCCCGGCTTCGACGGCAAGACACGAGACGCCGGCCTCCCTGAGCGTCGCAGCGGTCTCGAGCCCCACCACCGGAAGATCAAAGCGCCGATCTTGGTTCGCCGACGCCACTTTGACGACGACCAGCCCCGGGCCGGCGAGCGTGTGGGCACGGCGGATGGCCGCGTCCGTACCCTCCAGCGCTTCAGCCGCAACCACCACCCGCTCCTTGACGACGACGGTCTGTCCGATATCAAGGGCCGCGAGCGCTCGCGCGGCCTGCAGGCCGACGTGAATGTCCTCCTGCTCCACACGGCTGGGCCCCCTCGACGTCAGCACGCCAACCGGGCACAGGTTGGCTTTGAGAAACGTGGAGGAGTCGAGCAAGACGATCCCCTGCTTGGTGAGGTGCTCCCCGATCGCCCGGAGCAAGACGGGCACGGAGAACTCCTTCACGTGGCTCAGGACGCTCAGGGCTTCCGCGTCGAACTGTGTGCGGTGATCCAGTAGGACACCCTTCGTCACCTTGCCCGCCATGACCGCCTGGCGGACGTCATGAGCCTTCAACCGCTCGGTGAGCCGTCCGAGCTGCCCCACCGCCACTTCCTCATACGTGTCGGCCTCGGTGGCGAGGGAGCGGTCCACCCACCCCTGAAGACCGATGACGACGACGCGCAGCCCCTGGCGCTTGGCTTCGTGGGCGACGTGCATCGGGAACCGTCCGGCCCCGGCGATGATGGCGATTCGGGAATCCATCGGTTCGCCCGGCATCGGATTAAAGGAGAGACATGTCGTGTTGATGACAGTGATGAGCACTGCTGATGACAGTGATTGTTGGCTCAAGGCGAATCACTGAAATCAGATTGAACATCACCGTCATCATCACTGTTACGCCCGGCAGACGCCGCGCTTCGATCCGCGGATGAAGGTCAGGAGGTGGTGGAGCTCCGGGCAGTGATCGGCGTCTTGAGCCACCTGCTTGATGGCGTGGCTCATCGACAACTTCGAGTGGAACAGGACCCGGAACGCGTGGTGCAAGCGGAGCTTGGCGTCGTTCGAGACCCCGGCCCGCCGGAGCCCCTCGCTGTTGAGCCCGAACACCTTCGCCGGGTAGCCGACGCAGGTCGCGTACGGGGGGATGTCTTGGACCACGCGCGAGCAACCCCCGATGAACGCGAGCTCCCCGACCCGCACGAACTGATGGATCCCCACCAATCCCCCGATGATCGCGCGGTCCTCCACGAGGATGTGGCCCGCCAGGGCCGCGCTGTTGGCGATGGCGACGTGGTTGCCGATGAGACAGTCGTGGGCCACGTGGGAATACGCCATCAACAGGCAGTCTGACCCGATGACGGTTTTGCCCCCGCCTCCCGCCGTGCCCGGATTAATCGTGACGTACTCGCGCACCTTGTTCCGATCGCCGAGGATGAGGACGCTCTCCTCCCCACGGAACTTGAGGTCCTGGGGAACGCTCCCGATGACGGCGCCCGTGAAGATCTCGCAGTCCTCCCCGATGGTGGTGCGGCCCTCGATCACGCAGTGGGCGCCGATCGTGGTCCGCGGACCGATGGTCACGGGTTCGTCAATAATCGAGTAGGGCCCCACGGAGACGCCGGAGCCGAGCGTCGCCTTCGGGTGGACGATCGCGGTGGGATGGACGTCGGTTGCCCGTGGCGCTGCCTCACGGCGGCGGCGCTTGACGCTCATGCAGGATCCTCATCATAGACGGGAGCCATCACCTCATGCCCCCGCCCGCGTCAATCGGTGAGGGCAAACATGAACTCGCCCTCACACACGACTTTGCCCTCGACGAGCGCCCGGCCGACCACCTGGCCGGTGCGGGTCCGCAGCTTCCCGAGCTCGACCTCAATGACCAGCACATCGCCGGGAACGACGGGCTTGCGGAACTTCACCTTATCAACGGCCATGAAGTAGGCGAACCTTCCCAGATTCTCGCGCTTATTGAGCATGATGATCCCGCCGACCTGCGCCATCGCTTCGATCAACAGGACGCCCGGCATCACCGGCCGGTCGGGGAAGTGGCCGCGGAAGAAGTAGTCATTGATCGTCACGCACTTGATGCCCACCGCCCGCGTCTCCGTCAGCTCCGTCACCCGATCAACCAGCAGGAAGGGGTAGCGGTGCGGCAGGATTTTCTGAATCTGCGTGATGTCCAGCCTGGGCCCCACCATGACCTCGGAGGTCGGGGACTGGAGCGACCCCAGCCGCCACCGCTCCAGCGCCTGGTCGAGCTTCTTCAACAGCTTCACGTTCAAGGGGTGGCCGCTCTTGATCGCGATCACATGGGCGCACAGGTGCGCCCCCAAGAGGTACAGGTCGCCGAGGAGATCCAGGATTTTGTGGCGGGCGAACTCATCCTCGAACCGCAGCGTGTTGTTGATGACCCCTTGCTCTCCCAGCACCAGGGTGTTCTCAAACGTGGCGCCCTTGCCGAATCCGTTCGCCTTGAGCGCGTCGGCTTCCTCCTTGAGACAGAAGGTGCGCGCGGGGGCGATGGTCTCCTCGAACGACGGCCCATTGCGGGTGTAGGAGACAAACTGCGATTTGAGGCTGGGGTGGTCGTAGCTGAGCGTATAGGAGATGCGCAGGGTCTGGTCGGGAAACACGCTGATCGAGGATTCCCCCTCCTCGACAACGATCGGCTCTCGCAACGAGACGTAGCGGCGAGGGGCCCCCTGCTCCGTCGTCCCGGCCGCCTTGAACTGCTGCAGGAACTGGATGGCCGAGCCGTCGAGCCCAGGCAGCTCAACGCCTGAGACTTCAACGTAGGCGTTGTCGATCCCCGCCCCCCAGAGCGACGCCATGAAGTGTTCGACCGTCTGCACCTCCACCCCGTCCTTGGAGAGGGTCGTCCGACGAACGCTCTTCGCGACATCCACCACCTGGGCCGACTTCACTGGGATGGAGGGGCGGTGAGGCAAATCCGTCCGGATGAAGACCACCCCGGTATCCGGCTGGGCGGGCAGCACGCGAATGGACACCGGGTCACCCGTGTGAATCCCGATGCCATTCATGAAGACCTCTCTGACAATCGTCCGCTGCTGCTCACTCATCCCGATGTCCTCATCTCCAACTACGAGTAGAAGCTATTTGAACACCATGGTCCACACCACCAACGCTGATGACCGCGGATTGACCTCGCGGATTCCCGCGGATCATCCGCGGCAATCTGCAGGTTGCATCCGCGGACATCCGCGTCTGTGGTGTCAAGGTCGTGCTGATCCCTACGGCGTTTTGCTCGTGCGGCTGTTCAGCAGTTTCAAGACGTCGCTTGTCGCGTCGTACGCCGGCTGGCCGTAGAGCAGGGAGCGCTCATCGAGAATCAGCGAAAAGCCGTTGGCTTTCGCGTAGTCCTGGACGCCTTGCTGGATCTCGCGGAGGATCTCCTTGGCGACCTTGTCGCGCTCCCGACCCAGATCCCGCGCGGTGGCATTACGGAACTGCTGGAGCTCATCTTCCTTCTTCTCGACTTCGTGCAGCTTTGTTTCTTTCGTCTCATTATTGAGCAACTCGAGGCCCTGGCGCAGTTTCTTGAGCTCGTTCACCCTCGCTTCGAATTCCGTCTCTTTCTCCTTCCCTTTCTTTTCCAGCGCGGCGTCGGAAACTTTCGTCCGCTCGTACCCGTCAAACACCTTCCCGATGTTCACGTACCCGACCTTGAGCTCCTCCGCCTCGAGCCCCGGGCACCAGGCGATGGAGGCGGCGGACCCCACGATGATGCCGATGCCGATTGTCACAAGGGCTCTCCCCGTCCGTTCCTGCAGCATGTGCGCTCCTTTCATGTAGAGCGCCTATCGAAATGACCTAGGGCGCTCTGGTTCAAGGCTCAAGGCACGACGGCCCCTTGAGCCTTCAGCCTTGCACCTTGAGCCCCCGTCATTGTGATAGAGGCTCTTAATAGCTGCGGCTGATGTTGAAATGGAACTGCGGCTTACGCTTCTCGCCTTTCCCTTCCTGAGTGATCGGGAAGCCCAGGTCAAGCCGGACGGGACCGATGGGGGTATTGACCCGCGTCCCCACCCCGGTGCCGGCCTTGAACGACTCGCCGAAGTCGCCAACCCGTCGCCACACGTTGCCGACATCCAGGAAGAGGGACCCTTTCAAAATCGGTCGGCCTCGCTCATCCTTGAAGAGCGTCATGACCTCTTCAACGGTCGCCAATCCCGTCGCCTCGCCACCGATCGGGTCGTTGGAGGCGGGATCGCGGGGACCCACGCGCCGCTCGCGGAACCCACGGATGGTGCTGGAGCCGCCGCCGAAGAACCGTTCGAAGATGGGCACCTCCTTCGTGCTCGAGTAGGTATCGATGATCCCCACGCGGAAGCGAGACTCCAGGACGAACCGGCCGGCGTGCGGCAGGTAGGCGCTCGCGCCTCCCTGGAGCCGGTAGAAATCTTTATCGCCGCCGACGATGCCGCCGGCGAGGTCCGCGGAGGTAAACGCGTAGTAGCCGCGGGTCGGGTCGATGCGGTTATCGCGCCCGTCCACGCTCACCGACGTGCCGAGTTCGCTGATGGTGTTCGCCCCGACCTCAGCCTGAAGGTCGGCGGAGGCGTTCTCCGCCACGCTGGAGATGCGCGTGCGGAAGAGCTGGTAGTTGAGGCCCACCTGCACGAGATCCGCAAACTCCTTCCCCAAGCGGATGCCCCCGCCCCGCTGCTCTTCCTCAAACCCCAGCCCGAGGCTGCTGCTGCGCCGGTACGTCCGGTCGTACAGATCGATGCCGAAGGAGACCGGGTGACCCAGCATCCACGGTTCAGTGAATGACAGGTCAAAGTTCCGCCGCACGGTGCCGACCTCAGCGCGCAGCCGGAGGTCCTGTCCCGCACCGGTGAATTGCGGGACATTCCGCCAGTCGAAGTTCCGCTGCTCCAGCTCGACCAATCCCACCAGCCGATCCACGGACGAAAACCCTCCGCCGAAGCTGAAGCTCCCGGTCTTGGACTCCTTGACCTTGACGATGAGGTCTTCGCGGTCGGCGACTGTCGTCGGCTCCGTGTCGACGTTCACCTCCTCGAAGTACCCGAGGTTGTAGAGCCGCTCGAGCGACTTGCGGATCTTGGCCCCCTCGAAGTGGTCACCCGGGTAGACCCGCAGCTCGCGGCGGATCACGATGTCTTTCGTCCGGAGGTTGCCCCGGATGTCAATCCGGTTGATCGAGACGAGCTTGCGCTCCGTGATGTGGTACGTCAGGTTGACCCGCTTCGTGGCCGGGTTCAACTGCGGATCCGGGGTGACCTCCGCATGGATGTAGCCGCGGTCCCCGTAGTACTGCTTGATACGCCGCAGATCCTCTTGGACCGCGTCATCGCTGTACACCGCACCCGGCTTGAGGGTGAGCGCGTGGCGGATCTCCCGCTCCGGAAAGAGCACCATCCCGGCCACCGCCACCTCGCCCACCCGATGCTGGAACCCTTCGGCAACCTTGAAGTAGACGACGAGCCCGCGACCGGAGGGATCTCGGTAGACCGCCTTGCTGACCTGCACGTCCTGATACCCGTTCTTCCGGTAGAAGGCCCGGACGCGCTCGAGATCCTCCTCCAGCACCTGCTCATCGTAGACCCCGGAGAAGAACACCCATCGCTTCCCTTTCGTCTTGAGCACCTTGCGAATCCGCTGATCGGAAAACGCCGCATTCCCCTCCACCAACACCTCGTGGATCCGCATCCGTGGCCCTTCATCGACGAGGAGGTAGAGGGTGGCCGTGTTGGCGGCCTCGTCCGTCCGGAACCGCGAGACGATCTCGCACTGCGAGAACCCCTTGCGGGCGTACTCGGCCTTGACGAGGTCCACCCCCTCCTTGACTTTCCTCGGGTCGTACAGCGCGCCCTTCCTCACCGCAAAGAGCTCCAGCACGCGAGGGGTGCGCAGGAACCGGTTGCCCTGCAGCTCAATCGACGCGACGGTGGGCTTCTCCCTCACCACGAAGATCAGCTTCAGACCCTCAGGGAGCTCCTCCACATCGGCCTTGACGTTCGTGAAGTAGCCCAACGCAAAGATCCGGCGGATGTCTTCATTGACGATCGTGTCCACGTAGGGTCCCCCGGGCTTCGTCTGCACTTTCGCGAGAATCGTCTCCTTCGCCACGGTCTTGGTCCCACGGACTTCCACGACGATGACGCGCTTGCCCTCCTGAGCCCACCCCGTCGCTGCGGGCACGGCGAGTCCGGCCACCAGGCTGATGCCGATCGCAGCAGCGCGCAAGGGGTTCAACCCATCACCGTTATTTTTGATTTTGGATTTTGGATTTTGGATTGCCTGTGGTCAGGCACGCGGTGCAATCTAAAATCGGAAATCCAAAATCTACAATGCGCGCGAATGGAGGGCGGATCATGTCTGGGCGAGCGTCTCAAAGCGGGTGTACTCGCTGATGAACGCCAACCGCACCGTTCCCGTCGGGCCATTGCGCTGCTTGGCGATCATGACCTCAGCGATGCCCCGATTCTCGTCCGTCGGGCTGTAGTACTCCTCGCGGAAGAGCATCAGGACGACGTCCGCATCCTGCTCAATCGCACCGGACTCGCGCAGATCGGACAGGCGCGGCCGAAAGGATTCGCGCCGCTCCGGCGCCCGCGAGAGCTGGCTCACCGCGAGGACCGGCACGTTGAGCTCGCGGGCCAGCGCCTTGAGGTTTCTCGAAATCACCGAGATCTCCTGCTGACGGTTATCCGCATAGGAGGACTCCTCCATCAACTGGAGGTAGTCGAGGATGATGAGGCTGATGTTGTGCCGGCTCTTCAACCGCCGTGATTTGGCCCGCAGCTCCAGGACGGAGATCCCGGGCGAGTCATCGATAAAGATCGGGGCCTCGGACAGCTTCCCGGCAGCCTTGGTCAGGTTGGGCCAATCGCTCGTCGAGAGCATGCCCGAGCGCACGCTGTGGGCGTTGATGCGGGCATGCGAGCAGAGCATGCGCTGCACGACGTTTTCCTTGGACATCTCCGGCGTGAAGAGCGCCACGCCGCCCTTCTGCACCAGCGCGACGTGTTCCGCGACGCACAGGGCAAAGCTGCTCTTGCCCATCGCGGGACGACCCGCCACGACGATGAAGTCGGCGGGTTGCAACCCCGCAAGCTGCTGGTCGAGCTCCGCGAACCCGGTGGGCAGCCCCGTGATGATCCCCTTGCGCTGGTAGAGGTTATCGATCATCTCGATGGAGCTCTTGATGATGTCCTTCATTGCGACGGCGTCGCGCTTCAGCTTTTTCGAGGCGATGTCAAAGATCAGTGTCTCCGCCCGATCCAGCAGGAAGTCCGGATCCACCACACCGTCGTAGCATTCGCCGGCGATCTGGGTGGAGACCCGGATGAGCTCACGCAGGATCGCCTTCTGCTTGACGATGCGGCAGTAGTACTCAGCGTTGGCGGCGGTGGGGACCACGCTGGTCAGCGTGGTGAGGTACGCCGGGCCGCCGATGTCCTCCAGCAGGTCCCGCTTTTTGAGCTCCTCGGTGACCGTGACGAGATCCACCGGAACGTTCGCCCGGTACAGGGTGAGGAGGGTCGAGAAGACCTTACGGTGGGCGTCTTTGTAGAACGCGGGCTCCTCGAGGAGCTCGGCGGCTTGGACCATCGCCTCTTCCTCGAGCAGCATGGAACCCAACACCGCCTGCTCCGCCTCAAGGTTCTGCGGCGGGAGGCGCTCGAGCGTCGTCAGCTCGTGGAGGTCCATCTATTCTTTCACGACCCACAGCTTCAGGGTCGCTGTCACGTCCGGATGCAGCCGTACCGGAACGTCATACACGCCAAGGGCCTTGATGGGTTGTTTCAGCCCAACGGCGTGCTTGTCCACCTCGAGGCCCTCGTGCTGCAAGGCCTCGAACACGTCGTGAGCGGTAATGGCGCCAAACGGTTTCTCGCCTTCGCCCAGGCTGAGCTTGAGCGTCAGCGAGCGGGCTTCGAGCTTCTGCTTGAGCGCCTCCATCCCCGCCTTCATCCGCTCGGCCTGCCGGCTGCGCTGGCGCCTGAGCGCCTCCACAGCCTTGAGCTGCTGGGGGCTCGCGGGCACAGCCAGTCCTCGGGGCATCAGGTAGTTCCGGGCGAATCCCGGCTTGACGGTGAGCACCGCTCCCTCTGCGCCTAACTTCTCAACGTCCTTCAGGAGGATGACGTCCATGGAGGACTCCTTTCACACCCCAGGCATTGCGGATTTCGCCTGCCTGCCGAAGCCCTGCTGCGCCGTAGCGAAGCTCCGGCTTCGCAGAGGCGAGCCTCGGCGCAGGCAGGGATTTTCTCCGCCAGAAAGACCGGCGGATCCGCCCGCCACAGGACGCTGGCGGGCGTCCGCCGACGCCGTGTGGAGGACGCCGCACCTTGTGGCGGAGATTGCGGATTGTCTCGTGGGAAATCCGCACTCCACAATCGGCAATCCGCAATCCGAAGCGGTTTTGAAATGGACTCTAAAGCGACGTGTAGGGGAGCAGCGCCATGAACCGCGCGCGCTTGATGGCGCGGGTCAGCACCCGCTGGTGCTTGGCGCAGGTGCCCGTGAGCCGTGAGGGAATGATCTTCCCGCGATCGGTCACGCAACGGCCGATCCGCTCCAGGTCCTTGTAGTCGATGTGCTCGACCTTCTCAGAGCAGAATCGGCAGGGTTTCTTGACAAATACGCGCCGGACAATCGCCATGGGTTCCTCACACGAAGAACATTGCGGATTGCGAATTGCGGATTGCGGATTGAAAAGCACACAATCCGAAATTCGAAATCCGAAATTCGCAATACTCTATGATGTCACCAGCCCTCTGACGCTGTTCGTTAAAAGGGGACATCCGCATCCCCGCCCGCCTCTGGGACGGCATCACCCTCGGGTTCCTCCACCCGAGCGCCTTCGAGCGGCTGGCCGCCCTCCAGGGCCTCTCGGGCTGCCGGTATACCCGCCGGTGGTCCTGCCTGCGCCGCGTCCCGCGACGCGGCAGGCAGGCCCAAGAACTGGACCCGATCCGCCCGCACCTCCATCGTGGAGCGGGTCTTGCCGTCGGCCTCCCAACTGCGATAGAGCAACCGGCCCTCCACGAACACCGAGCGGCCTTTCTTGAGGTACTGGTTGCAGATTTCCGCCTGCTTGCTCCAGACGACGATCGTGACAAAGCACGTCTCTTCCTTGCGCTGGCCGGCCTGATCCTTGAATGTGGAGTTCACCGCCAGACGCAGGTTGGCGACCGGGGTCCCGCTGGGCGTATAGCGCAGCTCTGGATCTTTGGTGAGGTTGCCGATGAGGAGCACGCGGTTGAGGCTCGCCATGTCAACCGTTCCCGGTCCGCGTGGGGGCTGCGGTATGCTCCAGCGGATCTGCCTGCCGCCCCGCACCCGGACTCGTTGGGTGCGGGGCAGGCAGGGCCGTTTCGTCCGCGGTAAGGATCATGAAACGAACGATGGCCTCGTTGAGGTGGAACAACCGTTCGATCTCTCCGACGCGTTCGGCTGGAGCCTGGAAGCGCAGGAGGTAATAGTACCCCTCCGTCTGCCGAGCAATCCGGAAGGCGAGCCTCCGGCGGCCCAGGCTCTGGGAGCTCTCCACCGTCCCGCCCACCTTTTTAATCGGCTCCTCCAACTGGGACGCGTGCTTCGCCATCTCGTGCTCGGTCCCTGCCGCCTTCAAGATGATGAGCGCTTCATAGCCCCGCGTCGTCATGACGCCTGCACTCGATTGTACCGATTCATCGCGTTCTCCATCCCTTTCGTGATCCACGTCTCACAGGCCTCCCCGGCTTGTTCGATCGCCTGCTTCACGAACGGACGCTCGGCGCTCCGAAACGGGGAGAGGACAAAATCGATCAGGTTGCTGGGGAGGCCTTCAGTGCCCACCCCGATTCGCAACCGGGGGACCCGCTCCGTCCCTAACGCCTCGAGGCACGACTGCAGCCCGTGATGCCCTCCGGCGCTGCCCTGGGGACGCAGCCGGATCGTGCCCAACGGGAGGTTCACGTCATCGCAGACGATCAGGATGTCCTGTGTGGGAACCTCCACGGTTCTGAGCGCTTCGCCCGACTCGTTCATCATCGTCAGCGGCATGAGTAACCGGACGCGCTTGCTCCCCCGGCGGTACTCGCCATAGACGGCCGCCGGGCGGCCATCCATCTCGCTCACGATGCGCTGGGACAGCTCGACCTCGTGCCGTTCGGCCAAACGCTGGATGAGTTTGAATCCCACGTTATGCCGAGTCTCGTGGTAGGTGTGACCCGGGTTGCCCAATCCCACGATGACTTTCAACTGTAGAGTGGGGTTTCCTTCACACCACAGAGGCCACAGAATTCCACAGAGACACAGAGAAGGACTTTTTCGCCCGCCTTTCTCTGTGTTTCTGTGGCAGTTTCTCTGTGTTTCTGTGGTGTTAAGGAGGGCTTCAACTTTTGGTCTCTTTCTTCGGTTCTTTGGCTTCGGATGGCTCGGCCTTGGCTTCCTCTTTTTTGGCCGCCGGCTCGGCTTCTTCCTTCTTCTCCCGGATGACCTCGGGCTCCGTCACCGCGGCGGCGGTCTCCTCCGGCTTCTCTTCCTTGGGCTTCTGGACCGAGGCGATGACGCCGGCTGGGTCGCTCGTAATCTTGGCGTTCTTGGGCGCTTTGAGGTCGCTGACGTGGACGGTCTCGCCGATCTTCAGCGCGCTGACATCAAACTCCACCGCGGCAGGGATCTCGGTCGGCAACGTCTCGACCTCCACGTCGCGGAGGAAGTGCTCGAGGATCCCACCCTCCTGCTTCACGCCCACGGCCTCCCCGTTCAAGACGACCGGCACGCGAAGGCGCAGCCGCTCGGTCAAGACGATGGCGTGGAAATCAACGTGGACGACATGGCCGTCCACCGGATCGTGCTGGATGGCTTTCACCAAGACCGGTTTCTCCCAAGGCTGACCATCCTCCACTCGCAACGTCACGAGCGCACGCTCGCCGGTCTTTGAGCGCAGGAGCTTCACCAGCTCCCGCTCCTTCACAGCGATCGGGAGCGACTCGGTATCCTTCCCGTACACGACCCCAGGGACCCAGCCGGCCTGCCGCAACCGCCTGACGGGGCGCGTCCCGGTCGCGGGCCGTCGCTGCGCAACGAGTTTCTGCTGAACCATCGTCCCTGCCTTCGCCATCTTCACCCTTCGGATACTTTCACAACCCACGAATGATGGATTTTGGGTAGTGCCTCAATTTCCCACGGCGACACCACAGAGACACAGTCCGCCATAAGACGTGGCGGATCCGCCAAGCCGTGGGGCGGAAATTCCACAGAGACACAGAACGAGTGCTCGCACAGATTCCTCTGTGTTTCTGTGGCAGTTCCTCTGTGCTTCTGTGGTGTGAATCAAATTAAGACAGTACCGGATTTTGGATTGTTGGTCGTCAAATCCGCAATCCACATTCCGCAATCCGCATTCTCCGCGTTCCCGTCGTTAGACGGGCATCCCATCGAACAACACGCTGAGCGACTGCTCGTAATGAATGCGCCGGATCGCCTCGCTGAGGAGCGCGGCGACCGACAGCACGGTGATTTTCGGATGACGGTGCTTCTCGTCGATCGGGATCGTATCCGTGACGATGAGCTCTTTGAGAGCCGAGGAGGCGATGCGACTCCGAGCGGGTCCGGAGAGGACCGGGTGCGTCACGCACGCGTAGACCTCCGTCGCCCCAGCCTCTTGCAGCGCGTCGGCCGCCTCCACCAACGAGCTCCCCGTGGCGATGAGGTCATCCACCAGGATGCAGGTTCTGCCCTTCACTTCTCCCAGGATGTGCATCACCTCGGTGGCCTCTGGGCTGCTCCGCCGCTTGTCCACAATCGCCAGGTCGCCGCCGAACCGCTTCGCGTACGCCCGCGCCATCTTGATGCCGCCGGCATCCGGCGAGACGACGACGGGCGACTTGAGCCGCTTGCGGCGGATGTCCTCCTCAAAGACGTTGACGGCATAGAGGTGATCGAGCGGGATGTCGAAGAAGCCCTGGATCTGGCCGGCATGCAGATCCATGGTCAGCACGCGGTCCGCCCCGGCCGTCGTGATGAGGTTCGCCACCAGCTTCGCCGTAATCGGGACGCGCGGCTGATCCTTGCGGTCCTGCCGGGCATAGCCGTAGTACGGAATGACCGCGGTGATCCGCCGGGCCGAGGCGCGCCGGAGGGCATCGAGCATGATCAACAGCTCCATCAGGTTATCGTTCGTCGGCGGGCAGGTCGGCTGGACGACGAACACGTCCTTGCCGCGCACGTTCTCGTTGATCTTCACGCGAATTTCCCCTTCGCTGAAGCGGCCGACCACGGAGTCGGTCAGCGGCACCTTGAGTTCCCGGCAGATCGCCCGGGTGAGCGCGGGGTTGGCGTTGCCGCCGACGATCGCCAGCTGGGCCGCTAGTGGATTGGTGTGCCGTGCCGCGGCGCGCGGACGGGTCTTCGTGGGCATCACGTCCGCCTCGCCAGCCTGCGCCGCGGCGCAACGGTCTTCCGCGCCCGTCGGGCAGCTGGCTTCGGAGCCACCCGCCGCACGACGCGTAGCACCCGGCGCAGGGCGCGCACCACCCGCCGCTTTGTTCGAGGGACGGAGCGCCGTCGAGACGCCGCTCGCTTGGCCCGTGCAGGTCGGACCGTGGGCCGCTTCCTGTGGTCGCGGGCCACCGTTCTCGCCTGCATTGTTGAGGTTGCAGCCGGTCGCGCAGCCGCCGCGACGACGGGTTTCTCCTCCTTTTCGGCGGCGCGGTGATCGAGCGGACGCGCGGGGACACCCACCACGATCCCCTTCGCTGGCACATCGTGATCCTTCGTCACCACGCTCCCCGCTCCGGTTACCGCGCCGGCTCCGATCTTGACCGGAGCGATCAGCACGGTGTCGGAGCCGATGAAGGCGCCTCTCCCAATGCGCGTCTCATGCTTGTGCTGTCCATCGTAGTTGGCGGTGATCGTGCCCGCCCCGATATTCACGTCTTCCTCAACGATCGCATCCCCCAGGTAGGTGACATGGTTGACGCGCACCCGTGGGCCGATCTTCGTCCGCACGAGCTCCACGAAGTTCCCGATCCGCGCCTCATCGGCCACCGACACCCCGCTGCGCAGGCGGGCAAACGGCCCGATCGAACAGCGCTTCCCGATCGAGACCCTGGTCTCAATGACCGTATGGGGATGGATGACGGTATCCGCACCGATGGTCACCCCGTGGTCGATCGACGTGGTCTGAGGATCTTCAATGGTCACCCCGTTCGCCAGGTGGGCATCCACAATCCGTTGGCGGATGACGCCGATCGCCCGTGCGAGCTCGGTGCGCGAGTTGATGCCGAGGGCCTCGGAGATCTCTTCGACCCGCGTGGCCTGAATCTTCGCGCCCTCCTGGCGCGCCAGGTGCGAGACGATCGCCGTCAGGTAGAGCTCTTTCTTCGACCCGCTCGGGGTCACCCCCGCCAGCGCGTCGAGGAGCAGTTGCGTCTGACAGACCAACGGCCCCACGTTGATTTCTCGGATCGCGCGCTGGGCCGCGTTCGCCTCCGCCTCTTCCGCGACGCCGATGATCTGCCCCTGCTCGTTGCGGATGATCCGGCCGTAGCCGCTGGGGTCGGCGAGGTGCGCGGTCAGCAGCGTGCAGGTGGCGCTCGTCCTGAAATGGGTTTCCACGAGCTTCTGCACGGTCGTGCGCCGCAAGAGCGGGGTGTCGGCATACAGGATGAGCACGCTGCCGCCGGCGCCCCCCAGCAGTTTCTTGGTGGCGATCGCCGCATCGCCGGTGCCGAGCCGCTTGGTTTGGATGACAGTCTTGACCTCTTTGGGCAGCTGCGGCTTGACCGCCTCGGCGCCGTGGCCCAGCACGACGATCGGCTGCCGCACCCCGGCTGACGCCGCCAGGTCTAACGCGTAGGCGATCATCGGCCGACCACAGATGGGGTGGAGGACCTTGGGCAGGTCCGACTTCATCCGCGTGCCTTCCCCAGCCGCCAGGATGATCGCGTGGAGGATTCTCATCAGTTCGTCAGTGCCTCCCACATGGTGGAGGTGCGGTCACACTCGACCACGAACGATTCGGTCTCAATCCCTGGCTCGCGCAACAACGCTGGGGAGCCTGGAGTCGAACCAGGAGTCTGCGGGTCCAAAGCCCGTTGTGTTACCATTACACCACTCCCCAACGATTGATTCACACCGACGATCCAACCAGTAATACGACGATTGAGTTCACAGCTCCGGGCCACGCGGACTCGGATGAGACCGTGATAGGAATCGCCGGTGTTTGTCCTGTGCGTTGCGGGACGGTGTCGCTTCCAACGAATTCTTGCCAATTTCTCAAGCGGAAGATTGAGTTCTTTGGCCCAATACTGTTGAGCCCGTGGTCCATCGGCCGTCTCATGAAGATACATCTCAAATCCGAGGCGCTCAGACGACACCTGGCAGCTTTCAACGATCCACCTCATAAAGAGCCGAATCGCTGCAGGATCAGAATTACAAAATATGACTTGGGCGGACACATGATTTGGTTTTTGTTTTGCGCCTTCAGCCCAATAGAGTGCTACTCCAAGCAACCAGAGATCGCGTGGCGACAGGGAGCTGATGTCTCGACTTGCCGTCTGAACGATGGCTTCGGTGCGCGCGATACGCTGAGCTTTCACCATCGCAGCGCCTTTCTGCTGCGCCAAACGCCTCAGCTCCGTCATTCGCTGTGGCTGAGTTTCGACGAGTCCTTCCGCCTTCAGCCAACGCCACACGGTGGACTTCGCCACCCCCACCTCGCTCAGGATCGCCTGGTACGACGCACCGGCACGGCGCAATCGCAACGCGTCAAGCTGTTCCTGATGCTTCATCTGCAGACTTCAGGCTGACCGCGGAACCGAATCCCCGTGGGGATCATGGAACCGCAGAGATGACCACGGGTGCTGACTGATCGGTACGCACGACCTCAATGCGCCACGAGCGCGCAGCGCGTGTGCGCATCGCTGCGGCCACCTCCTGGGCGTGGCTCCGATCGGTGCACAGACCAAACACGGACGGTCCGCTTCCGGAGAGGCAGACACCAAGGCATCCCTCCGCGCGCAGGTGTGACTGGATGAGCGCAATGACGGGACAACGCCGGATCGCTTCAGGTTCAAGATCGTTCCACAACCCCTTAGCGAGCTCGCCGGGCGAGCCGTTGCTCAAGGCGTGTAGGATCATGGTAATCGAGGGCTTCGGGGCTGTCAAGTCGAATCCCTCGACCCCGCTCGGGATTCGACCCTGAGCACCAGTCGAAGGGTCGAGTCGCGCGGCCTCATAGACGGCTTTCGTCGACAGCCGCTCGTCGGGTACCACCAAGACGTACGCGAGCGGTGCGGTGGGGGGCAGCGGTTCACAGACCTCTCCCCGGCCGCGGCCGACAGCCCTGACGGCTTCAGAGAGGAAAAAGGGCACATCCGAGCCGAGTTGAGCGGCGAGTTCCAGGAGCTGCTGGTGTCCAAGTTGGAGTCTCCACAGTTCGTTCAGACCGCGCAAGGCAGCCGCCGCGTCCGACGAGCCGCCGCCAAGACCCGCCGCGATCGGGATGCGCTTGGTCAGGTGGATGCGGGCGCCGCGCGTGGTGCCGCTCACCGACTGGAGGAGCCGCGCCGCTTTCATCACCAGGTTGTCGTCCCCGCAGGAGAGGGTGGGATCGGCGCAATTGAGGACGAGCTCGGAATGATGCGGCTCAAACGCCAGCTCGTCCGCCAGGTCGATGCGCTCGAAGAGCGTCTCAATCTCGTGGTAGCCGTCGGGACGGCGGCCGAGGACGCGCAGGTAGAGGTTGAGTTTGGCGCTCGCCCGGAGGCAGATCATCGATGACATCGCTGGAGACTCGGGGGTTCCAGGCAAACGCGTGTCGCCTCGAGCCTCAGAGCTTTAAGCGTTGAGCGTTGAGCGTTTTATTTGACCCGGAGGACTTCTTTGGCAGCCTTCACGATGTCCTCCGGCATGAGGTGGAAGGCCTTCAAGAGCTCCGCGGGGTCGCCCGAGGTGCCGAACCGGTCGTCCACTCCGACGAAGCGCATGGGGACCGGATGCGTCTGGACGAGGAGCTCAGCCACCGCGCCCCCCAATCCCCCGAGGACCGTATGCTCCTCGGCGGTCACGACCGCCCCGGTCTCCTTGGCGGCCGCGACGAGCGTTGCGCGGTCGAGCGGCTTGATCGTGTGGCAGTTGATGACGCGCGCCCGGACCTCCTCGTTCGCCAAGAGGTCGGCCGCCTGCAGGGCATGCGCGACCATCACCCCGCAGGCGACAATGGTCACGTCAGTGCCGGAACGCATGACCGTCGCCTGGCCGATGCGGTACGGATCAGACGCTGTGGTGAGGATCGGGACCGGGGCCCTGCCTAACCGGAGGAAGACCGGTCCCGGGTAGTCCACGCAGGCGATCGTCGCCTTCTTCGCTTCCAGCGCATCACAGGGCACGATCACCGTCATGTGCGGCAGGGCCCGCATGTGGGCGAGCTCCTCGAGCGCCTCGGCCGTGGCGCCGTCCGCTCCGACGGAGAGCCCGCCGTGCGAGCCGGCGACCTTGACGGGAAGCTGCTGGTAGCACACGGCCAGGCGCAGCTGCTCCAGCGTCTTCCCCGTCACGAACTGCGAAAAGGAGCACGCGAACGGAATCTTCCCCGCGATGGCCAGACCCGCCGCCGTCCCGATCATGTCCTGCTCGGCGATCCCCACCGAGAAGAAGCGCTCCGGATACTGCTGCTTGAACCAGACCGCCCTCGCCGAGTCTTCGAGATCGCCGGAGAGCGCCACGACGTTGGGGTGGGTCTTGCCCAGCTCGAGCAAGCCCTCTCCGAATCCGTCCCTCGTCGCCTTATCCGCCATCGGATTAAGGTAAAAGGTAAAAGGAAAAAGGTAAAAGTATAAGGCAAAAGGTAAAAGTGTGCATGAGCTGCGTGCTGTCCATGATGTGACTTTTGACTTTTACCTTGTACTTTTACCTTCTACCTTTTTCCTTTTTACTTCACAAGTTGACGTTGGAGTTCTTCCAGGGCGCGCTCAAGCTCATCGGGTTTCGGCGCGACGCCGTGCCAGGCCGGGTTGAGCTCCATGAACGAGACGCCCTTCCCCTTCACCGTGCGCGCCACAATCACTTGAGGCTTCCCCTGCACCGTCCCCGCCTCGTCGTACGCCTTCACGACCTGCGCGAGGTCGTGGCCGTCGATCTCGATCGCGTGCCAGCCAAACGCGCGCCACTTCTCGGCGAGCGGCTCGATGTCCTGGATGTCTTTCACCGGACCGTTCTGCTGGAGCTGATTCGCATCGACGATCGCGCACACGCGATCGAGGTGGTGGTGGTGCGCGGTCATCGCGGCTTCCCAGACCTGGCCCTCCTGGATCTCCCCGTCGCCCATGAGACAGAAGATGCGTCGCCGGCGCCCATCCAAGCGGTCGGCGAGCGCGATGCCGTTGGCCATCGACAACCCCTGACCGAGCGAGCCAGAGGCGATCTCCACCCCGGGGACCGACCAGCGCTCCGGGTGGCCCTGGAGCCGCGTCGGGTAGCGGCGCAGCGTCAGGAGCTCCTCTTTCGGGAAATATCCCTGATAGGCCAGCACGACATAGAGCGCCGGGCAGCCGTGGCCTTTCGAGAGCAGAAAGAGATCGCGATCCGGCCAGTCGGGGCGCTTGGGGTCGTGGCGAAGCGTATACCAGTAGAGCCCGATGAGGAGCTCGACCATCGAGAGCGATCCGCCGGGGTGGCCGCTCCCCGCCTTGGCGATCATGCGCAGGATCGTCTGGCGCAACTCGACCGCCAGCCGTCGCAGCGCCTTGAGATCTGGTGTTTGCGTAGAGGTCATTTCAAAACGCCACTCCACACCACAGAAGCACAGGAGACGCGGATAACCGCGGATTGAGAGGCGGATTCCCACGGATCGACCGCATCCGCGGCCATCCGGGTTGTGCATCCGCGGGCATCCGCGTTCTGTGCCTCTGTGCCTGCCTGCCGAAGCCTCCCTGCCCGCCCAGAAGATTGCAGGGCAGGTGGGGGCGCAGGCAGGGCTTTCTGTGTCTCTGTGGTGTCATCCGAGGTTTTGAAATAGGTTGTAGTCATGGGGTCGGCACGGTGGCGGTTGTCTGCAGCAGCGCGTTCAATTTCTTCTGAACCTCCGGCTGGTTCGGATCCAGCGTCAGCGCTCGCTGCCAATTGCGGCGCGCGCGCTCCAGGTCGTGTCGTGTGAAGTAGGCGTCGCCCAGGTGGACGAAGACGACAGGGTCCGTATCGAGCAACGTCGTCGCACGCTCGAGAGACGTGATCGCCTCGTCGATCTTCCCCATCTTGAAGTACACCCACCCCAGGCTGTCCACGTAGGCGCCGTTGTCAGGGTCAATCGCCAGCGCCTGCTCGATCAACGCCCTGGCCTCCGAGAGGTTCTCGCCTGCCTCCGCGTTGATGTACCCCAAGTAGTTCATCGCATCCGAATGCTTCGGATCCAACTCGAGTGTCCGGCGCAGGTTCAGCTTGGCCTCCGCTCGACGCCCCAACTCGTCGAGCTGGGCGGCCAGGTAGAAGTGCGCTTGGGCGTAGTCATCCTTCAGGGTCACCGCCCGGTCAAACGCGCGCATGGCCTCTTGGGCCTGCTTGGCTTCCCGGTAGACGAGCCCCAGCGCGACGTAGAGCTCCGGCGGGTTGTCGAGCTCTTTCAGCTTGCGGGCCAGAAACCGTTCCGCGTCATCGAACCGTTTCTGGCCCATCCACACCCGGACCAGGCCCATCACCGCCTCGAAATCATCCGGGGTCAGATCGAGCACCGACTGGTAGTTCGCCAGCGCCTCGCTCCACTGCTTGGCGGCAAGGTGCGCGCGGGCCGCATGGTGGTAGAGCCGCGGGTTAAACGGGTCGAGGTGGATCGCGTCCTCATAGTGCGCCGCGGCCTTGTCAAACTGCCCGCTCAACTCGTAGGTGAGCCCGAGCGCGACACGGATATCCAGGGAGCTCGGCGCAAGCTCAACGGCGCGCGAGAGCTCGGCAATCGCGTCATCGAATTGATTCACCCGTCCGTACAAGACACCGAGATTGAAGTGCAGCTGGCTGGATGAGCCCATCTCTCCGATCAGCCGCTGGTAGAGGTCGATGGCCTTGGGCAGTGTGCCCTGGAGGACGTAGAGGTCTGCGAGCGTGCTGATGATGAACGGGTCATCGGGCTGCGCCTTCAGGAGCCGCTCATAGGCCGCCACCGCCTGGTCCAGTTGCCCCTGGGAAGCGTGGAGCATGGCAACCCAGCGCAGCGCGTCCGGTTGGTTGGGATCGATCTCGAGCGCTCGCTCAAACGACTGGATGGCGTGGTCCATCTGGCCGAGCTTCACGTAGGTCGAGCCCACGCGCACGTTCAAGAGGGGCGACCAGTGGTCATGTTCAAGCGCCTGCTGGTACGCGTCGAGCGCCTCCGGAAGCTTCGCGGAGCGCTCGAGCATCAGCCCGCGCAGATAGGCGCTGTACGCGGCCTGGTTCGCATCCTTGGCCGAGCGCCACGGCCCCGCGCACCCCGGCAAGCACATCGCAATGAGCAGACCCCGCCACAACACGTGGCGGGTCCGCCACGCAGTGTGGCGGAAGCACACAGCCGACAGCACACAGGATGTTGTGAACCCGATCTGGGATGTGTCGCTGTGTGCTCTCCACTGAGGGCTCATGGGTCTTCGAGCGAGGCGACTGTGGATGCCGGGGAGGTGATGAGAATGTTAGAACTCCTTCCAAGACACCCATGCATTGCAGATTTCGGATTGTCGAGTGCGAATTGGGGGCGTCGGGAAATCCACAATCCGCAATCCACAATCCGCAATCCGCAATTCGTGGCGGTTTTGAAATGGGGTTTAGTAGATCACCTTATTGAGCGGATACTCGATGATGTCCTGCCCGCCCGCCTCTTTCAGCTTGGGGATGAGCGCTTTGATCTGCCGCTCCTCGATGACCGTCTCCACCGCCCACCACGGATCGCTGCCGTCCTTCGACCATAGCTTCGAGATCGTCGGGCGCTTCATCGCGGGCAGGACGGCGATGAGCTGCTGGAGCTTGGCCTCCGGGACGTTGAGCTTCACCCCGACCTTCCCGTCCGCCTCCACCGCGCCGGCAAGCAGCGTCTT